>Ga0299914_10003910_pt1 | contig 10624 bp, 4 predicted proteins | sample RVTome_10_FD_201361 | JGI IMG/M metagenome (GOLD analysis project Ga0299914, IMG submission 201361) | Soil microbial communities from uranium-contaminated site in the Upper Colorado River Basin, Wyoming, United States - RVT153D57 (version 2) ... | reverse complement strand
TGGGTGCGATCGGCGGCGGCGTGTGCACTCTGGCGGACGGCCTCACGACATGCATCGGCACGGAGCATGGTCTGCCGCATGACGACGTCATGCACATTCTCGTCGATGCCGACAGCAGCCTGTGGGTAGCAACGCTGAGGGGCATCGCGTACATCGCGAACGGCGTCGTGAAAGCGTACGGCATCGAGGATGGTGTGCCGGCTGTGCCTGTGAATCGAATCGTCCGGGATCGCCACGGCGTACTCTGGGCTGCCGGCGAAGCGGGCGTGGCGCGGTTGACGGACGGGAAGTTCGTGCCGGTGTTCATGCGGGAGCTCGGCGGGACTGCGGTGCAGGTGATCCTGGACACGCAATGGGGTCTCCTGATCGGTGCGGGCGAGCGTCTGTACATCGCGGCAGATGGCGAGCTCACCGAGATGGCCATTCCCGAAATGGCCGCCCGTGCTTTGATAACGGACGCCGCGCAGGATGCGTCCGGCCACGTATGGATCACGACGCGCGCTGGTGTGCTGCATTACGATGGCGCGGCATTCGCCCGCTACACAACCGCGAATGGTCTGTTATCCGACCAGGTGACGCTTGTGTTCGTCGACCGCGAGGGCAACGTCTGGTTCGGCACGGAACGAGGTCTGTCACGACTCACTCCCGGACCGTTCCGCCACTACACGGAACATCAGGGTCTGCCGAACCCGTTCGTTCGTGCAATCACCGCCGACACCCGTGGCCGTATCTGGCTCGGCACGCGTGATGGCGTCGCTATACTCGAAGGCGACTCGCTGCGAACCGTGAGTCTCGGCAGCAGCCTCACGGATCGGCGCATCTTTGCACTTGCTGCATTGCCGGCCGGGGGAATGCTGATCGGCACACGTGACGGTGTCGCGCACCACGACGGTACGTCCGTCCGACGCGTGCTTCGCACAGCCGACGGACTGCCGGGCGACGTGGTGCTGGCACTGCTCGCGGATGGTGCCGGCGGCGCATGGATCGGCACGAATCACGGTGTCGCTCGCTGGCAGAACGGCCGCATCGAAGCGCCGGCGGAATTGCGCGACATTTTCGTCATCTCACTCGCGCTCGATGCCCGGGGGCGACTCTGGATCGGCGGACGAAGCGATGGTGTCGTCGTGTACGACGGCGTCACTGCAACGACGCTGGGACCCGATGCGGGACTCACCAGTGAGACGATCTGGTCCATTGCGCCCGGGCCCGCCGGCGAGATGTGGATCGGCAGCAACGGCGAGGGCGTGTTCCGTGTCGGCGCTGACCTGCACCGGATCCGCAGGCTCACCACTGCTACCGGGTTGACCGATAATTTCATCTGGCAGGTTCAGCCCGATGCCCGCGGTGCCATGTGGCTCTACACGAATCGTGGTATCGATCGCGTGAGCAGCGATGGCATTGAGCACTACGGCCGCGACCGCGGCCTGCTCGAGCTGGAAGGCTCCGCGAATGCGTCCTGGCAGGATGCGACGGGAGAGCTGTGGTTCGGCACGTCGATCGGCCTGGTGCGCTACACTCCTGCGCTGGATGTGCCGGCAAGCGTGCGGCCCGCCATATATATTGAAGACCTCACCGTCGATGCCGATACACTGCCGCTGCGCGACCCGCGCCTCCGGTCCGGCAGTGGTGTACTGAAGATCCGCTACGCTTCCCCAACCTACCGTGACCAGTCGGGCGTACGCTACCAGTATCGGCTGCTGCCCGTCAGCTCGACGTGGTCAGCGCCGACGTCAGAGCGTGCGATCGGCTATGCAGGACTTGCTCCGGGTGAGTACACGTTCGAAGTCAATGCCACGCTCAGCGACGGCGGCGTGTCCGAGCTACCGGCTCGCATCGTCTTCATTGTGCTGCCGCAGTTCTGGCAGACGTGGTGGTTCCGTGCGTTGGGCGTGGTGCTGATTCTGGCTATCGGCGCCGGCATCCTTCTGGCGCGAACGCGGTCGCTACAGCGCGAGCGGCGGCGTCTCGAAAGCATCGTGGCGGAGCGGACCGGCGAGCTGAGCGCGAAGAATGCGGATCTCGAGCGGGAGGTCGGTGAACGACAGCGCGCTGAAGAGGCGCTGCTTTCGAGCCAGCAGCGTCTGCTCGAGGTCGTCGAGTACAGCACCAACATGTTCTACTCGCATGACGCAGATGGCGTCATCACATATGTCAGTCCACAGTCGCGCCGTATTCTCGGTTGCGAGCCGGAAGTGGCACTGCGCCGCTACCATGAGTTCGTCACTGACAACCCGCTCAACGAACTGGGTTTCGCTGCGACGAAGCGAGCGCTGGCGACGGGCGTGCGGCAGCCGCCGTATCAACTCGAGCTGCGCGGCCTGGACGGCATCGTGCGCTGGGCCGAGATCAACGAAGCGCCCGTGACTCGGGACGGCAGCACATACGCAATCGTCGGCTCACTGACGGACATCACCGAGACGAAGCGGGCGGGCGAGGAGCACGAGCACCTCCAGGCCCAGCTGCGACAGGCCCAGAAGATGGAGGCCGTCGGTCGTCTCGCAGGAGGGATCGCCCACGACTTCAACAACCTTTTGACCGCGGTGGTCGGCCACACCGATCTGGTCGCGTCAGGCCTCGAGCGGGACCACCCGCTCCAGGTCGAGCTCACGGAAGTCCGCAGCGCCGCCGACCGCGCTGCCTCGCTCGTCGCTCAGCTGCTTGCGTTCAGCCGGCAGCAGCTCATCCGGCGTCGCGTGCTCGATCTCGACAGCGTCGTCACCGATTCGGCCCGCATGCTGCGCCGGATGATCGGTACGGATGTCGAGCTGGCGCTCGAGCTCCGGTCTGCACCGTTCTGCATCGAGGCCGATCGTGCTCAGCTCGACCAGGTACTGATCAACCTCGCGCTCAACGCGCGCGATGCAATGCCGGACGGTGGTCGCGTCATCATCGAGACCGGCACGACCGAGCTCGATCGTGAGACGATCCGGCGGCTCGATCAGAATCTCGAAGCTGGATCGTATGTCACGCTGCGGGTGACCGACACCGGCCACGGCATGGACGCCGAGACGGTCCGGCATGTATTCGAGCCGTTCTTCACGACCAAGGACGTCGGCAAGGGCACGGGCCTCGGACTCGCTACCGTCTACGGTATCGTCACGCAGAACGGCGGCGCCGTGCGGATCGATTCCGGTCCGGGAGGGACGACGTTCCACATCTACCTGCCGCAGGTGTCGCGGCTGACCGCGGAAACAGCCGTCGAAGACGGCGCTGTCTGCGCGGTCGGCCCCGCGGAGGTCGATCACAAGTGGGTCATACTCGTGGTGGAGGACGAAGACGCGGTACGAAAGCTCGTCTGTCGAACCCTGGAGCGCTGCGGCCACGAAGTGCTTCAGGCGGCCGATGGTGCGCGCGCACTCGAGATATGCGCACAGCATGACGCGCCGATCGACCTCCTGCTCACCGATATGGTCATGCCCGGGATGAACGGCCGGGAAGTCGCGGTACACGTGTCGGCCCTGCACCCCGATGTCCGCGTGCTCTACATGTCCGGCCACACGCGCGACGTTCTCGGCAGCCGATTCATGCTCGACGAGGGCACGCAGGTATTGCAGAAGCCGTTTGCGCCGTCGGACCTCGTGCAGCATGCACGCGATGTGATGAATGGCCACGTCGCGCCGTGTGCGTGAGCGCGGGCGCCGTATTCGTGTCTCATCCTGACGTCGATCGCCGACAGCGGGTCGACGGTTCGCGCTACCGCGGCTGATCCGACAGCCTCTCCGACCACACCACCCGATACGCCGCGCTCGCTTCCGCCATGCAGCGCGCCCGCTGTGGATCGAGTGCCGGGCAGCTCACGTATCCGGCGGGGGCCGTCACGAGCGTGAGGTGCAGGCTGCCGTCGCGAAGCACCAGCAGTCGTGCGAAGCCAGGCTCCGAACGGGCGAATATCAGGCCGGGGGCGTCGCCCACCCCGGTGAGCTTGCTGGCCGCCCCGGAAACGATGGTGTACGAAGGCGCATTGCCGGAGCCGCGCAGCAGCTGCATCGAGTGATCGTGGCCTCCCGCGAAGACGATCGCCTGGCCGTACTCGGCGAAGGAAGCGAGCAGCGCCTGACGGAGTTCCTGGTAGGGACTGGAACGGAGATCCTCGAGCAGCGCGCCGCTCAGCGACAGAAGCGTGCGGATGCCGAGAGTGCGGCCCAGGGCGGCCAGCCCACCGTGCGGGCCGCCCGAGTCGAAGGGATGGTGAGCGGCCACCAGCACCCTCCGCCCGTCTGCCGAAGCGAGCGCATCCTGCATCCCCGCGATCACCGCGTCCCGCGCGTCTTCCTCGTTCGAGAGCAGCCACCAGGCGGTGTCGAGCAGAAGCAGTCGGAGATGCTCGCCGACGTCGACGACGTGGGGACCGCCCGAGCCTCCCGCCGGCGCGAGCGCCACGGGCAGTCCCGTCGCACGCAGGCGGTCGAGCAGGTCGGAGAGGTGACTCAGCTGGCGCGCGCCCGCGTTGTCACGGCGGTCGCCCCAGTCGTGATTGCCGGGCACGAAGAACGCACGGGCGCCTGTCTCCAGGGCCCGCCGGCCCGCCACCAGAGCGACCTGATCGGCCACCGTTGCCGAATCCTCGGCCCAGAAGAGGGAGCCCGGCTCTCTCACGCCCACCGGGTACACGATGTCGCCGAGGAGCAGGACCACCACTGAGGAGTCGTCCGGCAGCAGGCCCGCCCACTTCTCCACCTCGGCCCGAACGCGCTGGAGGATGGGATACGACTCCCAACGCGCCGCGCCCGCGTCGCCCAGCAGCAGGATCACGGACTCGACCTCGCTCGAGTCCGGCAACGGCTCCAGGTGGGGCGTGGAGGGCGCTATGGGTTCGTTGACTCCCGCGACCAGTACGACCAGCGGACCCAGCAACAACGCCGTCACACCGAGAGAGAGCAGGATGGGACGAGGCGGACGCGGATCACCCCCTTCCAGCAGGTGGCGCCGACGCCGCCGATAGTGCCGGAGCAGCGCGACCGCCGCCCCCAGGATGAGCCCCAGTGCCCCACCGATGACCCGGCCCGCCCATGAGTCGGCCGGATCATCGGATAATGCGCCGAGCGCGCCGCCTCCCACGATCCCCACCACCAGGCCGAACGCACACCACGTCATGGTCGACCGGCCGGGAGGGTGCGCGGCCCCGATCCACGCGCCCACCAGGGGCCCGAGTACCAGGGGCGCCCCGATCCAGCTCACCAGCTCGTCCGCATCGGCGAAGTAGGTGCCCTCGATGCGGACGCGCGCGACCACGATCGCGAGCGTGACAACCACACCGGCCAATGCGCCGCCCAGCAGTCCGGCCAATCCCTTCAGGAAGAAGAGCATCGACGATTTCGCGAGCTACTGCGGCCTCGCGCCCACTAGCGCTTGAGCCAGAGCAGGATGACCCCGCACAGGGCGCCCATTCCGCTGTACTGCGCCGGAACACCCGCGCTGCCTGGGTATAGTTCCAAGCCCTCTATCTCGCTCACCTCCACGAGCTCATCCAGTCCCATTGAATGATCGGTCCGGACTCGAACTCCGTCCACTACGACCAACGGAACACAGGGCGCTTTCTTGCCTACGACACTGGTGGTCGCGCCTCGGAATACTACGTCCCAACCGGGCCTGGCAGAATTGTAAACTATCCGCACGGACGGCTCCGTCCGGAGGAGATCCGACACGAGCAATGACCCTCGCTTTCTTATGTCTTCCGCCGTCAGAAACCGGCCGATCCCCTTATCGCGCCGGGTATAGAATCCGGCTCTTTCGAGCCGAGCCACCCGGGAGCGTGTCCGCACTTCCACAGCTTGCGACGCAATGGGTGCACGCTCGAGACGGATCTCGAATTCCAGCTCTGCGCCAGAGAGAATCGTCAAAGGTTGGCTTGTGAACGACAAATAACCGAGCCGCTGAGTCGAGAGCGTGTACCGGCCGGCGCGCTCCAGACGTAGCTCAAAGGATCCGTCCGCCTTCGTTTCAGTCACACCCAGGCGTACGCCCGCTGAATCGGCGAGCGCGATGACCACTCCTGCAACGGGTTCATTGTCAGTACCGTCAACAACGATACCCGTCACGGTTTGCGCGGCCGCCAACTCGAACGAGACGATGACTTTTACGAGTGTGATAAGCGCGTAGCGCATGACTGAACTCCCCCGGTTTGGTGACACCAGGCTAAGCCTGAAGTACCCTGATGGCTGGAGGTGTCCTATTCATCACAAGCGCAGGGAAATTCTCACGTGAGGGCGGCCGACGCAAATTCGAGGGTTGACACGGCGCGTTTGCCGATCTAGATAGAGATAGATCTGTGTTGCAACCAATCTACCGCGACGTCTGTCTCAGCAGAGACGTCTGTCTCAGCTGGAGAAGTACAGGCGCGTGGCAGGGATCCATGGAGGCGAAGAACGTGAGCCCGATTCGTATGACGTACGCGACGGCGAGGGTGCTCCAGGCGCTGGATGAAGGGGTGCGGTACGGCTTCGACATCGCGGAGGTGGCGGGTCTTCGCGGCGGCACGGTCTATCCGATTCTGCGGCGGCTCGAGGAGGAGGGTCTCGCGAGGTCGTCATGGGAGCGACCGGAGATCGGGCGGCGGGAGGGTCGCCCACCGCGGAAATATTACCAGCTGCGAGCGGCGTCGCAGCCGCTGGTGCGCGAGGCGCGGGACCGCTTCCCGTTCCCATTGCGCGGAGTCTCGGACCTGAACCCGGAGCGAGCGCGATGAAGGCGGGTGGCAGCGGGAACCGCGAGGATCGGGAGCGGACGGCGGGCTGGCCGGGTCGTCTGGTGGCCATGTTCGGCGCGCTGGTTCCGGATGAGCGGCGGAGCGACTGGCTTCGCGAGTGGCAGGCTGAGCTCGAAACGGCCACGATCGAATCAGCGCCGGGTGTTCGCGTGTGGCGGGTTGCGACCCGGGTCGCCGCAGCGGCGGAGGATGCGGTCCGATTCCGCGCCCGTCGGCGACCGCGGCCCGGTGGCATCGAATGGCTGCGCGAGGCGCGCCTTGCCGTCCGCGCGCTGGCGCGCGCGCCACTGTTCACCGGGTTGGTAGTCGTCACACTGGGTGTGGGAATCGGGGCGAACGCCGGTCTGTTCACGGTCATCAACGCGGCATTGCTCGAGCCGCTGCCGTATCCGTCTCCGGATCGACTGGTCGTGATGGGTACGTTGCGGACAGGCGAAGGGAATGCGATGCGGTCCGTCTCGACGCCGGATTTCGACGATTTCGCGGAGCGGATCACGAGCATCGAAGAGCCGGCGTTTCGCGCGTTTGGCAACGTCACGTATCATGCGGACGAGCCGATACGGCTCGAGACTGCGGGTGTGTCTTCGAGTTTCTTCAGGCTGTTCGGGACGCGGCCACACGTCGGGCGGTATTTCCATCCGGACGAGGATGCGCCGGGCAGCGCGGTCGTGGTGCTTTCGTACGGGCTGTGGCAGCGTGTCTTCGACGGCGATCCCGGCGTGGTGAATCGAACGTTGACGCTGGACGGACAGCCGTACGTAGTGGTGGGCGTCGCCGAGCCGGGGCTGCGCGACCCGACGTCGGACGTGGACCTGTGGACGTCGCGGCCCACCTGGATTGACATCGCGCGACGCAGTCAGCCGTGGCTGGCAGTGTTCGGACGTCTTGCGCCGAACGCGACGCTGGCCGATGCGCGTGCGGAGGTTGCAACACTGTCACGCGACCTTGCCCGGTCGTACCCGGCCACCAACGCGGATCACGTGCTGACGGTAAGTTCGATGCGGGAGACGATCTCGGGTCCGATCCGTCCGGCCCTGCTGGTGATGGGTGTCGTGGTGATCCTGGTGCTGGCGATCACGTGCGCCAACGTGGCGAGTCTGGTCCTGGTTCGCAGCACTGGCCGCAGCCGCGAGATGGCGGTGCGCCTCTCGCTCGGCGCGGGACGCGCCCGGCTCGCCCGCCAGCTGGTCACGGAGGGCCTCGTGCTCGCGTTGGCCGGTGGTCTTGCCGGGCTTGCGGTGGCGATCGGCGCGACCCGCGTGTTCGTCGCGCTCGGCGCTCCCGGTCTTCCGCGCCTGGCCGATGTCCGGCTGGACGAAACAGTCCTGCTGTTCACGCTGGTGCTGAGCGGTGCAACGGGGATCCTGTTCGGTCTGGCGCCGCTTCTCCAGGTGTCGGGCGCCACGCCGTTCGATGGCTTGCGCGCAAGCGGCCGGGCCGGCGAGAGCCGACGGGTGAAGCGAGCGCGACGTGCGCTCGTCGTCGCCGAGCTCGCCGGTTCCGCTATGCTCCTCGTGGGTGCCGGCCTGCTCGTTCGCAGTCTCGTTCACCTCACGCGCATGGACACGGGCATCCGGGCGGAGGGTGTGCTGACGTTTCAGGTCGCGCCGCCGCAGGTCGCGTCGGCTGCGCCAACGGCGGGGACGGTGTCCCGGGCGCAGACCCGCGCCGAGCTGCGAGACTTCTATGATCGGGTTCTGCAAGGCATTGCCCGGATGCCGGGGGTCGAAGCCGTCGGCGGCATCAATACCCTTCCGTTCACCGGTGGCGTGCAGATGTACCCTGTCACACGCGACGATCAGCCTGCACAGCAGGGTGATCAGGCGATGGTATATGTGAGCCTTGTCGAGCCGGGGTATTACGCCAGCGCCGGCATTCGGCACATCGCCGGCCGTTCGCTCGATGAACGTGACACGGGCGGCGGTCCGCCCACCGTCAACATCGACGAGGAATTCGCGCGCATTTTCTTCCCGTCCGAGGATCCGATCGGCCGGCGGATCACGATCGCGTGGTCGGGCGGAGTCGAGTCCGAGTCGTACGAGGTCGCAGGCGTCGTCGGTGCCGTGCGCCAGGGCGGCCCGGCCTCGCCCATGTCGCCGACCGTGTACCTCCACCGCGGGCACGACAGCTCGCCGTACTGGATGCACTTCGCGCACACGATCACGGTGCGCACGCGCGGCGATCCGCTTGCGCTCGCACCTGACGCGAGAAACGTCGTCTGGAGCATCGACCCGACCGTACCGATCACGGAGGTCGGCCCGCTGGAGCGCGTTCTCGATCGACACGTCGCAGGCGCACGGTACCGCACGCTCCTGATCGGCGCCTTTGCGCTGCTCGCGACGCTGCTCGCGGCGGTTGGCATCGGCGGCATCGTCGCATACGCGGTCGCGCAGCGTGGTCGCGAGCTGGGCATCCGTCAGGCGCTGGGAGCGGCTCCCGCCGACGTCGTCCGCCTCGTTCTCGGCGAGGGGCTGCGCCTGGCCGTCTTCGGAGTCATTGGCGGGCTCGTTCTCGCGGCGGCCGGCACGCGTCTGCTGCGGAGCTTTCTCTTCGGCGTCGACTCGGCAGATCCGCTCACCTACGGCGCCGTGGCGATCGCTCTGGCAGCTATCACACTCGCGTCGGCGTGGATCCCGGCCCGGCGCGCAACGCGCGTGCGGCCGGCCGATGCGCTACGCGGCGAGGCCTGAGCCAATCAGCGGCAGCGCACGCGTCGCCGCGAGCTCAGGAAGCGACAGGAAGCGTGAAGTAGAAAGTGGACCCTGCACCCGGCTCGCTTTCGACGCGAACGCGGCCACCGTGCGCATCGACGATCCCTTTGACAATCGCGAGCCCGAGGCCAATACCCTGGCGTCCGCTCCGCCGCGCCTGCCAGAACCGGTCAAAGATGTGGTGGAGGTCTTCCGGTGGAATGCCCGTCCCGGTATCCCGGACGCGAAACTCCACCGCACTCTCTTTGAGCTCGGCGCCAATGCTGATCGCGCCCCCCTGCGGCGTGAACCTGTCGGCGTTGCCGAGCAGGTTTGCGAACACCTGAAGAATCCGATCACGGTCGGCCAGCACGTGGACGTCCTTGTCAGGTGCGACGGACGAGAACGCAAGCGTGCTGCCGCTCGCAGCCGCCACCGCGCCTGCAGCCGCCAGCAGGTCGGCAACGGCGACAGCTTCGGTGTTCAGCGACAGGAAGCCCGCTTCAATGCGCTTAATGTCCAGCAGATCCAGAACCAGCCGCTCCATCTGGAGCGCGGAAGCACGGATGTTCTCGACCTGCCGCTCCGCTACGCTGTTCATGTCGCCGGTGCCGAGCTGCCTCAGGAGAATGGCAGTGCCGACGCGGATGGCGGCAATCGGATTGCCGAGGTCGTGGGAAACCACAGCAAGGACGTCGTCCCGGGCGCCGATCGCGGCCTGTGCCTCCTCGTACAGGCGGGCATTGTCGAGCGCGAGGCCGGCCCGGCTGGCGAGGTCCTCGGCGAGCTGTATGTCTTCGTCGGTATGAACGCGACTACCGCTGCCGAAGAACACGCAGATGGCGCCGACCACGTGCTCCCGCGCGCGCAGCGCCACTGCCAGCATGGAGCGCGGCTCCAGGCTGCGGAGCAGATCGTAGTGCTCCGCGTCGTCCGCCATCCGCCGCAGCATGGCATCATCCATGACCTCCACGACTGTCTCGCCGGAAGTCAGGCAGCGTAGGACGGGGTGTCCGGGAATCGCCCGAAACGGGATCTCGCACAGCCGCAGCATCTCTGCGGAGCGGGTGGGATCTGCATGAGCGGCATGCGCGCGGCGAACCGCGTCGCCTTCACTGCCGAGGAAGATCACGCACCAGTCGCCCAGCACACGCACCGCGAGCGCCGCGACGCTCTCCAGCGTGCGTTCCGCATCCAGTGAGCCGACCAGCAGGGCGCCGGCCTGGGC
>Ga0299914_10003908_pt1 | contig 10625 bp, 9 predicted proteins | sample RVTome_10_FD_201361 | JGI IMG/M metagenome (GOLD analysis project Ga0299914, IMG submission 201361) | Soil microbial communities from uranium-contaminated site in the Upper Colorado River Basin, Wyoming, United States - RVT153D57 (version 2) ... | reverse complement strand
CCTGCATCTAGTACGGATCGACCATGGCACGGCGGTGGCCAACGCGCTGGCCCGCAGCCTTGTGGTGCCCCCGCACCGCCAGGGTGGCCAGGCGCAGTTCATCCCGGCCGCGGTCGCGCCGAGAGCGACCTCGGAGACGTGGACGGTCTCGTGCCCGTGCTGCTCCCGCAGCAGCGCCGCGGCGTGGGGCGGGAACATCTCGTCGAGCAGGAGCCTGGTCACGCGAGGAGGGCCTCGCGTGCCTCGGCGGCTCGGCGGCTCGCTCCGGCGGCCAACTCGTTGCGGCGGATCCGCGCCTCGATCGCCTCACGGTGCGCGGCGGCGAAGTCGATCGCGGTCCGGATCTGGCGAGGGTGCAGTCCGCTCTCCTCGGCCAGCGCGGCGATGCGCTGCTCCTCGCTGCCCTCGAGTTCGCGAAGTCGCGCGACGACCTCCCAGACGTCGGGGCCGGAGGCCAGGGCCGCTCGACGGTCGTTGGTGGGACCGCGGTAGACGATCCCCGGATGGTCGAGCGTGTCCACGCCTTCGACGATGAGCCGCTCGAGGAGCGCCGTTGCGCTCACGCCTTCGTGGTCGGCACGTTCGGCCAGGCGTCGCCTGGCCTCGTCGCTCAGCCGGAACGAGGTGCTCTTCGCCGACATCGGCCACTCCTGGTAGCTGGTCTGCGCTACAACGTAGCTCACGACGTGCGGCTCTGGTCAGGCTGTTCGCGCTGGCCACCTCCTCATGCTGGGACCCACTTCGCCTCGCGCTTGTGCTCCCGGCAATCGCGGACACGAACCCCGGCTACGTCAACGACGTCATCGCCGTGGCCCTCGGTACTCCGGACGGTGACATCGGTCCCTTGGCGAACGTGATGCTGCTGCAGGGACTTCGTCGTCGGCGATGTCGGGCTTGTCGATGTCTGTCAGCTCGAGCACGTCGGGCGTGCCGTAGCGGTGGTGGACGATTGCCTTCATGATCTCTCTCTCCTTGTTGGGGCTGGCGGTGTCAGGCCAGCGAGAACGGTGGGTAGCGGTCGGTGACGAGCAGGAACGCGTATGCCTGGACGCGTAGCGCCCAGCGCAGGACGCCTTCGACGAAGTCGAAGATGCCCCTGGGGTAGCGGCCGGTGAGGAGCACGGCGAACCAGGCGCCGATCACCGCGCCGAGCGCGGCGATGCCGAGGAAGGCCAGGACGATGTAGTGGGGGATGGCCAGCAGCCACTTCACGAGCGGCAGCCAACGGTTGAGGTCTGTGGGGACGTTCGGGTAGTCGAGGTCCAGGTGGACCGACTGCTCCTCGCCGGTGGACGGGTACCGGTCGGACATGAGTGCCAGGTAGGCCACGACCCTGGTCGACAGGCGGGCGAGTTGGAGGTGGAAGTCGAACCACCACCGCGGGTACTTCTGGCGGAACAGGATGGTCAGGACCACCGGGACCACGAGCACTGCGCCTACGGACGCGCCGCCAGATGCGGTTCCGCCGATGAGGCCGAGGACGACCGCCATCGGGATGACGTAGACCGCGCGGAGCAGCGTGGAGAGCCGGTCGAGCTCGTGGTCGGGGTAGTCGATGGTCAGGCATGCGGGGTGTGTGTCAGCGGGGTCTTTATGAGTTCCTCTGTTCAGTCGGAGGTGCGGAGAGCTACTGCGGGCTGGATGGCTGCCGCGCGTGCGGCGGGCCATGCGGTTGCGACGAGCGCTGCGAGGAGCGGGAGGAGCACGATGAGGGCTAGCCCTCCCCACGGGACGATGAACGGCATGCCGCTGTCGCCGAACGAGTCGGACCCGGTCAGGATCTGGCGGGTGGTGATGAGTCCGAGGACGGCGCCGATCACCGTGCCCTGTACGGCGATGAGTCCGGCTTCGGAGAGCATGGCGGTGCGGATGAGCCCCTTGCGGAAGCCCATCGCTCGGAGCATGCCGATCTCCTGCCGCCGCTCGCGGACTGCTCGGACCATGACGACGCCGAGGCCGGCGATCCCGATCAGCAGCCCGAATGCGAGGAACCCGCGGAGCATCGCCATGAAGCCGATGACGGTGCCCACCCCCGCTTCGCCGAGTGTGGTGAACGTGTGGGCGTCGGCTCCCTGCGCGAGGAAGGCCGCGTTGACGGAGGCCGCTACGGCGTCCGCGTCGGTGCCGTCGGCAACCGCCATGTAGAAGCGCGTGACGATGTCGTCCGCGCCGAACAGCGCGGTGGTGACCTGGCGGTTGACCAGGGCGCCGTTGCCCAGCCAGTCCTCCTCGCCCAGGCCGGCGACGGTCAGCTCGCGGCGTAGGCCGCTGCCGGGCTCGATGAGCGTGAAGGTGTCACCGGCGACCAACGCTGCGTCGCCGACGCTGCCGAGGAGGAAGTCCGCGGGCACGATCGCCAGCGTCGGGTCGTCGAGCACCGCCTGGTATGCGTCGGCGTCGCTGGCGTAGGCCTCGTCCCTGCTGAACAGCCCGGGTGTCCCACGACCGAGCAGGTCGGCATCGAACCCGGTGATCGGCGAGGCCTGAGGGCTGTCGAGGTGGCCGGCGTCGAAGCTTGCGACGCCGCGGACGAGGCCCGCGACCGCGGCCACGTCGCTGCGCGCCGCCACCGTCTCGACGTCGACGGGGTTGGCCGGGTTCACGTCGACGAGGAGGTCGAACCCGGCTGCGATGTCCTCGACGGTCGCTCCGGTGTTGGCTTCGATCGCCACCGAGAACGTGGTGACCATGGTCACGGTGAGGATGACCAGGGAGAACATGCCGAGCAGCATCGCGGTGCGGAACCGCCGCGCGAGCGGGTAGGCGATCCCGAGCCGGGGCGCGAGACCGCCTCCCCCGCGACCGAGGTGCTCGACGGCGAAGGCCCAGACCCGGTCGAGGCTGGCGGCCAGCGACACGGCGCCCACGGTGAGCACGACGCCCTGGACGACGAAGGCGAACATGTCCGACGATGCCATGATGTCCGGGAAGACCTGGCGCACCGCGAGGCCCCAGGCCAGCACGGTGCCCGCCACGAGCACGCGTGCGGGACGCTCGGGGAGCAGGCGGCGCAGGATGGGGGCGGCCGAGAAGGCAGCGACGGGGACCCCCAGCAGGAACCCGATCGCGTTGTCGCCGGCGTGGCCGGCGATGCCGATCCCTGCACCGACGAGGACGCCGATGGATGCGAGCACGAGCGTGCGTGCGCGGACCCGGACGATCCTCGGCTCGGGCAGGTCCCGGATCGCCCGGATGATGTTCAGCCGTGCGATGCGCAGGCTCGTGGCCCAGATGGTCACCAGTGAGATGACCAGGCCCGTGCCCGCCCCGAGCGCGAGGCTGGCCGGTGCGATCACGAGGGGGTAGCCGGCGCCATCGGGACTGCCGAAGACGGGGCCTGCGACCGCGGCGACGAGCCAGCCGATGCCGACGCCCACCAGGGCGCCCAGACCGGCTGCCACGACCGCATAGATCGCTCCTTCGACCGCGAATGCCCGGGTCAGCCGCCGGCGGGTGAACCCGACCGCGCGGAGCATCCCGAGCTCGGCCTTGCGCTCCTCGGCGAGCATGACGAACAGGTTGACGAGCAGCAGGATCCCGGCGAGCACGCTGAAGAAGCCGATGGCGCTGAACACCGCGGTGAGGCCGGCACCGAGTCCAGCCGCGTCGTCGAGCACACCGGCCTTGGACGCTTCGACCTCCACGCCGTCCAGGCCGGCGACGGCTGTCCGCAGGCTCGACACGGCGTCGTCGGACAGCGCACGGGTGTCGAACACGCCGCCGTCGAGGGAGACGAGCAGACGCTCCTGCGGGCCTGCGGCCACCAGCGTCGCCGCGTCGGCCAGTCGGCTGATCGTGCCCGGCGCGACGATCGCCCCGCCGTAGCCGGCGAGGCCGACCTCTGCGACGACCTCGTTGACTGCGAGGTCGAGTTGCGAGCCGTAGGCGTGGACGCGGATGGTCTCGCCGGCCACGACCCCCAGGAGGGAGGCGGTGCGCTCGTTGACGAGGATCTCGCCCGAGGCCGGGGCAGCGCTGTCCGCGAGCCCGGTGATCCGGGGGTCCGAGCCGAAGGCGCTGGCTGCGGCGACGTTGAGTTCGACCACGACGACCCGCGGGACCGCGGCGTCCTGCTGTGGTGCTTCCAGCGTCGCGCTGGCGGTGGTGGCGGGCAGCAGCCCGTCGATGCCGTCGACAGCTGCGGACTCCACGGCTGCGGTGACCGCTGCGAGGTCCGCGCCCTCGGTGGGGGTGAGGGTGATGTCGAGCGGGCCGTACTGGGTCCGCGCGGCGTCGGCGAAGGAGCCTTCGACGACGTCACCTACGACGAATGCGGAGGTGATGACGGCTGTGCCGAGCAATGCGCCGGCGACGACGAGAGCGGCCTCCGCGCGGCGGCGGCTGATGTTGCGCAGGGCCATGGTGACCAGCGTCGGCTGGCGGAGGGCTGCCACGGCGAGCGGGAGGAGCAGGAGCAGCGCGATGGCTGCGAGGACGGCGGCGGTGGTCATGACGTCACCGTGGCCATGGCCTGGAGCTCGTGGGGCGTCGACTCGACGTCACCGACGACGGTGCCGTCGCGGACCTCGACGAGACGCTGACCGGAGTGTCCGAGGTCCTCGTCGTGGGTGACGATGACGAGCGTCTGACCGGCGGCGTGCACCTCGTGGAGTAGCTCGACGATCTCCCCGGCGGTCCGGCTGTCGAGCGCGCCCGTGGGCTCGTCCGCCCACACGAGCGCGGGCTCGGCGACCAGCGCGCGCGCAACGGTGACGCGTTGCTGCTCACCGCCCGACAGCTCCCCGGGCCGGTGGCCGGCACGGTCTGCCAGCCCGACCCGGGCGAGCATCTCCCGTGCCTGCTCACGCGCTGCCTTCGAAGGGACGCCGGTGACGAGCAGTGGCAGCTCGACGTTCTCCGCCGCCGACAGCACGGGGATGAGGTTGAACGCCTGGAAGACGAACCCCATCCGCTCGGCGCGGTGGCGGGTTCGGTCGGCGTCGGACATGGCGAAAAGGTCGGTGCCGTCGACGGTCACCGTGCCGGCGTCGATGTCGTCCAGGCCGGACAGGCAGTTGAGCAGGGTGGTCTTGCCGTTGCCGGAGGGGCCCATCACCATCACGAGCTCGCCGGGCCGGACGTCGAGGTCCACACCGCGAAGGGCAGGCACCTCCTGGGTGCCCGTCCGGTAGGTCTTCGTCACGCCGCGTGCGGCCAGGATCGGTTCCGTGCGGGTGCTGGTGTTGTTCGTCTTCTTGCTCATCGTCTTGCTCCTTCGCTCGGTGGTGAGGCCGGTGGTCAGCCAAGGGCGGCTGAACCGGGATGGGTGCGATGCGGGTGCCGTTGCGTCGTATCCCGTCGCTCAGACGGTGACGACGACCTTCCCTCGGGTGTGGCCGGCCCCGACGTAGCGGAGGGCCTCGGCCGCCTCGCCCGCTGTTGGGGATGAGGGTGCCGGTGGGTGTCAGTGCGCTTCGGACAGCCGACAGGGACTGCGCTTCCACGTTGTCGAGGATGGCGTCGTGGTGAGGGGCCGGCGCCCGGCCCGTTCGTGGCTTCGCCGCCGTGCCCGGCGACCTGTGTCAGATGGTGACGACGACCTTTCCTCGCGTGTGGCCCGCCCCGACGTAGGCGAGGGCCTGCGCGGCGTCGCTGAGCGGGTAGGTCCGATCGATGACCGGTGTGACCGCGCCGTCCTCGATGAGCTCCTTCAGGACGAGCAAATCCTGCTGGTTCTCGCCCTTGAGGATCGGCCGCAGCGTCTGGCGCGTGAACAGCGACCGCACGCCCGCCTTCGCCCAGCGGCCAAGCGGTCCGATCCAGCGGCTGCCGCGGCCGCTGTTGAGCACGAGTGTTCCCGCCGGCGCGAGGGACCGCCGGGTAGCCGAGAGCGGCTGCGCCTCGACGTTGTCGACGATGACGTCGTAGCGTCGGCCGCTGCGGGTGAAGTCCTCCCGCGTGTAGTCGATGACGTCATCGGCGCCGATGGACCGGACGAGGTCGACGTTGCGCGTGCTGCACACCCCGGTCACCTGTGCACCTAGGGACTTGGCGATCTGCACGGCGAAGGTGCCGACGCCGCCGGACGCCCCGACGATCAGCACCCTGTGGCCCGGCTGGACCTTCGCGGCGTCGCGGAGCGCGTGCAGGGCGGGCATCGCGGAGACCGTGACGGCCCCGGCCTGCTCCATGGTGACGTTGGCCGGCTTCCGCGCGAGGTTGTCCTGTGGAACGCAGACGTACTCCGCCAGCGAGCCGGTGGTCGTCCAGCCGAACACCTCGTCGCCGGACTGGAACCGGACGTTGCGACCGACCGTCTCGACGCGCCCCGCGAGGTCGTAGCCCCGCACCCCGACCCGGGGCCTGCGCAGCCCGTAGGCCAGGCGCAACAGGTAGGGCACGCCGGCGAGGATGAAGGCGTCGCCGGGGTGGACCGCAGCGGCGTGGACGCGCACGAGCACATTGCCGTCCCCGACTGCCGGCGTGTCGATGTCGGTGAGTCGAAGGACCTCGGGCGAGCCGTAGGCATCTTGGACGATCGCCTTCATGGGGTTCTCCGTTCCGCCGCGCGGCCCTTGGAATGCTTACGCCGTATGCTTACGTCGTAAGATACACATACACCGTAAGCTCGTCAAGCGCGTCCTTGGTCCCGCGGACGGGCACGCACAGGAGGAGGCCCCATGGAGACCCAACCCGAACCCAGCTCGATGAACCGGACTCCGCTGAACAGGGAGCGAGTGGTGCGTGCTGCCGTCGCCCTCGCCGACGACGCCGATCTCGAGGCGCTGAGCATGCGCAAGCTCGGCCAGCGGCTCGGGGTCGAGGCGATGTCGCTCTACAACCACGTGGCGAACAAGGATGACCTCCTCGGTGGGATGATCGATGTCGTGTTCAGCGAGATCGACCTGCCCGTCGCCGATGTGGGCTGGCGGACGGCCATGAGCCAGCGCGCCGCCTCGGTGCGCGAGGCCCTCGCGCGACACCGCTGGGCCACCGGGCTGATGGAGCTACGGACAACGCACGGGCCGGCGAGTCTGCGCCACGCCGAGGCGGTGCTGGACTGCCTGCGGGAAGCGGGCTTCTCGATCGAGGACGCCACCCACGCGTACTGGCTCCTCGACAGCTACATCTACGGGTTCGCGATCCAGGAGGCGGGGCTGCCGTTCGGCACACCCGAGGAACTCGCCGAGATGGCGGAGATCGTCCTTCCGCAGTTGTCAGCTGCGGAGTATCCGCGCCTCAACGAGGCCGCCGTTGCCGGCTACGCGTCCGGCTACGGCTACACCGACGAGTTCGAGTTCGGTCTCGACCTCATCCTCGACGGCCTCGAGCGACTCAGAAGCCCCATCTGATGACACATGCGACCGACACCTGGGTCAGGGCCTGAGTCGTGTGGCCGACAGGTCCATCTCTTGTGCGACGCTCGAGCGCACGGGCGCCGTCGCCCACCTGTCGAAGCCGCGGCTGTTCCTGCAGGCATGACCGGCGAGCTGCGGTGGCGGCACGGCGAAGTCGAGCACCTCGGGATCATCGAGCCGCGGATCGCGGAGCGGATCTCCCGGAGGTCATAGTCGACCGACGGGACGTTATCGTTCGTGGCGTTCGACAGCGGGGAGCGAGCGGATGAGGGCGGTGGTCTACGACCGGTACGGTCCGCCCGACGTGCTTCGGGTCGCGGAGCTCCCCACGCCGACTCCGGGCCCCGGGCAGGTGCTCGTCCAGGTGCTGCGACCTCGATCAACCTCTCCGACTGGGAGTGCCTGCGCGGCGTGCCCTTGTACGCGCGGATCGGCGGCTTGCGCGCTCCGGCGCGTCGGACGCTCGGCTCAGACATCGCCTGACGTGTGCAGGCCGTCGGCTGCGATGTCACCCGGTTCCGGGTGGGGGTATCGAGCCGGTGTCCCGCGCGGGGTCCGTCGGCAGAAGGCCGAGGAGTTGCGTTCCCACCTGCTCGAATCCGTCGACGACGACCGGACGATCCGGGATGTGGTCGGCGATGACGTGGCGGCGTTCGCCTCCGAGTGGGCCGCGGCGGAACGCTCACGCCCGCTGCTGGATCTCGCCCTCCAGCTGGTCGCTGCCGCCACCCTCGTGCCGGGCGCGTACGCGCTGCTGCACCCGGCTCTGGCGTCGCTCGTCGGCGAGCAGGAGACGCGGGTCGGGCTTCCCGGCAGCATGCTCGCATCCCTTGTAGCGGTAGTGGTCTTCTTCGGGGGATGGCATCTGCTTCGGGTGAAGCGCCACCGGTTCACCACACAGCACGCGGCGCTGCTGGGTGTCGTGCTTTTCGCCGGCTACCTCGTCCTCTTCGTCGTCTCGACCCGTTGGCGTGAGTCAGATGCGTTCCTTGCGATGGCGCCGTCGACGGCCTGGACGCTGGTGCTCTTGGGTGCGGGGGTCCAGGGGGTGGCGTCATGGATCAAGCGCACCGGTGGCGATGAGCGAACGGCGTCGTCCGGACGGGCGCGGGCTGCGTATCTGCTTCAAGACGGCGGACGCCGACTTGGCGCAGTGAAGTCGGCCCAAGACATCTGTCGCCGTGAACCCGGCGTGCGGGCGTGCGGCGGCGTTGTGCCCACGACAGTCGGATCCGGGACTACGAACCGTGATGTGTGAGGGCACTGTGGTCCGTCAACAAGTCCGGGCACTCATGATGAACTCGCCCAGGAACGTCTCCGAGACCGTTGCTGCTTCCCAGCGGCGATCGATGGTCACGTACTCGTCCAGGTAGTCCTCGAGGAGCCGTGTCCTTGCGTTGGAGTCGGCGAAGTAGTCCACCGTGAGGAACCGCGTCGGCTCGCTTCGTTCTTCGAGCAGCTCGGTGCCCAAGTAACTCACGGAGCGGCTGAAGAACCTCACCCACTCACCGTCGGGGCCGTAAGCACGACGGAACGCCTCGACAGACGCAGGTTCCACGTCGTACGCCCAAAAATACGCGACGGCGTGGTCACGATTCGACGAGGGCATCCCATCTCCGACGAGAACTCCACACGGAGCTAGTTAGGATCATCCTGGCACTGCCGTCGCCCCCCGACGCGACACACCAGTGTCGTTCTCGCCGTGAACCTCGTCAAGGCCGCGCCGATCGATCCCTGGCAGCGCTTTCGGTAAGGCCGAGACGGCCCAAACAACACCCCGCTCACCAAGAGGGACCGTGCTCGCCGAAGCACAGAGAAGGTCGAAAGGCACGCGGCAACCGATGCTTCGTTAGCCGTCAAGCGGGCGTGGACCTCGGTCCGCACCATGGCCCGCACAACCGTCATCAACCCAAGCCTGGGCAGACCCTTCGAGCCCGGACGCTGCTGTCCAGGCGCCCGCAACAGGGACGATGTGCGGGTTCGCGCTGAATCCCTACGCGGAGGGCGTCGCCGCCAACTTCGAGCGAATTGACCGCGGTTCGCGCCTCCGCGGAAGCGCTCGCAGCGGGGACTCGCGCGCGGGTGTGCTCAACGAGCCGGCGGATCGCCTGCTGCACCTGTGGGCCGCGAAGTTGGCGGGGCGCGGTAGGGGAGTTCGGTCAGGAGTTCGAGGTCGGCGAGGTGCTGCTTCGGAGGACGTCGCTGGCCCCGCGTAGTGACCGCCTTCCTGGTCGGGGCTTGGAGAACCCCGGTGCCTCCGTCGCAGTCGGCTCGGGGGTCGATGGCTGAGGAGGTTCTAGCGGTGACGTGTGTCGGAGGTCGTTGCGGACGAGGCGGCCGAGCTCGTCGACGACCGAGCGGCCGGCCTGGATCGCGCGGATGCGGAACGCCTGCCAGGTCGCGCCGTCGACGTTGACGCGCGCCGTCTGCTGCCTCACGCTGGCTCATGAACGCGACTCCCGGTGGCGCTGCCCGTCGACGCGTCGACGGGTTGCACGAGGGTGCAAGTCTGTGTCCTGACTTGCGGCCTCACGGGAGTGCGTCTGAGAGCCTTCGCCGGGGCGCCGAGCGCCGTGGTTGCGTTCGGGCGATGGGCCGGGGTCGGAGACCGGACGTCGTTTCGTCGAACTCCGTCTCGGGTCACCAGTTCGTTCGAGCTGGTCGAGATCCTCGAGGTCGTCCTGGGGGATCCTGATCGCTCGTCCGATGCGGACGCTCGGGACGGTGCGCCTGGCCACGAGCTCGTAGAGCTCCGAGGTACTCGTGCCGAGGCGCTCAGCGGCTTGCGTGACGGTCAGCAGCGGGACTGGGGGAGCGGCGGTCGATCGCGACACGGTGGTCTCCTGGATCGTCAGGGGGCGGGCGCCGGGGCCGGTGTCAGCTGGGGTCCCGGTGCGCTCACTTGTCCACGCGTCGCTCGCGGTTGGCTCACGACCGTCCGACGTCGTGACCCCGGTGTTGCTGGCGTCGCTCACACGGGCTCAGCGCGCGCGCTCGACGGGTCGCTTCGAGCCGGTGGTGAGAGGCCCGTGAGGACGACCCCGGAGACGCCCCTCGACCAGAGCCAGTCAGCCAACCAGTCAGCCAAGTTGGCAGCCGAGCCGGTGGACGACGCTGGCTCACGGCGGACGAGGACGGACGAACGCTCGACCTGAGATCTTCGTGCTAGAGCCCTCTAGGGGCCCGGATCCTGCACCATCTCGCGCGCGCGGAGGAACACGCCGTCGAGCATGGGTTCGGTGAGGCGGCCGGTGAAGGTGTTCTGCTGGCTGACGTGGTAGCAGCCGAGCAGGGTCCGTCCGTCGGGGAGCGTCACGGTTGCCCCGT
>Ga0299914_10003907_pt1 | contig 10625 bp, 13 predicted proteins | sample RVTome_10_FD_201361 | JGI IMG/M metagenome (GOLD analysis project Ga0299914, IMG submission 201361) | Soil microbial communities from uranium-contaminated site in the Upper Colorado River Basin, Wyoming, United States - RVT153D57 (version 2) ... | reverse complement strand
CACGCAGCGCACTGAGCGCCGCACGTTCCTCGGTGGTCTCAAACGGCAGGAGGTGGCCATACACCGTGTCGATGATTGCCGTGGACTGGTGGCCAGCGAGGCGCATCAACTTCAACCGGTCGGTCACGCCAGCGGCGATCCAATGAGCCACGGCGGTATGGCGTAGGGAATGCGGCGTCGGTTGCGGATCATCCAAGCCGGCGACGTCCACGGCGGGCTTCCACACTCGGCGACGGAACAAGGGGGGTCGCAACACGCCACCGTCCTCGCCCTGCCACACGTAGTCATCCGGACCGAGGCCGAGTTGTTCGGCTCTCTCCTGCAACCGCTCCCCTATCTCGTCGGTCAGCATCGGAACGACACGCCTTCCGGCTCGGGTCTTGGGTGCGTTCACGGTGGCCTTACCTCTCACCTCCACGAACGTCTCCCGCACGTTCACGGTCCCGGCGCTCACATCTATGTCCTTCTATCGCAGCGCCGCAGCCTCACCAATGCGCAAGCCGGTGTCGGCCAGGAACGGAACGATCAGCGGGAGCCGGGCAGGATTCGGAGGTTTCCTGTACCGCTGCTTTCTCCGTTTCCCTCGATCACCCGCTTCAAGGCGATCAACTCGTCAGGTGTGAGAACGCGTGCCTCGTCATGCTCCACGTTCGGGCGCGGGACCTCATGGCAAGGCTCATCGGAATCAGCCGGTCCAGTACGGCGGCACGCGTGACGATGTTGTTGGGACCTATGCCCACGGTGGGCGGGCGTTGAGGAGGCTCCCTGACCAGCTGTAGCGCGCGCCGACATGGAACTGGCACACCGTCGAGCCGAAGTGACCCCTACGATGGCGGTCATGATCGTGATGATCGTGGTGATCGCATTCGCAGTGATCTTCGTGGCTTCGTTCGTTTATGAGCGGGTCCGGCGCCGTCGACTGCGGAGGCTGGCAGAGAGCGGCCACGCGAATGCAGAGAATCTGGCCAATCCCACGGGCGGCTTGGAGAAAAACCTCGCATCGGAAGTGCTGCTCCGATACGACGGCCCCGCCTGATCAGGCCAGCTCGGCCACATGAGCGCCGGCGGCCGCTTTCACATGCCATCCCTCGTCGGGCAGCGCTCCGCGTTCGCACAGCGCCACCACGCATCCGCCGAAGCCCGCGCCGGTGAGGCGGGCGCCGTACACACCATCGGTCGACGTCAGTCGTTCGACGAGCTCGTCGAGCGCGTCGGTCGACACTTCGAAGTCGTCGCGCAGGCTCTGGTGGCTCTGCACCATCAACTGCCCGGCCGTGTCGAGATCGCCGTTGCGAAAGGCCAGGGCGAATCGCGCCACTCGCTCGTTCTCGGTGAGGACGTGTCGGGCCCGTTGCCGCACGGCGGCATCGTCGATGCGCCGCAGCTGTTCGATGTCGAGATCGCGCAGTGGCCCGACGATCGCCGTCGCGGCTTCGGTCTGAGCCCGTCGCTCTTCGTAGGCCGATTCGGCGAGCTCGCGTGACTCACCGGAATGCACGATCACGATCTCGGCTGATGGTGGAACCGCTACATAGTCGATGTCGAGGGCGGCGAAGTCGATGAGCAGCGCATGGTCCGCCCGTCCGCACGCCGACGCCAGCTGGTCCATCACACCGCACGGCACGCCGGAGGCCCGCTGCTCGGCCCGTTGGCACAGGAGCGCAAGTTCCCTGGCCGAGCCCGTGAACCCGAGCGCGAGCGCCACAGAAACCTCGAGGGCAGCGCTCGACGCCAGCCCAGCGCCCACGGGCACCGTCGAGTCGGCCACTCCGATGAACCCTCGCTCTGGTGCGAGCTCGGCGACGACGCCCGCCACATAGCGCGCCCATGGAGGCTCGGTCGCCTCGGCCCGCTCCACGACCAGGGGGAGGGCGGCGGGCTCATCGTCTTGCTTCGACCTGAGCACAATGCGGTCGCCATGCGCTTCGCCCAGGATGGTCGTGCCGAGATCGATGGCCATCGGCATGGCCAGGCCGCCCGCATAGTCCGTGTGATCGCCGATGAGGTTGACCCGGCCGGGCGCGTGAGAACGCATCCGCATCGGTCAAGCCTCACGCAAACGAGCTGCGGCGTCGGTCGGGTCGACAGGATTGAAGAACACATGGCTACCGAGCTCGCCGGCCGCGACGAAGCGAGGTGTGCCGGCCGCTCGACGGAGCGGCGCGATGTGGAGGTGCAGCCACGCCGTCGGCCACGACCTGCCGTCGGTGGGACGTTGGTGGAACCACATCATGTACGGCATCGGCTCATCGAAGAGGCGGTCCAGACGACCCAGAACGTCGAGTAGGAGTCCGGCCAGAGCATCACGGGACTCGTCGTCGAGTGACGGGAGGTCGCCGACATGTTCAGCGGGAGCCAGCAGCATCTCGTACGGCCAGTTGGCCGCGTACGGCACCCACGCGTGCCAACGACCGTTCGACACGATCAACCGGTCGCCGGCGGCGTCGACTTCGAACATATCGGGGGTGGTTCGCTCGAGCTCGGCCACGGCGCGCGGCGGTATCAAATCGAAGCCGTACACCTGACCATGTGGATGCGAGATCGTCGCACCCACTTCGGCTCCGCGGTTCTCGAACACCAGCACGTACTGCACATCGTCGCGCTCGCCCAGGACCTTCGTCCGCTCGGCCCATAGGTCGACGACCCGACGCGCCTCGGACGGGGTCAACTCCCAGAACGCGGCATCGTGGTTCGGTGTATAGAGCACGATCTCTGCTCTTGCGTCCGGAATCGGTGGCCAACGGTTCGGGAACCACCGCACGCCGTACGACTCCGGGGCCTCGATTCCTCCCGGGCAGAAGGGACATCCGTCGAGTGGCAGGTTCGGTCGACTCTGGCGGTGGGCGACCACATACACGAGGTCGCCCGTAGCGGCGTCGACGCGGTACCCGGCCGGGATCTCGCTCACGATTCGTATCGCAGAGGCACGTGCGGGACCGTAACCAACGTGACGCGGCCCGGCTTCGGGAGTGCCGACATCCTGCGCTGCGGGTCTCCTTGACCGCCCGGTCAAGGTCGGGGAGGATCGGTGCCATGCCACGAACCAAGGTGAACGAGATCGAGCTCGAATACGAGACGTTCGGGGACAGCGACGACCCCCCTCTGCTGCTGGTCATGGGTTTGGGCGCGCAGATGATCTCGTGGGACGACGACTTTTGCGAAGCCCTGGTCGGCCGAGGGTTCTACGTGATCCGATTCGACAATCGCGACGTCGGGTTGTCGAGCAAGGTCGAGGCGGGCGAGATCGACATCGTGGCCACGGCCATGGCCGCGTTCAGTGGTGAGGACGTGCTCGCGCCGTATCTGCTCAGCGACATGGGCGACGACGCGTGGGGGTTGCTCGACTCACTCGGCATCGACCGGGTCCACCTCGTCGGCGCGTCGATGGGCGGGATGATCGCCCAGACGATGGCCACACAACAGCCGGCGCGCGTGCTTTCGCTGACGTCGATCATGTCGATGACGGGTGAGCGGGGTTACGGCGAGCCCGATCCCTCGGTCGTGCCGTTGCTGCTCGAGCGTCCCCCGTCGGAGCGTGATGCCGCCATCGAGAACAGTGTCGAAGGCAGTCGTCTCATCGGCAGCCCCGACTACTTCGACGATGAACGGGCCCGCGACCGAGCCGCACGCGCCTATGACCGGTCGTTCTATCCACGAGGTGTCGGTCACCAACTGTGTGCGGTGCTCGCATCCGGTAGTCGTGACGAAGCCCTTCGATCGCTCGACGTTCCGACGCTGGTGATTCACGGAACGGTCGACCCGTTGGTGTCGCCCAGCGGTGGTGAACACACAGCTGAGTGCATTCAAGGATCTGAGCTGTTGATGCTCGAGGGCATGGGACACGACCTTCCGGTTCACTTCTGGTCACAGGTCATCGACGCCATCTGTTCGGTTGCCGCCCGGGCCGAAGCCGCCAGCGAGGCATGACCGAAACGATGGGACCACTCAACGGCATCAAGATCATCGAGCTCGCGGGCATCGGGCCGGGTCCGTTTTGCGCCATGATGCTCGCCGACATGGGCGCCGATGTCATCCGTGTCGACCGGGCCCAGGCGGTTGTCGGCGGCGACCCGGCGAGTCCACCCGCCGATGTGTTGAACCGCGGCCGGCGTTCTGTCGGCCTCGACCTGAAGCAACCCGAGGGTGTCGAGACCTTGCTGAAGCTGGTCGACCGAGCCGATGCGCTCATCGAAGGCTTCCGACCCGGCGTAGCCGAGCGCCTCGGCATCGGACCCGACACGTGTCTCGGGCGAAACCCTCGACTGGTCTTCGGGCGTATGACTGGTTGGGGTCAGGACGGCCCCTACAGCCAGATGGCCGGTCACGACATCAACTACATCGCGCTGGCTGGCGCACTCGAACCCCTCGGTCGCGCCGGCGAGAAGCCGATGCCTCCGATCAACCTCATCGGCGACTTCGGCGGTGGTGGAATGCTGCTCGCGTTCGGTGTCGCGTGCGCCCTCACCGAGGCTCAGCGCTCGGGAAAGGGCCAGGTCGTCGACGCCGCCATGGTCGACGGCGCCGCGGTGTTGATGACGATGATTCACGCTTTCCGCGCCATGGGCATCTGGGAGGACAAGCGCGGCAGCAACCTGCTCGACACCGGCGCTTACTTCTACGAGACCTACCAGACCAACGACGGCAAGTACGTCTCCATCGGTTCGCTCGAGCGGCCGTTCTACGACGTGTTGCTCGACAAGCTCGGCCTCACCGATGACCCGTCCGTGCCGCGGCAGCACGATAAGGCCGAGTGGCCGGCGATGAAGGAGCGTTTCGCCGAGATCTTCCGGACGAAGACCCGCGACGAGTGGTGCGAGATCTTCGAGGGAACTGACGCGTGCTTCGCCCCGGTGCTGTCGATGAGCGAGGCGCCGCATCACCCACACAACCAGCATCGGGGCACGTTCGTCGAGCGCAACGGTGTGATGCAGCCCTCGCCCGCCCCTCGATTCTCACGAACGGCCGCCGAGATCCAACGTCCACCGGCTTTCCCCGGCCAGCACACCGACGAGATCCTGGCTGATTGGGGATTCGACCGCGAGGACATCGAAAAGCTCCGCGCGTCGGGCGCTGTGGCCTGAACCGCTCCGCCTCCGCAGCGCCGTAGGCTTTTCGCCCATGGCCACACTCGTATCCTTCCACGCCCATCCCGACGACGAATCGATCAGCACCGGCGGCACCATGGCCAGAGCCGCCGACGACGGTCACCGCGTCATCCTCGTGGTCGCGACCCGTGGTGAGCAGGGTGAGCCGCAGCCCGGTGTGCTTCGAGATGGCGAGCCGTTGTGGGAAAGGCGCGTCGTCGAGACTCGACAAAGCGGCGAGATCCTGGGGGCGGAGCGCGTCGAGTTCCTCGGCTACGAGGACTCGGGGATGATGGGCGAGCCGACGAACGACAACCCCAACTGCTTCTGGCAAGCCGACATCGAGGAGGCCGCGGAGAAGCTGGCGAACATCTTGCGAGAAGTCGATGCCGATGTGCTCACGGTCTACGACGATCACGGCGGTTACGGCCACCCCGACCACATCCAGGTCCATCGGGTGGGACGCCGCGCCGCCGAGCTGGCTGGTACCGAGCGCGTGTTCGAAGCCACCATGAACCGCGACCACATCCGCGAGTTGATGGCGCAACGGCCTCCAGAGATCACCGAGATCATGGACGAGAACGATCGCCGCGACGTCGCCGAGAACGACAGCTTCGGCTCGCCCGAGGAGCTCATCACCCATGCGGTGGACGTTCGTGCCGTGATCGACCGCAAGCGCGCCTCGATGGTCGCCCATGCGAGCCAGATCGGTCCGGAGACGTTCTTCTTGAAACTGCCCGACGAGGCCTTCCGCCAAGCGTTCGGCACCGAGTGGTACATCGAGGCAGGTTCCCGACGCGAGCCCGACGCGCCGTTCGCCACCGACCTGCTCGATGGCGTCGTCTGAGATGTCATCGTCGCCCGACCGGCCGGCCTGGACGCACACTGGCTACGCGCAGCGGCTCGTCTTCGGGCCGGGTGCGGTGAAACAGCTGTCGGACCTGTTGCGCTCCGTTGGGTCTCGAAGGGCGATGCTGGTCACGACCGCGGGTCGGTTGGCATCCGATGATGGTCAACGGGTTGTGCGATCGATCGGATCAGCCCTTGCGTCCACGTTCGCCGAGGTCACGTCGCACGCCCCCGCGCCAACGGTGCAAGCAGCCGTTCTGCAAGCACGTCGCGACGGCGTTGATGCGATCGTGTCGTTCGGTGGAGGTTCGTGTGCCGACACGGGCAAGGCGATCAACTTCTTCGCCGAACAGGAGGCCGGCACGCCCGGTGCTTCGTGGGCCGACCGGCCGGCGTTGCCGCACATCGCCGTGCCGACCACGTACTCGGGAGCAGAGCTCACGCCGTTCTTCGGCATGACTGATCCCCATACGCGTCAGAAGCAGGGTGCCGGCGGCCCGACGTGCGCGCCGGTGGCCGCGGTCTACGACGTGAGCTTGACTCTGTCGACACCGGCGAGGGTCAGCGCGGAGACCGGCATGAACGCGCTGGCTCACTGCGTCGAGATCGTCTGGTCGTCCTCGCGAACCCCCGAAGCCGAGGCCATCGCCCTGGCGGGCGCGGCTCGCATCGTCGACGCGCTCCCGCGGGTGGTCGACGATCCGGCGGATCTCGATGCGCGGAGCCGCATGCTCGAGGGCGCGGCGCTCGGAGGCCGCTGCCTGCAGAACGGCACGATGGGAATCCATCACGGTCTGGCTCAGCTCGTGGGCGGTCGTACGGGCATACCGCACGGCCTGGCCAACGCCATCATCCTGCCCCACGCCATCCGGTACAACGAGCCGGCGGTACCCGACGCGGTGGCGTGCATCGGTGAGGCGATCGGAGCCCCCGACGGCCCGGCCGACGCCGTTGCCCAGCTCGTCCGAGGCATGGGGTTGCCCACCGAGCTGTCAGCCTGCGGCGTCACCGAGGACGACCTCGACGCGGTCGCTCGGCTCTCGCAGTCGAACTTCGGTGTGCAGTCGAATCCTCGAGCAGTGACGGAGGACGACGCCCGAGCGGTGCTGCAGGCCGCGTTCTGAGCGCGCCGGCGGTACCGTCGCGGGCCATGGCTGACGTATCAGAGCTCGAAGCGCAGCAGGCCACCGCCCGCTCGTTCGAAGACGGCCCACGCTGGCGAGGTATCAACCACCTGGCGCTGGTCACCAACGACATGGATGCGACGGTGCGCTTCTATCACGGTGTGCTCGGGATGCGGATCGTGGCGACCATCGGCACCGGCGCGTTCAAGCACTACTTCTTCGACATCGGTGCGCAGAACACCATCGCCTTCTTTCAGTGGACGGGCGTCGACATCGGCGAATACGAGAAGCCTGCTGGCATCCCGCCGACGTTCCCTACGCAGTTCGACCACCTGTCGTTCAACCTGCCGGACGAGAAGGCGCTCGAGGCCATGCGCGACCGTCTCACCGAGTTTGGCTGCGAGGTCACCGAGGTCGTCGACCACGAGATCATGAGGTCGATCTACTTCACCGATCCCAATGGCATCGCGCTCGAGGCGTCGTGGTGGGTCGTCGACGCGACCGGTCGACCCACCGACTTCGGGGACCGCGAGTTGTTCTCGGACCTCGACCCGGTGGCCGCGGTTCGTGAGTTGCAGGACAAGGGCGAACTCGAGTGGACGCCCAGCACACGGCTCGTGGGCGAGGACGGTGGTGCGGGCGTCGACCCCGCCTGACCGGTCTTCGGCGAGACCGTGGCGAGAGGCGGGTTCACCTCCTCGGGGAGCCTCTCTTCAGACTTGTTCGCGGTCGCCGACGGTGGTGAGCACCTCGGCTCCCGCCTCGGTGACCAGCAGCGTGTGCTCGAACTGAGCGGTGCGGCTGCCATCGGCGGTGACCGCGGTCCACCCGTCGTCCCAGAGCAGGTGTCGACCACTGCCCATGGCGATCATCGGCTCGATCGTGAACACCATGCCCGCTTCGATGATGGTCGTGAGCCGGGGCTCGTGGTAGTGGGGGATCTGCAGATCGGTGTGGAACTGCTCGCCGATGCCGTGTCCGACGAACGCGCGGACCACGTCGAAGTGGTTCGCATTGGCGTGGGACTCGATGGCCTTCCCGATGTTCGAGATCGGCGCCCCGGGCGCTACCGCGGCGATGCCGAGCTCGAGACATTCCTTGGTCACGCCGACGAGCCGTTGGGTTTCGGGGTCGACCTGCCCGACGAGGAAGGTGGCGTTGGTGTCACCGTGTACGCCGTCGAGAAACACGGTCACGTCGATGTTCACGATCTCGCCGTCGCGCAAGGCGCGATCGTCAGGGATGCCGTGACAGATGACTTCGTTGATCGACGTGCAGACCGACTTCGGGAAGCCCTTGTAGTTGAGCGGGCTCGGATAAGCCCCGCGGTCGACGGCCGCCTCGTGCACGACGGCGTCGAGCGTGTCGGTGGTGACCCCGGGAGCGACCTGGTCGCCGGCGAGTTGCAGGATCTCGGCGGCGACCCGACCCGCCCGACGCATGCGCTCGATCACGTCGGACGACTTCACGCGAGGCTCGTCCCAGCGTCGCGGGACACCCGACTCGGCGTAGTCGGGCCGTGCGATGTGCTCGGGCACCGACCGTCGAGGGCTCAACGTGCCCGGACGCATCCGCTCCTCGCTCGTCTTGTGGCAACGCTTGTATTTCTTGCCGCTGCCGCACCAGCAGGGGTCGTTCGACTTCAGCATCGTTTCCGAGTGTACGGGCGTCGCTGCGCCCGGGCGACTGGCGGCCCTGCGGCTCGCCGGGCCACGATCACGCGGTGAGCATCATCAAGATCAACGCCATCACCGTTCCCGACAACGCCGGCGACGAGCTCGCTCGGCGCTTCGCCGCCCGAGCAGGCGCCGTCGACGACCAGGACGGGTTCGAGGGGTTCGAGCTGCTGAAACCGACCGACGGCCGGGCGACCTGGCTGGTGGTCACCCGCTGGCGCGACGAGGATGCCTTCAACGCATGGGTGAGCTCGCCCGCCTTCGGGCATGGCCACCAGGGCGCCGACAAGCCGGCCGCGCACGGCGGACCTGTGTCCACTCATTCGGAGCTCTGGTCCTACGAGATCGCTCTGGGTGCGGGCGGGTCGGCGGACTGAGCCGCGTGCTCGCCGACCTCCACGACAACTTCGCTTGGGTCGTCGTCGTCAGCAACGGGCTGGCCGGACTCTGGGCGCTGGGTGCGAACTGGCTCGAACCGTTGCGCATTCGAGCCATGTGGTGGTTCATCGTTATCGCCGAGCTCACGATCTTCGTTCAGGTCGGTCTCGGCGTGGGCATGGTTGCCGGTCAGGGATACGAGGCGCCGGAGTTCCACATGTTCTATGGCTTCATCGCGCTCGTCGCCGTCGGCTTGATCTACAGCTATCGCCAGCAAGTCCAGCAGTACCGCTACCTGCTCTACGGGCTCGGCTCGCTCTTCTTGATGGGTTTGGCCATTCGCGCCATGGTCATCGGCCCGACCCGCTGACTCACGCGCCGGCAACGACGAGACGGTAACCGAGGTCGTACTCGCGCATCGCACGCAGATGACCGTGCCGTTCGTCCCACCGACCGGACTCGAGATCCGCTCGGAGAAGCTCGGCGCCACGCGCTTCGATCGCCGGATCCATCATGGCGAAACACGACATCGCCATGCGAACCTCGGGCCGTAGATACGCCTCGGGTCGGTTCCAGTAGCAGCCGGCAAAACCGTCGACGCAATCGGCGGGCACCGGCACGGGCTGCACCGACATGACGTGCAGGTGCTCGGCGACGAGCGAGACGCTCGGCGCGTCGCGCTCGGTGGGCAATTCGAGGACCTCCGGGAAGTAGTCGTCGATGAGCCACAGAGCATTGGACGATGGTGGGTCGAACATGAAGATGACTTGTCGACTCGACACCCGCCGCAGCTCGGCGAGCCCGCGGTCGAGAGCCTGCCAATGATGCAACGTGAGGACGGCCGTGACCGCGTCGAAGGTCGCATTCGCAAATGGCAGGGCTTCGGCGACGCCCTGAGCAACTGGAGCAGCCCGACTCGACCGCTGCCGGATCATCTCGGAGGACGGTTCGAGCGCTGTGACCTGTCGATCCGGTGGCTCGTAGCTACCCGTGCCGGCGCCCACGTTCAGCACAGTCGTCGTCTCGCCGAGCGCGTTCCACAAAGCCTTGGCGATTCGCGGATCTGAACGCCGCCTTCCGGTGTATCCGCGGCCGATGCGGTCGTAGGCCGCCCCGGTCACCGCGCGACCGTCAGAGATTGACGACGGGGCAGGTCAGCGTGCGCGTGATGCCGTCGATCATCTGAACACGGCTGACGACCATCTTGCCCAGCTCGTCGACGGACTCGGACTCGGCGCGGGCGATGACGTCGTAGGGCCCGGTGACGTCGTCGGCCGACACGACACCGTCGATCTCGCGAACCTCGTTGGCCACTTGGGCAGCCTTGCCGACCTCGGTCTGGATGAGCACGAACGCGCTGACAGCCATGGGAGCTCCTTCTCAGTTCGCGAGGCGTTTCTCGAGCTCGCGGAGTTCATCGCGGAGCTCGTCGGGCAGGTGGCTGCCGATGTGCTCGTAGTGCGCCTCGATCTGCGGGACCTCCTGCCGCCAGGCCTCGGCATTGACGTCGAGGA
>Ga0299914_10003906_pt1 | contig 10626 bp, 7 predicted proteins | sample RVTome_10_FD_201361 | JGI IMG/M metagenome (GOLD analysis project Ga0299914, IMG submission 201361) | Soil microbial communities from uranium-contaminated site in the Upper Colorado River Basin, Wyoming, United States - RVT153D57 (version 2) ... | reverse complement strand
CCGGCCGGAGCGCCGGTCATCGTCACGGGCCTCGACGGCCTCGTGGTCACGGTCGCGCCGCAATCCTCCACGACACCAGGAGGCATGAAGTCATGACGTTCGTCCCCGTGCTGCCGCTCGCCATCCTGATCGCGCTGCTGTACTTCATCAGCACCATCCGCATCCTCCGCGAGTACGAACGCGGCGTCGTGTTCCGCCTCGGCAAGCTGGTGTCGCACCCGAAGGGGCCGGGTGTCGTGTTGGTGTTCTGGCCCATCGACTGGATGCAGCGCGTGAGCCTGCGGACGGTCGTCCTCGACGTGCCGCCGCAGGACATCATCACGCGCGACAACGTCTCGGTGAAGGTGAACGCCGTCGTGTACTTCCGCGTCATGGATCCGTCGCGGGCGGTGGTCGAGGTCGAGGATTATCTGTATGCGACCTCGCAGCTCGCCCAGACGACGCTCAGGAGCGTCCTCGGCCAGGCGGAACTGGACGACCTGCTCGCCGAGCGCGAGCGGCTGAACCAGGTGCTGCAGCAGATCCTCGACACGCAGACGGATCCCTGGGGCGTGAAGGTCTCGGCGGTCGAAGTGAAGCACGTGGACCTGCCGTCCGACATGCAGCGCGCCATGGCGCGGCAGGCGGAGGCCGAGCGCGAGAAGCGCGCGAAGATCATCCACGCCGAGGGCGAGTTCATGGCCTCGGAGCGCCTGTCGCAGGCCGCCAACGTGATTCACCGCGAGCCGCTCGCCATCACGCTCCGCTACCTGCAGGCGCTGACCGACATCTCCGCGGAGAAGAACTCGACGATCATCTTCCCGCTGCCGATCGAGCTCCTGCCGATGCTTCAGAAGAAGGACTGACAGCCCGAAGCCCGGAGCCCGAAGCCCGAAGCCCGCGAGGATCGAGCTCTTGATGCATCGTCGTGAATTCCTCCAGATGACGGTCGGCTCCGCCGTCGTGTCCGCCGCCTCCACCCGCCCGTCCGCTTCCGAGTTCGACTACATCGTCGTCGGCGCGGGATCGGCGGGGTGTGTCCTCGCGAACCGGCTGACCGCCGACCCCGCGGTGCGCGTGCTGCTCCTGGAGGCCGGCGGGCGTGAGCACGACGACCCCGCGATCCTCGCGCCCGGGCGCTGGGTGTCGCTGATGGGATCGCGGTGGGACTGGGCCTACGAGACCGAGCCCGAGCCCGGGCTGAACGGCCGCCGGATCGGCTTCCCGCGAGGCAAGGTGCTGGGCGGATCGAGCGCCATCAATGCCATGGCGTTCGTGCGCGGGCACGCGCTCGACTTCGATGCCTGGCGCGATGCCGGCAACCCCGGATGGGGGTTCGAGGACCTGCTGCCGTACTTCAAGCGCTCGGAGCGGAACTCGCGCGGCGCCTCGGAGCATCGCGGCGGGGAGGGTCCGCTGGCGGTCTCGGACACGACGGATCCACACGCGGCGCACGAGGCGTTCCTGGCGGCCGCGCGATCGCTCGGATTCGAAGCTCGCCCCGACTGGGACTTCAACGGCGCCCGGCAGGAGAACGGCGCCGGCTATTACCAGAAGAACATCCTCGACGGCCGCCGCCACAGCGCAGCAGCCGCGTTCCTCGTCCCGGCGCTCCCGCGTCCCAACCTCGTCGTGCACTCCAGCAGCCTGGCGTCGCGGCTGCTGATCGAGCGCGGCCGTGCGCGCGGCATCGAGTACGTCCGCGATGGCCGCGTCCGGCAGGCGCGCGCGGCGCGCGAGGTGGTGCTCTGCGCCGGCGCCGTCGATTCGCCGAAGCTGCTGCTCCTGTCGGGCATTGGCCACGCGGATCGCCTCCGGGCGCTTGGCATCCCGGTGGCCGTCGATCTTCCCGGCGTCGGTGCGAACCTGCAGGACCACCTCCGGATCGGAGTGCGGTGGCGCGGGCGGCAGGAACTGCCCCCCTCCACGGTGTCGGCGGGACTGTTCGTGCGCTCGGATCCCGCCCGGACGCGGCTGTCGCCCGATCTCGAATACTACGTGGGGCGCGGGCTGGACGAGTCCGATCCCTTCGTGACCATCACCGTCGCGCTCGCGCGTCCGGCGAGCCGCGGCTCAATCGGCCTCTCGTCGGCGAGACCGGAGGATCCGCCGATCATCCGCGCGCACTATCTGCGGGAGCCGGGCGACCTCGAGGCGGTGCTGAAGGGCGTGAGGCTCGCCCGGGCCCTCGGGCAGGCACGCGCGTACGAGACGCTCGTGGCGGAGGAACTGGAGCCCGGAGCGGACGCGCGAACGGACGCGGACCTGGCCGCCTTCGTCCGGGCCGCAGCCGGCACGATTTTCCATCCCGCCGGCACTTGTCCGATGGGACGCGACGCGATGGCCGTGGTCGACGCCGCGCTGCGCGTTCGCGGCATCGAGGGGCTGCGCGTCGCCGACGCCTCGATCATGCCGGCGGTCGTGAACGCACCCACGCATGCCGCCTGCGTGATGATCGGCGAGCGCGCCGCCGACCTGCTCGTCGGCGGGCCGGCGCCGCTCAGCGCGCGCGCAGGCGAAGCTCCCGCATGAGGTCGCGCATCATGTCCACATACGGGCGGCACCATGCGATCCCGGACGGCACCGGCCTCGAATACAGCTGCTGGTACGCCTGGTACTTGCGGATCAGCTCCGGACGGCCGATCGACGGCCGGTGGTACGCCAGAGACGTGATGGAGGCGAGCGTCCGGTTCTGAACGCTGAGCCGTCCCTCGATCTGCCGCACGAGCGCCGCGCCCGGTCCGTCGAACCAGGGGCTGGCGTGGGAGTGCTTCAGCAGCCCGGTCCCCATCCCCGCCGTCTTCACGAACGCGTAGTTGTTCGACGAGCAGGTCCAGTGCGGACGAGACCAGCGGTGGAACAGCCGCTGGCGGAGCAGCCTCAGGCGATGCCGCAGGTGCATCGGCACCTCGAGGTAGCTGCTGGTCCAGTAGTGCCCGAGGGCGTGCGGATCGCGGGCGGCTTCGAGCGTCTCCCCCACGCCAGGCGCCAGCCAGTCGTCGTCGTCGATGGGGACAACCAGGGCGCCCTCGGGGATGTCGTCCCACGCCGCGCACGATGCGCCCCTGACGGTCGCCAGATTCGTCCGCGCAATCTCGCGGACGCGATGCCGGAACTCGTGGAACGGCATGGTGAAGGCATCGTTCCACGCCGCCACCTTCGGCGCGAACGCCGGCTTGAGCTGCGCACGGAACGCCTCCTCGTCACGCCACTCGACGGTACGGCGTACGCAGATGTACAGCATTCGGGGCAGCGATCCGGGGATGTCTACGCGGGCCGGCGCGCGAAGAACTCGCGGGTGAGCCGCCGCAGCAGCGGAATCGACGCCAGCAGCGCGATCAGGTTGGGCAGCGCCATCAGCCCGTTCAGCGTGTCGGCGACGTCCCAGATCAGGTGCAGCGATCCGATCGCGCCGAGATAGATGAACAGCAGCCACACGACGCGGTACGGCACCGTCGCCCGCGTGCCGAACAGGTAGACGACGCCCGTTTCGCCGTAGTAGCTCCAGCCAATCACCGTCGAGAAGGCGAAGAGCGCGAGGCTCACGGTGACAATGAGGTTGCCGGCCGTGCCCGGCAGGCCCGCCGAGAACGCCTGGCCGGCGAGCGCCGCGCCGGTGGCGCCCTCCTGCCAGACGCCCGTCACGAGGATCGCCAGGCCCGTCGTCGTGCACACGACGATCGTGTCGACGAAGACCTCGAAGATGCCGTAGAGGCCCTGCCGCGCGGGATGGTCGGTGCGCGCGGCCGCGTGCGCGATAGGGGCGCTGCCGAGGCCGGCCTCGTTCGAGAACAGCCCGCGCGCGACGCCGTACCTCAGCGCCAGCATGACCGTCGCGCCCGCGAAGCCCCCGACGGCGGCCGTTCCCGAGAGTGCGCCCTCGAAGACGAGCGCCAGCGCGCCGGGGATCTCGCCCGCGTAGCGCGCGAGCACCACGAAGCCGGCGCCGAGATAGAGCAGCGCCATGCCCGGCACGAGCACCTGGGCCACCTCCCCGATCCGCCGGACGCCGCCGAGAATCACGGCTGCCGCGACGACCACGAGCCCGACGCCGCTCACCCATGGCTCGACGCCGAAGCTGTCGTGCAGGCTCGCCGCGACCGAGTTCGCCTGCACCATGTTGCCGATGCCGAAGGCCGCGAGCGACACCAGGGCCGCAAAGAGGGCGCCGAGCCACGGCTGCCCCAGGCCCTTCTTGAGGGTGTACATCGCGCCGCCGCGCATCACGCCTCGCGCGTCCGGCTCCCGGTAGTGCAGCGCCACCACGATCTCCGCGTACTTGGTGCACATGCCGAGCACTCCGGAGACCCAGAGCCAGAGCAGGGCGCCCGGCCCGCCGAGCGCAATGGCCGTCGATACGCCGGCGATGTTGCCGACGCCCACCGTCGACGCGAGCGCGGTCGCCACCGCCTGGAACGGTGAGAGGCTGCCCGCCGCGGTGCCGCGCATGCCGAGGTTCCCCAGCACTTCCCGCAGGGCGCGCCCGAGCTGGCGGAACTGCACGCCGCCCGTGAGGATGGTGAGGACCAGCCCCGTGCCGAGCAGCAGCACGATCATCGGCCAGCCCCAGACGTAGCCGTTCACCCAGCCGTTCCAGTCGGCGATGCGTTCCTGCATGAGGTCGTGCATTGTAGCCGAAGCCGCCGCAGCGGTTTCACGGCGTGTGCGTCGAAACCCCATGGAGTGAAGGCGTTACACGGCCGTTACCGGATCTCAGCCGGAGCCGCAGTATCATCGACGGACGGTGGGGCGCCGGGGCCCGTCCGTCTGACATGCCCGAAATCTCCCCGTCTCAGCCCAGACTGGTCGCCGTGCTGGACATGGGGGCGAGCGCGATTCGCCTCGTCATCGCGGAGCTGCCGCCGAACGGGCCGGTGCGTGTCATCGAGGAGGCGTCGCGCGGGGTGCTGCTCGGCCGCGACACCTTCTCGTCGGGCGCGATCCGCTCGCGCACGGTGGACGCCGCGATCGAGGCGGTGGAAGGCTTCCGCGAGATCATCGACGGCTACGACGTGAGCGAGGTGCGGGCCGTGGCGACGAGCGCCGTGCGCGAGGCGCGCAACGGCGACATGTTCCTCGATCGCATCCAGGGCCGCACGGGGATCACGTTCGAGATCATCAACGAGGCCGAGGAGAGCCGCCTGGTCTTCCTGGCGGTGCGGCACACGCTCGCGCGCCACGCCGTCTTCAAGGGACAGCGCACGCTGCTCGCCGAGGTCGGCGGGGGCGGCACGAGCCTGACGCTGCTCAACCGCGGCCAGCCGACGCGCTCCAGCCTGTTCGCGCTGGGCGCCGTCCGCCTGCGGCAGCAGCTCGATCTGCGCAGCCATCCCCAGGACGTCCAGGTCGCGCTGCTCAAGCGCTATATCGAGAACGTCATCGAGGAAATCCGGCTCGAGATCCCGCTCCGGCGGATCACCCAGTTGGTCGCGATCGGCGGCGACGTGCGCTTTGCGGCCGCCCAGATCCTCGAGACGCTCACCGAAGGCGGCGTCCGAGAGATCCCGCGCGATCGGTTCCTCGCGTTCTGCGACGAGGTCGAGAAGCTCGACGAGGAGGGCCTGATCGATCGCTTCCGGCTGCCCGCGGTCGAAGCCGAGACGCTCGTGCCGGCGATGCTCGTCTACCGGGCGCTGGTGTCCGACACGGCGGCCCGGCGGATCATCGTCTCGGAGGGGTCGCTGCGCCTCGGGCTCCTGATCGATCTCGCCGAACCCGCCGGGCCGGCGGCCGCCGAGGACTTCGAACGCCAGGTGCTCGCCAGCGCCGAGTCGCTCGGGCAGCGCTACCGCGCCGATCTCCATCACGGCCGTCAGGTCGCGCGGCTCGCGATGCGCCTCTTCGACGAGCTCGAGAACGAGCACGGGCTGTCCGACCGTGAGCGGCTGCTGCTGCAGGTTGCCGCGCGGCTGCACGACATCGGCCTGTACGTCAGCCTGCGGGCGCACCACAAGCACTCGCAGTACCTGCTCGCCGCCTCCCAGATCTTCGGCCTCTCGGACGATGAGATGGCCATCGTCTCGAACGTGGCGCGCTACCACCGCCGCGGACCGCCGCAGCGGAGCCACGTGCCGTACATCGCGCTCGACCGGCAGGACCGCCTCGTGGTCAGCAAGCTCGCCGCGATCCTGCGTATCGCGAATGCGCTCGACGCCGAGCACGCCCAGAAAGTGCACGACCTGCGCATCGTGCGGCGCAACGGCGGCTGGATCCTGGAGCTGGACGGCACCGGCGACCTGACGATGGAGATCCTCGCCGCTGGTGCGCGCACGGACATGTTCGTGGAGCTGTTCGGACGGCCCCTCGCCATCCGGCCGGCGGGCACGCCGTCATGACGCAGGCCACCCTGTCGAAGAGCCAGGCGTTCATCAACCGCGAGCTGTCCTGGCTCGCCTTCAACGAACGTGTGCTCGAGGAGGCGGCGGACCGGTCGACGCCGCTGCTCGAGCGCGTCAAGTTCGCCGCCATCTGCGCTGCGAACCTGGACGAGTTCTTCATGGTGCGCGTGGCGGCCCTCGAGCAGGCGATCGACGAGGAAGACCTGGCCGAGGACCTCGCGGGCCTGACGCCTCCGCAGCAGCTCGAGGCCGTCCGTGTCCGCGCCGGCGTCTTCGTGCAGGCGCTGTACGCGCTGGTGATGAACGAGCTGCTGCCGGCGCTCGCGGCCCGCGGCATCCGCGTGCTCGCGCTCGGGGACCTGCCGGACGCGCGGCGGACGGCGCTCGCCGCGTTCTTCAGGGGCTCCGTGCTCCCCGTCCTCACGCCGCTGGCCATCGACGTCTCACGCCCGTTTCCGCTGCTGTCGTCGCTGTCGCTGAACCTCGCCGTCCTGCTCGAGGCCGCGCCCGGCGAGAGCGGCCGCCGCCTGGCGCTCGTGCAGGTGCCGCCGGGACTGACGCGGCTCGTCGGCATCCCGGACGCCGAGGGGCGCGCGTTCGTGCTGCTCGAGGACATCATCCGCACCCACATGGCGGAACTGTTCCCCGGCCAGCCCATCGTCGAGACCGCGGCGATGCGCCTCGCCCGGGACGCCGAGCTCGAGCTCGACGACGAGGGGGGACGCACGCATCTGGAGCTGGTCGAGCAGGAGGTGCGGCGGCGGCGGCGCAACCAGGTCGTGCGCCTCGAAGTCGAGGCGTCGGCGTCCAAGGAGCTCGTCGATCTGCTGCGCCAGCAGGTCGATGTCGACCCGGCCGCGGTGTACGAGGTACCGGGCCCGCTGGATCTGCGGGTGCTCACGGCGCTCACCGAGCTGCCCGGCTTCGACGAGCTGCGCGACCCGCCCCTGCAGCCCGCCGACCTGGCCACCGACGAGGGGCAGACCGACATCTTCTCGGTGCTCGACGAACGCGACGTGCTGCTCCATCATCCGTACGACGCCTACGACCCGGTGGCGACGCTGCTGGCCCAGGCGGCCGACGACCCCGACGTCCTCGCCATCAAGCAGACGCTCTATCGCGCCAATGCGGGCTCCTCGATCATCTCGAGCCTGCGGCGGGCGGCCGAGCGGAACAAGCAGGTGACCGTGCTCGTGGAGCTCACCGCGCGGTTCGACGAGGAGCGGAACATCCAGTGGGCGCGGGCGCTCGAGGAGGCGGGTGCGCACGTGATCCACGGCGTTCGCGGCTACAAGACGCACGCGAAGATCTGTCTGGTCGTGAGGCGGACGCCGCAGGGGCTGCGCCGCTACGTGCACCTCGGCACGGGCAACTACAACGAGCGGACCGCGCGCGTGTACACGGACTTCGGCCTCATGACTTCGTCGCAGACGATTGCGGAGGATGCCACGGCGTTCTTCAATGCGCTGACCGGCTACTCGGACCCGCCGCGGCTGAAGAAGCTCGTGATGGCCCCGACCGACCTGCGCGGACGGTTCATGAAGCTGATCGAGCGGGAGCGGCGGCGGGCCGAAGCGGGCCAGCCGGCCGAGATCGTGGCGAAGATGAACTCGCTCATCGACGAAGAGCTCATCCGTGCGCTGTACCGGGCCTCGGAGGCCGGCGTGCGCGTCCGGCTCAACGTGCGCGGCATCTGCGCGCTGCGCCCGGGCGTGGAGGGTCTCAGCCGCCACATCGAGGTGGTCTCGATTGTCGACCGCTTCCTCGAGCACTCCCGCATCTACTATTTCCTGAGCGGCGGCGACGAGCAGGTGTTCCTCTCGAGCGCCGACTGGATGACGCGGAACCTGGACAAGCGCATCGAGCTGATGTTCCCCGTCGAGGCGCCCGCGCACAAGGCGACGGTGATCGGCGCGCTGCGGGCCATGTTCCGCGACAACGTCAAGGCGCGGTGCCTGCAGCCGGACGGCCGCTACGTCCGCCGGACGCCGGCGCCGGACGAGGAGCCGTTCCGCGCGCAGCAGTTCCTGCAGGACGAGGCGCGCCGGCGCGCCTCGCTGATGCGCCACCGCGCCGGCGTGACGTTCCGTCCGGAGCGCGCATCCGGAGATCGATCCTGATGCCCGCGAGGCCTTCCCGGCCATCAGCCGTGAAGCCGGTTCTGGCTGCTCTGATCCTGGCCTGCCTCGTCAGCACGCCCGCGGGGGCGGAGACGCGCATCCGTATCATGCCTCCCGGCGACGCCGTCTTCGCCGCCGGTCAGCGGTTCGACATCCGTGTCGAGGCTGCGTCCGAGACCGGCGGCCCGCCACGCGGCCTTCGTGTCTCCGTCAACGGGCGCGACATCACCGATCGCAACGTGCTCGCGGACGCCGGCGCGACAGCGCTCCCGGACGAGACGTCCCCCGGACGCCGGCGCTCCACCGACTTCCTCGTCCGCGACTTCAGCCTCGACGCGGCCGGCCCGGTCGTCATCGAGGCAGCCACGGCGGACGGCGCGGCCGCGGCGAGCCGCTTCCGCGTCGAGGCGTGGCAGGGAGGGGGGGCCGCGCGGAGGGCCCGCAACATCATCCTGCTGCTCGGCGACGGCATGGGCGCCGCTCACCGCACGGCTGCCCGGCTCGTCTCGCGCGGGGTCCGGAACGGCAAGGCGGCCGGGCGGCTGGCGATGGACACGCTCCCGGTCACCGGGCTGGTGATGACGGCGTCGCTCAACTCCGTGATCACCGATTCGTCGCCCGGGATGGCGGCGTACTCGAGCGGACAGAAGAGCCACAACAACCAGCAGGGTGTGTTCCCCGACAACACGCCGGATCCCTTCGACAACCCGCGCGTGGAGTACCTCGGCGAGCTGCTGCGGCGCACGCGCGGCCCCGGCTTCAACGTGGGCATCGTCACGACCTCGGACGTCACCGACTCGACGCCGGCGTCCAACGCCGTGCACACCGCCGACCGGAACGCGGGCGCGGGCATTGCCGCCCGGTTCCTGGACGAGCGCGATCGCAGCGGCGTCGCCGTGCTGATGGGCGGCGGGCGCCGCCACTTCCTGCCGGAGCCGGAGGGGACGAGGAGCGATGCCCGGCGGCTCGATCGGGACTTCGCGTCGGCGGGCTTCACCCTCGTGTCGACCGCGACCGGCGTCCACAAGCTGCTCGCCGAAGCCACGCCCCCGAAGCAGATCCTGGGATTGTTCCACCGGGCGCACCTCCCGGTGGCCTTCGACAAGGTGGGCGCCGGGCGTTACAGCGACGAGCTCGCGCTCGACAGGAACGCCGCCTGGCGTGACACGCCGATGCTGGAAGACCTCGCGCGGCTGGCCATCCGCAGTCTGGCCGCGCACTCCCCGGACGGCTTCTACCTGATGATCGAGGGCGCATCGATCGACAAGCGCGGGCATGCCATGGATGCCGAGCGCACGATCTGGGACGTGATCGAGTTCGATCGCGCCGTGCAGGCGGCGCTCGACTTCGCCGCATCGACCAACGGCGACGCGGATCCGGACAACGACACGCTGGTGATCGTCACCGCCGACCACGAGGTGGGGGGGCTCGCCATCATTGGCGTCGGCAACGAGCGCTACGCGCCGGCGGCGCTGGGGCGCGCCGTGCGCGACTACGCCGCCGTGTTCCGGTTCGAGCGCGAGCAGGCGCTGGTCTTCATCCCCAACTACGTGGCCGACGAGCGCGGATATCCGATCGATCCCGACCCCTCGCGCAAGCTGCTGTTCGGATGGGCGGCCGCGCCGGACCGCTACGAGAACTGGGTCTCGAACCGCCTGCAGCGCGAGGCCGCGATCGAGGCGGGCGGGACGCCACACGTCAGCATCGCGAACCCCGCGCGCGACAGCCGCGATCCCTCGAGCGACAACCGGACGGTCAGCGGCCAACCCATCCCCGGCTTCCACGTCACCGGCGTCATCGAGAACGGGGCCACGCCGTGTCCCGCCGGCGACGGGTGTCCGGCCGACACGGCGTCGGACGGACACACGATCTCGGGACATACCGCGACGGACGTGCCGCTCTCTGCTGCGGGCCCAGGCGCCTGGCAGTTCACGGGCGTGTACGAGAACACCGACGTGTTCCTGAAGATCCTGCGGGCGGCAACCGGGACCTACGCGGCGCCGGGGCAGGAGCGATAGGATGACTCTCCCCGGCCGTGTCCGGCCGGTCACAACGTTGTCTTGCAAGGCTGCCCACGAGTGACATAATCCCGCCCCAGTGATCACCGACGACGCGATCATCCTCGGCCTGCTGGCCGCCACGCTGGGCGCGATCTTCGGGACGTCCCGCAGCGAACATCCCGCGCTGAA
>Ga0299914_10003904_pt1 | contig 10627 bp, 13 predicted proteins | sample RVTome_10_FD_201361 | JGI IMG/M metagenome (GOLD analysis project Ga0299914, IMG submission 201361) | Soil microbial communities from uranium-contaminated site in the Upper Colorado River Basin, Wyoming, United States - RVT153D57 (version 2) ... | reverse complement strand
TCGGCTTATTCCAAATAGCATACCAACCGCCCGCCTTCGACCGCAGGAGGATATCGCCTCGTCAAAGACGGCGTGTTGTGTTCAGACATGAACACGTACCGTTCGGGTGTGAACGGAGGCCGGAAGCACGGCGGGATCGTGGCGTGGGGCCTGGGAGTGGAGTGATGGCGTTGCCCCAGTGCGGCAAGCTATGGTAGGTCCGAAAGTTCAGCACGGCTCTGTTTCCCAATGTGAACGCTCTTCAGCTTCGTCACAGAGTTACGGAGAGCCGTACGATCGCGATGAAGGCGTTGTAACGGATCGCCTCCTTACCAAACGTAGATAGATAACCGCCCTTCGAGGCGAATCACGATGCTGTCACGTACGGGTCTTCCATCATGAATGCATTCGACCGACTCGCCCCGCACGCGCACTGGCTCCTCCGCTTCTCGTTAGCTGCCGTCTTCCTCTATCACGGTCTCACGAAGTTTCCTGCGCTCGGCATGCTGTCCGATATGATGGGGATGCCGACCATCATGATCGGTATGCTCGCGACGATGGAGACGGCCGCGGGAATCCTGATACTATTCGGTGGCGTGGGGCCTGCATGGGCCACGCGCACGGCTGGAGCAATCATCATAGTGGTGATGCTCGGCGCCATCGGGATGGTCCATTTTCCGAACGGCTGGAACTCTGTGAATATGGGGATGGGCAACGAAGGACGCGGCATGGAATTCCAAGTGACCCTACTCACGATTGCCCTCTTTTTCGTGATCGTCGGGAATGCACATCAGAACGTCCAAGCCGTGCCGCATCGCACAGAGACCACACGTCCGGCGCACAACCTCTGAGCCCGGCCAGATGAATCGATAGATTGTCCGATTGACAGGCGAAAGTGTCTACTGGAGCGTGCTCCGCTTGACGACGTCCGCGACGGCCGCAGTCACCCGGTCGGGGTGGTCTTCCGGGACGAAGTGTTTGCCGCCGCTGACACGATCCAGCGGAGCACGCAGGTCTTCGGCGAGCCGCTCACCGTAGCGTAGCTTCTGAAACGGATCGGCGGCTCCCCAAACGAGCGCCGCGGGGACCTGAAGCCGGGGCAGATTGCCGGCAATGGCGAGGGTATCACGAACGTCGAGCCAGCGAATCTGCCGCTCCAGGGCCTCGCTCGCAGCTTCCTCTGCGTACGGCAGCCAGTGAACGCCGAGCGATTCTTTCATGCGTCCGACATCGTCGTGCCCCCGAAAGAACAGCACCATCATGATGGTTCAAATCCACGATCATTTATCGACAATCATACGGTACCACTACGGTCGCTCATGGTATGGTAGACCCGTTCGGCATCGAGAGCATGGTCGAAGGGCTTCAGATCCTCTGGAAAGAAGACGCAAAATCACGGGCAAAATCACGGAAACGGCGCGCGGGCCGTCCGGTGATCTCCTCGACGAGGTCTGTAATGATCTCGGTGCCGCCACCCTCACGCTGGTAAGAGGCCAGAGCGAGTTGGCCTCCGATGTGCCATGGGGGGAGGTCCGCGCGCCGCAACCGGCTCCAGGCGTCGTCATCCGTTTCGGGAACGTACGTCAACGGCTTCTCCACAATTTCGGCGAGCTGTGCGGTGGCCTCACGGTAGGAGATCGCCTCGGGACCCGTAAGCGTGTAGCGCTTCCCTTCGTGGCCGGCTTCCGTCAGCGCCGCCGCCGCCACCGCCGCGATATCCCGCGTATCGATCATCGGAATACTGGCCTCTCCGGATGGGGAGTAAATCTTCGCATCGCGGCGGATCGAAACGCGCTGATCGAGCAGGTTCTGCATGAAAACGTGCGGGCGGAGAATCGTCCAGTCCGGGCCGGCGGCGCGCAGGACCCGCTCAACGTTGTAATGCCACACCCCGATCACGGACTTGGAGTGATCCGACGCACCCAGTGCGGACAGCTTGACGACGTGGGCGACGCCCGCCCGTTCGGCCGCCGCGACGGCATTCTTTTGCAGCGATACCATATCCCCAACGTTGCCGGTCAGGAGAAAGACCCGATCGGCTCCGGCGAAAATGTCAGGCAGCGCCTCGCGCTCGGCGAGATCGGCGGCGACCCACATGACACCCGGGAGCCGCTCACCACGTTCGGGGGTGCGCGAGAGGGCCTTGACCTCGGCCCCGCGATCGGAGAGCAGACGAAGTAGCTCCCGGCCGATCGTTCCTGTTGCTCCAGTAACGACAATCATGGTTCGTGTCGCTTAATATCCGAAGAGAATAATGTTGACTTGATTCCGTGGTTGGTCGCAGAGGGCCCTCCATTGTGCGTTACACGTGCCGAAACGCCGGCAAGAAGTTATACTGTGTGAGTACGAGATCGTAGTCGATTTTCTCCTTTGCCACTGACGGGGTTATGCAAAACGGGCGCGCCCCCTCGAGTGCGTAACCGATGAACGGGACTGTCTTTTCGAATGGTCTAATAGATCGACAGCTACTCGTCAGCCGTTCCGGTCTATCCCGTGCTGAGCGCGAATTGATCGCCGTCGTTATCTCGGCGCAGAATGCGTGCGAGTACTGCGTTCGGCATCACGCAGAGGCGCTCAAGGCCTACTGGAAAGATCCCGATCGAGTGCAGGCGGTCATCGACGATTATCATAAAGCAGACCTGTCGCCGCGGCAACAGTCGATGATCGACTACGCTGTTCTGCTAACGGATCAGCCCTCGGCAGTAGCGGAGGATCACATCCGCCCGCTTCGGAAGGCCGGTTTTTCCGATCGCGAAATTCTCGATATCAATCTGATTACGAGTTACTTCAATTTCGTGAATCGAATTGCAGAGGGATTGGGCGTCATATTCACGGAAGAAGAAGTCAGGGGATTTCACTATTAGAATGTTCTTCGTAAAAATCCCGGCACTGAACGAGGAGGCGTACATGGCGCAGACCTTTCAATCCATCGATTCTCGTGCCGCATCAACCAGCCTGGAGGAAGTACGCCATGCGGACCTATGACGCGATCATCATCGGTTCCGGTCAAGGAGGCAATCCGCTGGCGCAGAAACTCGCAGATCTCGACTGGAACGTAGCGCTGATAGAACGCGAGCATCTCGGCGGCTCGTGTGTCAATTATGGTTGTACCCCGACGAAAACGATGATTGCGAGCGCCCGTGCGGCCCACGTCGCCCGCCGGGCCCCGCGCCTGGGCGTGCAAACAGGCGAGGTCGAGGTACATCTGCGCGAGATCGTTGCGAGGAAGAACGAGATCGTCCAGCAGTGGCGGGAAAACCAGCAAGAAAAGGCGGCGGAACGCCCGACGCTCGATCTGTATCGTGATCACGGACGCTTTTCAGGACCTCAAACCGTCGAGGTGAACGGCCGAACGCTGCAGAGTAAGCACATCTTCATCGACACGGGTACGCGCGCCCGCATTCCGGACATCTCCGGGATTCAAGGCGTACCGTATCTCACAAACCGAACCGTCATGGACCTCGAGAAGGTACCCGATCATCTCATCATACTCGGGGGATCCTACATCGGACTGGAGTTCGGTCAAATGTTCCGGCGTTTCGGCAGCCGCGTCACGGTCATCGATCACAACGAGCGTGTTGTCTCGCGGGAGGACCCGGAGGTGTCGGAGGCGGTTCAGGAAGCGCTACAGGACGAAGGCATTCGGTTTTATCTAAACCATACAATCCGAGCAGCTTCTCCCACCGATGCCGGTGTTGAGTTAACGCTCTCCGACGACGAGGTGCTCACGGGGACGCACCTCCTCGTCGCCGCGGGCCGCGTACCCAACACTGACGACCTCGGTCTCGAGGCCGCCGGTGTCGACACGGACGAGCGAGGCTTCATCAACGTGAACGACCGGCTCGAAACGAACGTACCGGGCATCTGGGCGATCGGAGACGTGAAGGGCGGGCCGGCATTTACGCACATCTCCTTCGATGACCACCTCATCATATTCGACAATTTGATTCACGGCAAGAAACGCAGCATCGAGGGACGGGTGGTCCCCTACGCCCTGTTTACCGATCCTGAACTAGGCCGCGTGGGTATGACGGAGACGCAGGCGCGGGCTGCAGGGTATCGACTTAAGACGGGCAGCATCCCCATGAGCCGGGTGGCGAGAGCCATAGAACGTGACGAGACCGCCGGCCTGATGAAGGTGGTCATCGATGCAGACACCGACCGCATCCTCGGTGCGGCAGTTCTGGGCACAGAAGGCGGCGAGCTCGTGCAGATGCTGATGACGCTCATGCTGGCCGACGCGCCATGGACGGTCCTGAAGCGCGCCGTATACATCCATCCTACGCTCGCGGAAGGATTCTTTGCGCTGCTGGAGGATGTTCAGCTCGTAGAATGAGACGCCATGACGAATTCCTGTCGAAACCGGGCCGGATGACCGCGCTCGAGCTTGTGCGCGCTAACTCGATGCATCTTCGAAGGCAACTCCGCGCTCCATCGCCTCGAGGATGGGGCACACGCTCGTGGGGGCCCTCACCGCTGCAGCTGATCGCCAGACGCTCCAGCACCATCTCGATCCGCTGGAGATCGCGGATCTTCTCGCGCACATTCTCCAATTTCGCGGTGGCCTTCGCACGTACGTCGCCGCAGTCGCGATCAGGATCAAGGCCAAGCTCCAGAAGCTCGTCGATCTCTCTCAGCGAGAACCCAAGCTCCTGTGCCCGCTTTATGAAACAGATCCGCTCGACGTAGCTCTCGTCATAGATGCGACAGTCACCGCCCGTGCGCGGCGGCTCAGGGATAAGACCGCGCTGCTCGTAGTAGCCGCCGCCGACCACGACCAGATCGTATGTCTCGCTACGGGACGATTTTCCGTTGCGGACGCGGCTTATATCGTAAGATTCGTCTTGAATGCTCATGAAGCTCCTTTCACTTTCGGGGGATAGCCGGCATTCGTCGTCGCACGGATCAGGTCATCAAGCGATACTCTTGCGGCATCATAGGTAACATACGGCCGGCAGACATCGAGCGGCGCCTCTCAGCGGCAGATATTGTTCGAATACGACGACATCACTACCGTGAATGGCCTTACGGTGTCGGCCCGGCTCCGTGGCTACAGCTATACGAAAGGATCGAAGGTGACTTCCGAAACGAAGCATGGGCCGACAGTATTTCCTTACGCCGGCCCTTCGACGCGTCAAATTTCACGGCACCGGAAGGCGCCCGGATAGTGCCCATCCCGGGGACAAGAGTAGCACGTTAGTCGATGCGGGACTGTCCATCCTCTTCGTCCCAATGATTCCGGAGAAACTCGAGCGTCATCTCGACGAGAGCCTCCGGCGGTTCCGGGTCGAGAAATGCTGAATCGCGCGTTAGTTCGATCGTGTTACGGTACTGATTCAAGTACGCGCCGCACACGCTGCACCGGGCGACATGCATGTCGAAGCGACGTCGGAGATCCTCCGGAATGTCACCGTCTAGGTACGCGGCCAGGAAATCGTTGACGTCCTCGCATGTAAGCATCATGCGCCGGCGTATGCGTTTTAAAATACTCATGTTGAAGGCTAGAAATAGGGTTCTAGTAAAGCGCGGAGCGCCTGGCGGGCTCGGTGAAGCCGAACACGGACAGCGACAGAGGTCATCTCGAGCACCTCAGCAGTCTCGGCCGTTGAAAATTCCTGAATGTCACGTAGCTCGACGACGATACGGTAATTCTCCGGGAGCTGTGAGATTGCCCGGTGTACCAGTTCACGCCGCTCGGATTTCGAGGCAACCTCGTCCGGCTGCCACGGTTCGTACGGGTGCGTGTATCGCCCCATCGAAAACGACGGCTGAAGCCTGTCTATTTGATCTTCCTCGAGAAGATCATGACGTCGCTGCTTCCGATACTGCGCGCGTGCCTGATTTATTCCAATTGAATACAGCCACGTCGTAAACTTAGAATCGCCGCGAAAGGAGTCGAGGTTTTCGTAGGCCTGCAGAAAAGCTTCCTGCATAATACTACGTGCCTCATCTTCATCCTTGACGTATCTAAGCAATACTCTGTATAGCCGTTCACTCTCCTGTCTTACTATCTTTTCAAACTCCTGTTTATTCCCTGCCAATAGCAGCGTTATATCAACGTCTTCTTCTTTCACGCTTGTCGTGGTGACTAGTGTCACGATTGTGAGTAGCCCGATACAAACGTTACCGCGTTGCTATCACAAACTTGACGATTCCTGAAACCTCGATCGAGGCCGCCTGCTGAACCGCCTGCCACCTGCCATGAGTTCACGAGTCTCTCCTGCTCGCGTGCCGGCAAACGCCCGTCATGCTGCTTAACGACCTCGCCCGCTTCCAAAAGGGCACACGATCCTTTATTTCCTTATGCCGCGCATAGGCGACGGAGACGGGTAGTACAAGGCAGCGCTGAATTTTGTCTCCATCCACCACAAGTCTAGATAGCTCGCCTCTCCTTTCCTGAAGCAGGTACGTGCGCGAGCTGTCCTCTAAGAACGATTTGGTTAGATCACGACCGTGTCGTCGCATTCGGCTAGACGGACGCCGTTCCATACCGCATTCATGGATTTCGTATCGGTTCGGTCATACGACAATGAGCCGCCGCCAAAAACCGCGAGGCACTATTGTGTCTCTGAAGGGGCCGTACCGTTACAGATGCAGCCGTAGCATCGATCATCACACGATCTCGTGAGGCGCTCTGGAGTGCCGTACTTGAATCGGACCAGATTGCCACCGTATCCTGATACTTAGGGCATGGAGAGGCGACAAGCAGGATCTGCTGAACGAGCTCGCCGAAATTAACGGGGTCCGCGGGGCAGCAGTGGGGAGTAGTTCGAGAGAGATGAGATGATGCTTCGATCAGGACGTGTGCCGGACGTTACTGGTTCATCGCTCGGAATCTCCGCGAGCCCGCATGGAGTTCGCAATGAACTACGTCGTCGTCCTGGCAGCGGTGGCGCTGCATTAGCCGTATTGATCCGCTTTCCGTCCTTCGTAATCAAGGCCGGCGATCGTAGTGTCTCCGTGGCAACTTCATATGCGGCTGCGCCGGCCGCGCAGGACTCAAGAGTACGTTTCGCTAAGGCGGCCGAGGGCGAGCGCGCCAAGGGCGAGGCCGAGATCGCGAAGTGCGATGTCGTAGAAGCCGGGGATCAGCAGGAGATTGATGATGATGCCGACGAGCCACGCCGAGACGACGTAGGCGAAGATCCTGGGTTTGATGGCGACGCCGATTCCCGCGGCGATCTCAATTACGCCTACAACGGCCATGAAGGTTCCGGCGCCGATCGCGTCGGAAATAAAGGGCGCGAGATACTGCTCCCAATCGGTGAGCAGTCCGGTGAACTTATCAAGCCCGGCTACGATGGGAGCGACGACAAAGCCGAGTTGGAGGATTCTGTAGGCTTGATACGCCGGCCCAACTTTTGTAGCCTCGGTAGGACTCGATGAAGACGATATTGCAGCCATAGTTCTGCCGCTCCTGTGGTGAAAGTGTGATTTTGCTCAAAATATCAGCAATAGAGCCATAAGTCAAGAACCTTTGTGGATTTATGGTTTAATAAAGGCTGCACTCCCCTCCTTGCGGGCTGCCGACGGCTGATTTCTTCTCAATAAGCATCTCTCTACTCAATGAAGCGCTGGAGCAACCGATTTCTTGCGAGTACACGTGGAAAGGTCGTGCAGCTGCTGCGGCGCGGCAGCGCATCGGTCAACGAGCTCGCCGAAGCCCTCGACCTCACCGACAACGCCATCCGCTCCCATCTCAACACACTGGAACGCGACGGGTTGGTGGCCCCATCCGGCAAGCGGCCGGCCGTTCGCAAGCCGGAGACGCTCTACGCGCTGACGCCTGATGCCGATCAGCTATTCCCACAGGCTTATCATCTGCTGCTGAACGGGCTCCTCGATGCCGTAGCGCGGCGTATGACGCCGGAGGAAATCGAACGGATGCTCCGCGAAGTGGGACGTGATCTGGGGACGGCTCAAATGCCTTCATCAGCGGATGCCACCCTTCGCGAACGTGTCGAAAGGGCTACGGAAGTGCTCAAAGGAATCGGCGGCCTGGCGGATATCGAGGAGGACGGCGGCATCGTCATTCGGGGATACAGTTGCCCGCTGTCTGCCGCAGTTCAACATCATCCGGATGTGTGCAAGATTGCAGAAAGCCTCCTCGCTGAAGTCATTCAGGCTCCCGTACACGAGATGTGCGACCGCAGCGGTCCACCTCGGTGCGCCTTCCGGGTAGAGAATTCTACTCCCTAGCAGGCCGCAAGACGCGAGCACACAATCCGAGAGCCTCCTCTGTCTAGAGGCTGTAAATGGTGGCGAAGACGGCCAGGCAGATGACGCCGATCCAGAGCGGGATATCCATGATTCCCTCGAGCGCCAGCGCGCCGAGATAGAGCACGCTCGTCAGATTGACGAAGACGTAGACGAGGAGCCAGAAGACGGCCAACAGCGTCCGTACCCGGCTGTCGTAACGCTGCTCGAGGAACTGCGGCATCGTGAAGATGCCTTTCTCCAGGTAGATGGGGAGGAAAAAGTAGGCGATGATGAGCAGCGTGACGGCCGCCATCCACTCGTACGATGCGATCGCGAGACCGACGCGAAAGCCCGAGCCGGACATCCCGATGAACTGTTCGGCGGAGATGTTGCTGGCGATCAGCGAGGCCCCGATCGCCCACCATGGGAGCGCTTACGGATAGGTTGGACGGGCTAATCTTCGAACGACTGTTGAGCGAGGCCGTTGAGGTCCCACACGACGCGGCCTGCGCGGATCGTCAGCTCGGCTTCGATCTTTTGCGATGCGGGGAGTCGATAGCCGCGCGAGTCTGTGAGGCCGAAGGCGCCGTCACGGAGGCGGAGGACGGCGACGTCGGCATCGGCACCGACATCCAGATGGCCCAGCGCCGGCCGCCGGATGACCTCTGCCGGCGTCCACGTCGTGGCGCGGATCACCTCCGTCAGCGGCATGCCGAGCGCGAGGAATTTGGACATCACGTTCGAAAGGTCCTTCATCCCCGCGTTCGTGCTCTCGGCGTGGAGATCCGTGCTGATCGTGCTCGGCCAGAGACCGGCGCGCGTCGCCGGCGCGGCGACGGCGTAGGCGAAGCTCGATCCGCCATGGCCTACGTCGAACACGACGCCGCGCTGCTGCGCATCGAGGACGAACGGGCGGAGGCGGCCGTTCTCCACGATCGACTCACGCCGGGAGACATTGCCGTAGACGTGGGTGAAGATGTCTCCGGGGCGGAGGTGGTCGAAGAACAGCGTCTCGAGCGAGAGCGGCGGCTCGGCGCGGCCGAAGTCGATCATGACGGGCAGATCGGCCTGCCGGCCCGCTTCGACGGCGAGGTCCGTCGGGGTCCAGTCGGGGCCCTCGTAGTGCGCGAGCTTCACACCGACGACGACCTCCGGATACTTCAACGCCGTCATCGCCGTCAGCTTCGGATCCATATCGCGGAGGTCCTGCTCGGCCGCACCGCCTTTCATCCCCGCGCCGACGATGTTCAGGAAAGCGAGCACGCGGGTCTCGGAGTGGTTCACGGCCTGATCGACGAACGTGCGGATGTTGCGCCATCCGGCACTACCGACGTCCACGGCCGTGGTGACGCCCGTGCGGAACGTAAACGCATCGGCCGGCACGCTCGTGTAGCTGTTGCTGATGTACGCGTCCTCTTCAGTGCCGTGAAACACGTGGACGTGCATGTCGATGAGGCCGGGGGTGACGTAGAGCCCTGCCGCGTCGACGACGGCGTCGGCCCGAGCCGCATCGACGTCAGGCGCGACAACCGCGATCCGTCCCTCGGCGATGCCGACATCCATCACCCGGTCGATGCCGTTTTTCGGATCGATGACGTGGCCGTTCTTGATGAGCAGATCGAGGTCCTGTGCGGCGGACGGCATCGCAGCGAGCGCGAGTAGGATGGTCACGAGGGTGGTCTTCATGGGGTGCTTTCGGATAGGGGGACGAAACGTGCGTTCTAATCTACAAATCCGGAGTTCTTCCATGCCTCGTTACAGGTTCGCTGATTGAACCTAGTTGCCGCGGGATGTCTGGGTTTGCAGAACCATACACGTATTTGACTTGCGGATGGTGTACAGTTTAGGTCCATGCCTCGAGAACTGCCGGCCGGTTGGAGAGATTAACGAGTAGGAACTGGTATGAGATGGATTATTTTTGCGCTCTTGGCGGCGACAGCCCTGCCAACCAGTAGGGCGGCGGCCCAGGTGTCCGCAGATGGAACGACGCCGGAGGCCTGGCCGTGGGTGAAATCCGCCGACGAAGGGACGGTCGCGCTGCTCTTGCTTGGTGACACAACATCATGGAGCGTGATGATCCGGTCGAGATCGCGAACATCCTTTCCTTTGAAAAAGGGCCCGACGTGATCGACGAAAATAGGCCAGCGGAGATACATTTTATCCTCATTGCTCTTTGTCGTTGGGTGCCTGCGTCAGGAAACATCGCCCGGGTGTCGCGATCCAAAATAGTTCTATCAGCTCGCCCTGCCGGCCCCTGCCCCGCCGGAGGGCACGTTCGATCTGGCTCTTGCAGCCGCAGGCGAGCAACTCTTCAACGGAAAAGCGCAGTGCGCCACGTGCCATGTCCCGCCGATCTTCACCGAACCCGGTTACAACATGCACACGCCGGAGGAGATCGGCATCGACGCATTCCAGGCGGACCGGTCGCCGGACGGCCGTTATCGTACCG
>Ga0299914_10003903_pt1 | contig 10627 bp, 3 predicted proteins | sample RVTome_10_FD_201361 | JGI IMG/M metagenome (GOLD analysis project Ga0299914, IMG submission 201361) | Soil microbial communities from uranium-contaminated site in the Upper Colorado River Basin, Wyoming, United States - RVT153D57 (version 2) ... | reverse complement strand
GGATGAACAGGAATTAATGACGACCGTAGTCAATCAGGTGCGGCGCGGTTTCAACTACTATCATGCCCATATTTACCTCTTGAATCAAAGCGAAGACACATTGATCATGGTAGCGGGTACAGGCCAGCCAGCCCAGGAAATGTTGGCCCAAAAACATAGAATCCGTTTAGGAGAAGGATTGGTAGGCCAGGCTGCTGAAACCAAAGAGACCGTTCTTGTTTCTGATGTGCGCCAGGATCCTAACTGGCTGCCAAACGCCCTATTGCCTGAAACGAAGTCGGAAGTTGCCGTCCCTATTATTGTCGGTGGCCAACTATTAGGGGTGCTGGATGTGCAGCATAATATCATCAATAGCTTGCAAGGCCAGGATGCTGATTTGCTAGAATTGCTGGCTAATCAGATCGGGATTGCCCTGCAAAATGCCCGTCTGTTTACGCAAACCCAGCAGCAGGCTCGTCAACAAGCCTTGATTAATGAGATCGGGCGTAAAATTCAGACAGCTCCAACGGTGGAACGTGTCCTGCAGACGGCCGCCGAAGAGTTGGGCGAAGCGCTAGGTACGCAGCGCACTACGGTGATGTTAAATAGTCGTGGGCGGACAAACGGCCGCAACTAATAAGGAAAAGCCTATGTGGACAGCAATTAGAAACTGGTTGACCCCTCCTGTTTTTGAGGACCCCGACAAGACTCGCAGCGCCCGGCTCCTAAACACCATCTTGTTACTCTTGGCTTTTGCAGCCTTTTTCTTCGTACTGCTCGTTTTCATTCTGGCCCCGTCAGAAGAAGGTCGGGCAACATTTGACCCTTTTACACTCATCATCGGGTTTGTTATTGTCAGTAGTTCGTCCGGATTGCTTATCCTGACCCGTCGCGGTCAGGTTCGGCTGGCCAGCTTCATCATTACGACAACCATCTTCCTGGCCGGCATCGCTAATATTTATCAGGGCGGCAATGTTAGCAGCTCTAATACAGCCACTCTGTTCATCGTAGTAGCCTTGGCTGGTGTTTTGCTCGGTGGCCGATGGGCTACCGTCTTCATGATTTTCAGCAGTTTAGCCATCGGATTTCTTGGCTATCTTCAGGTGCAGAATCTCCTCCCTCCTCCATTTACGCCCAGTATCACGATTGAGGCTGCCTTGTACATCTTTATTATCGTCATGGCTGGGCTGCTCTTACGTTCCACGATGAACTCTCTCAATAATGCCTTAACCCAGGTAGGCGAAAGTAATTTCCAACTGCGTTCTCTGAGTGCTTCACTTGAAGAACGGGTCACCGCCCGAACCTTGGACATTACACTAGCTGCCGAAATCGGCCGTCGTCTGGCTCAACGACGCGAAACAGACCAACTATTGAATGACACCGTCAACTTAATCCAAAGTAATTTCAACCTCTATCATGTCCAGGTCTACTTAACCAACACCACTGGCAACAGCCTGATTCTGCGGTCCGCTACCGGTGTGACGGGGACTGAATTAATCCAACACCATCACCACCTGACAGTAGGGCCTGGCTCGATCAATGGTATTGCTGCCTTGGAGAAACGGCCGTTAGTCATTCCCAACACCCTGGAACACCCCCTCTTTCGCCCCAATGCCCTTCTACCGGAAACCCGCTGCGAAATGGCCGTACCCCTGCTCGTCCGTGATCAACTAATTGGAACACTCAATTTACAAGGTAGCCAGGCGAACGAATTGACAGCCGAAAATTTACCCGCTTTTGAAACATTAGCCGGACAAATCGCCATCGCTTTGGACAATGCTCGGCTATTTACCCAAATACGTCACTCACAGGCATTGCTGGAAGAACAGGCACGCCGCCTCACTCGTGAAAGTTGGCACGACTATCTCAACGCCATTGATCGTGAAGAAAGAGTAGGCTATACCTACAGCCTGCAGGAAACTGAACCAAAACTTAGTGATGCCTTACACACCGCGAGCGATTCCCTATTTGCAACCCAAATCAAAATATTAGATGAACCTGTGGGTACAATTCAAATCGAGCACGCACCTGACCAGACATGGAATTCAGAAAACGCTCAGATCGTCCAATTAGTAGCCGATCAGGTCGCCCAACAGATCGAAAACCTGCGTCTCTTAGATGAAGCTGAAAAATTCCGTCTGGAGGCTGAAGAAGCCAATCGCCGTTTGATTCGTGAAGGGTGGGAAGCCTATCAAGAAACGGCCGATATCCCAGGTTTCGTCTACGACAGCAATCAAGTCCGAATAATGGAAGCTCAAGAGCCAGAAGAAACGGCTGATCTGACCCATCCCCTGCAAATACGTGGCGAAACCGTTGGCTCCCTTAATCTGGCAGGCCTCTCAACACACGCGCCAGACAACAACAGACTCGTCACCACTGTGGCCGATATCCTCAGCACCCACATTGAGAACCTGCGCCTCAGCCAGACTACACAAACGGCCCTGGCTAAAACCGAAATACAGGCCCGCCGGTTAGCTCTGTTGAACGAAATGAGTACCCAACTTCACAGCGCCACCGGGTGGCAGGAATTGCTCACGATCCTCCTCAGTCAGTCCCCGGCTATTCTCAATGCGGACTCGGCTGGCCTGGCACTGTTGCTGCCAGATAACGACTATTTTGAGCTGTATCTGTTGGTGAATAACGAGTTAACCAATGCGCCACCGCCCTTTGACAGGCAGATCCCTTTGGCAGGCACCTCGGTGGAAACGGCTGTGCTCGAACACCGCATCCAAATTATAGATGATTTAAGCCACAGCAAAAATTGGGACTTTATACCTGGTGCCGGGCCAGACTCTCACTCCGCCATCCTGGCCCCCCTTATATTGGGCGAGCGTGTCCTAGGTGCCTTTGCCATAACTAGCCGGAAACAGACACATGCCTTCAGCGAAACAGAAGCTGCCCTCATGCAACAAATCGCTGCTGTCATCGCCACTACCATAGAAAATTACCGCCTGCTAGAACAAACCACCAAACGGGCTAACCGGGAATCCCTAATTAACAGTATCAACCAAAGGATCCAGAGTGCCACTTCCGTGACCACAGCTCTGGAAATTGCCACCCGCGAAATTGGCCAACAACTAAAAGCCCGTCGTGCTGTAGTCGAAATTGGCTCAATACTTACCAATGGACAGACAGATTATGATAAACACACTTCGTAACTTTCTCGCACCACCCCAATTTGAAGATAAGGAAAAATCGCGTAATGCCCTATTGCTCAATTTTGTGACGCTGGCACTTTTCTCAGCGATTAGCATTGCCACCTTCTTAACCTTTATCATCAATGGGTCGGCCGCTGAATTACTACCCCGTTTCCTCGTTATTACTATTCTCTCTGTTATTGCCCAGGTACTGATGCGGCAAGGCTATGTCCGGCCCGCTGCCCTCATTCTGGTGACAGTTCTCTGGATAGCACTGTTCCTTTTCACCTACCGTTTTTATGCTTCCGTTCAATCCCCTTCTTTTGCCAGTCTCATTACCGCCCTCGTCCTCACATCCCTCCTTTTTGGCCGTAAGGGGAGCTTTTGGGGGCTGGGAGCAGCCACGCTTATCGGTCTGACCCTTACCTATTTGGACAGTCAAAATATGCTGCCAGCGGCCATCACACCCGCTTCTCCCTTTTCCATGTATACCAGCGTGTTTGCTGGCTCCATCCTGATAGTCTCCCTGCTCTATCTATATACCAATCGTCTGGATGAGGCCCTGAGCCAACTACAGATTGTCAATCGTGAATTACAAAACGCCAGTACTCAGCTAGAATCCCACATTGCCGAACGCACTCGCCAGCTTTCTGAGGCTCAAGAGCATACCCAACAGTTGCTGACTGAGTTGGATGAAGCCTCCCGCCTTGCTCGTCTGGCAAATTATGAGTTGGATGTGCTCAGCCAGACATTAAGCTTCAATGACCGCTTTTATGAGTTGCTCGGTACATCCGTCCATTCTGTCGGGACGTACCAACTACCCCTTGTACAAGCAGTACACCAATTTGTCCATCCTGAAGATGCTCCCCAGTTTTTGCAAGATATAGAGGCGGTAGGCACAGATGACCGAGAAACGACCAGAGAATTTCTATACCGAATGCTGCATGAAGACGGCCGTATTCTCACCTTCTCTTTCCGCTTCGTGGCCGAAACAGATGAAGCCGGCCAGATCACTCGGGTCAGGGGAGCAGTGCAAGACATCACAGAACGTACCCAGGCCCAAGAAGCCTTGCGCCGGACAGAAGATATTTATCGCCAGGCTATCGCCTCGGCTGATGCTGTTGCCTATTCGCGCCGTTATGAGGATGAAACCTTCACCTTTATGGGTAAAAGAATTTTTAACCTGACGGGTTACCCGGCTGAAGAAATGACTCCTGCCCTATTCGACAGCCTCCTTGAGGAGACGATTGTCCATTCCACACCTTTGGACCATGCCAGCGCAGTTGAACAGGCCCGTGCCGGGGTTACGGCAAATTGGAAAGCCGATTACCGGCTGCGTACCCGTGACGGCCGTACCCGCTGGGTCGCCGATAATTCCGTAGAATTGATCGGCTCGGATAACCATTCAATCGGCTCTGTAGGCATTATGCTCGACATCACCGGGCGCAAGGAATCCGAAACAATCCTGGCCAGACGGGCCGTTCACCTGGAGACCGTCACCCAGTTAGCCACTATCATCGCCACAGTCACAGAACCAGCGACGATGTTGCAGACAGTCGTTGACCTGACTAAAAGCAATTTCACCCTCTATCATGCGCATATTTACTTGCTAAATGTGGCCGGTGATACTTTGGAACTGGCTGCCGGCGCCGGAGAAGCAGGACGGGAGATGACCGCCCAAAAACATGCCATTCCCTTCAATCGCGAACAATCATTAGTGGCTCGGGCAGCACGTACTCGCCAGGGCGTAATTGCCAATGATGTGACCCAGGCACCCGACTTTTTACCCAACCCCTGGCTGCCGAATACGCGCTCAGAATTAGCTGTACCTGTTATTGCTGGCGACACATTGCTCGGTGTGCTTGATGTACAATCTGACCAACCTCATTCCTTTACCGAGGAAGAAGTCCGCATTCAGACCATCCTGGCCGCCCAAGTGGCTGTTGCGTTGCAGAATGCCCGCGCCAATGAGCAAACAACCCAAACATTACAAGAATTGGATATACTCACCCGTCGCCTGACCCAAGAAGGCTGGGAGAGTTATTTCCAACAGAGTGAAGCTGAACGGATCGGCTTCGTGCTGGCTGAAGATGAGGTGATTCAGATCGGCGAGAATGGTCAAAGTGAGCCGCTCGCCGGCAAGTCAGTAATTAAACCCGTCATGCTTCGCGGCGAGCGCATTGGTCAGATGGCCGCGGCCGAAGTAGAAATGGATGAAGAAGAAGTAGGGGCAATTCTGGAAGCAGTCTCACAGGGTTTGAGTGCTCATTTAGAGAATCTGCGCTTGAACGAGCAGACCGAACGCGCTTTGGCCGATACGAGACGGCGTACTGAGGAGTTAGCCTTGATTAACCGGGTAGTATCAGCCATTTCCGCCACCTTCGACATCCAGGAAAGTATGCAGATTATTGTAGATGCCCTCGTAGAAAGCAGTTCAGCCGACCAGGCTCGCATAGCCCTCATCAATCCCATTGGCAATGTTTTGACGATTTTGGCCGAATGTTTCGACCCTGATAAATCCTCCAGTGCCATAGGGCTAGAGATCCCCATTGCCGGCAATCCCTTAACAGAGCAAGTCCTGGCCACTCGCCAATCGCAAATCGTGAATGATCCCCAGAATGATGATTTAACAGCCCCCATTCATCATCTGATGCGCGAACAAGGTATTGAGCAGATAATAGTTATCCCTATGCTGGCGGGTAATGAGGTGATTGGTACATTAGGTATTGATTTACTGACCAAAGAGCGGCGTTTTAGCTTAGAGGAACTGCGCCTGGCCGAGACGCTGGTATTTCAGGCGGCAACGGCCGTGCAAAACGTCCGTCTCTTTGATCAGGTACAAGCTCGTGCCCGTCAGGAACAAATTTTGCGCCAGGTCTCAGACCGGGTTTACGCTGCGCCTGATGCCGAATCCGTGTTGAAAACAGCCGCCCAAGAAATCAGCCGTATACTGGGTGTTGAAGCAATCGCCTATTTGAGCGAAGGCGACAGCTATGATAAGAGAGATCGGCCGAACAACGGTCATTGATTGATTAAGGAAGGAAAGTATGGTTTCACCACCGCAAACCACGCCTGGAAAACAACTAATGAAGCGCATGCAGCAATGGTTGGTTGAGCCAACAGAGGAGCTACCCGACAATATCGCCCGCCGCCAGGCCAGATTTGTGGCCTCCTTACTGCTGGTGCAAATTATCTTCTCCCTGGTGCCCATATTCATCATCATCGGCCAAGGTCAAGCCCAGGCCCATCCCTCTTTTTTGCCCCTGGTCGTGACCCTGTTTATAGAAGTTGCTCTTTATTATTTAAGCCGGACGCGCCGTTACATGCTGGCAGCGACGATCCTGATTGTGGTGCTTACGGCCGTTTTCCCTCTCGTTGCTTTTCTTCGGGGCTCAAACGAGCCTAACGAACTATTTGGGTCGTTGATCTGGTTATTACTACCCCTCCTATTTAGCAGCATCCTTCTCACCTTGAGGGCTTATATATTGGTCGCCCTCGCCGCCACTACGGCTGTATTTCTCTTACCTGTCGTCAATACCAACATCCCCCTTGCCAGCATTGTGCCCGTGGGCGGTGTTATTGCCACCATAGCTGCCTTGCTCCTGGTCATCACTCGTCATCGCAACCAATTAGAAATGGAAGGTCAAGCAAAATTAGAAGCTACCAATCAAAAGTTACGAGAATTAAGCACTTCTCTTGAAGAGCGTGTAACCAGCCGCACCCTGGCACTGGCGACCAGTGCCAGAGTCAGCCAGCAGCTTTCCACCATCCTGGATCAGCAGCAGCTCATCCAGGAAGTGATCACGCAGATACAGCAGGCGTTTCATTATTACCATGTTCACATTTATCTATTCGATAGGCAAAAAGCCAACCTGGTGATGGTCAGTGGTACAGGCACAGCCGGGCAAACCCTGTTGGCCCAAAAACACAAAATTGCTACAGGCAAAGGGCTTGTCGGCCAGGCAGCAACCACAAATACGCCTGTGTTGGTGCCCGATGTGGGCCAGGATTCGACCTGGCTCCCTAATCCTCTATTACCCGATACCCGTGCCGAAGTCGCCGTGCCCATAGCTATAGGCCAGAAAGTACTCGGTGTGCTGGATGTACAGCATCATACAGCCGGTGGCCTGGACGAGACAGATATAGACTTGTTGCGCTCTTTAGCCAATCAGGTAGCTATTGCCCTGCAAAACGCCGAGCAATATGAAGCCCTGCAAAAACGTACTCAAGAATTCCAGGAAACAACGCGCTTCTTGGATTCGGTTCTGGAAAATTTGCCTTCCATGCTTTTTGTCAAAGAAGCAGAAACTTTACGTTTTGTGCGCTGGAATAAAGCCGGTGAGGAGTTGGTGGGATTTAGCCGCCAGGAGATGGTCGGCAAGAATGATTATGATTTCTTCCCTAAAGAGGAAGCAGATTTCTTTACAGCGAATGATCGTGAGGTGTTGGCACGTGGCAAACTGGTAGATATTGCCGAAGAGCCAATTCAAACAGCCCATCAGGGCACACGCTTGCTGCACACACGCAAGGTACCCCTATTGGACGCCGATGGCAAACCCCAGTATCTGCTGGGCATTTCCGAGGACATCACAGACCAGAAGCAAATTGAAGCCCAGTTGGAAAATCGAGTCATGCAACTGAACTTGTTGAGTGAGATCGGCCGTAAAGCCGAAAAAACTCGTTCTATTCCTGAATTCTTGGAATGGATATGCCGGCGGATTCCCACCGTTGTTCGTCACCAAGACGCTTGTACCGTCGCCATTGTCCTGGATAAGGAAATATATGGCGATCCCCAAGCCATAGATCTGCCCCGTCAAATTGTGGAAGGGTTACGAGTGGGTGGCGAGTTGATCGGCCGTCTCTACCTGGCCTACACTGACAATCACACATTTGGTGATGAAGAAAGCGCCCTCCTCGGCAACATTGGGCAACGCATCGCCAGTTATATCGAAACACAACGCCTGACTGAACGCACCCGCTTGCTGGCCGCCATTGTCGAAAACCACCCCGATTTCATTGGCGTAGAGACATTGGAAGGCAAAACACTCTATGTCAATCCAGCCGGTCTAAGAATGGCCAACTATCCGGCCGGCTATGATGTGACGAAATTAAATGCTACTGATTTTTATCCGCCCGAAGACGCAGCTTTATTGATTGAAGAAGGTGTTCCCTCCGCCTTGAAAAGTGGTTCCTGGTCAAGTGAAACCCGCTTGCTGCAAGCGGATGGTTCATTGCTGCCCGTAGAGGGAACGGTGGCTGCAAATTATGATGTCACCGGGCAACCCGTTAGCTTTAGTATCACCATGAGGGATATTACGGAGCGACGACAAACAGCCGCCATGCTTGCCAAACAAGCCCAAGAGCTACAAATTGTAACCGAGGTCGGTACTGCCGCCACCGCCACTAACGATGTGGCCCAATTGTTACAAACAGTGGTTAACTTAACTCAAGAAGGTTTTAAACTTTATCATGTCCAGATTTTCCTATTCGATGAATTGAATAATGTATTACGATTGGCTCATAGTGCTGGTGAGGTTGGGGATCTTTTTATACAAGAGAATCTGACAATTCCTCTACAGACCAAAAAATCACTTGTAGCCCAGGCGGCCCGATCTCAGCAAGGTGTTGTTGCCGGGGATGTGCAAGATACAGCCAATTATTTGCCCCATCCCTTATTACCGGATACTCGCTCTGAGTTGATTGTGCCCCTCGTAGCAGGCGATACTCTGTTGGGCGTGTTGGATGTACAGTCTAATGAGGCCGGTTATTTTACGACGGCCGATTTTCCCGTTTATACAACATTAGCAACCCAAGTAGCGGTCGCCCTTCAAAATGTCCGCCAGTATGAAGAAACACAGCGAATTCTAACAGAGGTACAAACCCTGCAGCGCAGCATGACTCGTGAAGGGTGGCAAGCCTTTATAACAGCGCGTGAACGGCCGATTCGTGGCTATCGCGCTCATCATGAGGCGGTAGAGGCGATTGAAGCAGAGATTGAGTCAGAAGCAGCCGTCGTCACCCCCATTAACATCCTTGGCCAGGCTATTGGCGGGTTGACTGTACGCGGCAATGTATCACCCGAAAACCAGGCCTTGTTGGAATCCATCTCGCAGCAAGTCGGGCAAGCCTTAGAGCGTTCCCGTTTAGCTGAACAAACCCAAACGGCCCTTGCCGAAACCGAAGAACAGGCTATTCGCCTGGCGCAATTAAATGAAATGGCCGCCGCAATAAGTGCTGCACCGACACTCGGAGATGTTTTGCAAGTAGCCGCCCAACGTACCAGTGAAATATTTAGGGGAAACCATTTGATTCTTGCCTTGCTAAATGAGCAAAGCCGGACTTTGGACCTATATGAATTGCAAGAAAAGGTCGGCATCGTGGATAGTGGCGACCATCAGGTTTTGGAAGGCACAGGGCTGGGAACGGCCGTTCGTGAAAACAGGCTCGTCACCATTTCCAATCTGGCAAACAGCCCCTATAGTGAACATAAAGCACTATTTGATATGGGCTTACACTCGACAATGATCGCCCCACTTAGTACCCGAACAGGTGTCGTTGGCACATTAAATGTGAGCAGCCCAAAGGTGAATGCCTTCACTCAAAACGAAGAGAATCTGCTCCTTCAAGTTGCATCCCTATTGGCAACAACCATTGAAAGTCGTCGCCTCTTTATTGAAGTAGAAGATCGGGCAGCAGAGTTGGAAGTGATTAACCAGGTGGCACAAACTGTTTCCCAGCAGCTTGAGGTGAAACAGTTACTAACGGCCGTTCATGAACAAGTCCAACGGGCCATCTTAACCGATGCCTTCTTTGTGGCTACCTACGAGGCAGAGAGAGATCTGGTACATTTTCCCTTCTTGTATGACCAAGGTGAAATATATGAAGTAGACCCTATTAACGCCGATCCTACCATCGAAGTTGCTCAAGTTATCAAATCGGGTCAGCCAATCCTTAAGAATTTCACCCCTGAAGAACAAAAAAGGGAAGCTGAAGCGAATGAAACTTTGATGGCTACAGGAAAAATGCCTTCAGGCATGATCTTTGTGCCCTTGCGCTCCGGTCGGCAAAATATCGGGGCACTTTCGGTGCAAAATTATCAATCCCATCCATATACCGAAGCGGATCTGACCCTATTAACCGGTATTGCCAACCATGTAGCGGTAGCCTTGGAAAATGTCCGGCTATTCACAGAGGCACAGCGCCGGGCAGAACGAGAACGACTGGTAAATGAGATTACACGCAAGATTCAGGAGACAACGACAATGAAAAATGCGTTGCAAACGGCCGTCTACGAACTCGGCCAAGCCCTGAAAGCCAAACATGCTCAAGTGGCCTTAACCGTTGGCCGGGAGACAAATGGAGCCAGAAATGGCGCAACTGAGGAGAGGGCTTATGATACAGAAGAATAAGAAACAGCCCGAACTGGTGCAAGACAATGATTATTGGCAAACAGAAGAGGCCATTGCCAGGCAAGAAGTTGGGCTACAAAAGGTCACTGAAATCTGCACAGC
>Ga0299914_10003902_pt1 | contig 10628 bp, 12 predicted proteins | sample RVTome_10_FD_201361 | JGI IMG/M metagenome (GOLD analysis project Ga0299914, IMG submission 201361) | Soil microbial communities from uranium-contaminated site in the Upper Colorado River Basin, Wyoming, United States - RVT153D57 (version 2) ... | reverse complement strand
CACAGGCGCCGTCCCGCGCTGATTTCGATCAATATAGGACAGCCGACCCGGCGGCGGCCGGCAACTGCATGCTCCTGTGCTCAGCCGCCCGGCGGCGCGGGGTCGTGGCGCCTGCGGGTGCACAGGCCGTGTACGAACCAGCCGATCAGCGCGAGGCCGACGAGTGCGACGAGGATGTATATCTCATAGCGCTCGAAGTCCGCGATCACGGACGCCAGCATCGAGGCAAGCAGATAGCCGGCGACGGAAAATGCAACTGCCCACAGGGCGGCCGCCACCATGTTGAGCAGGACGAAGCGGAGCGGCGATACGCCGCTCATACCGATCACGAACGGACTCACCGTGCGAACGCCGTAGGCGAAGCGGAAGCATAGTATGAATACGACGTCGTACCGCTGCAGAAGGCGGAGCGCACGCTCCACCGACGGGCGCCACGACGGCCGTATTTCCAGCAGGCGGCCGCCCCATCGCCGGCCAATGAAGAAATAGAGCGAATCGCCGGCCCAGCTGCCGAGAAACGCGCAGAAGGCGACCCATGGCAGGGACAGATAGCTCAGGCTGGCGAGATAGCCGCCAACCAGCAGAACGGTCTCCCCTTCCAGGAACGTGCCGGCGAGGATTGCCGGGTATCCGTAGGTCGCGATCAGCTCTTCCATCGGCTCGTGGCTCGCTGCTGCCGGCGCATCGGGCGCAGCCACGCGTCGACCGGCACTTGGCTCTGCAGATTGCTGTGGTGTAATGCGGCGGTCAAGCGATCTGCACAGCCCAACGGGAGGACGCCCATGAGCGAAGAAGACGGCCTGATCCGCGCATTCCGGCTCGACGGCCGCGGCGGCGGCGAGCCGCTTGCTACCTGGGAGCAGCTGCCGGCGGACGCCGACAAGAAGGGTCTCTGGGTCCACATGAAGCGCGGCGTCGAGCCTGCCGCCGCATGGCTCCGCGACGCGAGCGGCCTTCGACCGCTGATCCAGGAGGCGCTGGCCGCCGAAGAAACCCGCCCGCGCTGCCTCGCGATCGATAGCGGCATCCTGCTAAACCTCCGCGGCGTGAACCTCAATCCGGGTTCGGAGCCGGAAGATATGGTGTCCATCCGCCTTTGGCTGGAAAAGGACCGCATCGTCAGCTCGCGCACGCGGCGTCTCACGGCGATTGAGGATATCCGCCAGGCGCTGGAGGCTGGCCGCGGTCCCGAAGATACCGGCGCCTTCGTCGTCATGCTGGCCGAGCGGCTGACCGCCCGCATGGACCCGGTGATCGACGCACTGCAGGATCAGCTCGACGAGCTCGAGGAGACCGTCGTCGTCGCGCTCGGCCGAGAGCTGCGCACCGCGCTCGCGGAGCTGCGCCGCGAGACGATCATGCTGCGCCGCTACATCGCGCCGCAACGGGAAGCGCTTCGCCAGCTCGCCGCCGAGGCGCCGGACTGGCTCACCCCGCGGCGGCGCGACCGGCTGCGCGAGATCTCCGACCGTGTGACGCGCTACATGGAGGATCTCGACGTCATCCGCGAGCGCGCCTCGGTGATCAACGACGAGGTGGCGAACCGGCTGGCCGAGCGCACCGACCAGAAGATGTACCTGCTCTCCCTGGTGACCCTCGTCTTCCTGCCGCTGACCGTGATTTCCGGCATGCTCGGCATGAATGTCGGCGGCGTCCCCGGCGGCGAGGCGCCCTGGGCGTTCTTCGCAACCTGCGCCTTGTTCATATCCGTGGCGGCCGTCGAGATTTGGCTGCTGCGGCGGTTGAAATGGTGGAACTAGATCAATCTTCGATCAGGCCCGCGTTTAGTAGCAGCGCGTGCGCACGCCCCATTGGACGCCGCCGTCCGGCAGATAGCGGTAGACGTTATCCTGCTGGCAGACCGGCCCCGGCGGGGGCGGCGGCGCATAGTAGACCGCCGGCGGCGGCGCGTAGTACACGACCGGGGGCGGCGGGCCGTAGACGTAGGTCGTATGATAGTAGGGACGGCTCAGCAGCGCGCCGGTCACCAGAGCGCCGCCGATGATCCCGGCCGCGAAGACGGCGCCGCTGTCATAGTGGTGGCCGTGATGATGGCGATGATGCCGGCCACCCGCCTCCGCCGCCCCGCCCGAAACGACCAGGGTAAGCGCGACAAGCCCGGCAACAGCAGTCTTACGCATCGTTCGGGTCTCCTGTGACACCTTGATGCCGACCCCAAGCTACGGACGCATTTCTCAAGTAATTTATTCCGCCCTATTGTTCCGGCAAGCGCGGCGCCGTCAAGCGGGAAGATGCGCCTTGGATACGCCGCCGGCCGAACAGCCGCCTGAGGCCGCGCCACAGCTTCGGCAAGAGCCAGACGACAGCGAGCAGGAAGGCCCCCAGCAGCGTCAGAAACAACGCCGGCATGAAAAGCGCGAGGATCAGGCCGCCCAGCACCATCACGTCCTCGAAAAACGAGACGATCCAGTTGCTGAACGGCTCGGGCGAGGCGTTGATCGCGACCCGGCCGCCGGCCTTGGCGGCGTGGCTCGCCGCCGCCAGCGTGCCGCCCGCGAGCAACGCCGCGGCGACTTCGTACCCTTCGCCGTAGGAGCCGACGGCGCCCGCCGCCAGCAGCGCCCCTGCGGGGATGCGGATGAAGCTGTGCACCGCGTCCCACAGGGAGTCGACGCCCGGCACCTTGTCGGCGACAAACTCGACGACGTAGAGAAAGCCGGCGACGGCGAGAACTGCCGGATGGGACAGCACCGCCAAGTCGGGCGGCAGCGTCACGAGCCCGAGCGCCTGGAGGCCGCCCAGCAGCAGCACGGCCGCATAGAGGTTGATGCCGCTGGCCCAGGCCGCGCCGAGGCCGAGCGCGAGGAGGCTCAGTGCGTCCATAGCTTAACCGGCGCTAGTCGCGCGCGCCGCCGCCCAGGGCGCCGGCGATCTTCTTGTCGGTGTTGTACTGGCTCAGCGAATAGACCGCCCAGATCGCCGCCGGAATCCAGCCGATCAGCGTGATCTGTAGGATAAGGCAGATGATTCCCGCGAGCGGCCGGCCGATGGTGAAGAACAGGAGAAACGGCAGAAAGATGGCGATGATCAGGCGCATTGCAAAGGCACTCCCACAGTCCCGTCTCGAACCATACCGCCGCGGCCGTCGCGCCGCCAGACCGGACGCCCGAGCCGTCCCGAGTTGGGTGCGGCGGTCTTTTGTACCCTTTTTGTTCGTGCTAATCTCTGGTCATGATCGACGATGCCGACCGCTGCGCGCTTGTCGCTCTCTCCGCGCCGATCGACGCGGCCGCGGCCGCGCCCGAAGAGCTGGCGCGCGCGCTCGCACGCGGCCTCGGCCGCATGCTGGGAGAGGCGGGACAGACCTGCCTCTGTGAATTCACCTTGCGCACCGGCCGCCGCGCCGACGTCTTCGCCATGGCGCCCGACGGCAGCTTCACCATCGTCGAGATCAAGACCTCGGTCGCGGACTTCCGCGCCGACGGCAAGTGGCCGGAGTATCTCGACTTCTGCGACCGGTTTTATTTCGCGGTGCCGGAGAGCTTTCCCCAGCAGTTGATCCCCCAGTCCTGCGGGCTGATCGTCGCCGACGCCTATGGCGCGGCGATCCTGCGGCCGGCCGAAGAAACGCGCCTCAACGGCGCGCGCCGCAAGTCGCTCACCCTGCGCTATGCGGAGACCGCCGGACGGCGGCTGATGCGGCTGCTCGATCCGGCCGGGCTGCTCTAGATCAATCTGCAATCAGGCGGAATCACCTGATTGCAGAAAAATTGATCAATTTTAAAAAATTAGAGCAACTTATCTGCGTCCGATAGGACGCAGGTTGCTCTAGCGCCTCACGGGTTGCGGCGGTCGATCCGCTCGAGCTCTTCCCAGAATTCCTTGAACAGCTCGGCGCGGATGCGCTTCTCGTCCGTGTCGCCGTGCATGCGGTCGGGATGATTTAGGCGGGCGAAGGCGGTGCGCGCCTGCTTGAACTTCAGGTCCGACCCGTTGCCATGGCTCTTGCCGTTGACGCTCGAGCCATTGACGAGGGAGCCATTGACGAGGGAGCCATTGACGCGGGAGCCATGGACCGGCGGCTCCTCGCCCGCCGGCTCGCCCAAGCGCGCCTTCAGCCGCTGCACCTCGGCCTTGTAGTAGTTGACCGTGTTGTCGAGCGCCTGCTCGGCGTCATCGAGCGCGATCCGGCATTTGCGAAGGTTGTAGTTGAGCTCGGACTCCCGGCTGCGGCGGGCCTGATGGACGATGTAGGCGCCCAGCAACACGATCAGCGCCGGGACCGCGAGGGCAAGAAGGTCGATACCGGTCATGTCCCCTCCCCCAATCGCCGCCGGCCCGAGCCGTTAGGCCTCACGGGGCCATCCGGCGGATTGTGTCGCTCGTGCTGTGGCCGTTCAGCATATCCGCCAGCACGACCTTGCCGCCCCACGACTGCACCTCGGCGGCGCCGACGACTTCGTCGAGGCGATAGTCCGCGCCCTTGACGAGCACGTCCGGACGCAGCGCGTTGATCAGCTTCAACGGATCGTCCTCGTGGAATATCACGACCAGGTCGACCGCGGCCAGCGATGCGAGCACCGCGGCGCGGCTCGTCTCGCCCTGGATCGGACGGTCCGCGCCCTTCAGGCGCTTGACCGACGAATCGCTGTTGAGCCCGACCACGAGCCGGTCGCACGCCGCGCGCGCCTGCTTCAGCAGCGATACATGGCCCGGATGGAGCAAGTCGAAGCAGCCGTTGGTGAAGCCGACGCGCCAGCCGCGGCGGCGCCAAGTCAGCGCCCGGTCCAGCATCGTCTGCAGCGTCGCCACCTTCGCTTCCGCGTCCATGAGTTCCGATTCGTGGAGCGCGGTCAGAACCTCCGCGGGATGGACGACCGCGGTCCCGACCTTGCCGACGACGACGCCCGCCCCGAGGTTGGCGAGCTTTGCCGCCAGCGGCAGCGGCGCGCCGGCCGCGATCGATGCCGCGACAATGGCGACGACGGTGTCGCCCGCCCCGGAGACGTCGAAAACCTCGCGCGCGCGCGCCGGCAGGTGATGCACCGCGTCGCGCTCGACCAGGGTCATGCCGCGCTCGCTACGGGTCGCGAGAACGGCGGCGATGCCGTGCGCCTCGATCACGCGGCGGCCGGCGGCGGCGACGTCCTCGTCGGTTTCGGTGGGCAGCCCGGTCGCCAGCGCCAGCTCCTGGCGGTTCGGCGTCACCAGCGTCGCGCCGCGATACTTGCCGAAGTCGCGGCCCTTGGGATCGACCACGACCGCACGGCCCTCCGCCCGCGCGAGACCGATGAGCTCGGCGACGAGCGTATCGCCGAGCACTCCCTTACCGTAGTCGGACAGCACGAGCGGCGCCTTCGTTAGGCTGGCCAGCGCGGCCGCGGCATCATCGAGCAGCGATTGGCGGTCGGCCGCCGCCAGCGCACTTGTCACCTCGCGGTCGGCGCGCAAAAGCTGCTGATTGCCGGCGACGAACCGTGTCTTGACGCTGGTTTCACGGCCCGGAATCGACACCAGGCGGGGGGTCACATGCGCTTCCTTCGCCAGAAGCGACGCCAGCTCGTGGCCGGCGCGGTCGACGCCGACGGCGGCGATCAGCTCGGTCGTGACGCCGAGCGCCGCAAGGTTACGGAGCACGTTGCCGGCGCCGCCCAGCATCGCCGTCTCGCGCTGCACCTCGAGCACGGGGATCGGCGCTTCCGGCGAGAGCCGGCTGACCCGACCCTCGACGTAACGGTCTAGCATCAGATCGCCGATGCAGACGACGCACGCACCCGGCAGGCGCGACAGCAGATCGGAGATCTGCGATGCATCGGCTTCGGAAATATTGGTCTTAGAATTTGTGGTTGCGTCCGGTTTGGCCATTCCGGTTAGCCGTGTTGGTCGGTCGTTCAGCAGCGCCTTGCCGTGCAGTCGCTAATCCATCCGCGCCGAGCGTGCAACCATAACATGGCGGGCCGGTCAGGTGTGGAGAAAGGTCTGCGACTGTCCGGAGAGCACGGCCGCCGTCAGTCGGCCCGACCACACGGCCCCCGTATCGACGGCGATGCGATTGCCGTGCACCTCGGCCGCCTCGACCGGCGTATGGCCGTGCACGACGACGACCTCGTGCTCGTCCGGCGAGCCGAGGAACGGCTCCCGGATCCACAGGAAATCCTCGTCGCTTTGCCGGTCGAGCGGCACGCCCGGCCGGATCCCGGCATGGACGAACAGGTAGTCGCCCTCGCGATGCTTGACCCAGAGGCTGTTGAGGAACGTGAAGTGTTCGTCCGGCAGGTTCTTCTGCAGCGCCCGCGACAGGGCGCCCATGTCCTTCGGCGTGCAGGCCTCCGCCCCCTTCACGCCGTAGCTCGCCAGGGTCGCGCCGCCGCCGTTGGTGACCCAGAGCGGGCCCACCTCCGGGTCCTCCAGGAAACGCAGGAAGAACTCCTCGTGGTTGCCCATGAGGAAGACCTGCTCGAGCCCGCCGAGCGGGCCGTCGATCAGGCGGTCGATCACGCCGGCGCTGTCCGGTCCGCGATCGATGTAGTCGCCGAGATAGACGACCACTTTCCGCGTCTCGGGCGCGCGGTCTGCATCCTTGGCGATCAGGCCCTGCAGCTTGTCCAGGAGATCTGCGCGCCCGTGCACGTCGCCGATCGCGTAAATGCGCGTGTCGGCCGGCGTGCTGGCAATGACGGTGTCCTGTTCCCGTAGCATGTGACGACCCGGTGGCTCCGTTCAGCGGCTGCCGAACGACCCCAGCGAACTGCCCCGAGCAAGCGATCAGGAAATTATTGCCAGAAGCGGATCGACGGGGGTGCTCAGCCCGTTCTATCCAAAGCCTTTATCGTTAACTTAACGTAAATCCCTTTTTCTTAAAGTCAGTCACGGGATTTTGTTCATCGGCGGCACCAGGGAAACAGAAGGCACAGGCGAGGCATGAACATCACCGCCGCCCAGCTGGCTCACCAGGCCACGGTGAGCCAGGAATATCTCCTGTTGAGCTATTTGCAGCGGCTGGAGCGCCACCGGACCGGCCGGCGCGCGGTACATATCCATCTATCCAAGCTGCGCGACCACAACCGCAAGAGCCATCACATCAAGATCGCAGGGAACACCTTCGAAGGCCTCGTCCGGCATTTCGAAGGCCAGATGTTCGCGCTGAACAACGGCGACCTGATCTTCATCTGCAGCGGCGCCAGCGTCGAAGAGATGGACGACGCGGTGATGCGGCTGCGCTTCCTGTTCAGCGACGACCCGCTGGCGATCCTCGACGTCGCCGACAATTTCTCGACCTGGTACAACATCGAGGTCCAGTATCACGAGATGCTCCTCATCGCCGAAGACCTCTACGAAGCCGAGCAAGCGCGCCAGGACCGGCTGCGCAGCCGGTCCGCGCAGTGGGGCGAGAACGAAGACGGCGCGATTCGGCCGGCCCTCACGCCGGCCCAGCTTCACCGCCTCGAGGACTTCCTGAAGAGCGCCGACCTGTCCAGCTTCGTGCGCCGCCAGCAGGTGTGCGCCGTATCGAAGAACACGCGGCCGAAGCGCATTCTAAAAGAGATCTACGTCTCGATCGACGAGCTTGCCTCGACCGTCCTGCCCGAAGTGGACCTGGCCGGCAACCGGTGGCTGTTCCAGCACCTGACGATGACGCTCGACCGCCGTATCCTGAAGCTGCTGACCCGGGCGGAAGATTCCGACCTGCATTCGTCCTTCAGCATGAACCTGAACGTCAGCACGCTGCTGGCGCCGGAGTTCCTGCAGTTCGACTCGGAGCTGCGGATGGGCGGGCGCGGCACCATCGTGATCGAGCTCCAGCTCGTCGACATCTTTGCCGACGTATCGGAATTCTTCTTCGCACGGGATTATCTGAGCGAGAAGGGCTACCGGCTCTGCATCGACGGCATCACCCACCACAGCCTGCCGCTGGTCGACCGCAAGGCGCTGGGCACCGACCTGATCAAGGTGCAGTGGAGCCCCGCCTTCACCGACGACTCGCCGGAAGGCGGCAAGCGCGACGTTTTCCGCCAGGCGATCGAGCGCTGCGGCAAGTCGCGCGTCATCCTCGCCCGCTGCGACACGCCCGAGGCCGTCCGCTTCGGCCATGAGCTGGGCATCACCATGTTCCAGGGCCGCTTCCTCGACGCCCTCATGCAGGAAGAGGCGCGCTTCGGCATGGTCAGCTTCAGTCTCTGACCCTTTCTTAGAGCGCGTCGATGGCGCGCTCGCGACCGGCCTACAGGCCGCCGCCTTGTCGCACCGCCGAACCCCGAACGATTCGATGTAGTAGATATAGGGCGATGGAACGCAACGCCCTTGGCCCGCTGACCGCACAGCGCGGCCGGTCGGTCGCTTGAAGGAGGCGCCTTCGTGTTCGAGACCGGTCAGCCTTTCGGCGCGCTCGTGCTCGCCAACCTCGTCACGTTCCTCGCCGCGTTCGTTCAGACGGCGACCGGCCTCGGCTTCGCCATGGTGGCCGTTCCGCTCCTGGCGATCATCCATCTCGACTTCGTGCCGGGGCCGACGCTCTTCGCGTCGGTCTTCCTGGCAACGTCGATGCTCGTCGGCGGCCGATCGGCAATCGTCGGGACAGAAACGGTCGCGATGCTTCCGGCGCTTGCCGTCGGCACGGTGGTTGGTGCGATCGTTCTCGCGGTCGCGCCCACCCAGGCGCTCGGCCCCCTGTTCGCGCTCGCCATTTTAGCTGCGGTGGCGGTGACGGTCCTGGTCAGGCCCTTCGACCTTACGCCGCTGTCGCTCCGTTACGGCGGATTCGCGGCGGGACTCATGGGCACCGTCTCGGGCATCCACGGCCCGCCGCTTGCCGTCCTCTATCAGAAGGAATCCGTCGAGAAGACGCGGGCGACGATGGCCCTCGTCTTTCTCATCGGCTACGTGATCTCGCTTATCGCGCTCGCCGCCGCCGGCCATTTCGACCTGCGGCGCGGCGCCCTCGGCCTGCAGCTCCTGCCGGGCCTGTTCCTCGGCTTCGCGGCCGCGCGGAAGGCCCGCGGCCTCCTGCCGGTCGGCGTCGTCCGCGCGTCGATGCTGGCGGTCGCGAGCATCAGCGCGATCATATTGCTGGCGAAATCCTGGGCGTGACGGAGCGCGGGGCGCCGCTCAGCCGCGCGGCGCGTGCTTGTTCAGGATACGCTGCAGCGTGCGTCGGTGCATCTTGAGCCGCCGCGCCGTCTCCGAGACGTTGCGGTCGCATTGCTCGAATACGCGCTGGATATGCTCCCAGCGGACGCGATCGGCCGACATCGGCTCTTCCGGCGGCGGCGGCAGCGCCCGCTCGGTCTCCAGCAACGCCGCCGCGACGGTGTCCGCGTCGACCGGCTTGGTCAGGTAGTCCACGGCGCCTGCCTTGATCGCCCGGACGGCGGTTGCGATGTTGCCGTAGCCGGTCAGGATCACGATGCGGATGTCGGGCCGCGCGGCGCGCAGCGCCTGCACCACCTCCATGCCGTTGCCGTCCTCCAGCCGCAGGTCCACCACCGCATAGGCCGGCGGATTGCCGCTGCCGAGCTCGATGCCTTCGGCCACGCTCGCCGCCGGGATGGCGGCGAAGCCGCGCTGCTCCATGGCGCGCGCCAACCGGTTGCGCAGCGGCGCGTCGTCGTCGACGATCAGGACCCGCCGGTCGCCAGCCGTGCTCCCCGAAAAATCCTGCATTTTCAGCACCTCGCCTCTAATCGCCCTCACGCGCGGCCTCCCGTTCAAGGATAGCCCGCCGCCAGCGAATGACAACCTCAGCGCCGCCCACCGTGCGGTTGCCGAACAGCAGCTCCGCACCCAGCCGGTCGAGCAGCGTCTGGGCGATGAAGATGCCGAGCCCCATATGCTCGCTCTCGCCCGGACGGGTGGAGATGAAGGGCTCTCCGATCGCCGCCAGGACCGCCGGCGAAAAGCCAGGCCCGTCGTCCTGGACCGCCACGACGACCTGCCGGTCGTTCCAGTGGAGCGTCACCGTCACGCAGCTTCGCGCAAACTGCGCCGCATTCTGGATCAGCGTGCCGAGACCGCTCAGGATCTCCGGGCTCCGGCGCAGCATCGGCTCCTCGCCCTCGACATCGTCCTCGATGATGATGTCGATCTCGATAGGCCCGCCCATATGCGGCTCGGCCGCGGATTCGACGAGCTGCGAGAGGGGCAGGCGGTCGAAGGGCTCGGCGCTGCGCTTTTCCGGCGTGCGCGCGATCCCGGCCAGGATATCGCGGCAGCGGTCCGACTGGCTGAGCAGCAGCCCGACATCTTCCGCCAGCGGGCTGTCCGGCGGGATCTCGCGCGACAGCTCCTTCGCCACCACCGCGATCGTCGCCAGCGGCGATCCCAGCTCGTGCGCCGCCGCCGCGGCGAGCCCGCCCAGCGCGGACAACTGCTGCTGGCGCGCGAGCGAGGTGTGCGCCGCCGTCAGCGCGTCCGACATGCGCCGCGCCTCCTCGGCGACCGACCAGACGTAGGTCGAGATGAAGACCGAGGCGACGGCGAGCGCGGTCCAGATGCCGAGCACGTAGACCGGCGGCAGGACCAGAGGCTCCGGCGACCACGGAAGCGCCGTCCGCAGCACCGCCAGCACGCTGATGCTGAGCAAGGCCAGCAAGGTCAGGCCGACCGTGGCGCTGCGCGACAGGATCGTCGCCGAGACCATCACCGGAGCGATGATCAGGATCGCAAAGGGG
>Ga0299914_10003900_pt1 | contig 10628 bp, 10 predicted proteins | sample RVTome_10_FD_201361 | JGI IMG/M metagenome (GOLD analysis project Ga0299914, IMG submission 201361) | Soil microbial communities from uranium-contaminated site in the Upper Colorado River Basin, Wyoming, United States - RVT153D57 (version 2) ... | reverse complement strand
TTATCCGAAACATCTACAATGTTTTCGAGATCGATGAGACTGGCACTAAGAACTGGTAGTGCTTTCTCAGCCACCCTCCGCTTTACAAGAAATACCCGATCTACTGCCTTCTCGTTAAAAGGATCACAACCTATCCCGTACACGGTGTCTGTAGGATAAACGATCACCCCTCCATTCTTTACTATGTTTGCACAACTCTCAATTGCATTATTTTCCCCACATTTGAATTTCAAATAGCTCGCTGTCGTGTTATCCATGTTCATCCAAAGACCGGAATGATATGGACTATCTGCATCCTTCTGTTAGATAATCCTTCTGCTCGACCTATCCTACTTTCAGATGCTTCTGAACCAACCCTTTATTTACGTATTCCTTGATCGCGCCTATTCCATGCAAACATTAGGAAGACAAATGGTATCAACATGATTCCTGTAGCAATTAACACAGGTTGAATGACTCTAAAATCAACTGGTTGACCTAATGCCATCATATAAGGAAAAGGATAAAGCCCTGATACAAAAAACCAGAACGCAATGAACAGTAGAATAAACTTTGCATTTCTTTTCAGAAAACTGGGAGGAACTGCCTTGACTTTATTACACTTCACACAGATATTCTTCCCATAGATAATGCATGATGAACACACACTCCTTTCACAATATGGGCAGATCCTATCACCAAATCTAGAACCACATATTGTGCAGCTAACCAAACTCTCCTAATGCATATAGCTTAATTCGCATAATAATATTTTGTCATTAACTCGTACAGCAAGGCTTTGATTAGATGGAAGTTTAAGTGTAGATGAGTAAATAGATAAATATGCTTATCATCTCCTGCATTAGAGCCTCGACTATGGAAATTGAGCACTGTGTATTTCCAGATAATATATTATACGATTTAGATAATCTGGTTTGGGCGCGCAAGGATGAAGGCAATGTTTTGGTGATCGGAATTACGTCAATATTGTCAGCCATTGCAGGCAAAATCTCATCTATAAAGTTGAAGTCTGTCAACTCGGAAATAGAGAAAGGTAAGAACGTGGCAACGATTGAGAGCGGGAGGTATTTTGGCACTGTTAAATCCCCAATTGCTGGTAAGATCCTGGGCGTTAACCATGAACTTCTCAGCAATCCCAAGCTAGCAAACGATTCGCCTTATGAAAAAGGTTGGTTCATCTCTCTGGTTCCTACTTCAGACATTGGCATTATGAAAGGCTTGAAATCGCTACCTGCGGACAGTGAGGAAATTAGAGCACTAATTCGTACTTTGCGCGTTAAGTGCTATTCAGCTCTTCCAGATTTTGAAATGTTTGAAATAGGTATAGAATGTGCGGCAACTCTATCAAAATTAGACGATCTGATCTCAGGTATTGAAAGCGGACAAATCATCCACCTAGTTTCCGACGATCCTACGGCTGACATAGAAATGATTAGATGGTCAGAGCAGACCGGACAGAGATTGATGGAAACCCGGAGAGAGGAGAATTTATTGCATTTTCTAATCCAAAAAACAGATTGAAAATGCCAAGACAATTGAAATAGTCCTGCCCATGTTCACTTTTTACTACTTCTCAATCGGGTTTGCAATCATATTTCCCCATTCAGTCCATGAACCGTCATAGTTCTTTACCTTCGGATAGCCAAGGAGGTATTTCAAAACGAACCATGTGTGAGACGAGCGTTCGCCTATTCTACAATAGGCGATAATCTCCTTATCTGGAGTTATACCTTTTGATTCGTACAACTGCTTTAGCTCGTCTGTATTCTTGAAGGTTCCATCACTATCATTTACTGCCTGTGCCCACGGAATGTTGACGGCTCCTGGAATATGTCCTCCTCGTTGTGCATGCTCTGTTGGATACTCTGGTGGAGCCAAAATCTCTCCAGTAAACTCTTTTGGAGATCTAACATCTACCATCTTCAACTCTGGAGCGCTAACAGCGCGTTTGACTTCGTCTAGAAATACCCGGATATTACTATCTGGTTCATTGGCAGCAAAATTACCTTTCGAATAAGTAGGAACATCCTTCGTCAACGCTCTATCTTCTTGCAACCATTTTTTTCTACCACCGTTGATGAGTCTGACGTCTTTGTATCCATAGTACTTTAGGACCCAAAATGCAAAGGCAGCAAACCAATTGTTAAAATCCCCGTATAATAGTAGAGTAGTATCATTATTTATCCCGGCATTTTGAAGCAGATTCTGACAGGATTCCTTGCTAAGTACGTTCCTTGTTATTGGGTCATTAATGTCATTTTTCCAATCAAACAAGACCGCTCCGGGTATGTGTCCTAATTCGTAGTTTGCTTTTGAGTCATAGTCAACCTCTGCGAAACGGACCTTTGGATCCTTTAGATGTTCTTCTGCCCATTGCGTGTCAACTAGTACCTCTGGATGTACGTAACTCATTTTTTCGTTCATGAACTACGGGTTCTCGTAATATATTAGTTTAATATCTAAAGAATAGTATCTGACATTGTCGTGCTTTTCCTGGTTGACTGAATAGCATGGAAACCTGCTCGGAAAATAATAGGTATCGTCGCGGATAGACGTTACAGAGAAGAAAACAAAAATACTGATCGCATTCTTGTTTTTTCCTGCATCTTACGTTACGTTAATGTCTTACAGCCCCTTTGCGTTTAAGAAAGGTTTGTTTGCTCCATTAGGATCACCTGTGAAATGTCCTTGACCTTCTCCGCTACAGCCAGAAGAGGGTTGTGTCCCGCTTTCAGTAAGAGCCGCTCTAACTTGCGCTGGAGTGGCTCCAGGATGTGAGGATTCGTACAATGCAATAGCTCCTGTCACATGTGGTGTAGCCATACTTGTTCCACTCAATTGTGCATATTTTCCGTCGCTATACGTAGATAAGATGCCCACGCCCGGCGCAACCATATCTATCGGATCTCCATAGTTACTGAAAGAAGCAAAAGTATCATCATTTCCATATTTAGTGGATGTTCCTTGCCCTCCACATTTTCCGTCGCTATCTGCCATGGCCGATACGGCTACTACATTAGGATTTCGTGCAGGCGAGAATGAATTTGCATCCTTATGATCGTTACCTGCTGCTACGACGAAAACGATACCCGCTTGTACTGCGCTATTGATGGCGGCGTCCAGAGCAGGTGAACTGCATTCGCAGCCAAAGCTTAGGTTTACCACATCTATCTCATCTGAATGTGAAGTAACGTAATCAATGCCTGCAATGATATCTGATATAGAACCAGCACCGCTACTATCAAGAACCTTGATCGACCAGAGGCGTGCATCTGGTGCAATACCAACAACCCCTATCGCGTTATCCTTTGCGGCTGCTATTCCAGCCACATGGGTCCCATGCCCATTGTCGTCGTCTGCTGAAGAGGTTCCAGGTACAAACGTTTTTTCGTGATAGACATTCAGATCGGGATGGGTAAGATCTATTCCTGTATCAAGTATCGCAATGTCAGCGTCCACAGCTCCGCTTCCGTCACCAGAAACAGCTTGACTGACATCCGCATCTACTCTGTCTACTCCAACTGGAACTGTCTGTCCTAACGCATGGACTCTCTGATCAGGTTCGACAAAGGCAACACGAGGATCTTGCCTCAATTCTGAGACTAAACCTGCACTCATATTCTCGGAAGTCTTCATTACGTAACCGTCTAGCGCGTGTTCGTAGATGTTGAGAATCTCGGCACCTTTGTTTCTAGATTCTTCTGCCATCGCTCTAACTTCATCAGCCCTCATTCTAACACTGTCTGATTCACCAGTCATAGTCGCCTCAGGCTTGAGTACTACGATATATTGCCCTCTAATCGGTTCTCTCGCCGCCTTTATTAGCTCATAACGTTCGTTTTGACTTCCCAATATGACCTGCCCTAATGGATTGAGGCTGTCCATTGGTTCTCGAGCAATGGATTGATTCATCGCATTGATATCCATAATAACGGTCGCATTGTTACTAACCAGACCATATTTATCTACTGCATTATACGTGAAGTTGTCTAGGCCAGAATAGCCCTCGAAAGGAGTATACCTAACACTGGCTGAATTTGTACCTGTACTAAGATTTCCATGGTCAGGAAGCCGGACTATGTAGTAAGTCAGATGATCGATTAAATCTGAGTCACTACCATTCAGGATGATTTCGAAGGAAGCTGCAGAAGTAACCATGGCGTGAATATCTGAGACCACTGGAGCGTTGTGAACACTTGGTTCGTTTCCTTTTGTTATGTTACTAGCATTAGTGGGGACCGATTGCGGATCTCTGATAAAAGGGATGCCTTCTCCACTTCCCCCAGAATCGGTAGTCGGTATCTCATTAATGCTCCTGGTATTCACAGTCAATTCTTGTAGAGTAACGTCCTCATCGTTTTCAGAATCTCCATAGAATGTGATCCTAAGATATCTTCCATCTGAAGGCGGGAGTCCATAGTGTTCCTTGGATTCGGTGGTTCCACTGCTTGAACCTCTCAACACATCTTCAAAAGCCGTTCCGTCTTTGGATACTGACACTACAAAATTATTTGATTTTTCATCTCCGTCGGACCAACTTGCATCAACTGAACAAATTTTCTTTACATCGCCAAGATCTAACTGCAAAAAGGATCCTAAATCTCCCGCTGACCATTCTGTTTCAGGATCACCGTCCAACACGTTCATCAACTCATCATTATCTTCCTCATCATCATCCTCATTGATATCGTTGGATGAAATGGATTGAATAGCAGCATTCAAACAAGGTGTACTAGTGTTAAAATTGAGTATCGTTGCCAGTTGAGAATCAAGACTCTCGCCAGAATATTTTCCTGCAGCACTTGGCGGTGACGACGCCAAATCTTCGTCTCCGTCATCTCCTTCAACTGCTTTGACAACCATTGCAGCGGGAATCTGTGAAGTCAGCGTTGAAGATAGAATTAGTAAGGCTATTATCATGTAAATTGTGGGCTTGGTTCGGGCGAAATTTTGTCTAATATGAAATTTCATCTCATGATTCACTTCCTTATTATTCTGGAATTTCTCTCTTTCCTAAACTCGCGGCATTTCCTACTAAAGCATAAAAGGCAAACAAATGATACCGAAATTTTTGGTCGAAGTCTGTAGCAGAGCAACTAAATCTTGTCATTTCATGCTCTTCGATGATAACTTAGTATTTATGCAGAGTCCAATTTTCTACGCTAAAGAACGTAAATGTTAAACTGAACTAAACAAGTTTAATGACTTTGTTAGCTCTGATCAGAAAATTGGAAAAGGCCTAATTCTGCTCCATGATGAAAGGAAATAACTATTCGAGGGGAGGTGAGAGGGTCATAGTTTGATCAGGTTCAACACTCTCTACCCGTATATCTGTTACAAGGAAATACATTACTTCTGTCTTCTTATCCGCCGGTATCTGGACAGAAAAACCATTTATGGAATGGCCATAAACGTGTGTTACGTTTGCACCTTTCTGCTCCACCAACTTTACAATATCATCCAAATCAGCAGACGAACTCTGATTTTTCAAGGTCACGATATAGGTCTCCCCTTCAGTTTCACCTGACACATTTTGATTCCCAGAAGTTCCATTGGATATCGGAGAGGTGAGGTCGTTCTGTGCATCCACGTTTTCGCCAACATAAATGGATTGTAACAATAGGGCAACGCTAAAAACTATCGCAGTAGCAAGATGGATTGCAGTCAAATAATAACCGCGGGGCCTTAAGTTCACGTTGTTTCTATTGAGTTGATCATAATATTTATCAATTTCTTCGCAAAAGTTCTGGCTATTCATAAACGCTCCCCAATTGCCGCAATTTCCGACAACAGCATAAGCATCAATGATTGGATTTTCTATTTCTTCGTCGTAGACAAGATTCCAAAACGAAGTGACACATAGTAAACAATTATCTTAAATGTCCATTTGTAGATCATATGTATGAGAGGCAATTTTATGTCGAGAGCTTGGCAACGAAGGGATACCGGATTAACATTACGGATGATTTCGAGCTTCATGATTCTTACGGTGCTCTATCTTGTTTTTCTTGGCGTATTGGTATATCTGGGAGTGGGCTTTATACCCGTTACCGTAGTCGCATTAGTACTGATTATATCACAATGGTACTTCTCAGACAAGATTGTTCTTTGGAGTTCAGGCGCAAAGGTGGTAACCAGAGAACAATATCCTGAGTTGCATGGACTAGTAGAAAGAATAATTGCAAGGAACAATCTTCCAAAACCAAAGATCGCGGTGATTAATTCCAAAGTACCTAATGCTTTCGCCACAGGAAAAAGTAAAAGGAGCTCAGTGGTTGCCGTGACTACAGGTGTGATGGATATCCTAAATAGCGAAGAACTTGAGGGAGTCATAGGACACGAGTTGACTCATATTATGAACAGAGACGTTTTGGTGATAACACTAGCCAGTCTCTTCTCAACCGTCGCGTGGTACATGATGCAATTTGGCTTCTTCGGCGGGATTTATGGAGGAGGAATGGGTGGATACGGTGGAGGAAGAGATCGAGGCGGTGGTGGTGGTGGTGGAGCAATCTTGATCATGCTAGCGGTAGCCGCCGTTACTTGGCTGGTCAGCTTTTTGGTAATCCGAGCAATTTCAAGGTACAGAGAGTTCGCTGCTGATAGAGGGTCGGCACAGATGACGGGAAAACCGGTACAGTTAGCCAACGCTCTTATGAAGATTAGCGGTACGATGCAGCGTGTGCCGAATCAGGATCTACGCAAGGTGGAAGGTCTTAATGCCTTTTTCATAATTCCAGTAAATTCCGGTCGTCAAACGATAGCTAACCTTTTTTCAACACATCCTCCTGTTCAGATGAGAGTACAGAAGCTTCTGGAGATGGAGGCGTCGATGGCGTGATAGACTCTCTGCTCAAAAAATTAGGAAAGGGCAGTTCGCATAGAAAAAATAAGGATTCTGATGAAGGGATATTCTCCCTTACTTCCGCATATATTACGCTTCAAACAAAGCTGGGATTAAGTAGTACCAATAGATGCGGAATTTGCATTAAAAATGTAAATGGAGCATACTTTTCAGATACCCTCCGGGAAGTACAAGAATTTTTAAGAATAAGCAGTAGCGAATTTCGGACCGAACATGTTCTAGTTAATGACAAGTTAGGCTATCTATGGATTATGCTAAGGGGGATGAGCGTTGAAGATATCTTGGTGGCGTCAAATGGAATTGCAGACACAATCGCAGAACGAGGATTTAAGGATCAGATGTTGGCAGCCGTATTCGAATTCAAGAAAATCGTTTCCCCCAACTCCCATCTGGAGAGCACTCGACTTGAACCCCAATTTCTGGTTTATAATTACAAGAGGGAGAGATTCTACCCTTTCGTTCCGTTAGGTGCTCAAGAGAAGAGGCGTAGTGATCTCGAATTGACACTCATGTCTATCATTTCAAAGGAAGTCCCTTGGGAAGCTGACATGACAGTATGGTATCCTATGTGGGACATGCCTTTTGATAAGTTGAGGATTTAACTGTCGCCGAAACACTAGTCAAGGCCCGGTATAATTCCTTCACCATGGAAGAATTTATTTGCTTCTTCAATAGTTAAATCGTTGCCCGGGAGGATGATGTCAGAACTTACTATCACTTTAGGATCAAGTAGCTTTCCTTTTTTAGTAACGATCTCCCCCAGCTGTTCCATCTTCAGTTTGAATTCCTGATCGGTCAAATTTTCCGTCTCAAGCTTTCGCACAATTGAATTATCTATCGAATTTAATTTTCTTAAAGTTTCTGAATTGACCGAGAATTGCCCCTGGCCCAGAACTCTAATGATTTTCTTTTTCACTCCCCTTGTAGCAGTCTGTTTTCTGGAGGGGGTTCGAAATACTCTCGAACTGCTCTTTGTCTTTTGAGAGTCACTCTTTTTAGAAACGCGTAATTTTGGAGTACGTTTTGTTACTATTGGTCTCCTAGTCTTCTGTGCTTTCTGTTTAGTCATTCTAGTCTGGGTGCGTGAAATCTTTTTCTTTGTCCCCCTATCAATTCTCTTGCTAACAGAACGTTTCTTTGATGGTGACTTGTTTATGCTAGACTTTGATTTCTTTCCCTTTTTCTTAACGAGCCTTGCTGAGGTAGAATCACTTTCTTTTTTTCTAGTATGCCTCATTAGGATGCTTCCTGCTCTTGTTCAATGGCCCGTTTCTTTTTTCTAAGTTTTTCGGCCTTCAATTTTGCTAATTCTTCCTCTACAGATTTATTAACGGTAATCTGTTCAAGCTCATTTTCGATCTCGTCCTTGTTAGATGTATAGTCTACCAACACTCCCGAACTAATCATTTCATCCAATGCTTGAGCTTTTGATTTCATCCTTTCAGCCTTCTCTTCAACTCTGTTCATTGCTATGCCAACATCGGTCATTTCCTCAGATATGCCTGTGATATTCTCCTTAATTCTAACCTGCGCCTCGGCTGAAGAATATTGTGCTTTAATCACCTCTTTTTTGGACTTAAATTCCTCTACTTTGGCAGATAGTCTCTTTTCTGTTTGTTCTAATTTCTCCTGTTCAGCCTGCATCTCTGCGATCTGCCTGTCCAGTCCCTGCATCTGAATGAGATTTGCATTCTTTCTCTGAAGAGCGAGCTTGGCAAGATCTTCTCTATCAGAATCAAGGGATCTCCTTGCTTGCTCATCCAGTGTTCTAATATTGTCCCATAAGCGCGCCTTCTGCATTTCTAGCCTTTTCTTTGACGTAACAACTTCAGCCATGTCCCGACGGAGACGATTGACAAGCTCTCTTTGCTTCTCGTACGAATAATCAAGAGCCTGCCGCGGATCCTCATATTTGTCAACAAGGTAGTTTGCTTTTTGCTTGATAACTGTCGAAATCCTATTGAGTAATCCCAATTACTTTCTATCAGCTAATTGAGCAAAAATAATTATTAAATGTGACTAATTGTGCAAGAGTGAACAGATTTCATCATCTGTAATCGTGTCCGAATCTTCTTCTTTCATGTTCATCGAGGGGGCCTTCATCGTCTTTCTTTTTAAAGTATCCCCACCACAATAGAAACCCACCTCCTACCAGCATTGCAATTACAAATTTTTCATTGTTGAGAGACGGGCTAAAATATCTCGCAAATGCCGATTCAAATGGCGGATTCACTGATTCAGGTGCGTAAGTAACAAGGACTATGTTCCGAATACCTATGATGGTTGCCATAACGATAAAAAGTACCCCCATCGCCGACATCCAGTTTCTGCCGCGATTATTATTTTCTCTATGAGTAAAGATCATTTCTGATGAAGTTTAGGTCACCATCAATCCCGGGTGTTTGATCTTATTCCTTTTTGAGGCATTTAACAACATAGGGGTTAATATTTCAGCTTGGTAGCTCATCGATAATGGCCCCAAATAGATTGGTCGAAGGCCCTTAATTTCTCCTATTAACGAATTGATCGTTGATACATTGGCCTGGTCGTCACCGCATACAAATGTGTCAACGGCTAGACTTTGTTTGATATCCTTCAATTTGACCTCTGATATGGTGTGAAAAGCCGAGACGATTCTACCTCTGGGTCGAATGTAATCCGAAACCAACTCAGCGGCAGATTTCACTCCTTCCTCTAAAGGCAAATAGGTAAACCCCTTATCCTCTCTACGCATAGGCACTATGGGTGTAACTACTATGCATTTGGGGCTAATTTTCTCTGAGATCCCAACGCACGTACTTTCAGTTGACTCATAAGGAATAGATAATATTACAAGATCACAGATTTCAGATAGCTGAAAGTTATCTCCACCACTGATATTTCCAGTCATACTGTTTCCATAATTCTCCCTAGCAGAAACCATATACTGTTTAGCAGCTTCATTGGCTCTAGCTACATCACGGGACCCAATGATAATATCGTGTTTCAAGCACCATCGTAGTGCAAACCCCTCTCCCATTCCTCCTGTTCCGCCGACAATACCGATCTTCATCCTATTCAGATCCAACAGGCTCCGGTATGAAAACATTTTCTAGCTCTCTTTCTTAGCTAATCATTATCTGCACTTGTTGGCTTGTTTAACAATGCATTTTATATGTAAGGATTGACTACACTCATGAAGATTTCGGTTGCCGTTGACGATTATGATGCGACATGGACAGGCAGAGAATAATGTAAATAAGATTTTGGTAGGTAGACACGTTGAGGCACACCTTACAGAGTATGGAAAGCGTCAGGTTGCTGACACTGCTATGTACTTGAAAGAAATTCCGATAACCAGAATACTCGTTAGCCCCGTAATTAGAACGATCGAAACTGCGAAAATAGTATGTGAGATATTGGGTAGTACCTACGAGGTAGACGAACGGCTTTATGAGATAGAGTTAGGGAAACTGGTTGGGATGAATTATGAAGAGATAGTCCAGAAATATGGCAATCTCTTCTTAAAATTTTATGCCGGAAATGATCCAACCTTGCTTAGTTACGGCGTAGAATCATTTACATCCGTAAAAAATCGAATAAACAACCTGCTCGAAGAACTTGGACACACATGCGAGGATGAGAATATCCTTCTTATAACTCATCTAGATCCGATCAAGGCTGCGATTTCTGTCCTTCTAGATCTCAATCCAAATTCTCTTTACAGATGGCACATACGTAATGCATCATTAACTATACTTAGGCAAGAAAGCCAGATCTATTC
>Ga0299914_10003899_pt1 | contig 10630 bp, 14 predicted proteins | sample RVTome_10_FD_201361 | JGI IMG/M metagenome (GOLD analysis project Ga0299914, IMG submission 201361) | Soil microbial communities from uranium-contaminated site in the Upper Colorado River Basin, Wyoming, United States - RVT153D57 (version 2) ... | reverse complement strand
CTCCACATGGCTGCCGACGGCGTCCTCGTCTGCTTTCACGACCCGACTGTGGATCGGACGACGGACGGCAGCGGAAGGGTCGAGGACATGACCCTCGAGCAGTTGCAGAGTCTCGATGCCGGCTATCGACATGGGACCGCCGACGGTTTCGCGTTCCGGGACTCGGGCTCCAGGGTGCCGACTCTCGAGTGGCTGTTGAAGACCTTCCCGGACGCCTCGATCGTGGTGGACATCAAGAGCGACGGCCTGGCCGAGCCGCTCTCGGCTCTCATCGACGACCTCGAGGCGCACGATCGCCTCATCGTGGGGTCGTTCTCGGATCTCCGGCTCACCCGGTTCCGCGAGATCTCCGCGGGCCGGGTGGCCACGTCCGTCGGACCGACTCTCGCCCGTATGTGGGTCCTGGCATCCAGGGTGGGGCGCGGGGCAGGTGGTGAGGCCGCAGTGCTGCAACTGCCCACCCACATGCGTGGCGTCCGTGTCGTCGACCGCAGGTTGGTCGCCGCGGCTCACGCGGCCGGGCTCCAAGTGCACGTGTGGACCGTCAATCATCCCGTCGAAATGGTTCGGCTCCTCGACATGGGTGTAGACGGTTTGATCACCGATCGCCCCGACCGGTTGAAGGAGCTCCTCGTAGAGCGAGGAGAATGGCTCCCGTGAGGTCACTCGTCGCCGCCGTCATCCTCGGGGGCACGTTCGGCACGGCCACCGCGACCGTCGAGTCGATCGACGATGAGGTCATGGTGGTGGAGATCGAAGTCGAGGTCCTCGACTCGGCCGAGTCGGTGGTCGCTCACCTGTCGTTCGAACGAGAGCCCGTGCTCACCCTTCCCCTCCTCGATCGCGAAGACGGGACGTTCGGAATCCGCACCGAGCTCGAGCCCAGGAACTACTTGGTGATATTCGAGACGGTCGGTGAGGGTGGGGAGAGCTCCCAACCCGTGTCACTCGCCCAGATGGGGGCCGTGCTGGGCTCGGGCGGTGGCCCGACCACGACTATCGGCGACGACGAGCTGAGCGAAGACTCTGAGCGCATGCTGTGGCTGGCGGTCGCTTTTGGTGCGGCGTCTCTCTCAGTGATCGCCTTCTGGGTCCTGGGCAGCAGGGGCGACAAGACATCGGACGAAGACGAGGACGCCGCCGCTGGGGACACTTCGTCCGCCGAGGAGGAGTGACCATGATCCGCTGGGCGGACGTGGGCGACGCCGAGCATCTCGCCGAAGTCCACGTGCGCACCTGGCAGAGGGCGTACGAGCACATCTTCCCCGAGGATTTCCTCCTGGGTCTCGATCGCGGGTCACGGGCACGCTGGTGGGGGAGATTCGTCGGGGAGGGGCACCGGGTCCATGTCGCCGAGGACGCGGGGCGGGTGGTCGGTTTCTGTCATGCCGATTCGTCTTCGGACGCTGGTTGGGGTGAGATCTTCTCGATATACGTGAGCCCGGAGTGTTGGGGCCGTGGGCACGGTCACGCCCTCCTCACCGCTGGTGAGTCGACTCTGCTCGCCAAGGGCCACGAAAGGGCATTGCTCTGGGTCCTCGAGGCCAATGAGCGGGGGCGCCGCTTCTATGAGCGACAGCACTGGACGATGGGCAAGCCGATTCGGGTCGAGGAGATAGGTGGCGTGCAGGTCACCGAGGTCAGATATGAGAAGGGCCTGACAGGCGGGCTCTGACATACTCCAGGTCGCGGGGGTAGGTCACTTTTATGTTGTGGGGGTCGCCTTCGACGCCCGCGATCTTCACGTCGGTGAACCTCTGCATGACTTCGACCGTGTCGTGGCCCTCGAATCCGGCCTGTGCCGCTCTCACGTATGCCGGCATCAGCTCCGCGGCCCGGAAGACCTGTGGTGTCTGTGCCCCGTGCACCGCGGGCAGTGGCTGATGTGTCTTCTTGTCGAGGATCAGCCGATCGTAAGCCAGCAGTGGCACCGCACCCCCCACCTGGTGTGCCAGGTCGAAGAGCCGGTGGATCGTCTCCTCGCCCAGGACGGGCCGGGCCGCGTCGTGGATCCCGATCAGATCGACCTCCCGCCCGATTGCTGCCAGACCCGCCATCTCGCTCAGTGTCCTCGTGGCCCCGCCAGTGGTGACGGTCACGTCGGCAGGCAGGTCCGCGATCGTCTCGAAGACCTCGGGGCGACAAACCACCACACACACGTCGACGTGGGCAGCGACCGCGTCGACCGTGTGACTTATGAGTGGTCGACCACCGATGTCGACCATCAGCTTGTCGGAGCCGAAGCGGCTGCTCGATCCGCCCCCCACTATGACCATGGCTCGTGACGGCATCGATGCGAGAGTACTTTGCACGACGTGATCTCCACCTCTCGGCTGAAAGAGAGCCTCGAGGGCGACTGGGTCGCGTTCGACAAACACGGCGAGGCTCTCGCAATCGACATCCCCTTGGATGTCGGACCGGCCGCTCTCCTGGTGTCGCCCGTGACCGATGCGGTGAAGCGAGTCGACGAGAACGGGGTCCGCTCACTCGACCGCGACCGTATGTGGGCCGTGGAGGCGATTGTCCTCAACAGGGTGGTCGTGCGTCGTCTCGGTGACGAAGAGCTGACTGCTGAGGCGCTGCTCGCCGTCGTCAGGGAGATGGGCTACTCCTGGCAGATCAGCCCGATCTCCTCCCTTTGAGGGCCCAATAGGCGAGGATCGCCGCGATCCCGGTGGCGACTGCGCCGGAGGCTGCGATGGCGGGCAGTTTGTCCCTGAGGGTGACTGCTGACTCGAACCTTCGAATCGGCCATCCCCGCTCCTCGGCCAGCGCCCTCAGCTCCGAGTCAGGATTGACGACGACGGGGTGTCCGACGGCCTCGAGCATCGGCAGGTCGGTCATCGAATCGCTGTACGCAAAGCTGGCCTCGAGGTCGATGCCCTCCGCCGCCGCCATCGCACGCATCGCTTCGGCTTTCCCGGGCCCGTAGGCATACAACTCCAACTCCCCCGTGTACCGACCCTCCTCGTCGACCGCGGCCCGGGTGGCGATCACGTCGTCGATGCCGAGATAGCGGCACAGTGGCCTCACGATCTCCTCGGGGCTCGCCGAGATCACGACCACGCGGCGACCGGCGCCGCGGTGGTCGGCGATGATGGCCAAGGCCTCTGCGAACACCAACGGGGTCACGACCTCGTTGACCGTCTCGGTCACCACGGCCTCGATCTCGTCCCGGGCCCACCCCTTGGTCATGGCCGATAGCTCTTCTCGCATCCGCTCGAGCTGGGCGTGGTCCGCACCGAAGGCCTGGTAGTAGGCCTGGGCGATCCCGGCCTTGGCCAGGGTGGAACCACTGAGAAGCCCGGCTTTGAACATGGGACGGGTGAAAGCCAGAGTCGACGACTTGGCGATGATCGTCTTGTCCAGGTCGAAGAATGCGACTGCAGTCACGAGACCAAGTTATCCGCCGACAGGGGTCTTGTACCGAATCCTCGTGACCCATATGTTCGGGTCATGGTTGGGAAGGGGAGACACCCGATCCTGGGCGTCTGGTCGCCGGATCCGGTCCTGTCGCTGGTGGCGCCCATCGGGTTGGCGGCCTCGGCCGGGACCGCCCTCGTCGTGGACCTGGTCGCCGGAGGCCGACAGCCGGGTCGCACTCTCGCCGATGTCGTGGTCGACGGGCCGACGCTGTCCGAGTTGAGCCCGGGTCGGCCTGGCATCGCATATCTCGCAGGTGGCAACGTCGACAGGAGCGATGCCGTGGACGTGCTGGAGCGACTCGCCGGCCACTGGCCCGCCCTCGTGGTTCGCGTCCCCGACCGCGATCTCCCGTTCGCCACCGTGCCGGTGGTGCCCCTGTTCCCGGGGCAACTCTCCCCGGTGCCCATTCCGGCCCACGGAGTCTGGCAGCCGGTGGCCGGTGGCGCCGACCCTCCCGGACCCGGCCCTGTGTTGCCCCGGCTGGGCGCCGGGGTCATCAGGCGAATGATGGCCGGTCAGCTTCCCCGGAGGAGCAAGTGGGTCACGGCGTGGCGGGCGGTTTGGGAGATGCCGTGGGCGTAGTCGACCGGATCAGCCGTGCCATTGCGATGGGAGACACCTCCCTGACCCCCGACGAGGTGGCCTTCGAGGCCGGCCGGCTCCTCGACGCGGAATCACCCTGGCAGGCCGCGGCGCGTGTGCCCGGTGTGGTCCATCAGGTGACAGGGCTCGGCCCGGTGCAGAGCCTCTTCGAGGACCCGGCTGTCAGCGACGTTCTCGTCAACGGTCATGAGGACGTATGGATCGATCGAGGGGGAGGGCTCGAACAGGTGGTAGCCCGGTTCGGGTCGGTTGAAGACGTGGTGGCCATGGTCGAGCGTGTCATCGCCCCGCTCGGCTTGAGGATCGACCGCGCTGCCCCGATGGTCGACGCCAGGCTCCCCGACGGCTCCCGTCTCCATGCAGTTCTTCCGCCGGCTGCGGTCGACGGGCCACTCGTAGCGATCCGACGGTTCACCCAGAGGGTCGTCTCCCTCGAGGACCTGATCCAGACCGGAACGGCGACCGAAGACCAGGTCTCCTGGCTCGTAGAACTGGTGCGGAGTCGCAAGACCATCGTCGTCTCCGGAGGCACCGGGGCCGGGAAGACGACCCTCCTCAACCTCCTCGCCGGGTCGATTGACCCTGGGGAACGGATCGTGACCATCGAAGATGCCGCCGAGCTGAGCCTACCGGGGCATGTGGTCAGGCTGGAGGCGCGGCCGCCCAACGCCGAGGGCGCCGGAGCGATCACCATCCGCGCCCTGCTTCGCACCGCTCTCCGCCTCCGCCCCGACAGGATCATCGTCGGGGAGGTGCGTGGCGCCGAGGCCCTGGACCTCATCTCGGCCCTGAACACAGGTCATCGCGGCTCTCTCACGACGGTCCATGCCAATTCGCCGGAAGAGGCCCTCCTCCGCATCGAGACTCTCGCTTTGAGCGCGGGTGACACCTCGGAGCGGGCTGTGTCCAGACAACTCCGCAGCGCGGTCGACGTCGTCGTCCAGATCGAGAGAGTCGATGGCAACCGCAAGATCGTGGGCATCGCCGACGATGTCGGGCAGGTGGTCCGATGATCGTCGTCGTCGCCCTGGCGGTCGCGTACGCGGCGGGAGCGGACCCGCGACGGCTCGCCCTCCTCGCCGGCGCCTTCTACCTGCCGGTCATCGTCGCCGGCCTGATCTTCGTGCACTCGTTTCGAGCCCGGCCAGACGAAAGCAACCGGGCTCCTCTGTTCTGCGAGGGTGTCGCTTCCGAGCTCCGCGCCGGAGCGACGTTGCGCGACTCTCTCGCGACTGCGGCCACCTCGGTCGGGGACACTCCCATGCCCATCGGCAACCCACACACCTCCCCGATCACCGAGGTGGCCGCCCGTGTCGCCGAGTGTTTTCCTGCGATAGCCGAGGAGCTTCGGCTCACCGTCATCGCCGCTTCCAGGTCGGGAAGCGACTCGGCTGCGCTTTTCGACGAGATCGGCTCACTGGCCCTCGCCCAATCCGAGATCCGGCGTGAGGTACGCATGGCTACCGCACCGGGGCGAGCCACCGCCCTCGTGTTGCTCGGAGCTCCGCTCGCCTATCTGCTCAGCCGTCTCGCCTCGGGCGGCGTGACCGGGCTGTTGGCAACCGCCCAGCAGCGGATCGTGGCTCTCCTCGGTTTGGGGCTTTTCTCTCTCGGGCTCGGCATCGCCGGTCTGGTGCTCTGGAGGGGGTCGCGATGAGCACGCTGATCGGGATGTCAGTGGGTGTTCTCGTTGCCGGACCTTGGGGTGGGATGGTCGGCGGTCTGGTGCCTCTCGGGTGGAAGGCCCTGACCCGGCCCCGTCCGCTGGAGACGCCTGTCACGCTGGTACTGCTCCTCCTCCTCGTCGAGCTCCGCTCCGGGCTATCGGTGCTCGCGGCCCTCATCGAGGTCTCTGCTTCGCTCCCGCACTACGGCAGTCTTCGCACCGTCTCGCGAGTCGCGCGTGTCTCGGGTCTGATGGCCGCCCTGCCCTATGCCGACGACGATCTTCGCCCGGTGATCAGCCAGCTCGCCCGGGCACAGAGGTCGGGTGCATCCCTGAGTGGTGTTGTGCGACGGATGCTGGAAGGCGAGCTGGCGTCCGACAGGGCCGCCCGAATCGCCAGAGCACGGACCCTCCCGGTGCGTCTGATGATCCCGGTGACTCTGCTGATGCTTCCCGGCTTGGTCCTGCTGCTCTACGCCCCGTCTCTCCTGGGGATGTTCGAGGACCTCACCGGAGTCCTCTCTTGATCTCCGCACTTCTCCCCGCACCGGTCGGAAACCGGGTTGGAAGGAGTGTCTATGACACGTACCTGGAACTGGGTCGTTGCCCGCTTCGAGTCTGATCGGGGACAGGCGACGGTCGAGTACTTCCTGGTGATCCTGGCGGCCACTGCCCTCGCCATCATCGCCTTGAACTGGATTCGCTCGGGCAGTGGAGGAGGGTTGTTGGGGGACCTGTTCGGCAAGGTGATCTCATGGGTGGCCGGGGCGTTCTGAGGGGTGAACGTGGCTCGGTGACCATCGAGTTCTTCTTGGTCGTCCCGCTGCTGATCGTGGTGCTCGCCGCCGGGGTCCAGGTGATCTCGGTGGCGCGCGCCCGCATCGAGTTGTTGGGCGCGGTGAGGGAAGGAGCCCGTGTAGCGGCGACGACACCGGACCCGGCTCGCGCGGTCGAGGCCGTGCGCGCGGCCATGCCACCCCCGGAACGCGACCGGGTACGGATTTCGGTCACTCGCCCCGCTGTCGTGGGTAGACCCGCCCGGGTGACGGCGTCCATCCGTCATGATCTCCCGGTTCCTTGGCTGGATGATCTCGGTGTGGACCTATCGGCCAGTGCATCCATGCTCGTCGAGCGATGAGGTCAGAAGAGGGCGCGATGACGGTGGCGATGGTTGGTGTCGTCGCCGTCATCGCCGTCCTCGCCGTGGCGGTCGCCGCGCTGGGCACTCTCTATGCGGCGCGCGCCCAGGCTACGAACGCCGCCGACGCCGCTGCGCTCGCCGCGGCTGTGTCGTCTTATCCACCGGCTTCGAGTCTCCCGCCCCTGACCGCGGCGCGCCAGGCGGCGGAGGCGAACGGTGCGGTGGTAGTGGCTTGTCGGTGCCGGCGAGACCCGGCACTCCACGACCGAACGGTGGAGGTCGTGGCGACGATCACTGTGAAGGTCCCCATCTTCGGGGATGTCCAGGTTCGGAGCACCGCCCGCGCCGAGTTCGATCCCCTCCTCTGGCTGGGTCGATAGGAGGCCCCCCGAGGAGAGATAATCTCGCCACATGACCACCAGATCCGAGGCGATTCGAATGCTCGTCGAGCTCGCCAAGCTGACCGCCCTCGACGAAGGGTCGCCACAGGCATTCAAAGTGCGCGCCTACGAGAATGCCATCGCCGGGATCGAAGCCCACCCCGGTGACATCGACGGCTTGTCCAAGGTCGACCTCACCAAGATCAAGGGCGTTGGAGGATCGACCGCCGACAAGATCCTGGAGCTGGGCACGACCGGGTCGGTCGCCAAACTCGAAGGTCTGCGTGTGAAGTACCCGCCGAAGTTCGTCGAGCTGACCAAGATCCCCGGTCTCGGCCCCAAGACACTCAAGACGATCCGTGCTCAGCTCGGGGTCGAGGACATCGACGGATTGAAAGCTGCGCTCGACGCCGAGCAGCTGCGCTCTCTTCCCGGGCTCGGGGAGAAGTCTGAGGAGAAGATCAAGAAGGCCATCGAGCGTCTCGGGCTCCACGGCAAGGATCGGAGGACGCCCTTGGTCGAGGTGTTCGGGTTTGCCCGTGCCCTGTCAAAGCGGATCGGCTCTATCGCGGGTGTGGTGGATGCGGTTCCATGTGGCTCGTTCCGGCGGTTCTCAGAGACGATCGGCGACGTCGACATCGTTGTCGGGACCACAAACGCGCAGCTGGTCCACGAAACCGTGCTCGCCTACCCGGAGGTGGTCGACGTCGTCGGGTCGGGCGAGACCAAGACTTCGTTTCTCAACCGCGAGGGCTTGCAGGTCGATGTGAGGACGGTCTCCCCCGATCAGCTCGGGTCGGCCTTGCTCTACTTCACGGGGTCGAAAGCGCACAACATCCAGTTGCGGCAGAAGGCCATGGACCGCGGTTGGCTGCTCAGCGAGTACGGGCTGTTCGAAGAGGGCGAAGTCGTAGCCTCGAAGACCGAGCTCGAGATCTACACGGCCCTGGGAATGGAATTCATCCCGCCGACCATGCGCGAGGGGGGTGGTGAGGTGGAGCTGGCATTGGCGGGCGACCTGCCCGACCTCGTCACGCGCGACCGCATCAAAGGCGATCTCCATTACCACTCCGATCGATCGGGTGACGGTCGCTCCACCCTCGAGGAGATGATCGATGCAGCCGTGGAGGCTGGCTACCAGTACATCGCGTTCACCGACCACGGTGAGGACCTCGCCATCAACGGGTCGAGTCGTGAGGAGATGCTCGCCCACCAGGAGCGGATTCGTGTCTTGGACGAGCAGAGACCCGAGATCGAAGTGCTATTTGGCTGCGAGTTGAACATCGGGCCCGATGGCGGTCTCGACTACGACCCCGACTTCCGTCTCGAATTCGACTACTGCGTCGCCTCGATCCACTCCCATTTCGACCTACCTCAGGACCGCCAGACCACACGGGTCCTCACCGCCCTCGCCGATCCCGCCGTGAACGCCATCGGCCATCTGAGTGGGCGATATGTCGGGCGACGCCCGGGCGTCGAGCTCGATGTCGAGGCCGTGCTCGAGGGTCTCGCCGTCACGGGCGTGGCTCTAGAGGTCAACGGGGCACTCGACAGGCTCGATGCCACCACCGAAGTGACCCGTCGCGCAATGGACCTGGGAGTGGATGTCATCATCGACACCGACTCGCATCACGTGTCCGATCTGCGCCGGATGGACTATGGGGTCCTGTACGCACAGCGGGCGTGGGTGACCAACGAGCGGGTGGTGAACACCCGGGACCCGGAGAACTTCCTCGAGTGGACGCGCCGGCGTCGGGTCTGAGGGCGAAGTCAATGGTCAAGCGCTACGAAGTGACCACGTGGAAGAGGATCGTGAGCGGGATGCTCGCCGGCCTGGCGCGTCTCGGCCTCGGGAACTTCGTCGTCCTCACGACCACCGGTCGCAGGTCGGGCCAGCCACGTGACGTGACCCTCTCCCCCATCTCGGACGGGGAGGTCGAGTACCTGGTCTCTCCTTACGGTGACTCGTCCTGGGTGCTGAACGCCCGAGCGGATCAACGGGCAACAGTTCGCCGCGGGCGCTCGAGCACGCCGGTGCGACTGGTCGAGGTAACGGGTAACAAGCCCCAGCTGGTCAGGGCCTATTACGAGCGCGAGGGGTTCGCCCGCCAGTTCATGGACGTGCCAGGAGAGGCGACGATCGACGACTTCGCCTCGGTGCCGGAGCGTTTCCCGGTGTTCGAGATCCAGCGGCCGGGCTGAATCCTATGCTTGTAATTCTCAGCCGGATGGATGAAGCTGTGGATCTTGGCGACGACAACCAAGGAGATCTCCCCGGTGGCTTCCACCTTCGTTCTCGACACCTGCGTTCTGCTCGCCGATCCCAACTCCCTCCTACGATTCGATGAGCACGACGTCGTGCTGCCTTTGGTCGTCGTCGAGGAGCTCGACCGGAAGAAAACCGGTCTCGACGAAGTCGGCGCCAACGCCCGCCGCGCCATACGCCTCCTCGAGGAACTGGGAGCTTCCGCCGCTGGTGGCATGCGCGATCCGGTGAGGCTTCCCGGCGGTGGGAGTCTGCGCATCGAGTTGAACGGCGTGTCCTCGGACAGACTCCCATCCGTCCTCGACCCGTTGACTCCCGATCACAGGATCCTGTCGACCTGTCTCAACCTGAGCGAAGAGACCGACGCGGTCCTGGTCACGAAGGACGCCTCCCTGCGAATCAAGGGGGCGCAACTGGGCGTCCCCGTTCAGGACTATCGGGCCGACACCGCACAGGTGGACCAACTGCACTCCGGCGTGCTGGAACATCGGGTGAGCGGGGAGGCCATCGACCTCCTGTTCGAGGACGGCAAGATGGAGCTCGAGGGCATCGAGGCCCCGGTCAACGAGTTCGTCGTCCTGCGAAGTGGTGCCTCGCGGTCGGCGCTGGCCCGGGTGATCCAGGCCGAGCCGACGGTCGTCGTGGAGAGGATGCCCACCCACGTCAGGGCCTTCGGGATCGAGCCGAAGAACGTCCGCCAGACCGTGGCTCTCCATCAACTGCTCGATCCCGACATCCCGGCGGTCTCGATCATGGGGATGGCCGGCACGGGAAAGACGTTTCTCTCGCTGGCTGCCGCCCTCGAGCAGGTCCTCGAGCAGGGCCGATATCGCCGAGTGTCTGTGTACCGACCGCTCGTCGCCGTAGGCCGCCAGGAGGTGGGCTACCTGCCGGGCGACCTCTCCGAGAAGCTCGCGCCGTGGATGGCCGCCGTCCACGACAACCTGTACGCGTTGTTCTCCGATGCCGGCGTCGAGGGCGCGCGAGGGGCCATCGAGGAGTTGGTCGAGCGTGGAGAGCTAGAGATGGCTGCCGTCACCTATCTGCGCGGTCGTTCGATAACGGGGGAATTCGTGATCATCGACGAGGCCCAGAACCTGGAGCTATCCACACTCAAGGTGATCCTGACGAGAATGTCGCGTGACTCG
>Ga0299914_10003898_pt1 | contig 10633 bp, 9 predicted proteins | sample RVTome_10_FD_201361 | JGI IMG/M metagenome (GOLD analysis project Ga0299914, IMG submission 201361) | Soil microbial communities from uranium-contaminated site in the Upper Colorado River Basin, Wyoming, United States - RVT153D57 (version 2) ... | reverse complement strand
GGGAACGGATCCAGTCGGCCGCCGCCCCTGACGTCACCGGGTCGAGGATGCCGAGGACGTGGCGCAGCATCAGGTCCTCGGCGTCCATGGTGACGTTGGTCTCGAGCTCGCCCTTCCACCAACCCTCGGGATCCTGGAGCGCGAGCAGGTGGTCACGGGCCAGCGCCATGGCCTCGGTGACGGAGGCCGCGACCGGCGTGACCGGCGGTGCGTCGATCGCCATCAGAATTCCCTTTCGACGACGAAGCGGGCCAGGTCGGCCAACTCGGCGCACGCGGTCGCCGCCAACCCCGCCCCGTCCAGCGACCGGCAGGCGGCATCGAGGTGGTCGCGGGCCAGCGCCTCGGTGGCATGTCGGGCCCCGCAGTCCTCGACCAGCTCGGTCGCCCGGGTCACGGCGTCGGCGTCGAGCGGCCCATTCAGCAACAGCCGCCGCAGCTCGTCGGCCAGGTGCCGGTCGCCGGCGTCCAGGGCGAACACCACCGGGAGCGACTTCTTGCGGGTGGACAGGTCGTTACCGCGGGGCTTCCCCGTCCGCTCGGGGTCGCCCCAGATGCCGAGGATGTCGTCGACGGCCTGGAAGGCGACGCCGAGGTGGGCGCCGTAGCTCCGCAGCGAATCCGCCACCGCGGTGGGCGCGCCGACCAGCACCGCCCCGATGGCGGCGGCGCACGACAGGAGGGCGCCGGTCTTGCCCGCCACCATGCCGAGGCACTCCTCGGTACTGACGTCGGCGCGGCCCTCGAAGGCCATGTCGTCGGCCTGCCCGCCGATCATGCCCGCCACGGCGTCGGTCAGCTCGGCACTGGCGGCGGCCCCGGCGCGGCCGTGCTCGAGCAGGATCTGATGGCCGAGCGTGAGCAGGGCGTCCCCGACCAGCACGGCCGGCCCGATCCCGTACAGCGCCCACACCGTGGGACGGTGGCGGCGCTCGCGGTCGCCGTCGATGACATCGTCGTGGAGCAGCGAGAAGTTGTGGACGAGCTCGACGGCGACGGCACCGGGCACGCCCGCGTCCGCGTCGGCGCCCGCGGCCTCGGCCGACAGCGTGGCCAGCGCCGGGCGGACCCCCTTGCCACCGGCCTGGGCACTCGGCGCCCCGTGCTCGTCGCACCAGCCGAGGTGGTAGGCGGCGATCCTCCGCAGCTCCGGGTTGAGCCGCGCGACGGCGGCCACCATGGTCGGATGCGCGGCGTCCCGGGCCCGTGCGAGCGCGTCGGGGACGGACGTCATCGTGCTCATCGGCGTGCCTCCGGCCCGCCAATGACCACATCGCCGCTTCGCGGCGATAGGGCGCTGTGCTCATGGTTCGCCCGCTGCCGCTCGCTCACGCAGGGACCTCCTCTGTGCTCGGCAACTTGCGGCTCTGCCCGGCGGCGAGGAGGGCGTGGCGGGCGGCGGTGTTACCGCTGCGCACCGCCCCTTCCATCGTCGCCGGCCACCCGGTGGCGGTCCACGCCCCGGCCAGCACCAGCCCCGGGACGGAGGTCTCGGCCTGCGGCCGGGCGCCGGCCGATCCGGCTCCACCCCTGAACGTGGCCGCCGGCTCGCGCGACACCAGGGTGTCGACGACCCGGGCGGCGCGTGCCCGGGGGAACAGCTCCGACAGGCTGTCGACGACCGCGGCCTTGACGTCGTCGGACGGCCGCTCCATGTACGGGTCGGCTGCGGACAGCGACACCGCCAGGTACTGGCCCTCCTCGAGCCCCGCGCTGGCGGTGCGGTCGAACACGAACTGGACGTCGGTGCCCACACCGGCGGCGAGCTCGAGATCGGTGACCGGCCGGTCGTAGACGACGTGGACGTTCACGATCGGCGAGACGCCGAGCCGCTCGCCCACGCCGGCGGCCACAGCGAGCTCCGGCACCACGTCGGCGACGGCGGTGTGGGGGACGGCGACCACCACGGCGTCGGCGGCCCGCTGTGTGGCGGCGACGCTGACGACGAACCCGGGGCCGCCGCTCGGCGGCCCGTCGACGGCAGTGACCGCCGCGCCGGCCAGGACTTCGACGCCCGCCGCCTCGAGCGCCCGACCGCCGGCTTCGCCGTGCAACTCGCCCAGCGGGACCGAGGCCCAGCCGATGTCGGCGGCGCCGGCATCGGTGAGCAGACCGGTCTGGAACACCATCGCGGCCAGCGTCAGCGACGCCTCGGTCGCCGGCAGGTTCACGGTCGGGCGGCAGATCAGGTCCCACAGCGCATCCCGGGCCGCCGGCGACTGGCGATGACGGGTGAGCCAAGCGCCGAACGTCTGCTGGTCGGTCTCGGCGGCGTCGACGTCGACCCGGCGGAGCGCCAGGGCCGCCGGCCCCAGCCGCAGCCGGTCACGGATGCGGAGATGGCGGTAGGTCAGCAGCGACCGGCCGAGGTGGGCGGGGGCCGGGAGGAGGCGGCTGCGGCGCAGCCGGGAGATCCGACCACCGGGCGCGATCACGGGCACGTCGAGGCGCGACTGGAGGCGCACCCGGTCGGCGACGCCGAGGCGCTCGAGGAACGCGCGGTAGGCGGTGCAGCAGCGCAGGAACACGTGCTGGCCGTTGTCGAACCACAGGCCGTTGTGGCGGAACGACCAGGTCGCCCCGCCCAGCCGCCGTCGCCGCTCGACGAGCGTCACTTCGGCGCCGGCGTCGGCGCACGCCAGCGCCGCCGCCATGCCGGCCAGGCCGCCGCCGACGACGCAGATGCGGGGGCGACTCATCAGGGCGCCCCGCCGGGGAGCGACAACAGGCTGCGGGCTGCGACGTTCGCCTTCTGGCCGGTGGTGAGCGAGACGCGACCCCGCAGGACCGCCGCGGGGTCGCGCTCGATGCGGTCGAGCAGGCGGTGGTAGATGCCGGCCATGGCGGCCACGCAGGCTCGGGACCGGTGGTCCAGGTGCGGGAGGAGGCCCAGCCCGCGGTCGTACCAGGCCCGCGCCCGCTCGGACTCGAAGGTGAGCAGCGCCGCCAGCCGATCGGCCGGACCGGACGCATCGGCCGCGCAGCCGAAGCGGCCGAGGTCCTCGGCGGGCAGGTAGACCCGGCCGAGCTGGTCACGGTCCTCGACCACGTCGCGCAGGATGTTGGTGAGCTGCAGGGCGACCCCCAGGTCGTCGGCCAGCGGTGCCGCCACGTCGGGCCGGCCCGAGCGGCCGTGGGAGCGGGAAGCATGTGCGGTGCCGAAGATGGCGAGCGACAGCCGCCCGATCGACCCGGCCACCCGCCGGCAGTAGACGACCAGCTCGTCGAAGGTGGCGAACCGCGCGCCCTCGAGATCGCTCCGGCAGCCCTCGAACAGGTCGGCGATGGCGTCAGGCGGCAGTGGGTAGTGGCGCACGACGTCCGCGAGCGCCACCAGCACGGGGTCTTCCGGGTCGGCGGCCGTTCCGGCAGCCAGGGTGCGGGCCACCCGCTCCTGCAGGCCGTCGAGGACCCGGCCCCGGGCGTCGGCGTCGCCGGGCTCGTCCACGATGTCGTCGACGCGGCGGGCCAGGGCGTAGACCACCGTCATCGCCCGGCGCTTCGGCGGCGGGAGGAGGGCGATGCCGTAGGCGAAGTTCTTGGCCTGGCGGCGGGTGATGTCGCCGCACGTGGCGTAGGCCCGGTCCAGGTCCGGTTGCTGGCGTCTCCCATGCCGAGATCTCGGTTCTGGAGACGCCAGAACCTGGAGAGCGTGGCGCAGGGTCCGGGCTTGCTTGGGGCGGACCGGGCCGGCCAGCACGTCGTAGCGGGCGGCCTCGATCGCGTCGGCCGCCGCCAGCCCGCCGGCGACGTAGCCGGCGACCGCCAGCCGGGACCAGCCCCGAAGCGACTTGACGAGGGGGACCCCAGCCGCCAGCAGCTCCCGTGCCCGGGCCAGCTCGAAGGCGACGGCGGAGCGCAGGGCGGGCGACGCCGCCGGCGCGGTCAGGTCTGCCTCGACCACGCCGAAGCGCTCGAGGTCATCGGCTGGGAGGTAGACACGGCCGGCGGCCGCGTCCTCCCCCACGTCCTGGAGGTGCTCGACGACCTGCAGCCCGGTGCACACGCGGTCGGACAGCGCCTGACGCTCGGGGGTCAGGGCCCCGGCGATGACCAGCACGGCGGTGCCCACAGGGTTGGCGGACAACCGGCAGTAGTCGAGCAGCTCGTCCCAGCTCGCCTGGCGCACGATCGTCTGGTCCCGCCGGTTGGCGGCGATGAGGTCGAGGAACGGGGCTGGCGTCAGGTCGGTGGCGGCGATGGTTTGCCCCAACCGGGCGGTCACCGGGTGGCTGGGCCGGCCCTGGAGCGCCGCCCGCAGGTCGCCCTCCAGCCAGTCCAGGGCCGCCGAGCGATCGCCCGGATGCTCGTCGCCCAGGTCGTCGGTCAGCCGAGCGAACGCGTAGACGGCGAGCAGATGGTCGCGGGCTGCCCGGGGCACGAGCCGGGTGACGACGGGGAAGTTCTCGTGGTCAGCCTGGGCGAGGAGCCGGGCCTCCGACGGAAGGGCCGGCCCAGGCGCGCCCCCTGGTTGGATCGCCAGCGTGATCTGGCCCATGGTGCCGACCGTCCCCGCTTTCGTACAAGTGCCTGACCCATTGGTCACAGCCGTTGTACGAACCATATAGCGTGGATCGAGTCGCTGATGTCACTCCCGCCAACATTGCTGCGCTTCTCGCACCCTTCCGGATCACCCGGCGCCCAGGACGGCGCGCATGGTCTCCCGCGCCAACTGCACGATGAGCGCGACGGCGCGCTCGCGTGGCGTACCCGGTCCCGTGAGGACCGGGCCGACCCCGTCGACGAAGCAGGCGAGCGCGCCATCCGCCAGCTCCCGGTGGCCGGGTTGGCCGCGCAGGCTGCCGGCCGTCAGCTCCAGCAGCAGCATGAAGCCGGGCCTGGCCGACATGACCAGCGCCAGCATCGCCGCCGGCGGGTCCAGCTGCCCACCCGCCCGGTCGGCTGCGGCCCGCACGCCTCCGACCACACCGGCCACGACCGACTCGACCGCCGCCGCGAAGAGCGCCTCCTTGGACTCGAAGTGCCGGTAGACGCTGCCCTTGGCCGTCCCCGCCTGCGCCGCCACGTCGCTGACGGCGACGTCGCCGTATCCCCGGGCCGCGAACAGGTCGACGGCGGCGGCCACGATCCGCTCCCGGGTCGCATCGGGCACCTCGGCGCGCCCCGTCAGAGCCGCCTCCCAGGTCTCGGTGTGGAACGCCTCCTCGTCGCCGCTGGCCAACAGCTCGGGCAGGACGTCGCGGATGGTGGGCAGCGGCAGCCGCCGCCGATCGCGCAACACGCGGATGAGGCGGAGGGCCTGCACGTGGCGTTCGCTGTAGCGGAAGCGGTTGGCGGCCACCCGCTCGGGCGGCGGCAACAGCCCGGCGTTGCGGTAGTGATGGATCGTGGTGGCCGGGATCCCGGTCTTCTCGACCAGCTCGGCAATCGTGTAGCGCGTGGCGCCGGTCATGCGGGTACGTTCCGCAGGGCGGCGGTGAGACGTGGGGACGACGGAGGAGGCACCGCAGCATGAGGACCGTGGTGGTCACCGATTCGAGCGGGCGGCCGTCGCGGCCCTCGGGGAACGAGGCAGCGGTGATCGTGGTGCCCATCACCATCCTGCTCGCCGACCGTCAGGTTCCCGACGACCAGATCGATCCGCAGGTCGTCGACGAGGCTCTGGCCCGGGGCGAGCCTCTCAAGACCCGGGCCCCGGGCGTTATCGACTACCTCGACGCCGTCGAGAGCACCGATGCCCAGGCGGCGGTGATCCTCACCCCGGCCGCCGAGCTGACCGCGATGTGGCGCCACGCCTGCCACGTGCCGTGGCTCGCCGACCGACCGGTCGCGGTCGTGGACACGCGCACGGCGGCGTCGGGCCAGGCCCTGGTGGCCGAAACCGCCGCCGAGGCGGCCCTCGACGGCAACAGCTCGCTGGCCGACGTCGTGGCCGCGGCGCGGGAGGCGGCCGGCCGGGCCCGGGTGCTCGGAGCGGTGGGCACCGCCGAGCCGCTGGTGGCCGCCGGCATGGTGGAGATCGAGCGCGGGCGCGGGCGGCCAACCGTCTTCGAGGCGCGCCAGGGCATGATCGAGCCGCTGCGGGTGCTCGACGGCGAGGATCCGGTGACGGCGCTCGCCGACCTCTACGGCAGGCAGCGGGGTGCCGGCGGGCCCGTCGCGTTCACGGGCGCCGGCGCCGGGCGGGGCGTCCGGGCCATGGCCGAGCGCCTGGCCGAGCTCGTGGGGTCCGACAGGCCGCCGGAGGTCTGCAGCGCGGCGATGACCGTCTACACCGGTCGGGGCGTGATCGGCATCGCCTGGCTCGACCGGGCCTGACGCGTCCACGCCGGCAAGCTACGCGCCATCCGGCGCGCATGGCAGCATCCGAGTGGGGCCAACGTCCCCGTGCCACCTCGCGGCACGGCAGCGTCACGCCCCCGCGAGCATGGAGACGAGGAACAGACGCCGGGAGTACGCCGATGTCGGGCCGTTCCGGCGATTGGTGCGAGGCACCGCGGCCAGCCGACCCATGACGTGGCTGGCGGTACGCATCCAGCAACCACTGGACCGCCTTGCGTACCGGCTCACCGGGGGCCGGGTGACCATGTCGTCCTGGCTGTCCGGGCTGCCCGTGGTCATGTTGACCACGACCGGAGCGAGGACCGGCCAGCGGCACACCTTGCCGGTGCTGGGATTCCCCGACGGCGATCGGTTGATCGTGATCGCCTCCAACTACGGTCGCCCGCACGACCCGGCCTGGTACCACAACCTGCGGTCGAACCCGCGGGCGACGATCACGGTCGACGGCAGGACGCGCCAGTTGGAGGCGCACGAGCTGACCGGGCAGGAGCGCGACCGGTGGTTCGAGCAGGCGGTCCGGATGCATCCCGGCTTCGCCGTCTACCGGGAGCGCGCCTCCAACCGGCGCATCCCGGTCATGGGGCTCGATCCCGTGTGAGCGGCGCGCCGCTCAGGCGGTGGACAGGCCCAGCACGTTCTCGGCGTTGTGCCTCAGGAACTTGGGCCACACCTCGTCCTTGAACTGCACGCCCGGCAGCTCGCCCATGATCCGTTCGAGCGACAGGCCCATCGGGAAGTAGCCGGCGTAGATGATCTTGTCGGCGCCGCGGGTGTTGGCGTAGTCGACGATGGCCTTGGGGTAGTACTTCGGCGCGAAGGCGCTGGTCGAGTAGTAGAGGTTGGGCCACTTGAGCATCAGCTTCACGGCCAGGTCGGCCCAGGGCTCGCAACCGTGCCTGGTCACGAAGACCAGCTCGGGAAAGTCGTAGCAGACCTCGTCGATCAGCTCGACGTGCTGGCAGGCGAAGCGCAGCCGCGGTCCCGGGATGCCGGCGCAGCAGAACACGGCGATGCCCAGCTCCACGCACTTGGCATAGATCGGGTACATCTTCTTGTCGTTGATCGGCACCTGGGGGAAGGTGCCGGCGGGGAACACCCCGATCGAGCTGATCCCCCAGGTGTCGTGGGCCTCGGCGATGCCCCGCACGGCGTCCATGCCGTCGTTCGGGTCGACCGAGAGCTGGGGGACGAACCGGTCGGGGAAGTCGCGCACGGCCCGCTCCCCGACCTCACCGTGCACACCGATGACGCCCTTCTCGACACCCCAGAGGTCCATCTCCCGCAGCGTCACGCCCAGCGGATCGGCACCCTTGTCGAGCTTCTTGTCGGGGACGTCCTTGAACATGTACTCGACCGGGAACTCGAAGTCCTCCCTCGACTCCCTGTCATGCGTCTGCTGGGTGATGAACGCGTACTGCTTGCGCATGTTCCGGGAGGGAAAGCCGATCATCGTGTCGATGATCCCGATGTCTAACGGGGGCGTCATGTCGGTGGTTCTAGCAAGGGTCGGGCGGCGATGCCCGGTCGAGACTAGGAAGAGGCCATGGCGATCGATCCCGACCCGACCACCGAAGCCACGACACCCGCGAGGCCCGAGGGTGAGGCCGAACCGGCCCGCGAACGGATCGTCGTCGGCGTCGACGACTCTGAGCAAGCGGCGGCGGCGCTGCGCTGGGCCCTGGCGGAGGGCGTCCTGCGGCAGGCGACCGTGGAAGCGGTCCACGCCTGGTCGCCGCCGATGTCGGCCCTGCCGTTCGGCGCCACGTTGCTCATCCCCGTGGACGAGGGCGAGATCGACTCCGCCGCCCGGGCATCGGTCGACGAGGTCGTCGACGCCGCACTGGCCGAGATGGACGAGCGGCCACCCGAGGTGCTGCGCACGATCCTGCCCGGTGGCGCGGCGATGACCCTGATCGAAGTCGCGGAAACGGCGGATCTGTTGGTGGTCGGCTCGCACGGCCGCACGGGGCTCAGCCGGCTGGTGCTGGGGTCGGTGGCGATGGCGTGCGTGCAGCACGCCCCCTGCCCGGTGGTGGTGGTCCGGACGCCGTCGGAAGACTGACTCGCCACGGCCGCCGCCGTCATCCGGCCCCAGGGCGGGAGCTACCTTCGAGCACCATGCGGACGAGCAGTCGGCGACGGCTCGACACGGCGCTCATGGCCGGCGGCGGTCTGGCCCTCGGCGCGGTGTCGCTGGTCGGCGCCGTTGCCGGCGACACCGAGCGGGTCGAACGGCTCTGGACGTCTGCGGAGCTGGCGAACGACGGATCGGCCGAGGTCACCGAGATGATCGACTACGACTTCGGCGCCCTCAGCGAGAAGCACGGCATCTTCCGCTACGTGTGGGACCTCTCACCGGAGGCACCCATCACGGTCGACTCGCCCGACGCCCCCGACGCCATCCAGGTGACGCCCGAGGCGATGGACGGCCGTGAGGGCGCCAGGATCCGGATCGGCGACCCCGACGTCACCGTCTCGGGCCGCCACCGCTACCGCATCGGCTACCCGTTGCCCGGGGTGGCCCGGGGCACGACGCTCGACTGGGAAGCGGTCGGGGTCGGCTGGGAGGTCGGCATCGAAGAGGCCGAGATCCACGTGGTCGCCCCGTTCGAGCTGCTCGATGCCACATGCTCTGCGGGCGTCACCGGATCGCGGGGCGGCTGCGACGTCCGGGAGGTGGCGCCCGGTCACCTGGCGACCACGGTCGACGGCCTCGACTCGGGCGAGGGCGTGTCCATCGAGGCCCGGACGGGCAGCGACTTGGCGACACCGCCGGCGCCGCCGGAGCCCCCGGCCACGCCACCCGACGACCCGGGCACGGGCCTCCTGCCGCCCGCGGGCGCCGCTGCGGGCGGTGCGCTGCTGGCGGCGGGATCGACGGCGTGGCTGGTTCGGCGGGCGGGACGCGAGCGCGTGGGCGCCGGCGGCCCGGCCGACGCCGCCTGGGCCGGTCCCGACGCGTCGACGAGCTGGGTGCGCGTCGACCAGAAGGGCCTCGAGGCCATGGCCACCACCGAGTTCGCGCCGCCGGCCGAGCTCGACCCGCCACAGGGCGGCATCGTGCTGACCGAGGAGGTGCGTCCGGAGCACAAGGTCGCGTGGCTGATCCAGATGGCCGTCGACGGCACCGTCGACATCGGCGCCAACGGAGCCGCTGTCGACAGCGCCGGTGGTTCCTCGATGCCATGGGCCGGCGGCGACGATCTCCGTCTCGTTCGTACCGGGCACGGCACTCCCGAGGCGGCCGCCATCCTCGACACGGCCTTTGCCGGCCGCGACGAGGTCGAACTGGGAAGCTACGACTCGGATTTCGCCCGGGCGTGGCGGCACCTCCAGGGGCAGCTGCAGGCGTGGCGCGACACCAGCGGGATGTGGGACCCCAACGGGGGCGCCCGGAAGACCGCGGCCAGAGTGCTGGGCATCATCGGAGTGGTGGTCGGGGCGCTGGGCGCCGCCGGCGGCGGGGCGCTGGCCAACCAGCGGGGCCCGGCGTGGCTGGTCCTGGCGGCGGCGGGCGGCGCCGTGGCCGGCGCCGGGCTAGCGGCGGCGCTGGGGGCCTGGGAGCTGCGGGTCCGCACCCCGGCGGGCTCGGCGGCCTGGTTGCGGGTCGAGTCGTTCCGGCGGTTCCTGGCGGAGTCCGAGGCCTTCCACGCCGAGGAGGCGGCCCGGCGCGGGGTGCTGCGGGAGTACACCGCCTGGGCGGTGGCAGTGGGCGAGATCGATCGCTGGCAGCGCGCGGTCTCGGCGGCTTCGATCGCGCCCGAGACGGCTGGCCTGTCGTACGTCTTCATGGCTCCGCTGCTGCTGTCGTCCACCACATCGGCGGCCACCGCCCCCTCGTCGAGCGGCGGGGGCCTCGGCGGCGGCTTCGGTGGCGGTTCGGTCGGCGGTGGCGCCGGCGGGGGCGGCGGCGGCAGCTGGTAGCGAAGCGGGAGCCACCTGCCCGTGGTGGCAGGCGGGCTGTCGCAACGGGCTGGGCTGGGCGAAACTGGGGTCATGCGGTCCCGAGGCACGAGCCCTCGGTTCGTGGGCCGGGTGGCGGAGCTTGCTCGGCTCGACGAGCTGCTCGTGGAGGCGCGGGCGGGCGAGCCGGTGACGGTGCTGGTCAGTGGGGAGGCGGGAGCCGGTAAGTCCCGCTTCGTCGCCGAGGTGATCGACGCGGCGAGTGAGCGAGGTACCCGCGCGCTGGTGGGCTCCTGCACGGTGGTCGGCGGCACGTCGTTGGCGTTCGCCCCTTTCGCGGAGGCTTTGCGCCCGTTGGCACAAGAGCTGGCGATCCGTCGAGGCGGCGGTGATGGTGCCCGAGACTCGCCCCGCCTTGGCCGCCTCGT
>Ga0299914_10003896_pt1 | contig 10635 bp, 5 predicted proteins | sample RVTome_10_FD_201361 | JGI IMG/M metagenome (GOLD analysis project Ga0299914, IMG submission 201361) | Soil microbial communities from uranium-contaminated site in the Upper Colorado River Basin, Wyoming, United States - RVT153D57 (version 2) ... | reverse complement strand
CAGTGGTGACTGGCGGTGTCCGGTCCTCGAACAACCGGGGCAGGAGATCGATCAGCGCCTTCTGCCAGACGTCCCAGCTGTGCGGGCCGGGGATGACCGGGGCGAACTCGTGGTTGACCCCGCGGTTGGTGAGCGACGACACCAGGTTCAACGTGAACTGATAGGTGAAGTCCTGGATGTCGCCGGTGTAGATCCGCAAGAGGTTCGTGCCCTCGTTGATAGCGTCTACATCCGCGCCGGCGGGAACGCTGCCGAAGGCAGAGAATGCTCCTACGTAGCCGAACTCACCGGGGAAATTGAACAGCGTGCTGAGCGCATGCCCAGATCCCAATGAGAGGCCAGCGATCGCTCGCTCGTCGGGGTCGGAGCTTACGTTGTATGCGGCCTCCGATGCCGGAACGATGCGCTGCAGGAGCTCGTTCGGGAAGTTCACCCCGTTGCCATTGGCCATGACGACGACCATCGGGATGAGGTCGCCAACCCGATACGTGTTATCGAGGATCTGTGCCGCGAATCCCACCTCGATCCAGTCGGTCCACGTTTGGCCTCCGCCGTGCTGGAGGAAGAACACCGGGTAGGGCTGATCCCGATCGGGGTCGTATCCGGGCGGGGTCCACACATATGCAGTGCGCTGTTGGTCCCCGGCCGTGCTCTGGTACGACATCGTCGTCACCTCGCCACGCTGATCGGCGGGGACGTCGCTCGTGTACCGACCTCGCAGGTTGTCGCCAGGCACCTGGAACGTGCTCCAGTTGGGTTCCGACGTAACAGTCGTCGGGTTCGAATCGTCCTTGTGGTCGACCCGGTCGACGACGAACTTGTAGTAATAGGAACCGCCCTCGATCGGCCCGACCGTGAGCCGCCAGCGACCGTCGGGTTGTTTCTCCATCGGGATTCGCAGCCAGTTGCCGGCAGGCGCCCAGTTGGCCCAGATAGTGATGTTGGTCGCGTCGGCGTACTCGGTTCCGGTCTCGAACGTCACGATGTTGTTCTCGTCAATCCATGGCGTCGGGGTGGTTCCCGGTGCGGGCAGCGAGTGGGGTCCGTCCAGGTCCAGGTGGCCCTCGCTGGGGCCGGTATCCGAGACGTCACGGAACAGACGCGAGGCGAAGTCGCGGAGGTTCTCCTGCCAGCTCTCCCAGATACCACCGGTGTCCGGATTGACCCCGTCGAACTGGTATTCCACCCCCGCGCTGTCGAACTCATCGACGAGGCTGACGTTGTCGTTGTAGGACGGGTCCGTGGTGTTGCCCACGTAGACGCGGATCAGGTCGGTCGACGCGTTGATCTGCGCCGCCTGCGTTTCGCTCACCGTTCCGCTCAGGCTGCCTGAGAACGAGCCCACCTTCGAAAACTCGCCCGTATCAGTCAGTAGCAGGTCCAACGCCTGGGATGCACCACGCCCAATGCCCGCGATCGCCTGGTCAGCCGGTTCGTCGGAGATGTTGAACGCCTCGCGTGCGGCCGGAACGATGTTGTCGATCACCTCCGCGCGCGCATCCACCGAATCCCCGTCTCCCATCACAACCACCATCGGCTCGAGTTCGCCCTCGACCGCGAGGTTGTCGAGGATCTGAGCAACACGCCCCAGCTCTGCCCACTCGCCGTAACTCTGATCGTTGTCTTGCAGCAGATAGAGCACCGGGTATGGCTCGGTGCGATTCTCGTCGTAGCTCGGCGGTGTCCACACCAGGGCTGATCGCTCCGCGCTTGCGACCGTGCTGTCATACGTGATCGTCTCCAGTTGACCACCTGCCGGCACATCGGCCAACCAAGCAGCCGAGTCGCCCGGCACGAAGAACGTGTTCCACTCCGGCTTCGAGGTGACCTCTTGGGGGCTGTCCGGGTTGCGGAACCCGATCACGGCCTCGCTGCCCGCGATCGTCGCTTCGTACCGGTAGTAATACAGCCCGGGCTCCAGCGGACCGATCGTCCCCGTCCAGTTCCCACCGCTGAGGCCCATGTTCAGCTGCGACCAGGCCTTGCCCGGCCCGAAGTTGCCCACGACTGCCACCATTGCCGCCGACGTGCCCGCGGCGTCCTGAACAGCCGAGTCCGGCACCGTAAACCGATAGATGTCGTCGGCGGGGATCGTCACCCATGAGTCCTCGCCCACGGCAGTAGCCGACCCAGCCGCCAGAAGCGAACCCGTCCCCACGACAACCGTAGCGGCGAGAGCCGCCCAGCGGTGACGTATGCGCTGATGTCGCCGTCGCCGTACTAGAGTTTTCATCCTTTTTCGATCCTTTCGATTGATCGCGCGTACCTAGGGGTGAGGACCTGGCGTGGATGAGATCGGGTTGCGACCCCAGGCGGCGCCAGGGCTCGACTCATAGCCGGCGAGTTCGTCGACTGCACAGACCTGCTCGACAGCCAGAACTGACACCGTCGTGGCCACCGACGACTCGTCGCGATCGAGACGCCCGCGGCACGCGCCGCGCCGCTCGTCACCCATGCGGCCCGCAGTGAAATTTCCTGGCTTGAAAACGTTGTCGGTTTCGTTTACAAGCGGTAGCGTAAACGTAACCGACATCGTTACCGCTGTCTAGAGGTCGAGGAGGCTCAGGGATGCCCGCGAAGCGCACACCGTGCCGCCGACGCCGCCGCAGTGGCCCGAGCGCCGGGCTGGCCGGCACCAACCGGATGTCTCGCGGCAGTTGTAGCGGTAGGCGTCACGGAGCGCTGCGGGCTGCCTCCCGCGGGCCAAGGTTTGGTGGCCGGCCGTGCTTGCCGCGGTGCACGCCAGCCTCGGTCCGGATTCATATCCCGTCGGTGGCGATGACCGACACCGATGCACCGATTCCAGCATTGCGGACGCCGTCCAAGATGCTGGAGCAGGAAAGCGAAACGTGCTGCCCGGCAGGGACAGCACACAACAATCCCGCAATCGAGTCGAGAGGATCTCAGGAGAGATGTTACTTCGAAGAATGTTAGCGCTATCAGGCACGCGTGGCCTGCTGAGGTTGGGTGCTGCTTTGACCGCTGGCCTGCTGGTCGTCACCGCGTGTGGTGGCGACGACGATGGCGGTGGTGCTGATGACACGGACACCGATGAAGAGTCGGACACGGACGAGACCACGTCGGGCAACGGGGGGGAGGACATTGAGCTCGAGTTCTGGACGTTCGTCGACAACCACGCCGACTTCCTGGCCGCACAGGCCGAGCGGTTCAACGAGGAGAACGAGGACTACAACATCATCATCAACGCGTCGACGGTCGAGTTCGCCGACATGCACGACCGGCTCCTCGTTTCCCTCCAGTCCGGCACCGGCGCGCCGGACATCGTCGACATCGAGATCGGCAGGTTCGCCACGTTCACGCGAGGGGATGTCCCGCTGCATGCGCTGGACGACGTGGTGGACCCGTACCGCGACGAGCTGGTCGAGGAACGGCTTGCACCGTACGAGGTCGACGGCGTGCCGTACGGCATCGACTACCACCTCGGCGCCTATGTCATGTACTACAACCAAGACATCATGGACGAGGCGGGTGTCGACATTGACTCGATCGAGACCTGGGACGACTACATCGAGGCCGGCAAGCAGGTAGTCGCCAATACCGATGCTTGGATGGCCACGGTCGAGACTGGTGGTCCGTTCTCCATACGGGGCCCGATGCTTCAGAACGGTGGCGGAACCTACAACGAGAGCAACGAGCTCATCATGGACAGTTCCGAGAACGTGGAGGCCGTTGAGCTGGTGGCGTCGATGGTGCATGAGCACGAGATCGCCACGGTGGCGCCGGGCGGCGACCATCATGACCCGGCGTTCTTCGAAGCCTTCAACGCCGGTGAGTTCGCGTCGTTGTGGATGCCGCAGTGGTACATGATTCGGTTCCCGGACCAGATGCCGGACACCGAAGGCAAGATGCGCGTCCGGCCGCTGCCGACGTTCGAACCGGGCGGCATGGTGTCGACGATGGGCGGCGGTACCGGTACCGCGATCACCAACCAGATCGACGAGTCCAAGCTCGAGGCGGCGAAGGAGTTCCTGGGCTACGCAAAGCTCACCTACGACGCCCAGGTGCGGCTCTGGACCGAACTCGGATTCGACCCGTTCCGCAACGACGTGTACGACGACCCCGCACTGTCCGAGGAAGACCCGTGGTTCGGCGGCGAGCAGGTGATGGCGAACCTGCAGCCGATGTTCGACCGGTTGGCACCCGAGTACACCGGGCCCCGCTACCCCGAGGCCTCGACCGCACTGGTCGAGATCGTGGCCTACGAAACGCTCGAGGAGGGCGCCGACGCGCAAGAGGCGCTCACGCGGGCGAGTGAGGATATCCAGTCTCTGGACTGACAGGTAGACGCGGGGTGCGCGCCGGCCGTCAACCCATGTGGCGGGCGGCGCGCACCCGGTCTCGGCCGTGGCGGACCGATACGGAGGAGTGAGTCGATGGAGACGATCACTATAGGCGGGACCGATGCGAAGGGCCGCGTGAAGACTCCCTTCTTCCATCGCCCCTACGTCGTCGCTGCCGTCTTCCTGCTTCCGTTCCTCATCGTGTTCGGTGTCTTCCGGATCTGGGCAGTTGCGAACGCCGTCGTGATGAGCTTCCAGGAGATGGAAGGCATCGGGGCTGCCGAGTGGGCCGGTTTTGACAACTACGTCAGGCTTCTGTCGGATTCCACCTTCTTCACTGCATTGCGGAACACTGCGTTCTACACGATCGGGACGCTGCTCATACTCATTCCGTTGCCTCTGGTGCTGGCCGCGGTGTTGAGATCGCCGCTGGTGGCGCGTGCGTCGGCGTTCCGCTCCACGATCTTTCTGCCAGTGCTGACGTCACTGGTCGTGGTCGGCGTGGTGTTCTCGCTTCTGCTGGCCACGAACGGCCTGCTCAACAGCTTCCTCGGCCTGTTCGGAGTCCCGTCACTGCGGTGGCTGGAAGCGCGGAATCTGGCCGTCCCGGCAATGATCCTTATGGCGGTGTGGCGGTGGACGGGAATCAATGTCATCTACTTCACGACCGGGCTGGCGAACATCCCACGCGACATGTACGAGTCGGCGTCGGTCGACGGAGCGGGTGCCATCCGTAAGTTCTGGAGTATCTCCGTGCCGCTTTCCAAGCCGATCATTCTGTTCGTCACCGTGCTCACGATTTTCGGTGGCATGCAGTTGTTCGTCGAGCCGTTCATCCTGTGGGGCACCGGCGGTGGGCCCGGGCAGGGCGGATTGAGCGTCGTGGTCTATCTGTATCGGACCGCGTTCACGTCCTTCCAATTGGGATACGCCTCAGCGATCGGCGTTGTTCTCGCACTGATCATTGTCACGCTGTCGCTGGTCGTGCTGAAGGTCTTCGGCTTTTTCAAGCGGGACTGATCAATATGAGCATCGAGAGGAAGAATCCCGGAGACATGACTGCCGAACGACACGATCGAGTCGGGCTGGCCGCACCGGCGGAGCCGCAACCCAGACCCCGCACCAACGGACCCCCTCTTCGGCACGATCGCTGGCACCGCGTGGTTTCCGCGAAGCGCAAGAAGATCGTCACCACTGCGATCGTGATCGTGGTCGCGATCGCCTTCCTGATCCCGTTCTACTGGCTGCTAGTCAGCGCACTGCGGCCGGCGAACCGCGTATTCGCTGACGCCGGCCAGTTCTTCCCGACCACGATCACCCTTTCCAACTTCCAGGCGCTGTTCCAGGAGACCCCGATCCTGGTTTGGTTCGCGAACTCGATGATCCTCGTGGCCGGCACCGTCATCGGCTCGATGGTCATCGTAACGATGGCGGCGTACGCGCTCGCCAAGCTCACGTTCCCTTTCCGCAACGCGATCTTCGTGGGTATCCTGGCCTCGCAGATGCTCCCCTTCCACCTGCTGCTCATTCCGCTGTTCGTCTTAATGATCAACTTGAGCCTGATCGACACGCACCTCGGGGTGATCCTGCCGGGACTGGCCCATGCCTTCGGCTTGTTCTACATGCGTCAATACATCCTCGGCCTGCCACACGACGTCTTCGATGCGGCCCGGGTCGACGGTGCGTCCGAGTATCGGATCTTCTTTCAGATCGTGTTGCCTATGGTCAAGCCGGCGATGGCGACCTTGGCCATTATCTTCTCGCTGGAGCAGTGGAACGACCTGCTTTGGCCGCTCATCGTGATGCGGTCCGAAGACAACTACCCGCTCGCGGTCGGCATAACGTCGTTGGTGGGCCTCTACCGGGCGCGATGGGACCTGGTGATGACCGCATCGGTCATCGCGGTGGTGCCGATCATGATCCTGTTCTTCCTGATGCGCAAGCAGTTCATCAACGGACTCGGCCAACTCGGAACGGGCGGCAGATAGATATGGGTGCAGGTGCGGGAGATCACGTGGGACGACGGCTGGCTGGTCGTCGCGACAGACACACAGGAGTGAGATGAGTGACCTGATCGCTTCGCTGACGCTTGACCCCGACTTCCGGGTGGCCGACGTGCCGCCGCGGCTGTTCGGCACATTCGTCGAACACCTCGGACGGTGTGTCTACACCGGGATCTTCGAACCCGGGCATGAGCTGGCCGACGGCGACGGGTTCCGGTCCGATGTGTTGGATCTGACCCGCGAACTCGGCGTGTCGGTCGTCCGGTACCCCGGCGGCAACTTCGTCTCCGGTTACCGATGGGAGGACGGCGTCGGTCCGGTGGCGGATCGTCCGCAAAGACTCGACCTGGCCTGGCATTCGCTGGAGACCAACGAGTTCGGATTGGGGGAGTTCGCCACCTGGAGCCGCAAGGCGGGCGTCGAGCCGATGATGGCGCTCAACCTCGGCACCCGCGGTGTGAAGGAGGCGTGTGACCTGCTGGAGTATTGCAACCACCCGGGCGGCACCTACTGGTCCGACCTGCGGGCGGCGCACGGCCACGAGAAGCCGTTCGACGTGCGGTTGTGGTGCTTGGGCAACGAGATGGACGGCCCGTGGCAGATCGGCCACAAGACCGCCGCCGAGTACGGCCGGCTCGCCGCCGAAACGGCGCGGGCGATGCGGATGATCGACTCGGATCTGGAACTCGTGGCCTGCGGCAGCTCACATTCGTCGATGCCGACGTTCGGTCGGTGGGAGGCAACGGTTCTGGAGGAGGCGTACGAGCAGGTCGACTACATCTCGCTACACGCCTACTACCACCAGCAGAATGGTGACCTGGCCAGCTTCCTCGCCTCGGCGGTCGACATGGAGTCGTTCATCGACAGTGTCGTCGCCACGGCCGACCATCTGCGGGCCAAGCGGCGGCAGAGCAAGCAGATCAACCTCTCGTTCGACGAGTGGAACGTCTGGGACCAGACCGACTGGCATGACGAGGGTCCGCCGGAGGACTGGCCGGTGGCGCCGCCGCTCATCGAGGATACCTACGATGTGGCCGACGCCGTCGTGGTCGGCAGCCTGCTGATCGCACTGCTGCGGCACAGCGACCGGGTCACCGTCGCGTGCCTGGCGCAGTTGGTCAACGCGATCGCCCCGATGCGGACCGAACCTGGCGGCCCGGCGTGGCGGCAGACCACGTTCTACCCGTTAGCGCACACCGCCCGGTTGGCGCGCGGGGAGGTGCTGCGGGTCGAGCCGGTCAGTCCCACCTACCCGACCGCTCGCTTCGGTGACGTTCCCGCGGTGCACGCAGTCGCCACCCACGACCCGGAGACGGACGAGGTCGCCGTCTTCGCCGTCAACCGGCACCCGGAACAACCGGTCGACCTCACCGTGCGGCATCAGGCCTTCGCGCAGCACGAGATCGTCGAACACATCGTGCTGACCGACGACGACCGGGCTGCCGTGAACACCAGGACCGACCAGGACCGCGTGGCGACGGCGACCAGGCCGGTCGACCCGGGCACCGACGGAACCGGTCGCGTCAACCTGCCGCCGGTGAGCTGGAACGCCATCCGGCTCATCCGGCCAGACCGAGCGCGTAGATGAAAGGAGTGACAAGTTGTCGGGCACGCGGGTCCGGATGTAATCGTTACCGATTACGTTTACGATAGGCTTTGAAAGCAGTGTCCATACAAGGCTCACGCACGTGGGAGGCACCATGACCGAAGCGCAGGCTCCGGTGAAGATGAGCGATATCGCCAGGGAGGCCGGTGTCTCCGTTGCCACGGTGTCTCGTGTCGTGAACGGCCACTACGGGGTGAGCGCCAAAACCCTCGAGCACGTTCGTGCCGCGATCGATGAACTCGGCTACGAGTCCAGCCTGGTCGCCACGAGCCTGCGACGAAGCCGAACGAACGTGCTCGGCCTGGTGGCCCACAGCTTCGAGGCGTATACCTTCGAGGTTCTCAAAGGCGTCATGGAAGCGCTGAGTGGGACCGGCCTGGACCTGATCATCTACGCCAACAGCGACACGTATGGCAGCCACTCCGATGGCTGGGAGAAGCTGCACGTGAACCGGCTCGCCGGCTCGCTCACTGATGGGTGCATCATCGTAACGCCGTGGAGTGAAGTGAAGAGCACCGCGCCCTTGGTTGCAATCGACCCAGTGCGTGACTCGACGATCCCTTCGGTGAGAGCGGACAACTTCTCCGGCGCCGTGGCGGCTGTCGATCACCTGCTCGAGCTGGGTCACGAACGCATCGGCTTCATCGCCGGGCGCAGGAGCCTCGCGGCCGCCTGGGCACGTGAGGAGGGTTACCGCGAAGCGCTGACCCGGGCTGGGATTCCAGTCGATCCGACGCTCATCGGCGGGGGCGATTTCCACCCGGAGGCCGTGATCGCCCCTGCCCGAGAGCTGCTCGCCTCGGCGGACCGGCCGACGGCCATCTTCGCGGCAAGCGACGGCATGGCTTTGAAGGTGTTGGAGGTTGCCCGAGAACTGGGGCTCGACGTCCCCAGGGACCTTTCGATCGTTGGTTTCGACAATGTCCCCGAGTCATCGCTGGCCGATCCGGCGTTGACAACGATCGACCAGTCCATGCACCGCCTGGGTTTCGAAGCCGCCCGGCTCCTGCAGGCCCTGGTCTCAGGGACCGCTGACGAGTCCCGCCAAGTAATCGTGCCAACTCGGCTGATCGTCCGCGACTCCACATCACCACCACGTGGGGGACCGGACCAGCCCCCTGGGCATTGACTCACCCTTGGTAGGGCCAAACCGAAGACGTTAGAGAAGGCGGATGTTATTGACGGTGCGCGACCGGTTTCGCCATGCGTTCACGTGATCCTCCCGGTATCGCTCCCGAGGGTCCTGGGCTGGCGACGGTAGCAATCCCAGTACTGCATTTGCTGCCTTGTCCAGTGATTGCCGCCTGGCTCCACCGCAACACCGCATTGCCGAAGAAGTCATGAACGGTGCCATCAAGTTCAAGAAATGCCGGAGACAAAGCTCAAAGTAGGAGCCGATGTGACGATTGTCGAACCGCACGCTGAAGCCGTCTACCGAGACGCGAGCGTCCCGGTCCCGGAGCGGGTCGCCGACCTCCTGCAGCGGATGACGCTTCGGGAGAAGCTCGCACAGCTGGGTAGCGCGTGGTCGTTCACGCTGCTTCAGGACAATCGGTTCGCTCCCGAACGAGCCCATTCGATACTGGCCCACGGGATCGGTCACCTGACCCGGCCGGCTGGGGCGACCAGCCTCCGGTCCCGCGAGGTCGCCCGGCTGGCCAACGAGGTTCAGCGGTTCCTCGTGACGCAGACCCGTCTCGGCGTACCGGCGATCGTCCATGAGGAGGTGTGCTCTGGTGTGATGGCACGCGAGGGCACGATCTTCCCGCAGGCGATCGGCGTCGCTAGCACCTGGGAGCCCGAACTCAACCGGCGGCTCGCTGACGCTGTTCGGGCGCAGATGCGAGCCACCGGCAGCCACCAGGGGCTCTCACCGGTGTTGGACGTGGTGCGCGACCCGCGATGGGGGCGCACCGAAGAGACCTACGGTGAGGACCCGTACCTGGTGTCGAGGATGGGCGTGGCGTTCGTGCGTGGTCTCCAAGGTGAGTCCCTGACCGACGGAGTAATCGCGACGGCGAAGCACCTGGTGGGCTACGGCGCCTCCGAGGGTGGCATGAACTGGGCGCCGGCACACATACCGCCGCGGCTATTGCGCGAGGTCTACCTGTATCCGTTCGAGGTGGCGGTCCACGAAGCGGGTCTTGAGTCGATCATGGCCGGGTACCACGAGCTCGACGGCATCCCGTGCCATGCCAACCACGAACTCATCACCGAGGTGATTCGCGACGAATGGGGATTCGCCGGCACTGTCGTATCGGACTACTTCGCTGTTGAGGAGTTGTTCTCGTATCACCACTTGGCGGGCGACAGCACTGAAGCGGCCGGACTTGCGCTGTCCGCAGGGGTTGACGTCGAGCTGCCCAACACTGATGCCTACGCTGAGCCATTGGCGCAGGCGGTCCGTGCCGGACAGGTGAGCACCGACCTTGTCGATGCCGCCGTGGCGCGTGTGCTCCGGCAAAAGTTCGAACTGGGTCTGTTCGAGCAGCCGTATGTGGACGAGAACGCCGTGGAGGGTGCAGTCGCCACGGTGGAGCATCGTGAGCTGGCTGTCGAGATTGCGCGGCGCAGCCTTGTGCTGCTGAAGAACGATGACGGGATTCTCCCCCTCAGCCCCGACGTCGGCACTGTCGCCCTGATCGGGCCGAACGCCGACGATGCCCGGCACCTCTTGGGTGACTATTCCTTCCCGGCGCACATTGAGGCTCTGGCCGAGGCACGC
>Ga0299914_10003895_pt1 | contig 10637 bp, 13 predicted proteins | sample RVTome_10_FD_201361 | JGI IMG/M metagenome (GOLD analysis project Ga0299914, IMG submission 201361) | Soil microbial communities from uranium-contaminated site in the Upper Colorado River Basin, Wyoming, United States - RVT153D57 (version 2) ... | reverse complement strand
GGCGCTGCTGCGCAGGTCCTCACCCAAGACCGGATCCTCAGCGAAGCGGCGCTGGCCCGCCGTTCGACCCAACGGGTAGCCAGCGAGGCTGTGTCGCTCGACGGGGTGACGGTCCTCGGTGACGGTGACCCCGACGGCCGGCTGCCCCATCTGGTGTGCCTGGGGATCGACGGCATCGAGCCCCAAGCCGTGCTGCTGGGGCTGGACAGGCGCGGTGTATACGTCCACAGCGGCTCGGCCTGCGCGGCCGAGACGATCGAGCCGTCGCCCGTGCTGGCCGCCATGGGAGTGGACGCCGACCGCTCGCTGCGGGTCAGCGTCGGCTGGAACACGACCGAGGCCGACATCGACGCCCTGCTGGAGGGGTTGGCCGAGGTGCTGTTCGAGCTGCGGGCCCTGGCCCACTGAACCCCGCCGAACCGGGAAGCCCAGCCCGGCATGACGGCCGGCCCCGCGTGACAGCGGTCCGTGGCCGGTTGCACGCTGGGTACGCTGCTGCGCCGTAATGCGGTCCTACCTCGTACGGCACGCTGTCGCTCTGTCCCGTCCGGGTTGGTGGCAGCCGGACGAGCTTCGACCGCTCGACGAACGCGGCCGGCGTCAGGCCGAGCTGCTGGTGGACCAGCGCGACTGGTCGGGGGTCGAGGCGGTGCTCACGAGCCCCACCGTGCGCTGCCGGGACACGGTGCGACCGCTGGCCGAGCGACTCGGCCTCGATGTCACCGACCAACCGGTCCTGGCCGAGGGCGCAGATCCGAGCCGTGTGCTGGCGCTGATCGAGACTGCGCCCTGCGACACCGTGTTGTGCTCGCACGGGGACCTCATCCCCGAAGTCGTCCGGCTGCTGCACCTGCGGGGTGCGGATCTGCCGGCGACCAGGCGGTGGCAGAAGGGTTCGACCTGGGTGATCGTGCACGACGGCGAGCGCTTCGTGCAGGCTCGCTACACGCCGCCCCCCGACCGCTCCCCGGCCGGTCACTGACGTCGCCTATCCCTCCAGGCGGGCTATGGACTGCTCGACGACGTCGGCCACCGGGTCAGGCGGGTCCAGAGCCAGGGCACGTCGGTAGGAGTCGAGCGCGGTGGCAACGTCGTCGGTGATCTGCTCGTAGGCGGCGCCCCGTTCGATCCAGGCCAGCCAGTCCTGGGGGGCGAGCTCGGTGGCCCGGTCGAGGAGCGCCAACCCCTCGGCCTGCAGATCCGCCTCGGGGAGCCGGACCAGGATCACGCCCCGGAGGAAGGTGGCCTTGGGGTTGTCGGGGTCGAGACCCAACGCACGGTCGAGATCGGTGAGGGCGTCCACAGGCTGGTCGCGCCGCAGCAGGGCCTCGCCGCGCACCACCAGCGCACCTACGTTGTCGGGCTCGGCGGCCAGGATGCCCTCGGCGATCTCGGTTGCCTCGCCATAGGAACCTTCGGCCACAGCCAGGTTCGCCTCCATCAGCTGTTGGCGGGACGTCTGCTCGATGTCGCCGGTGATGCCGCCACCCAGTCGGCTCCCCGACGAGTCGGCCAGCACGAAACCGGCCACCACCGCACACACGGCGGCGACGGTCAGGACGATCAGGGCGGCGCGAACGGGCAGGCGTCGCCGAGGCGGCAGCTCGGCTCGTCCGGTCTCGATCGACCGCAGGACGGTCGCCGCCCGGCCCGTGTAGTCGTCGCGCAGCGCCTCGTAGTCGTCGTCGTCCACGCGGCCGTCCGCGTGGTCGCGCTCGAGGGCGTCGATGGCGGCGAGCAGATCGTCGCGCTCTTCGCCGAGCCGGGAAAGCTCGTCGACGTCGGCGCGGCGCGAGCTCCGCTGGTCGCTCACGGCCGGGAGCTCCGAGCCCGCTCCACCAGGCGGCGGTCGTCGTCGCTGACCGGGTGGCCGCCCTCCACCCGCCAGCGCCACAGGGTGAGGGCCAGGCCGGCGGCGCCCACCACCACGGCGACGACGGGCACGACCCACACGAGCCCGCCCACTCCCGACGCGGGCGGCAGAGCGATCACGTCGTCGCCGTAGCGGTCGGCCAGCAAGGCGCGGATGGCGTCGTCGGACTCGCCCGCCTGCACCCGCTCGTCGATCTGGGCGCGGATGGCATCGGCCACCGGTGCGTTGGACTCCAGCACGCTCTGGCCGTCGCACACCGGGCAGAGCGTGGTCTCCTTGAGCTCCTGGGCTCGCTCTGCAGCGGTGGCCGGCCCCCCGTCGCCGGGGCCGTACAACAGCAGCACGACGGCCACCAGGACGGCCAGGGCGACCCAGGCCAGGCGTTGGGCCATGGCCACCCGGCGGTCACGTTCACCCCGCTCACCCCGCTGGCCCGTCTGGCCCGTCTGAACCGTCTGGTCCGTCTGGTCCGTCTGATACGTGCCGCTCACGACCCGTTCCCCGACAACTCGTCGATGGCGGCGTCCAGGCCGGCCTGGGTCACCGGCCCGATCCAGGCGGCGGCCACCACTCCTGTGGGTGCGATCAGGTAGGTCTCGGGCGGGGCGGTGACCCCGAAGTCGACCACGGCTTGGCTCCGCTCGTCCAACAGCACGGGCCAGTCGCCGCCGTGCTCGGCGAAGAAGGCCGCCGCGTCCTCGGGCTCGTCGTTGATCAGGACGCTGACCAGGGACGCGTCGCCGATGGGCTCGTGGGCATCGACGAAGGCCTGCAGCTCCGGATGCTCCTCCAGGCAGGGGACGCACCAGCTGGCGAAGAAGTTGACGACCACCCACTGGCCCCTGCGGTCGTCGATGTCGAAGGTGGAGCCGTCCAGCGTCGGCCCGGCCAGGGCCGGCGGCACCTCGCCCAGCAGCGGGCTGGCGGCGCGGTCCTCGCCGCCGTCGCCCACGGACCTGACCAGGGCCACGACGAGTACCAGCGCCACCACGGCCACGACCACCACCCCGGCCCGGGCCGCCCAGCCCGGACGCTGGCGACGCTCGGAGCCCTGGCGATCGGCCACGTCGCTCATGGCGCACCGACCGGCGCTGGCTCGTCTGCGGCCTCGGCCTCGGGAACGTGGGCGTCGATCCCGGCCGCCGCGGGCTGTGTCCCCTCCTCGCGCTGGAGCATGCCCTTGGCCCGGCGCCGGATCGGGATGATGGCCAGCACCGTGCCCACCGCCATGAGCCCGCCTCCGATCCACAGCCACACCACCAGCGGCCGGACGATCACCCGCAGAACGACGGGATCACCAGGCTCGGAGCCCACGTCGAGGAGCGTGAGGTACACGTCGCGCTGCAGCGAGGTGTCCACGGACGGCGTCCCGATGGGCGCACCGAAGCTGGGGAAGCGTGTCACGGCCGGGTGGTGGACCTCACCGCCGTCGAGGCGCACGGCCGCGCTCGTGATCTGACGGCCACCGGCGCCGGTCGACTCCTCCACCCCGAGGAAGGTCACGGTGTGGCCGGCCACGGTGGCGGACTCGTCGACGGCGAGGCGCACCTCCTCGGTGGTCGAGTACGACTGGCTGGCCACGAAGCCGACGGCCAGGGCCACGACGCCGAGGTGGACGATCATCCCGCCACTGGTACGGCCGGTGAGCCCGGCCACCGGGCCCTGGCGCCGGATGGCGCGGGCCACCTGCCGTATCGACGCAGCCGCGGTGAACCCGGCCAGGCCGAAGGCCAGCAGGGCCGCCCACCCGTCGGCCCCCGCCAACACCGCCGCCACGATGCTCAGCCCACCCACCCACGCCGGGATCAGGGCCCGCTGGCGAAGCAGGCCCATCGACCCGCCGCGCCACGGCAGCAGGATCGACAGCCCCATCAGCGCGAGCAGGGCGAGTCCGATGGGCATCGACATGCGGTCGAAGTAGGGACCGCCGACGGCCAGGCGGTCCCCGTTCAGGGCCTCGACCAGGAGCGGGAACACGGTTCCCAGGAGCACAACGAAGGCGAAGCCGGTGAAGAGCAGGTTGTTGCCCAGGAACGTGGCCTCGCGCGACAGGGGCGAGTCGATCCCCCCCGGGGACCTGAGCAGGTCCGCCCGCCAGAAGATCAGGCCCAACGAGACGGCGACGACGACGCCGAAGAAGCCGAGCAGCAGGGGCCCGATGGACGACTCGGTGAACTCGTGCACCGAGTCCAGGACGCCGGAGCGGGTCAGGAACGTGCCGAGGATCGTGAGTGCGAAGGTGGCCAGCAGCAACGAGAGGTTCCAGATCCTGAGCATCCCGCGCCGCTCCTGGACCATGACGGAGTGGATGAAGGCGGTTCCGGTCAGCCACGGTAGGAACGACGCGTTCTCGACGGGGTCCCAGGCCCAGTAGCCGCCCCAGCCCAGCACCTCGTAGGACCACCAGGCACCGAGGATGATCCCCGCGGTCAGCGATCCCCAGGCGACCATCGTCCAGACGCGGGTCTGAGCGAGCCATCCCTCCCCCAGGCGGCCCGTGACCAGCGCAGCCACGGCGAACGCGAACGGGACGGTGAAGCCGACATAGCCGACGTAGAGCAACACCGGATGGATGACCATCAGTGGGTGGTTCTGCAGCAGGGGGTTGGGACCGGGCCCCTCGGCGGGAGGATCGGCCAGGGTGGCGAAGGGATCGGCGGGTCCTGCCACCAGGAAGAAGAAGAAGGCGGCCGCCGCCAGCATGACCAGGAGCGCCCAGGCCACGAGCCTGTCGTCGAGGCGGCGCCGGAACCACCACACCACGCCGCCCACGTAGAGGGTCAGCACCAGGAGCCACAGCAGGATCGAGCCCTCGAGCGCGGCCCACAGCGTGGCGATCTTGTACATGAGCGGGGTGGTGGTGGCGCTGTTGCCGGCGACGTAGGCGAGCGAGAAGTCATCGCGCAGGAGCGCCACCTCCATGGCCGCCACCGCCAGCAGCGCCCCAGCCAGGGCGACGACGGCGTAGCGGGCGCCGGCTCGCAGTGCCGGGGGCCGGCGCCGCCGCAGGCCGTAGGCGATGGTGGCGACACCGGCCACGCAGGCCACCAGGCCGACAACGACGGCCAAGCGCCCGACGACGGCGGTCACGGGCCCGGGACCGGGGCCGAGCTCACGGCGCCGCGGCCGTCAGGTCGCGACCGAGCTCGGGACAGTCGTCGAAGAACCCGGCGGGCGCGGTGGGCGCCACCCGCTCGCCGTAGTCGGCCTCGTACTCGTTGGTGTGCTTGACGATCAGCTCGTCGCTGCCGAAGACGTGGGTGTCGCTACCGGTCACGAGCTCGACACCCCGCTCGCGCCAGGCCCCGACCACCAGCACAGGGATCCACGGGTTGTCGAACAGCTCGGGTGGGTCGCCTCTGTGCTCGACGCCGGCCACGGTGCAGTTGAACACGACCTGGAAGGAGACTGTCCCCTGGCCGTCGTCGGCCACCGATCCGGGCACCACCCGACCCTGCAGGCGGAAGCGGCGGTCCCCCAGCTCCGCGCGCTCGGCGACGGCCTCGTCGACGTTGCGGAAGAACTCGGTGGCGTCGCCCAGGGTGCGGACTACCAGGAACCCGGCAACGGCCACGGCGGCCACGATCACGGCCAGCGCCGCGTACCGCCGAGCCGGGTGCATGCGGCGCCGCAGGTCCTCGGCGTCGGGAGCATCGGTGCGGGGTGTCAGGTCCACTCAGACCTCCGCCCGCAGGTCGCGGTCGCCACCTGCGGCCGTGCGCACCCCCGTGTCATCGTCACCCTCGCCCAGGCGCAGCTCGCGGGCCAGGCGCCGGCCCCGCAGCACCATCCACGCGCCGTACAGGCCGGGCACCACCAGCACGATGGTCCAACCGAGCAGGATCGTGCCCCAGCTGTCCATCAGACCGTCCCCAGCGGTGCCGCCGTCACCCGGCCACCCCCAACCCGGCTTCGGCCCGTCGCTCCGTTATGGCTCGCTGCAGGCCCTCCTCGTCGCGCAGCTCCTCGAGGCGGATGAGCCGGTAGCGGTGCACGATCAGCCACGACGCCAGCACGGTGAAGGTGGCCAAGGAGAACAGCAGGGCGCCCAGCATCTCGCCGGTGATCTCGGGATCGGTGGCGGTGAGGCTGGCCTTCTGGTGAAGGGTGTTCCACCAGTCCACCGAGTACCGGACGATGACGATGTTGACCACGGCGATGAGTGCGGTGATGGCCGATCGCCTCGACCGCACCACGGGCTCGGCAGGCAGACGTCGCACGGCCAGGTAGCCGAGGTAGACGACGAACAGCAGCAGCGTCGTGGTGAGGCGGGCATCCCACTGCCAGTACACGCCCCAAGTGATGCGGCCCCAAAGCATCCCGGTGGCGAGGCACAGCGCGGTGAACACCGTTCCCACCTCCGCGGTGGCGCCAGCCACACGGTCCCAGTGACGGCGACGGGTTCGGGGCCAGAGGTACAGCGCGCTGGCCACGGCGGCGGCGGCGAAGCTGCCGTAGGCGACCCAGATGGTGGGCAGGTGTGCGTACATCAGGCGCACGGCCTCGCCCTGCACCACGTCCGCAGGGGTGATCACGAGCGCCAGCAGCACGGTGACGGCCAGCATCACCAGGCTCAACCCGCCCAGCACGCGTGTGGCCACCGACGCCGTGGGCGCAGCCGTGGTCCGTACGGGCGAGGGTGACGAGGACGCAGGGGACGGTGGCGAGGCCATGACCTATCCATCCTCCAGCAGGGGCCCGAAGGAAACCAGTCCCAGGGAGGTGTACACCGCGGCGACAACGAAGAGCAGCGCGACCCAGTTCCAGCCGCTGTCGGCGGTGACGCCCAGCGCAGGCTCGAACGCCCTGGTGGCGGCGAGCAACACCGGCGCCACCACCGGGACGACCAGTAGGGGCAGCAGGGTCTCGCGGACCCGCACCCCCAGCGACAGCACGCCGTAGATCACCCCGGCGGCGGCGAAGGCAACGGTGCCGGTGACGGTGGCCGCCACCAGCAGCGCGATGTCGCTGACCCCCACGTCGAAGAAGAGCACCACCCCCACCATCAAGGCGGCCTCCAGAACGAGGAGCTGCACCCCGATCGAGACCAGCTTCCCCAAGAACATGGCGGACGGCTCGAGGCCCGACAGGCGGAGCGCATCGTGGATGCCGTCCGCCCCCTCGATGCTGAAGGCCCGCTGCACCACCAGCAGGCCCGCGAACAGCACTGCCACCCAGAACAGGCCGGGGCCAGCGATGCGCAGCAGGGTGGTGTTGGCGTCGAAGGCGAAGGCGAACACCACGAGCACGAGCACGGCCAGGGGCAGGATCTGGTTGGTCGCCACCCGGGACCGCAGCTCCAGGGTCAGGTCCTTGCGTGCCACCAGGGCGGCGTCAGCGAACATCGCCGGCCTGTTCGATGCGCAACTCGGTGGCGGCGCCGCCCACCACCGCCACAGAACGGGTGGCCACCGAGCCTGCCCGCTCCAGCTCGTGGCTGGCGAACAGCACCGTGGCGCCGGCAGCCGAAGCCTCGACAAGCAGGTCGTCGACGAGGTCGCGGCCCTGGCTGTCCAGTCCGGCATGGGGCTCGTCGAGCAGCCACAGGCGGGGTCGCCTGGCCACCAGCACCGCCAGCGCCACGCGGCGTCGCTGGCCGGCGGACAGCTGGGAGACGGGCACACGGCGCAGGCGCCGGCCGACCTCCAGGCGCTCCAGCGCTACCTGGATCTCGGGGTCGGATGCGCCGGCGGCACGGCCCCAGAACCGCATGTTGTCGGCCACGGTGAGGTCGTCGTAGAGCTGGGTCCAATGGCCCAGCATGCCGACGTGGGGCCGGACCGAGCGGCGGTCGGACCGCAGGTCGACGCCCAGCACGGAGGCGCGCCCGTCCACGACGGGGACGAGACCGGCACAGCAGCGCAGCAGTGTGGTCTTGCCAGCACCGTTGGGGCCCCGGAGCAGCAGCCGCTCGCCGCCCTCCACCGCGAGGGTGGCTCCGGCCAGAGCGGGGAACCGGCCGACCAGGACCACGGCCTGGTCGAGCGCGACGACGGGGTCCATGGACGAGCACGACTCTACCCGGGGCCTCCTGGCCGTGACCGGGCGCGGCAGTGCCGGGGGCCGGCACCCTTGCCATGACGATCACGGTGGCGCCCCCTACCCTGCTGCCCCGTGGTCGGGATCCAGCGAGGCGGAGAGCAGCCCGACGTCGTCTCGGGGTCCGGGGACGTCGGCACGCTGCTCCGGGACGCTCCCGGTGCCGGTGACCCGGTCTACCGACCCGGTCAGGGACGTCAGGGCCCCGACCTCTCCCGCATCGTGTTCGGCGTGGGTCGGTTCCTCATCAGCGCCGGTCTCCTGATCCTGCTGTTCGTCGTCTACCAGCTGTGGGGCACGGGCATCCGCGAGGCCCGGGCCCAGAGCGAGCTGCGGGGTGACTTCGCCGAGCTCACATCCGATGCTCCCACCCCGGTCGACCTCGACGAAGCCGAACTGACCGAGACGCTCTCACCCACGGCGGTGAGCGAGGTCGACAGGGCCGAGACCGAGGACCCGGCCGGCATCGCCGAGGGAGCTCTGGGGTCCACCGACATCGTCAACACCGGCGAGCTGGTGTGGGACCCAGACCTCAGCGAGTTCGGGCCGCCCCCACCCCCTCCTTCGGACGGCGACGCCGTGGCCCGGCTGCGCATCCCCAAGGTCGGCCTGGACAAGGTGGTGGTGGAAGGGGTGTCGACCGGCTCGCTGAAGAACGGACCCGGCCACTACCCGGGTACCCCCTTGCCCGGCCAGACGGGGAACTCCGCCATCGCCGGCCACCGCACCACCTACGGCGCGCCGTTCTACAACTTCGACGAACTGGCCGAGAACGACCTGATCTACGTCACCACCGAGCAGGGCAGCTTCCAGTACCGGGTGGTGGAGACGCTGGTCGTGTCGCCGGACGACGTGTGGGTGCTCGACCCGACCACGGACAACCGGCTCACCCTGACCACCTGCCACCCCCGCTTCAGCGCCCGGGAGCGACTGATCGTCATCGCCGAGCTCATCGGCGACGCGGCTCCGGGTGAAGGGGATGTCGAGGCGGAGACCGTGACCTCGCTGCCCGCCGAGGAGGGTCCGCCCACGGAGAGCACCCTCCGGGCGGGCGCAGCCGGGCAGGGCACCGACGCATCGACTCCCGTCGAGTCCACCGCCGCCCCAGCAACCACCGAACCTCTCGAACCCGCGGCTGCATCCATCGACGCCGGCCTGAGCGGCGACAGGGCGGCGGCCCTGCCCACCGTCCTGTGGGGCCTGGTGTGCCTGGCCATCTGGGTCGCGATCCGGGTGACGGCCCACAATTGGCGCCGCATCCCCGCCTACCTGCTCGGCCTGCCCGTGTACCTGCTGGCCCTGTTCTTCTTCTTCGAGGACTTCAGCCGCCTCCTGCCCGCCAACATCTGAACCGCGCCGGCCCGGGGAGCGCCCGTGCGGGTTGGGGAGCATCGCCACCCGGCCCGGTATGGTCCCCGCTCGTGGAGGTCAGGGCAGAGCTGTCGGCATCGGTGTGGAAGGTGGAGGTCACGGTCGGTGCCGCGGTGGCCAAGGGCGACGAGCTGGTGATCCTGGAGTCGATGAAGATGGAGATACCGGTGGAGGCGCCCGCCGACGGCACCGTGACCGAGCTGCGGGTGGCTCCCGAGGACCAGGTCAGCGAGGGCGACGTCCTGGTGGTGCTCGACCCGATCTGAGCGGCGGTCGCCGGACAGCCGGCGGTCACTGGACAGGAGCGTGGCGCGCGGTACCGTCGTGCGGCGATGTGGCTGCTCCCGCTCTCCGTTCCGTTGGGAATGCTCATCGGCCGAGTAGCCGGAGGTCGGTGGCGTACCGTCTACAAGGTCCGCATCCGCTGGTGGGGGCTCCTGGTGGCCGCCATCTCCGTGGGCGGGTTCATGGCCGTCTACCCGAACCCGCCCGGCGGCAACCTGTGGCTGCTGGGTTCGCTGGCCCTGTTCGCCGTGGTGGCGGGCGCCAACCGCCAGCTGGGGGGCATGGGTGTCGTGCTGGTGGGGATCTGCCTCAACCTCGTCCCGGTCGTGTCGAACGGCCACATGCCCGTCCGTGCCGATGCCGTCGTGAACGCCGGTCTCGCCGACGCCGACACCTTCGAGCGGGTGCGCCTGGGGACAGGACGTAAGTTGGCCGAGCCGGGTGACCGCTTCGTCGCCCTCGGGCCCGTCATCCCCGTGGCCAGCCTGCACGAGGTCGTCAGCTTCGGCGACCTCATCGTCGCCTTCGGGCTCGTCAACGTCGGCTTCCGGTTGGTCAAGCCGGATGTCGCTCGGGCCGTTCGCAGGCGCCCGGCGCATGCCGCCGGCAGTGGCCCCGCACGCAGCGAGGTGCTCCCCGGCCCCATCCCACCCTCGCCGCCGCCCAGCTCGACCCCGCCAGCGCCGCCGGGCCAGGACACACGCCGGCCCCAGTTGGTCTGAACCGCCTCCGGGTTGGCCTGAACCGACGCCGGGATGGGGAGCAGGTGTCGATCAGCCCTCTACCAGGGCGGCTAGGCCGGTCCAGGAAAGGGGCACGGCCCCGAACCCCTCACCGCTGTCGGGATGCCAGTGCTCGGCCATCCCCGACATGGCCGCCCCCCGACGCAGGCCAGCGGCCAGCTCGGCGGTGACGTCGGTGGCGCCCAACCGGCGCGCCGCCAACCAGGCGAGGTAGGTCATGTGTGCCCACACCGAACCACGCCAGTAGCGGGTGGGGTCGAAGCACGGCTCGCGCCGGTCGACGAAGGCAGGGCCGTGGGACCCACCCATGGCCGACCGGTCGACGA
>Ga0299914_10003894_pt1 | contig 10638 bp, 7 predicted proteins | sample RVTome_10_FD_201361 | JGI IMG/M metagenome (GOLD analysis project Ga0299914, IMG submission 201361) | Soil microbial communities from uranium-contaminated site in the Upper Colorado River Basin, Wyoming, United States - RVT153D57 (version 2) ... | reverse complement strand
CGCGTCGGCGCCCTCGGGCTCGCCGTGGTCGCGATCGCCTCGGGAGCCTTTGCCGTGCTCGCCTGGATCGTCGGCGGCGGGTTCCCCGAAGCCGCCGCGGGGGCCCGGCGCGCCGCGGCCATCGTCGAGGAGCCGGCGATCCCTCCCCCGCTCCCCGTGCCCCTGGCCAACAACGCGGTGGCGGCGACGGAGACCGCGGACGGGTGGGCGCTCTTCTCCTTCCTGGGGATCGACAGCACGCGGCGGCGCGAGGGAATCACGACCGCGGCATTCCGTTGGACGCTGGGCAGCACGGGGTGGCGGCGGATCGGATCCGTGCCGGGCGAGCCCCGGCTGGCCGCGACCGCCCAGGCGGTGGACGGGCTGATCTACCTGTTCGGCGGGTATACCGTCTCCGAGGACGGCGCCGAGCGTTCGGTGCCCGACGTGTTCGTGTATCACCCCGACGGGGACTACTGGACCCCGGCGGCCCCGATGCCCACGCCGGTGGACGATGCCATGTCGGGCGTGTGGCGCGACTCCCTCATCTATGTCGTCTCGGGGTGGCACGACACCGACAACGTCTCGCTCGTCCAGGTCTACGATCCCCGTGCCGACGAGTGGCATCAGGCCACCCCGATCCCCGGCCCGCCGGTGTTCGGACACGCGGGCGGGATCAGCGGCGACGCGATCGTCTACGTGGATGGGACGCGCGTCGACCGCGCACCGCGGCGCTTCGCGCTCGAGACGTCGTCCTGGATGGGTCAGATCGATCCGGCCGACCCGACCCGCATCACCTGGCGGCGACTGCCCGATCACCCGGGGCTCGGACTGTATCGCGCGGCCGCCGTCGGCACCGAGCGCTTCGTGTTGTTCGGCGGCGGAACCGACAACCCGTACAACTACGACGGAACCGGGTACGACGGCGTTCCGTCGGAGCCGCGCGACGGCGTGTTCGCATGGGACGTGGGCACGGAGATGTGGCGGAAGCTCGCGCCGCTCGAAGTCCCCACGATGGACCACCGTGGGCTCGTCGAGGCCGCCGGACACGTCTACGCCATCGGCGGGATGACCCCCGGCCGGGTCGTCACCGGGCGCACGACGATCGTCCGCTGAGGGCTGTCAGTCCGGGCTCGACCACCATTCCCGCGGAACCCTGCCGCGCACCCCTCCCGGCGGCGTCACCTCGAGCGACAGCGCCTCCCCGCCGCCGGCCTCGAAGTAGAGGAGCTCCACCGCGTGGCGCCCCGCCGCCAGCGCGACCCGCCCCGACTTCTCGCTCGCCGCGTGCGGTCCGTCGTGGTCGATCACGGTCCGTCCGGCGATCCTCAGGCGGCTCCCGTCGTCGGAGGTGAGATGGAACGTGTACACCCCGGTCTCCGGCACCTCTACGAAGCCCGAGAAGCGGAGGCCGAACGCCTCCTCGGAGAACGTGTCCACGAACCCCGGCCCGCGGAGCCGGCCGCGCGGCTCGAGGGGGGCGGCCGCGACTTCGTCCACCGAGGCGAACCCACCCACGGCGATCTCGTAGCGCAGACCCGCCTCGAGCGCCTCGTCGACCTCGAGCGGGGCGAGTGGGTCCGCCCGGATGAAGCGGCCCGAGCTCACCGGACCGGCTCTGCCGTCCGGGAGAAAGAGCCGCGCGCGCACCTCCGCGCCCCTGCCGTCCAGCGCCAGCTCGAGCGGCGCGTCGTACCGGGGGGAGGCCGCGTCGGGATCGGTCCCGTCGAGGGTATAGCGGATCGTGGCACGACGGACGGGGGAGGCGAGTCGGACCATCGCGTGGTCCGCGAGGGTCAGACGCTCGCCGGAAAGCCCGCGTACGTCCGGGATCCGGTACCGGACTCCGTGCCCGTCGAGGCGCGCGAGCGCGTCCGGCAGCCTCGCGGAGAAGTCCTCCCAGCTTCGCCGCTCGCGGGGCGTCCACACCACCTCCCCGAGCGCCAGGGCGCGCGGGTACACCATGTACTCCACGTGCTCCGGGGTGCGGATGTACTCGGTCCACACGTTCGCCTGCGCCCCGAGCACGTGGCGCGCCGCGTCGTCCTCGAGGGCCGCCGGCACCGGCTCGAACGCGTACACCTTCTCGAGTGGCGTATGGCCCCCGATCGCGAGCGGTTCGCGTGCCTGATCGGCACTCTGGTAGTGATCGAAGTAGAGGTGCGTGTTCGGGGTCATGACGACGTCGTGCCCCTGGCGCGCGGCTTCGACGCCTCCAGCGATGCCGCGCCACGACATCACCGTGGCGTCGGGCGCCAGACCGCCCTCCAGGATCTCGTCCCACCCGATCAGCCGGCGGCCGTGCTCGTTCAGAAAGCGCTCGATGCGGCGGATGAACCAGCTCTGGAGCTCCTCCTCGTCCTCGAGCCCGTGCTCGCGCATCACGGCCTGCGCGACCTCGCTCTCGCGCCAGCGGGTCTTCGGCGCCTCGTCGCCGCCGATATGGATGTAGCGGCTCGGAAAGAGCTCCAGCACTTCGAGGAGGACGTTTTCGAGGAACTCGAACGTCTCCTCCGTGGGGCAGTAGATGTCCTCGTACACGCCCCACCGCGTCCCCACCGCGAACGGGCCTTCCGTGCACGCCAGCTCGGGATAGGCGGCGAGCGCCGCGAGCGAGTGTCCCGGCATCTCGATCTCGGGGATCACCGTGACGTGACGGGCGGCCGCGTACGCCACCACCTCGCGCACCTCGTCCTGCGTGTAGGACCCGCCGTACGGCTCTCCGTCGCCGACGTACGGGTCGAAGTTCTTCGCGACCATCGTCTCGTCGCGCCACGCCCCGACGCCGGTGAGACGCGGGTAGCGCTCGATCTCGATCCGCCAGCCCTGGTCCTCGGTCAGGTGCCAGTGGAACGTGTTGAGCTTGAAGCGCGCGAGGAGGTCGATGTAGCGCCTGATGAAGTCCACCGGGAACAGGTGGCGGCCCACGTCGAGGTGGAGCCCCCGGTAGCCGAAGCGGGGCGCATCCTCGATCTGCACGGCCGGGAGCGTGAAGTCGATCCCACCCTCGTCGGCAGCCGTGGACCCGTCGGGCCGCGCCCCGCTCTCCTCCTCCGTCCCTCCCCCGGCCGTACCCCGGGAACCGCCGCCCCGCTCGATCGAGAGCGGCGAGAGCTGGCGGAGGGTCTGGACCCCGTAGAAGACGCCCGCCGGCGTGGCGGCTTCGAGGAGGAGACCCTCGGCGGAGATCTCGAGACGATAGCCCTCGGCCCCGGTGTCGATCTCCGGATCGAGGCGGAAGCGGAGCTGTCGCATCGTGCTCGGGTCCACGTCCTCGTCCCCCCGGGTCTCCGGGAGCGCCAGTCCGCTGGCCGCGCGGGCGTCCTCCAGCCACCAGGCCACCGCCGCACGGAGCGCCTCATCGTCCGCGGGATGGAACGCGACGCGTACGCCCGGACCCAGGGCGAGCTCGCCCGGGACGGGGATGAGCGTCGCGGGGCGCGGGACCACGGCGTACCGGTCGCCGTCCTGCGCGAGCGCGGGGACCACCGCTCCCGGACCCAGCGCGGCCGCCATCGCCCAGATGAGCCTCGTGCGGGCCACCGAGCTCAGAAGCTCGCCACGAGCGCGATGCTCAACCGGGTGTCGAGCTCGTCGAGCGGCACCTGGACGGTCTCGCCCGTCGGCGTGCCGGCCGGCTGCTCCAGGTCGACGGTGGTGAGCGAGGGCAGGTTGTCGTACAGGAGCTGGAGACTCGTGCGCAGCGCGAGCGCTTCGCTGACTTCGATCTGGACGGAGTTCGTGAAGTCGGCGCGCAGGTCCTCGGTCTCGCTCAGGTTCTCGTCCAGCACGAGCTCGCTCAGGAAGCCCGTCGTGCCGGTGAGCCGCCGGAAGAACTCCGCCGAAACCCGGAGCCCGGCGAAGGAGTCCGCCGTGCCGGGATCGTCGATCACATCCTCCTGGATCGTGTACGTGAGCGCGTAGTCGGTGAGGAGCCGGGTCTCCTCGCCGTCGAGCCAGGTGTTCCCCGCCCCGGCCGCGAAGGAGGACCGGGCATCGAACCCGGCGAACGTGTTCCGTTCCCATCCCGCGCCCCCGTAGACGAAGAAGCGCTCCGAGAGGTCGCGGGCGAGCCTGGTGCGGACGAAGTAGTTCTCGGCCGTGAGCTCCCGGTCCGTAGCTTCCACGACCTCGAATTCAGCCGGGGTCCCCACCGCCGTGCGCGAGATCCTGCCCGACTCCGTCCTCATCCCGCCGGCCCGGAGCCGGAACTCCGTGGTCTCCCACAGGCGGCGGATCCCCGCGGCGGCGCCGACGGTGCTCGACGCGGAGTTCCCCGCCGTGAACACGAGCGTGAGCTCCGCGTCCCAGTACCAGCCCGGCTCCTCCCCGTCGTCCTCCTGCGCGTGGACGGCTCCCGGGAGCGCGATCGCGGCGCCGAGCGCGAGAGCCGTCCCGAGCGTGAGGACCATCCCCGGGGCGAGGACCGACTTCGAGGCCCTCGAGACGCCACCCGGCTCCGGGGTCGAGACGTCGTGCCGCGCCCCGCGCGATCGCCGTCGTGGTCGTCGTCCATCCATGGTCCCTCCCCTCCGGATCTCACCGCGGACCCGTCACGCCAATGACGGGCGCAAGCGATGCCTTGCGGAACGCGCGTCGCTTCGCCGATCCTAGGGTCCCCTCACCAGCGGCGGAAGGCGGAAGGAGGAGCCATGCTCAAGGAGTTCAAGGAGTTCGCCATCAAGGGCAACATGCTCGACATGGCGGTCGGCATCATCATCGGGGCGGCGTTCGGGACGATCGTGACCTCGCTGGTCAACGACGTCATCATGCCGCCGATCGGCATGCTCACCGGCGGGCTCGACTTCAGCCAGCTCCACCTCGTGCTCCAGCAGGGCGATCCGGCCGGACCCTACGCGACGCTCGAGGCCGCGAACGAGGCGGGCGCCGTGACGCTCAACTGGGGCTCGTTCATCAACCACGTGCTGAGCTTCCTGATCGTGGCGTTCGCGGTGTTCCTCGTCGTGAAGGGGTTCAACGACCTCCGCCGGAGGGAGGAGGCGAAGCCGGAGCCCGAGACGCCGCCCGAGCCGTCTGCCGAGGAGAAGCTGCTCGGGGAGATCCGCGATCTGCTCAGGGCCCGGGCGGGCTGAGGGGACGGTCGGAACGAGACCCGGGGGGGCCGGACCGGGGGCCTCCGTCGCCTGCGTCCAGCGAGGCTTCGCGCAAAGCGCCGGACGGTATGAAAACAGCCAACCGGCGTACGCGGAACGCCGGGGGACTACTCGACGAGCCGGATGACCTTTGGGAGGCCCGTGACGCCTCCCGACGGGTTCTGGTACGGCTCGACACCCGAATAGCCTGCGAACCGGACGACAACGTCGTTCCCCTGCATACCCTCCACGAAGACGGCCGCCCAGTTCATGATCGGAACGTCCTTGCGACCGCCCTTAGCCGGCGCGTCCGGAGGAGCCATCATGGGCACGGGGCGCAGCCGTGCACTCCCCCCCAAACACAGGTTGGGATCCGGCGCCGCAGTGTCGACCACACACTTGTTCGCCACATGCCACGCATGCGTCGGCGCCTGTGCGATGAGCGCGTCGATCCCCTGCTTCGTGGGACCCACCATCGCCCCCGGTTCAACGGGCACCACATCGCCGATGGCGAAGATCTCGGTCGGGTCGACACAGGTGGCGATCGCGTCTCGGTAGGCATTGCCTCCGGTGTTAAACAGGGCGATCGGATAGTACCAGCTCGGATTGGGCATTTCCGGGTTGTTTCCCTGATACCCCTTGATGATGAGCTGTAGCCCCTTGTCGGCCTCCGTATAGCCCGTGGCCGTCGGAGAAGGGTTCATCGGGTCAAACGGCTCGTAGTAGTCGGGCGGCGCCATGTCGTAAAGATTCGGGTCGCTGGGCGCCCCGCCCTCCAGGTACTTGTCCGGCAGCATGAAGGGCAGGATGCACGTGGCTCCTCCCGCCGGAAATGCCTGCGCCACCGCTGTCGTGACGACATCGACATCGTTGATCCCGAGGATCCGCGCGAAGATCGTCTGAACGGGATTCCCGCGCGCCTGCGTATGATAGACCGTGACGCGAACCCGTTCGTTCGCCACATCGATGTCGATGTCCGCGGACGCGAGCGTGACACCCGACTGATTGACTTCGTTGACTGCTGCGAACTGCTTCGCGCGCGTGTCGATGACCGTGTTCAGCGTAGGTCCAATCGCATCGATGAACCCGGAAGCCCCCGCCAGCGCCGACAGATCGGCCACCCGCTGCGATTCCGTGCGGACGTTCATCAGGTGGCCGAGATCGATCGCAAGCGCGGCCGACCCGAGCAGGACGGTCATCCCGAGGGCGAGGATGACGGCGATTGCGCCACGGTCCTCGCCCCGGGCGAACAGCCTGCGGATGGTCTTTCTGGATCTCACCGTGCGGCTCCGTGCGTCCGGGCCCGTCGCGCGTGGTGGAGATGCGTTGGGCGGGCGATTTCCGGTCTGTTCCCAGAATCAACGTAGGCCGACCGTCGCCCCTCGCAAGCGGCCGTCCCCGTTCGCTGCACCGGAGCACGGTCGCAGCAAGAGCCGGTCCGGACGCGGACCCGCGCGCATGTACCGCGTTGTCAGGGATTTGGCGTCGCGGCCTCGCTCGCAAGCTGTGGGAGGGTGTTGCGCGCGCACCACGCCGGACGATGCCCCATCGAATTCCGGAAGACGCGGCCGGGAGCCCCGCGCGCCCCGATCCGGAGCCCCCGAAATGAACGCCTCGCAGCCTCGAACGCGCCGGGAAGGGGCCTCACCGGCCCTCGCGCAACGCGCGTGTCCCGTACGCGACCGCCGCGCTTACCCGGCCGTCCGGACCGCGCTCGAAGCGGAGGGGCGCGCCGTCGCTCATAATGACGAACCGGTCGCGAGCCACGCGCACGACCCGCGACGGTGGCCGCCCCGCCAGACGGAGCTCGAGACCGCCGCGACGCCACTCGAGCGCCACTCCCATGTCCGGAGCCTCGGGCACGCGATAGCGGCCGGCGTACTCGACGGCCAGACCCGCGGAGAGTGGGAGAGCCCGCACTCTCCGGGGCGCGATGTCGGGCCACTCGTACTCGTCCGCGATCGCGTACAGGATCTCTTCGGCGAGCGCCTCGCCGCCGTCGCCGTTCGTCATGATCGCCGCCCCGATGCCGCGGCGCGGGAAGTACACGAACCGGCTCCGGTACCCCTCGTTCGAACCGGTGTGCTCGAAGCGGAAATCGAGCCCGGCGCCCGCGGTCGCCGGCCCGAGCCCCCAGCGGTTCGGTCCGGGCGCGAGCATCTCCCGGGTCATCGCCGGAGAGAGCACTCCGCCCGACTCCCCGGCCATCCAGCGGCCCACGGCGATCATGTAGCGGGCGAGGTCGGAGGGTGTGGTCCACAGCCCGGTCGCCGCGGCCTCCGGATAGACGTGCCAGCCGCCCCGGAGCGGCCGGCCGTCGGTCCGATGGCCGGCCGCCGCCCGGGCCGCGAGCGAGTCGGGGAGCGGCTGGGCATACGTGCTTCCCCGCATCCCGAGCTCGTCGAGGAGCTCGCGCATCGCGCGCTCGAACGGCCGCCCGGTCGCCTCCTCGATGAGGAGCTGCACCACGGTGTAACCGCCGCCGGAATAGCGCCATTCCGCTCCCGGCTCCGCCTCGACGACGACCGGGGGCGAGTTCGCGCGCCCGCGCCCGTCGAGGATCTCTAGCAGACCGGGGATCGCCTCTCCCGCCTCGTAGCCCGGGAACCCGTGCACCGACAGACCGGCGGTGTGGGACAGCAGGCGACGGAGGGTGACGTCGCCGGTCTCGTTGCCCGGGTCGCGCGGGATCCGCCAGCCGCGCAGGGCCCCGTCGACCGCCGCGTCGAGATCGAGCTGTCCGCGAGCCACGAGTCGAAGGGCGGCGAGCGCTGCGATCGGCTTCGAGATCGAGGCGGCCTGAAACAGCGTGCCCGCCTCCGCCGCGGCGCCGTCCTCCGTCCCCCTCACGCCCCAGGCCCGCGCCCACCCCACGCGTTCCCGCTCGATCACGGCCACCGACACCGCGGGCACGCGGTAATGCCGCATGCGGTCGCGGAGGTCGTGGCGCACCGGCTCCTCCCCCGCGACCTGCACCGGGAGCACGAGACCACGTGTGACGCGCTCGACACGCGTCTGGATCGAGTCGGGGGTGTGCGCCACCGCCGAGCCGGCGTGCCCGGGCGAGTCCTGAGCCGACGCCGCGACGGCGCCGGCGGCGATCGCCGGGTGGGGCGGGCCGGACGGCGACCGGGACGACGCGGCAGCCTGCGCCGGGATGACGGTCACAACCACCGCCAGCGCGGCGCACGCCCTCGTCCATCGATGGTTCGTCATGCGCTTCAGTACCCCGGCGGGATCCGATCTGGTCACGTTCGGCGCGCCACACGATCTTTCGCGGCGCCCGTGCTCGAATCCCGCAGGAAGGAGGCCACGCCCCATGCGGAATCGCCCCCGACGCTACCGCATCGATCTCGCGACCGCAGCGCTGCTCGCCGCCCTCGGGACGGCTGCGCCCGGCACGTCCGTCACCCGCGCGGCGGCGCAGGAGATGGACGTCCTCGCCGGGATCGACGCGCGCGCGGACCGCTATGCCGATCTCGGGCACCGGATCTGGGAGCTCGCGGAGGTCGGCTACCAGGAGGACGAGAGCTCGGCGCTGCTGCAGGCCGAGCTGGAGGCGGCGGGCTTCGCGATCGAGTCGGGAGTGGCGGGGATGCCGACCGCCTTCGTGGCCAACTGGGGCTCGGGCGGGCCCGTGATCGGCCTGCTCGCCGAGTTCGACGCGCTGCCGGGGCTCTCGCAGGCGGCGGTGCCCGAGCGGCGGCCCATCGTGACCGATGCGCCGGGGCACGCGTGCGGGCACCATCTGTTCGGCGCCGGGTCGGTGGCGGCCGCGATCGCCGTGAAGGAGTGGCTCGAGCGGAGCGGGCGGGCCGGCACGATCCGGCTGTACGGCACGCCCGCCGAGGAGGGCGGCGCCGGCAAGGTGTACATGGTCCGCGAAGGGCTGTTCGAGGATGTGGACATCGTGCTCCACTGGCACCCCGGGGACGACAACAGCGCGCAGGCGTGGAGCTCGCTCGCCAACAAGTCGGCCAAGTTCCGCTTCCATGGGTATTCGGCGCACGCGGCGGGGGCACCCGAACGCGGCCGGAGCGCGCTCGATGGCGTGGAGGCCATGAACGACATGGTCAACCTGCTGCGGGAGCACGTCCCCCAGGAGACGCGCATCCACTACGTGATCACGCGGGGCGGGTTCGCCCCCAACGTCGTTCCCGACTTCGCCGAGGTCTACTACTACGTGCGGCACCCCGATGCCGGGACGGTCCGCGAGCTGTTCGAGCGCGTGGTGAACGCGGGGCGCGGCGCCGCGCTGGGCACCGATACGGAGATGGAGTACGAGGTCATCCACGGGATCTACGACCTGCTGCCGAACGTGGCCGTGGCCGAGGTCGTCGACGCGAAGCTGAGGGAGGTGGGGGGCGTGGAGTACACAGAGGCCGAGCGCGCCTTCGCGACCAGGATCCAGGCCACGTTCGAGGATGGATCGACGAGCCCGCTCGGGTCGGAGTCGGAGATCGCGGAGTTCGGCGTCTCCTCCATGAGCGGTTCCACGGACGTGGGCGACGTCTCGTGGGTGGTGCCGACGGCGGGGCTCTCGGCGGCGACGTGGGTGCCGGGGACGTCCGCGCACAGCTGGCAGGCGGTGGCGGCCGGCGGGACGAGCATCGGTGCGAAGGGCATGGTCGTGGCGGCGAAGACGCTCGCGCTGACGGCGATCGAGCTGTACGACAGCCCCTCGGTGATCGAGGCCGCCTGGGAGGAGCTGCGCGAGCGCAGGGGGGCGGACTTCGAGTACGTCTCGCTGATCGGCGACCGCGCCCCGCCGCTCGACTATCGCCGGTAGGCGTACCGTTCGCCCCCTCCCGCCGGTCGGTCAGCCGACGCCCGGGTCGACCGTGCCGTCGGCCACCCGCGCGTGAACGGCCGACGACAGACGCTCGAAATCGTCGGGCTCGAGGGCCACGATGGGGATCGATCGGCCGTAGAGCTCGTCGGCCGCGATCGAGGCGAGCGCGAGGAACCGATCGGGTCCGCGCGTGAGGATGGCCGCCGGTGCCGTCTCCCGCCGGATCGCCTCGAGGAGGACGGCGGTCGTGGTGCTCGAGCCGCGGGTCGCCGGCAGGACGAGCACCGCGCCGGCCGCGTTCTCGCCCGCGAGTGCGTGCCGCCGGTCGATGATCTCCCCGGTGCCGGCGTCGTATCCGCCCCAGAAGCTCAGCGGCTCGCGCGCGAACAGCACCCGTCCGCGCGCGGAACCCCCGGCGAGCGCCCTTCCCTTCACGGCGACCACGCCGCGTCGTCCCGGATCACCCGGCCCGCCACCGCCGACTCGACGCAGTCGTCGAGGCTCCCGAACGCCACGGCGCGCTCGAGCAGACCGGGGGCGTAGTATGCGTACTTCGCCGAATTCGTCATCAGCCGGCGCACTTCGGGCGGCAGCATCGGACTCGTGAGGATGCACGTATCCACGGTGATCTCGGCGCCGAACGCCTCCACGGCGGCCAGGTGGCCCGCCTCGCGCGCCAGCGCCTTCACGGCCCGACCCGTCGTCACGAGGAGCCGCACGTCGTCGTGTCTGCGGCGGCCACGCACCCGCTCGGCCAGCGCCGCGAACTCCGAC
>Ga0299914_10003891_pt1 | contig 10639 bp, 12 predicted proteins | sample RVTome_10_FD_201361 | JGI IMG/M metagenome (GOLD analysis project Ga0299914, IMG submission 201361) | Soil microbial communities from uranium-contaminated site in the Upper Colorado River Basin, Wyoming, United States - RVT153D57 (version 2) ... | reverse complement strand
GCTGGACGCGCGCTCTGCTTGGGAGCGCTTCGGGTCCAGTGAGCAGCGGGGCTTCGGTGTCGTCGGGACGGCTGTCAGTGAGGCACCGGGCGGCGACCATTGCGACGTCGACTGGATCGATGGGCGCGCTAGGAGCGTCGGCGGACAGAACGAAGACCTTGCCCAGGCTCCTGATCGTCTCGGCCGACCACAGCGTCGTCGTCATCAACTCCACACACCGCAGTGCCGTGCGCGGAATGTCCCCCCGGTCGATCGTTTCTTCTCCGGCGCGGTGCCATTCGGTGACCGGATCGTGATCACCGACATTTACACCGGCGATCGAGATTTTGACGAACCCGCTGACACCGGCAGTCGCCGCAGTGACCGCTACGTTCGCATCCCGTGTCCCCGTCACCGGCCCGTACGACACGCGCAGGACAGTGTCGACGCCTGTCATCGCCAGTGAGTGTTTCGACCTCATCGAAATCAAGGCCGCACTACATTCGCAGCAGTCGTTCGACGTTGTCGTGCGCGATCTTCTCGCGGTCGGCCGGATTGATCGGTGCCGAATCGAGGAAGGCGCGTCCTTCGACATTGTCGCTGAACGGGTAGTCGACAGAGAAGATGATCCGATCTGCCCCCAGGACCATGAGCGCGCACAACAGCGGCGCGAACGTGAAGTATCCGCTGGTCGTGATGTAGAAGTTCTCCTGGAAGTAGTCTGCGACGCTTCGCTGCAGGTGTCCTGCGAAGGGCGTGAGGACCTGGTCCGCTCGGGCGAGCGAGAACGGGATGTTCTCGCCCATGTGGCCGATGATGAACTGGAGCCTCGGGAAGCGGTCGAAGACGCCGCCGAGCACCAAGCGGAGCGCATGCAGGCCCGTCTCGCAGTGCCAGCCCCAGCCGGCCAGGGCGAGCACGTTGCCGACCATGCCGGGGAGCCCCGAGTAGTAGGCCTCCCTCACCGCAGGGGGAGGCGGCGTGGGATGCAGGTAGATGGGCACGTCCAGTGCCTCGGCCCGCTCGAAGATGGGCCAGAACGCCTGGTCGTCGAGGAAACGACCCCGCGTGTGGCCGTTGATCAAGGCGCCCTTGAAGCCGAGTTGGGTGACTGTGCGCTCGAGCTCGTCCGCAGCGGCGGGCGCGTCGAGGGTGGGAAGGACGGCGAAGCTGGCGAAGCGATCAGGGTGATCGGCGACGGCCTTCGCCAACGCGTCGTTTACCTCCTGTGACGTGCGGACGGCCTCGGGGGGATCGAGCTCCTCGATACCGATCGCGGGCGTTGAGAGAACCTGCACATCGATCCCGGCCGCGTCCATGTCCGCCAGACGGCCATCGCCCAGATCGCCGAGTTGGGCTGCCCACATCTGAATGGGAGCACGAGCGGGGCCGAGCCGCTCCACGACTGCGAAGCCCCCGGGGGTCACAGCGTGCTCCTCGATCGCGATCACCCGCATGTCGCGCTCCTTTCGCGCCGGCGTTCGTTGACCAGGATACCCATACTGGATACACTTTAGGCCGGCTGGGACGGGAGGTGAACCGCATGATCGAGCTGAGTCACTCGGTTCCCGTCAACGATCCGTCCGTTCCGGATGCTCCCGTGCTCACGCGCGACGACGTGTGGGAAGGCCTGGTGATGAAGGCCGAGAACGCGCTTCCGTTCGTCCCGAAGATGGAGCGTTGCGACGTGGTCGAGCGGCGCGAGAACTTCATCCTGCGCGACATCCGCTTCGGCGGCGACGATCTCCGCGAGGCCGTCACGCTCACGCCGAAGACGAAGGTAGAGTTCCGGCGGGTCGAGGGCCGGGTGCTGGGCGTGATCACGAACGAGGTCCTCGAGGATGCGAGCGGGGACCTCGAGCTCGAGTTCTCGTTCGCCCTCGAGATCGACGGTGTCGAACCGGGCAGCCGCGAGGAGCGCGAGTACGAGGAGACCATGCGCGATGCGTACATCGGCGCGGTGGGCGCCACCATGGACGCGATCCGCCAGATGGTCGCTCAGCGCGCCGGGTGACCGGCCCGGGGGCCCGCGGCGCTATGGGTGACGTGCTCGGCATCGGGCTCAGCCACTACCCGCCGCTGAGCGGGCGGGACGAGGGCATGTCGGGGATCCTGCGCTGGACGCTGGACGATCCGGCCATCCCGGCCGAGCGGAAGGATCCCCGGCACTGGCCCGAGCCGATGCGGCGGGAGTGGGGCGACGACGCGGGGACGACGAGCGCGGGGGAGCACCGCCGCGCCCTGGTGGCCAGCTTCGAGCGGCTGCGGGCGGCGCTCGACGAGTTCTCGCCCGACGTCGTCGTGATCTGGGGCGACGACCAGTACGAGAACTTCCGCGAGGACATCATCCCGCCCTTCTGTGTCCTCGCCTATGAGGATCGCGAGGTCAGGCCGTGGGTGAGCGCGCAGCACTCCTCCGACATGGAGGGGCGGCCCAACATCTGGGGAGAGCCGCGCGAAACGAGCCTGACCGTGCGCGGGCATCGCGAGGTGGCGCTGCACCTCGTGGGCAGCCTGCTCGCGCAGGGCATCGACGTGGCTTATGCGTACCAGCCGCTGCACCACGAGGGGTTCGCCCACGCGTTCCTCAACACGGTGCTCTACCTGGACTACCACCGCCGCGGCTTCCCGTACCCCGTCGTCGCCTTCCCGGTGAACTGCTACGGCCGGCGTGTCATCAGCTTCCGTGGCTTCCTCAGCCGGTTCGCCGACCGCAGGCCGTTCGACCCGCCGTCTCCCAGCCCCGGCCGGCTCATCGAGCTGGGTGCCGCGACGGCGCGGGCCCTGCGCGAGACCGACTGGCGGGTGGCGCTGGTCGCGTCGTCGAGCTGGTCCCATGCGTTCCTGTGCGACAAGACGTGGCGGCTGTATCCCGACATGGACAGCGACCGCCGGCTGTTCGTGGCGCTCGAGCGCGGCGACTACGCCGCCTGGCAGAAGGTGACGCTCGACGAGCTGGAGGACGCGGGCCAGCAGGAGCTGCTCAACTGGTTCGCGCTGATCGGTGCGATGGACGAGCTGGGGCGCGCTCCGACCTGGACGACCATGGTGGAGTCGCACGTGTTCAACTCGAACAAGGTCTTCGCCCTCTTCGAGCCACGCCCCGCGGTCCACGGTCGGTGACCGTGGCCGCGATCGACGAGATCGGCCGGCAGGCGGTCGCCGACGCGCTGCACGACGCTGAGCGCCACGGGCGCCCGATCCCACCCGTCACCGAGATGTGGCCGGGACTCGACGCCGACGACGCCTACGCCATTCAGCGCGCCAACGTCGAGCGGCGGGTCAATGCCGGCGCAGTCGTCCGAGGCCACAAGGTGGGGCTCACGGCGCGCGCCATGCAAGAGATGCTCGGGGTGTCCCAACCCGACTACGGCCACCTGCTCGACGACATGTTCGTGGCCGACGGCGGCACCACCGCCGACCGGTACTGCGCCCCCCGCGTCGAGCCGGAGGTCGCCTTCGTGCTCGACGCGCCGCTACACGGCGCGGGCTGCACGGTGGCCGACGTGCTGCGGGCCACCGCCTTCGTGGTCCCCGCCCTGGAGATCATCGACAGCCGCATCGCCGACTGGCGGATCACCCTGGCCGACACCATCGCCGACAACGCCTCGTCGGCGGGTGTCGTCCTGGGCGCCCGAACCACGGCGGTCGACGGCCTGGACCTTGCCACGCTGGGCGTGGTCCTGCGACGCAACGGCGAGATCGTCGAGACCGGCGCTGCCGGGGCGGTGCTCGGCAACCCCGTCCTGGCCGTCGCCTGGCTGGCCAAAACGCTGCACGGCCTGGGGGTGGGGCTCGAGGCCGGCCACGTCGTGCTGCCGGGCTCGTGCACCCGGGCCATCGAGGTCGGGCCGGGTGACGTCGTGCGCGCCGACTTCGACGTGCTCGGCGGCGTGTCCGTCAGGTTCAGCTGAGGAGCGTGAGAGATGAAAGTCACCACTGCCATCGTCGGCTCCGGCAACATCGGCACCGACCTGCTCTGCAAGCTGCTGCGCTCGGCTCACGTCGAGCCGCGCTACATGGTCGGCATCGATCCCGAGAGCGAGGGCCTACGCCTGGCCAAGGACCACGGCCTCGAGATCAGCTCCCAGGGCGTCGACTGGCTGCTGAGCCGCCCGGACCCGCCGGACATCATCTTCGAGGCCACATCCGCCCGGGTCCACGCCCAGAATGCCCCCCGGTACGCGGAGGCCGGCGTCCGCGCCATCGACCTCACGCCCGCCGCCTGCGGGCCGTACGTCGTCCCACCGGTGAACCTGGACGAGCACCGCGATGCCCCCAACGTCAACCTCATCACGTGCGGCGGCCAGGCCACGATCCCAATCGTGGCCGCCGTCTCCCGGGCCACGCCGGTGGCGTACGCCGAGATCGTCTCGACCGTGGCGTCGGCCTCGGCCGGCCCGGGCACCCGGGCCAACATCGACGAGTTCACCCAGACGACGGCCCGGGGCCTCGAGGCCATCGGAGGCGCCGAGCGCGGCAAGGCCATCATCGTCCTCAACCCGGCCGAGCCCCCGATCATCATGCGCAACACGGTCTTCTGTGAGATCGGGGCCGACACCGACGGGCGCGCCGTCGCGGACTCGATCCTCGCCATGGTGGCCTCGGTGCAGCAGTACGTCCCCGGCTACCGCCTCCGGGCCGAGCCGCAGTTCGACGAACCCTCGCCCGGCCGCCGCCGGGTGACGGCCCTGCTCGAGGTCGAGGGCGCCGGCGACCACCTGCCGCGGTACGCCGGCAACCTCGACATCATGACGGCGGCCGCCACCCGCGTGGGGGAGCAGACCGCCCGCGCCCTCGAGGAGGTGCCTGCCTGATGCCGTACTCGGACAGCCTCGACGTCCGCCTCTGCGATTCGTCGCTGCGGGACGGTTCGCACGCCAAGCGCCACCAGTTCACGCCGGACGACGTTCGTGCCGTCGTGGCCGCACTCGATGACGCCGGCGTGCCCGTCATCGAGGTCTCGCACGGCGACGGGCTCGGTGGCTCGTCGTTCACCTACGGCTTCAGCCTGGTGGACGAGCGCGAGCTCGTGGCCGCCGCGGTGGAGACGGCCCGTCGCGCCCGGGTCGCCTGCCTGCTCCTGCCCGGCGTCGGGGTGAAGGAGGACATCAGGGCGGTCGCCGACCTCGGCGCCCGCGTGGTGCGCATCGCGACTCACTGCACCGAGGCGGACATCTCGATCCAACACTTCGAGCTGGCCCGCGGGATGGGGCTCGAGACCGTCGGGTTCCTGATGATGGCCCACGCCACGCCGCCGGATCGGCTGGCCCGCCAAGCGCGCATCATGGCCGACGCCGGCTGCGAGTGCGTGTACGTGGTCGACTCGGCCGGGACCCTCATCCTCGAAGACGTCACCCGGCGGGTCGAGGCCCTTCGGGCCGAGCTGGGCGACGACGCCCAGGTGGGGTTCCACGGCCACCAGAACCTGAGCCTCGGCGTCGCCAACTCGGTGCTGGCCGTCCGAGCCGGGGCGGTGCAGATCGACGGCTGCACCCGGGCGTTCGGGGCCGGGTCGGGGAACACGCCCACCGAGGTCCTCGTGGCCGTTTGCGACCGGCTCGGCATCCGCACCGGCGTCGACACGTTCAAGGTCATCGACGCCGCCGAGGACGTCGTCCGCCCGGTGATGGACGGCGAGTGCGTGCTCGACCGGCTCTCGCTGATCATGGGCTATGCCGGCGTCTACTCCAGCTTCCTCAAGCACGCGTACCGGGCCGCCGAGCGTTACGGCGTCTCGGGCGCGGAGATCCTGGTGCGGGCCGGCGAGCGCAAGCTGGTCGGCGGCCAGGAGGACCAGCTCATCGACATCGCCGTCGAGCTTGCGGCCGAGCGGGTGCCGGCGTGATAGACGTCGCCAAGTGGGCGGAGCACCTGCTCGAGGCCGAGGCCGAGCGCCGGGCCGTGCCACCGATCACCGACGCGGAATCGGGGCTCACGGTCGACGAGGCCTACGAGATCCAGGACGAGCTGGTGCGCCGGCGGGTGGCCCGCGGCGAGACCGTGGTGGGCGCCAAGCTCGGGCTCACGTCGCGCGCCAAGCAGCAGGCGATGGGCGTCGACGAGCCGGTGTACGGCGTCGTCACCGACGCCATGCTGCTGGCGGCGGAGCAGCCGCTCGCGGTCGACGGCCTCATCCACCCCCGGGCCGAGCCGGAGATCGTCTTCATCCTGGGCGAGGACTTGGCCGGGCCCGGGGTGACGCTCCACGACGCCCTCGACGCCACAGCCGCGGTGTGCGCCGGGCTCGAGGTTATCGACAGCCGCTACGAGGACTTCCGCTTCACGCTGCCCGACGTGGTGGCCGACAACACCTCGGCGGCCCGGTTCGCGCTGGGACCCCGGTCGGCCGTGTCGGACTTCGACCTCGCCCTGGTGGGCTGCGTCGTCGAGGTCGACGGCCTCCCGCACGAGACGGCGGCCGGGGCGGCGACCCTCGGCCACCCGGCGGAGGCGGTGGCACGGCTCGCCAACCGGCAGGGCCGCCTCGGTCGATCCCTGCGGGCGGGCTGGGTCGTCCTCTCCGGGGGCCTCACCAACGCCGTACCGCTCCACGCCGGGCACCACGTGGCCGCCGCGTTCGGCCGTCTCGGGCATATCTCCCTCCGGTCCGTCGCAGGGGGGCGGTGACGTGCCGCTCGTGCACGTGTCGATGGCGGAGGGCCGGACCGAGGAGCAGAAGCGCGCCCTGCTGCGCGCCATCTCCAAGGTCGTCCAGGAGACGCTCGGGGCGCCGGAGGCGTCGATCCGCGTCTGGATCACCGAGTTCCGGCCGACCGACTACCTCGCCGGCGGCGAGATCCTCGCCGACCGACAACAGGGGGACCCGTGATGCACCGGATCCGACACGTCATCGACGGCGAAAGCGTCGACTCGGAGGACGGCCGGACGTTCCCGTCCGTCAACCCCGCTACGCAGGAGGTTTGGGCGGAGGTTGCGCGCGGCAGCGTGGCGGACGTCGAGCGGGCGGTCGCCGCGGCGCGCCGGGCCTTCGTCGAGGGCCCGTGGCCCCGCATATCGCCGGAGGAGCGGGCCACGACCCTGCACCGCCTCGCCGACCTGATCGACCGCCACGCCGACGAGCTGGCCGAGCTCGACACCACGGACATGGGCAAACCGATCGCCCAGACCCGCGGCAAGGACCTCCCCCGGTCGGCGCACAATCTCCGGTTCTTCGCCGACTACGCCCGCTTCGTCGAGGACGAGGCGATCCCGGTAGCGACCGCCCACCACGTCTACACGCGCTACGAGCCCGTCGGGGTGGCGGCCGCCATCTCCCCGTGGAACTTCCCCCTGATGCTCGCCACGTGGAAGGTCGCGCCCGCGCTGGCGTTCGGCAACACCGTCGTGCTCAAGCCCGCCGAGCAGGCACCGGCGTCCTGCGGCCAGTTGGGCGAGCTGGCCATCGAGGCCGGACTGCCGCCCGGAGTGCTCAACGTCGTCCACGGCTTCGGCCCGGGGGAGGCGGGGGAGGCGCTCACCCGGCACGACGGCGTGGACCTCATCACCTTCACCGGTGAATCGGCGACCGGTCGAGCCATCATGGCGGCCGCCGCCTCCGGCCTCAGGCGTGTGAGCTTCGAGCTGGGCGGCAAAGGCGCCAACGTCGTGTTCGCCGACGCGGACCTCGATCGCGCTCTCGACTGGTCGATCAAGGCCATCTTCACCAACTCCGGGCAAGTCTGCCTGGCCGGCTCCCGCCTCTTCGTCGAGCAGCCCATCTACGACGACTTCTTGGCACGCTTCGTAGACTTGGCCGATGCCATGGTGCTGGGCGACCCGCACGACAGCTCCACCGAGATCGGGCCCCTTGCCTCCGAGGAGCACTGGCGCAAGGTCACGTCCTACCTCGACCTCGCGCCCGAGGAGGGCGCCAAGGTGCTGACCGGCGGCCGCGCCGACGGCTGGTGGATCCGCCCCACCGTGCTCGCCGACGTCACGCCGACGATGCGGGTGTGCCGGGAGGAGATCTTCGGCCCCGTCGTGACGGTGCAGCCCTTCGAGGGCGAGGACGAGGGCGTCGGCCTGGCCAACGACACCCCCTACGGGTTGAACGCCATGGTCTTCACAGAGAACGTCCGTCGGGCCCACCGCGTCGCAGGACAGCTGCGGGCCGGCACGGTCTGGGTCAACTGCTTCTTCGTCCGCGACCTCCGCGCTCCCTTCGGCGGCTACGACGACTCCGGCATCGGCCGCGAAGGTGGCAAGTACAGCCGCGAGTTCTTCACCGAAGCCAAGGCCGTCGTCGTGGAGCTGTGAGGGCTCACAGTGTGGTGAAACCGCCGATCAACAGCCCGCCGTGGCAGCACCAGAGGCTTCCCCGGATCGTGTGGCTCCTTCGGGTCTCTAGGCTTGGCGTATGGCAAAGGTGACGAGCCTCGCATCACGTCGAGTGGCTGCTCGGGCTGGGGATCCGTTGGCGGGTGTCGAACCGCTGTCGATACCCGACAAGCGGCGGTCTCGCCTCGCGGTTCATGAGCGGTTGCGGCAGCTCATTCTCGACGGAACGCTCGCGCCTGGGAGCGTGCTCTCCCAGCTCCAGCTCTCGCAGGCCCTCGGCGTCAGCCGCACGCCGCTGCGAGAAGCACTGCGCATGCTTCAGGAGGAAGGGCTGGTCGATGCGGAGCCGAACCACCGAGCGCTCGTGAAGGGATTCGACTCAAGCGACCTCGAATCCGTCTACTCGACGCGCATTCTCCTTGAGTCCTTCGGAGTCGCGCTCACGATCCCTACCCTCACGGCGGACGATATTGCAGCCGCTGAGGACGCGCTATACAGGACGCGAAGCGCGATCGTGCACGAGGACTTCGCGGAATGGAAGCAAGCACATCGCGACTTCCATCGTGTGCTCGTGCGAGGCGCCGGGGATCAGCTCGTTCAGCTCATCGAGGTCCAAGCGGAGCGAGCCGAACGGTACCTCCGCTTCTATCAGCTTCGCGACACCCGGGCATGGTGGAGCCGTGACACCGAGGCAGAGCACCGCGATCTGCTCGAGGCGATCACACAAGACCCAACGAGCCGGGACGGCGTGGCAGCCGTCGGTCGCCACCTAGCGCGCACTGCGCTCTGGGTGATCGCCGAAGCGGAACCCGAGCGCGATCCGTTCCCGATCCGCCTCGCGTTGCAGATGGCGCTTTCCGCTGCGGCCGCGGGCGATCAAGCCACTTGGACGAAGGGCATCCCAGCGGACACGACGCCGGTGCGAGACCTGTCTACTACCAGATAAGTCCCCGCGGTCGCCTTCCCGTGCTGACCCCGTCAGGCCGAAGGCTCTCAGATGCCGACATCGACGCCGTCGCCGCCAAGGTCGCCACGAAGGACTGCGACGTCGAGGCCCCCAAGACTCGCCGCCGCGGCCGCCCGACCCCGGCCGAGGTCGTGCCGGTGCGCATCGATCCGGAGCTGCGTGCCGCGCTGGAGGCGCGGGCCAAGGCGGACAACACCACCACGAGCGAGGTGATCCGGGGAACCCTCCGCCGCCTTCTGGACGTCGCCTGACCGCGACCACCACGCGCACGAAACGGTGTGGCGCCGGGCGAGCTCAAGCTGCCAATCGAATGACCGCTGACCTGGGGATCGGCCGTGTCCGCAATGTGCGTGTCGGTCCTCCGACACGACCGGAAGCGTTTCCGCAGGTCAGCCGCTGTGGAAAACCAGCCGAAACGCTGCTCTCCGAGTTGAACCCTCGGGAGGGCTAAAGGGGGCTGCTCGGAGGGGGTCTCGTTCGTGGGGGTCCAAGTCGGTGGCAACCCGGTTGGTCGTGCACCAGAACTTGCGTCTAGTCACGCCTTGAAGTCCAGCGGGACGCGTCAGCCGGGCGACTGGGTGCCGTCCCCTAACTCGCTCGAAGTATCGCGTTCGGGAAGGTCGGCTGCCGGGCTCGGCGCTCAGCGTTAACGACCGTCACGCTTGCGAGTCGCAAGCGAGATCATGGCCGGTCAGGTTGGTGGTCCCATCGACCGGGTGACGCGGGAGGCCGGTGGGTGGCCTACGTGCTCGGCGAGCCGCCAGCTCGTCGCGACCACCGCGTCGAGGTTGACGCCGGGGTCGTGGACGTGCCTGCGAGCGCGTACACCAGGTCCTCGGTGGCTAGGTTGCCCGAGGCGCCTGGTCCGGCATAGGGGCAGCCGCCCAGCCCGCCGGCGGACGTGTCGACGGTGCGGATGCCGGCGTCGATCGCCGTCATGGCACCGGCGGACGTGTCGACGGTGCGGATGCCGGCGTCGATCGCCGTCATGGCGTTGGCTAGGCCCATCCCGTAGGTGTCGTGCAGGTGTACCGCCAGCCGGTCGATGCCGGCCACCCGAGCCATCCGTTCGACCAACTCGGCCGTCCGCGCCGGCGTCCCGACTCCGATGGTCGTGCCGCCGAAGGGTGAGCCGCGGTTCGGACCCCTGAAGACGAAGGCCAGTCACCGCACGGTGCCGCTCGCGCAGGTAACCGTCGACGTGATTGCGGCTCACCTCGCTGAGCACCCGGTGGGCCGGGATGGTCTGATCTTCACGAGCAGTCGGGGCGAGCCGTGGCGGCGTGGCACATTCGCAGAGATCATCCGAGATGCCCGCGCCAAAGCCGGCCTGCCCGAGTCGGTCACGTTCCACGACCTCCGGCGCCACTTCGCGAGCGTGTTGATTGCCGCCGGGTGCTCGATCAAGGCGGT
>Ga0299914_10003889_pt1 | contig 10639 bp, 9 predicted proteins | sample RVTome_10_FD_201361 | JGI IMG/M metagenome (GOLD analysis project Ga0299914, IMG submission 201361) | Soil microbial communities from uranium-contaminated site in the Upper Colorado River Basin, Wyoming, United States - RVT153D57 (version 2) ... | reverse complement strand
GCCGCCGACGCGTTTGGGCGCCACCGTCTCAACCGCCAGAAGGACCACAACGCTCGCGCCAAGGCTCTGCGCTCCCTCCAGGAGGTGCTCGGCCTCACCGACCCGCCGCTGCGTATCGAGGCCTACGACATATCGACCCTGCAGGGGACCAACACGGTGTCCTCGATGGTCGTCCTGGAGGACGGCCTGCCCCGACGCAACGACTACCGGCGCTTCAAGATCCGCACAGTCGAAGGCCAGGACGACTTCGCCTCCATGGAGGAGACCATCAGACGTCGCTTCAAGGCGTATCTCAGGGAACAGGACAAGCCGGCGTCAGAGCAGGGCAAGTTCTCCTATCCGCCCAGCCTGGTGGTGATCGACGGGGGAGCGGGCCAGCTCGGCCGAGCGGTCAAGGTGCTCGACGAGCTCGACCTCGACATCCCTGTCATCGGGCTGGCCAAGAAGATGGAAGAGGTCTACATGCCGGGTCGGCCCGAGCCTGTGCTCATACCCCGGGACGCTGAGGCTCTCTATCTCCTCCAACAAGTGCGTGACGAGGCCCATCGCTTCGCCAACGACTATCACCAAAACCTACGGTCTAAATCGATGGTCGACTCCATCCTCGATGACGTGGAGGGGATCGGGCCCAAGCGGAAGAAGGAGCTCATCAAGCACTTCGGCTCGCTGAAGAAGATGCGCTCGGCCACCCAGGACGAACTGGGCGAGGTGCTTCCCGGCCAGGTGGCGCTCGACCTCTACGCTGCGCTCCACACGTAGCCCGAGGACACGCGACCGTTCAGCCAGCGACCTCCTCGAGGATGGCGGGGAGAGCGTCGAGGAAGCTCTGGGCTTCCTCAGAAGTCATGGTCAGGGCCGGGGCGATCCGGATCGCATCGGGCTGGACGTTGTTGACCAGGAACCCGGCACGCTGCGCGGCCTCACGGAAGGCTGCCGAGACCGGCTCGGCCAGGACGATGGCCAGCCAAAGGCCGTGGCCGCGCACGCCGGTGACCAGCGGGTGGTCCAGCGCCGCGATGCCGCTGGTGAGCTGCTCGCCGATCTCGACGGCGTTTGCCATCAGCCCGTCGCCGTCGATGGTGTCCAGGACGGCGAGGGCCGCCGAGGCCGACAGTGGGTTGCCACCGAAGGTGCAACCGTGGTCGCCCAAGGCAAACACGTCGGCCATCGCGCCGATGCCGATGCACGCACCGATCGGGACGCCCCCGCCCAGACCCTTGGCCAGAGTGATGATGTCGGGGCGAACCCCCTCGTGCTGGTGGGCGAACCAGGTGCCGGTCCGGCCGATGCCACTCTGGATCTCGTCGAGGACGAGCAGCGCCCCGGCGTCGTCGCAGATCGTCCGGGCGGCCGTCAGGTAGCCGGCGGGAGCGGGGACGACACCCGCCTCACCCTGGATGGGCTCGAGGAAGACTGCCGAGCACTCGACGGTGACCGCTTCACGCAGCGCCTCGGCGTCGCCGTATGGGACGAAGCGAACGTCGGCGCCGTAGGGCTCGAAGGGGTCGCGAATCGCCTTCTTGCCGGTGAGGGACAGCGCCCCCATCGTCCGGCCGTGGAACCCGTTCTCGGTGGCCACGAGGTACTTGTCGGCGCCCGCGTGTTTGCGGACCATCTTGAAAGCTGCCTCGTTGGCTTCGGTGCCGGAGTTACAGAAGTAGACCTTGCCAGGCAGTTCGAGCAGCTCCAGCAGCCGTGTGGCCAGCCTCACCTCGGGTTCACTCGTCAGCAGCGGGGAGACGTGTGCGATCTTGGCGACCTGCCCGCTCACCGCATTCACCAGCGCCGGGTGGGCGTGGCCGAGTGCAGATACCGCGATCCCGGCGAACATGTCGAGGTAGACGTTTCCGTCGACGTCCCAGACGGTCCGCCCCTCACCGCGGTCGAGCATCAGGGGCGGAAGTGGCCGGTTCGACATGAAGGCGCTCTCGAAGTCGTTCTGCCAGGTCATGGTCAGGAAGCGACGGTAGCTCCGGGCCTTCCCCTTCGGTGCCGAGCCAGTGTCCTGCGCCGCGGTACTCTGGCCGCAGTACTTTCTCGAGGGCATCGATGGAACACGTGGCAACCGACGCACCCCACGTATTGGTCGTTACCGGCATGTCCGGAGCTGGCCGATCCTCGGCCGCCAAGATCCTCGAGGACGTTGGATACATCGTGATCGACAACCTCCCGCCCAGCCTGCTCTGGTCGGTGGTCCAGGCCCACGATCTCCCTCGCGCCCACAAGCATCTCGCCGTCGTCATCGACTCTCGTGGCGGGCTGCCCACCGATGAGCTCCGCTACGCCCTGACCGAGCTGGAGAGGGAGGGCATCCTCACCCGGATCGTCTTCTTGGACGCCGAGGACAACGTCATCGTCAGACGATACGAGGAGAACCGCCGGCCCCATCCGTTGGGCCACGACACCATCACCGAGGCCATCGACGCCGAGCGAACGCTCCTCGGCGAGCTACGGGAGATGGCAGACGTCGTCATCGACACCTCCAATCTCAACATCCACGAACTGCGGGAGCGGCTGGAAACTCAGTTCTCCGAGGACGAGATGAACCGGCCAATGCGTGTCTCCATCCGATCCTTCGGCTTCAAGCACGGCTCGCCCCGGGACACCGACCTCGTCTTCGACGTCCGCTTCCTCCCCAACCCTCACTGGGTGGAAGAGCTACGCGACCAGCGAGGGACCGACGTCACCGTCAGCGACTACGTTCTCAGCTCGGACGGGGCGAAGGAGTTCGTCGACCGTCTCGACGACATGCTCGAGTTCCTGCTGCCCCGCTTCCAGAACGAGGGCAAGTCATATCTCTCGATTGCGATCGGCTGCACCGGCGGGCACCACCGCTCGGTCGCCATCGCCGAGGAGTTGCGCAAGCGGCTCGCCGCCCACGGCGTCAACGCCGCTGTCCGCCACCGTGACATAGATCGGTGAAGCCGCAAACAGAGACCGAGCTCGCCCCTCTGCTGCTCGACCCATCGGGGCCGGCGGTCGTCGCCATCGGCGGCGGGCACGGCCAGGCTTCGGCACTGGAGGCCATCCAGACCTACGCGGGCTCGATATCGGCTCTCGTATCGGTGGCCGACAACGGCGGCTCCTCGGGCCGACTCACCCCTTTTGGCACGCCACCACCCGGCGACATCCGGCGGTGTCTCCTCGCTCTCACCCCTGACCCGTCGCTGTGGTCGGAGCTGTTCGCCCACCGCTTCGACGAGGGCGACATAAGCGACCACTCCCTCGGAAACCTGATCCTGATAGCCCTCACCGACCTCTTCGGCGACTTTGCCAGCGCCGTCGACACCGCCGGGCGCATGCTGGGAACCCTTGGCGAGGTGATACCGGTCGCAGACGAGCCGGTGAGCCTCTCCGCCATCATCGACGGGGTGCCCGTCACCGGCCAGGACGCCATCACTCGCACCCGCGGGCACATCTCCAAGCTGAAGATCGAGCCGTCCGACACCATGGCTTCCCGACGCGCCCTTGCCGCCGTCGCCGGCGCCGACCAGATCGTCATCGGGCCCGGCAGCCTGTACACGTCGGTCATCTCCGCTCTGATGGTCCAGATGCTCGCCCCCGCGGTGATGGAGGCCGAAGCACAGCGTGTGTTCGTGCTCAACATGGTCACCCAGGAGGGAGAGACGTTGGGCATGACCGGACGCGAGCACATAGATGCTCTCGCCGAACACGCCGGCGTCGAGGGCTCGGGAGTGGTCATCGCCCACGATGGCCCCTTGGAGGTGCCTCCAGGTCACGAGGCGGTGGAGGTGTCCGCCGAGGATGCGGCCCGACACGGCTGGGAGCTCGTTCTTGCCGATCTCAACGACGAGTGGTCAGACTGGCCCCAGCACGACCCCCTCAAGCTCGGGCGTGTCCTCGAGAAGCTCGCCACGGCGAGGAGTTGAAACAGTGAATCGATATCTGACCCTCGACGACGTGGAGGTCGACGGCCTCTCGGTCCTGGTGCGATCCGATCTCAATGTTCCCCTCGAAGGGAGAGAGGTCGGTGACGACTTCAGGATCAGAGCCGCCCTGCCCACTCTCGAGCGTCTCGTTGCCGACGGAGCGGACGTCACCGTTTGCTCCCATCTCGGCCGGCCCAAAGGAGTTGAGCCCGGGCTGTCACTCGAGCCGGTGGCGGCGCGGATGCGCGAGCTGAGCGAATACCAAGTCGGTTTCGAGAGTGGCGGTGACATCACGGTCCTCGAGAACACGAGATTCCTCGACGGAGAGACCTCGAACGACACTGCAACCGCCGAGAAGCTCGCCGATGGTTTCGACTTTTTCGTCCAGGACGCGTTCGGCTCGGTGCACCGGGCCCATGCTTCGACCGTGGGGGTGGCCGAAATCCTCCGCTCGGCGGCCGGGCCGCTCCTCGACGCCGAGCTCCAGGCGCTGGGCAGGCTTCTCGACGATGCCGATCACCCCTACACGGTGGTCCTCGGAGGGGCAAAGGTGTCGGACAAGCTCGGCGTCATCGAGAACCTCCTTCCCAAGGTGGACAGGATGCTGATCGGAGGGGGCATGTGCTTCACCTTCCTCGCCGCCCAAGGCATCGACGTGGGCGAGTCGATGGTGGAGGAGTCCATGCTCGACACGGTCGGCGATCTGGCCAGCGACGACAAGATCGTCCTGCCCATCGACGTGGTGGTCGCCGACCGCTTTGCCGAGGACTCCGAGCATCGCGTGGTCCCCGTGTCCGCCATCCCGGACGGATGGATGGGTCTCGACATCGGGCCGGAGACCTCAGACGAATTCGCCCGGAACGTGGTCGACTCGGCGAGCGTCTTCTGGAACGGGCCAATGGGAGTGTTCGAATGGCGGCCCTATCGGGGCGGCACCGAAGCTGTGGCTAAGGCTATCGGGGATTGTCCCGGATTCACTGCCGTCGGGGGTGGTGACTCTGTCGCCGCTCTCCGACTCCTGGGCCTCGAGGACACGGTGTCCCATGTCTCCACCGGCGGCGGCGCCGGGCTCGAACTGCTGGAGGGCCAGATTCTGCCCGGTGTGCAGGTTCTGGAAAGATGGGTGGGATGACCGACCGCAAGCCGCTCATCGTCGGCAACTGGAAGATGAACGCCAACCACCTGGAGGCGATCCAGATGGTGCAGAAGCTCTCGTACCGGCTGGAGAAAGAAGACTACGACCGGGTCGATATCGTCGTCGTACCTCCGTTCACCTCGCTCCGGTCTGTGCAACTGGTGATCGAGCAGGACCACATACCTGTCGGCCTGGGCGCCCAGAACGTCTACTGGGAGGACTCCGGCGCCTTCACCGGGGAGATCTCACCGCCGATGCTGGCCAAGCTGGCCGTCAAGCACGTCATCGTCGGCCACTCCGAGCGCCGGGAGCACTTCGGTGAGACCGACGAGACGGTGAACAAGAAGGCCAAGGCGGTCATCGGCGCCGGCATGGCTGCGATCGTGTGCGTGGGGGAGACTCTCGACCAACGTGAAGGCGGTGAGGCGGAATCTGTGGTGTCCCGCCAGCTACAAGGGGCGCTCCGGGGCTTGTCAGTGGAGGACGCTTCCTCGATCGCCATCGCCTACGAGCCGGTGTGGGCCATCGGCACCGGCCGGACTGCCCTGCCCGACGACGCCGGCACCATCGGCGGGCTCATCCGGAACCAGCTTCGAGACAGTCTCAACAGCGAGGTGGGCTCGCAGGTGCGCATCCTCTACGGCGGTTCGGTCAACTCGGGCAACATCAAGGACTTCATGGCCAAGTCGGAGATCGACGGGGCCCTGGTGGGCGGGGCATCGCTCGACCCCGATCAATTCGCCGCCATCGTGAGGTATCGACTTTGAGCCACACACTGATCCTGTTGCGCCACGGCCAATCGGAGTGGAACCTCTCGAATCTGTTCACCGGGTGGACCGACGTCGGCCTGACCGATCAGGGTGAGGAGGAGGCGAGGACCGCAGGCAGGCTGATGGTCGAAGAGGGCTTGAAGCCCGACGTGATGTTCACCTCGGTGCTGAAGCGCGCCACTCGCACAGCCGATCTCGCACTCGAGGAGGCGGGTTGGACGGACATCCCGACCAAGCGTCACTGGCGACTCAACGAGCGGCACTACGGCGATCTCCAGGGCCTGAACAAGAAGGAGACCGCGGCGAAGCACGGCGACGAGCAGGTTCTCATCTGGCGCCGCTCCTACGACATCCCGCCTCCGGTGATCGCTCTGGAGGACGAGCGACATCCTTCTCTCGACCCGCTGTATGCCGACGTCGACCCGGCCGAGCTTCCCGGATCGGAGGCCCTGTCCAACGTCGTCGATCGGATGCTGCCTTACTGGTTCGCAGAGATCGTCCCTGAGCTGAAAGCGGGGAAGACCGTGCTCATCGTGGCCCACGGCAACTCCCTGCGGGCGTTGATCAAGCATCTCGACGACATCAGCAACGAGGAGATCGTCGATCTCAACATCCCCACCGGGATTCCTCTCGTGTACGAGTTGGACGACGACCTGAATCCGATCTCCAGCCGTTACCTGGGCGATCCCGAGGCCGCCGCCGCAGCCGCCGAGGCCGTGGGGAAGCAGGCCGGCTGAGCGCCCGTGTTTAGGACTCAACTTGTGGCACTGGTACAATGGCGCTCCCGCCCGACGGCGGGTTTCAACGTCTCTGACCTAACGACTAATGGGCATATTCACCGCCATCGCGATCGTCATCCACATCATCCTCTCGCTGGCCCTCGTGGCCCTGGTGCTGCTGCACTCCGGGAAGGGCGGTGGTTTGTCTGACGTGTTCGGCGGCGGGATGTCCACTTCGAACCTCACCGGTTCGACCGTGGTCGAGCGAAACCTCGATCGTCTGACGGTCATCGTCGGCGTCCTCTTCGGTGTCAGCACCTTTGCTCTCACCTTCATGCTGAGCTGATTCGCGACCGATAGAATCGCCGACTCACACTCCTGTCGGAGTGGCGGAATTGGAAGACGCGCCAGGCTAAGGACCTGGTGGGGTTTATCGCCCCGTGGAGGTTCGAGTCCTCTCTCCGACACCCAGAACGCGAACCCAGGGTTGTGGACTTCGCTCAGCGCCTCTCGAGCCTCGCTCGAGAGGTAGGGAGTTTCGTAGAAACTCCAACTTGTCCATAGGACAAGCGAAGTCCAGCGCCCTCGGTTGGTCGCTTCCTCGGCGCCCTCCCCCCAACTGGTCAGCTGCGGGCGGATTCGGCGGCGCGCTTCATGCCCTGACCCTCGATGGTCATGTAGCGGTCCGTCAGGTTCTTGTAGAACAATGCGACGATTGGGATCAGTGGGCCTCGCATATCCAGGGTCAGCGTCAGGCGTGATCGGCCTCCGTCCAGCTCCTCGACGCGGTGGCCCGCGACGCTGGTCATGCCGCCAGACTTCTGCTGCCATTCGAAGTAGGTTGGGGCATCCCAGACGGTGATGTCCCATGTGCCTTCTGGAAGCTTCGGCTGCTTGAGGCGAACCTGACTGCCCTCCCCCACTGGAGAGGGCGTAAGTAACTCGACAACGTCCACGGTCTGGATGTGCCGCGGCCACGCCTCGAGGTCACTGAGCACCTCCCAGACGCGCTCCTTAGGGGCGTGGATTTCGATCGATTCCTCAAACCGCATGTCGGACAGTCATCTTGCTCGTACAAGGAACAATTGGGACAGGCTAGCCAGGAGAGCGAACCCTTTCGCCCTCTTCAGCAGATCCTGACGGAGCAATGGCTACGACCTCTGTCAGGGCGGAATTGCCGAACCGGGAACCGTCAAAACGGTGTTAATCCTCTATTCCGTCGGGCGAGCCCTCCATGGGGGATGAAGCCCGAGCTACCGGTATACAACAGCATTGGCTCGCACCGCGCAGCCGGCAGCGCCCCAGCAGGATCTCATGCCGATTCACCATCGAAATTGGCATGACTCAGCTGCTCTCGGCAGCCAAGATCCTTGAGTTTCCACTCTGGTCTGCCGAAGCAACCGACGGGTCTTCGACACCGCACACTGCACAGGTGGAGAGGGGCTCAGCTTGGGTATAGCCGTGAAGGTCTGACTTGGTTTTCTGTGACAATGAAGCTCCTAGAATTGAAGTCTTGCGTGGGGGAGTGATCTTTTCTGTGGACCAACCTGTAGACCGTACAAAGCGCGTGTTCGATCCTGAGCGGGGCCGGCGATTTCGAAGAGAGCAAGGCGAACATCAGCTATCGCGTCACCAGTGATCCGGACACGATCCAAGAGTTCCACGCGCGGCACTACACGCCTCTCCCTGGCGCACCGGTTCCCTGATGACGGCCGTATTGGCACTGTCAAGAGCATGCTGCGGGCGGGTGGTGAGTTGATCTGCGCTGACATCGATGGCGATTGGGTCGCCGGCACCTTCAACATCCCTCGCGAAGAAAAATATGTGATGAAGCCTTCGGCATCCGCGATGCGGACGAAGCGATTCGTAACAAGAGGGTGGCCGCCGCCTTGATCATCTGAAGCTTCGAGCGGGCCGTCGAATTGGGCGTGAATCAGGCGACGCTCGGCAGATCTCTGCCGTTTCTCGGTAAAGGCCCCGTCTGGTTCAAGGCGAAGTGGGGCGCCACGATCACCTGGGGATCGCGCCCGCGTGAGTTGCACATGTTCATGGGCCTCCGACAGCCAGCCGTTCGACAAATGCTCTCGGCAAGCCCCGTCATCCACGTGGTGGACGGTGACCTGGTCGCGTCCACATGGTTGGAACCAGGTGACGAGATGCTACGGATCGCCGTCCGCGAGGCTGGCAGGTTCGTCGGCATCTCGAAGTGGAACGTCGTCGGGCTACCGGAGACTCTCGCCGCAGGCGCCTCCGAGCTGTCGACGAGCGAACGGATCATCCCGGTCCCGGTCGTTCCGAGCGCCGACCAACCGCTCTGGCTAGGCGAGGTGCTGTCCGCGACCGAGTTGGGGAATAGCCATGCCGACTCGGCGGGCGTCAGCGCTGAAGGAACGAGGATCCCTCGATGGCCCGACCGGTCTCTGGCCCTGACCAGTCGGCCGGCATTCGCTGAACGGCTCGGGTCATCCGTTCACACTGTTTCGACTGGACGAAACAATTACGTAACACAGCCCGGTTGATCATCCCGGTCGTACCGACCCCGGTTTGTGAGGAGCCGATATGGACACTGGTGACGCTGCCTGGCTGCTGATATCGAGTGCACTCGTCCTGTTCATGACACCCGGACTTGCCCTGTTCTACGGAGGCATGGACCGGTCGCGCAACGTCTTGAACATGCTGATGATGAACTTCTGGTGCCTGCTGATCGTCCCGGTGGTCTGGGTGATCGTCGGCTACTCACTGGCCCAGTCGGGGGACGGCGCCTGGTTGGGCAACCTCGACGCAGCCTTCCTCGATGGCTTCGACATCAGCGGCGAGGACGGGGGCTTTGGGCTTCTCGTCATCGCGTTCCTGGGGATGTTCGCGGTTATAACCCCTGCGCTCATCTCGGGCGCTGTCGCCGATCGCATGAAGTTCTCGGCGTGGGCGCTTTTCGTGCCCCTTTGGCTCGTCCTTGTGTTCAGCCCCGTGTTCAAATGGGTGTACGGCGGGTGGATGGGGGACCGCGGCGTCCTCGACTTCGCCGGCGGCACCGCCATCCACGTCAACGCCGGTATCGCCGCGCTCGCCGCGGTGCTCGTGCTCGGCAAGCGGAAGGGGTGGCCGGAGGAGGGCCACCGACCCCATTCGATGCCGCTCGTGATGCTGGGTGCCGGCATCCTCTGGTTCGGTTGGTTCGGGTTCAATGCGGGGTCGGCGCTGGCGGCCAACGGCCAGGCGGTCCAGGCTTTCATGAACACCTTCCTGGCCGCAGCCGCAGCCGGCCTCGCCTGGGCCATCGTCGAGCGAGTCCGCGACGGGCACTTCACCAACCTCGGCACCGCATCGGGGATAGTCGCCGGCCTGGTGGCGATCACCCCTGCGGCCGGGTTCGTGTCAGGTATGGCGCCGATATGGATCGGGCTGGCCACTGGCGTCATCTGCTCGTATGCCGTAAACCTCAAGGCGAAGGCCGGCTACGACGACGCCCTCGACGTGGTGGGCGTCCATCTCGTTGGAGGCCTCATCGGCTCTCTCGCAGTGGGTCTGTTCGCCAACCCGGACTTCTTCGGCGGCGAGTTCATGGCAGGTCTCTTCTACGGGGGAGGGATGCGGCTCTTCGGCGAGCAGGCCCTCGCCAACGCTTCCACCATGGTCTACAGCTTCGTGGTCACCTTTGTCATCATGCTCGCTCTGAAGGCGACCATCGGGGTGAGAGTCAGCGACGACGTCGAGGACACGGGCCTCGATCTCGCCGAACATGCCGAGACTGCATACAGCACCGGCAGTGCCAGCGTCACCCGCAACTGAACGGAGGATCTCATGAAGTTGGTAACCGCAGTCATCAGGCCCTCCAAGGTCGACGACGTCAAAGAAGCACTCAAGTCGGCCGGCGTGCTCGGGATGACCGTGACCGAGGTCCAAGGGTTCGGACGCCAGCTCGGTCACACCGAGATCTATCGGGGCGCCGAGTACAAGGTGGATCTCATCCCGAAGGTGAAGGTGGAGGTCCTGGCCGACGACGAGTCGGCTCAGCGAATAGCAGACGCCGTGGCCGCCGCGGCGCAGACCGATTCCGTCGGCGACGGCAAGATCTGGCTGACCGAAGTGGCCGGGGTCATGCGCATTCGCACCGGCGAGCGCGAC
>Ga0299914_10003888_pt1 | contig 10640 bp, 12 predicted proteins | sample RVTome_10_FD_201361 | JGI IMG/M metagenome (GOLD analysis project Ga0299914, IMG submission 201361) | Soil microbial communities from uranium-contaminated site in the Upper Colorado River Basin, Wyoming, United States - RVT153D57 (version 2) ... | reverse complement strand
GACCCAGATCTTCTCGAAGCGGCTGATGGGCGTAGCCGTCCTCGCTCGCACAGGCACGCCAGGCTTCCATCGCGACCACTCAGACGTCCCATGATCGTAACGCTATCTCAGCTGGTCCCGGCGCCGGGTGAGATAGGCCGTTTCGGCGGTGTTGCCTGCGAGGTCGATGGCCCGGTCGTACGCTTCGCGGGACTCTTGACTACGGCCTAACCGACGGAGCAGATCAGCGCGGGCGGCGTGGTAGGCGTGATAGCCGGCCAACGCGTCCTCCAGCCGGTCGACGGTGGCCAGTGCCACCTCCGGTCCGTCGAGCTCGGCGACGGCGATGGCCCGGTTGAGCGCGACAATCGGGGAAGAATCGAGGCGGATGAGTTGGTCGTAGAGGGCCACGATCTGTGTCCAGTCGGTGTCGCGCATGTCGCGGGCGGAGGTGTGCACGGCGTTGATCGCGGCGAGGATCTGGTAACGGCCCGGAGTCTCCCCGGCGGCGGCAGCGGCGAGGCGTTCGCGCACCAGCCGGTGGCCCTCGGCGATCAGCGCCGTATCCCAGGCGCCGCGGTCGTGCTCATCGAGGGTGACCAGTTCGCCGCCAGCCGAGACGCGGGCGGTACGACGAGCCTCGGTAAGGAGCATCAGTGCGAGCAGTCCGTCCACCTCGCCGTCGTCGGGCATGAGGGCACGGAGCATCCGGGTGAGCCGGATTGCCTCTCCAGTCAGGTCGTGACGGACCGGATCGGTGTCCCGGCCGGTGGCCAGGTAGCCTTCGTTGAAGACGAGGTAGAGGACGGCGAGCACGCCAGATACACGTGTCGGGAGGTCGTCTGCAGTCGGTACCCGGTACGGGATGCGCGCCGCCTTGATCTTGGCCTTGGCGCGGGAGATCCGCCTAGCCATGGCGCTCTCCTGGACCAGGAAGGCCCGGGCAATCTCGGGCATCGTCAGACCGCCGACCATCCGCAGCGTGAGCGCCACGCGGGCCTCCATGCCGAGCGCTGGGTGGCAACAAGTGAAGATCAGCCGGAGCCGGTCGTCTTCGATGGGGCCGATAGGCTCGGGCGGGTCGTCGTCGTACACCATCTGAGCCTCGTTGTGCTTGTCGTCGCGCTTGTTCTCGCGCCTTATCCGGTCAATGGCCTTGCGGTTGGCGGTGGTGGTCAGCCACGCACCGGGATTTGGCGGAATGCCGCCCACCGGCCATCGCTCGACGGCGGTGGCGAAGGCCTCGGCGGCGGCCTCTTCGGCGATATCGAGGTCGCCGAAACGCCTGGTCAGCGGGGCGACCACCCGCGCCCACTCCTCGCGGTGGGCGCGGACGATCGCCTCTCGTGCCTCGTCGTTCACGGTCACTCGTCGTGGAAGGGCCGCACCTCGACGCGACGGCTGCAATGCCGGGATGCTTCGGCCGCGATCTTGAGTGCTGCATCGAGGTCGGGGGCCTCAATGATCCAGAGCCCGCCAAGGTATTCCTTTGATTCCACGAAGGGGCCATCGGTGAGCACCGGCTCAGTACCCTGGTTGTCGATGACGGTCGACGTGCTGGGCGCGGCGAGACCGCCGGCGAAGACCCAATGCCCCTCGGCCCGGAGCCGGTCGTTGAACGCGTCGGTAGCGGCCAGTTCGTCCTCGGTGGCGAAGGTGGACTCATTGTCGATCACGGAAATCAGGTAGCGCATCTCATCTCTCCTTTGGTTGGGGCGAACCGCGTGCGGCGGCCTCTCACCTATACCACGAACAGCCCTGTCCCGATCGGACATGGCGTCGCCGGAAATCGGAGAGATGCTCGGCGAGCGTTTGACCCTGGTCGTAGCCGCCGACGAGGCCCGCATATCGCATGTCGAAGGCGTCGAGGGCCGGCGTCTGCTCTGCAAGGATCAGCGACGTGTCCGTGATGACCCGGATGGTGGCGAACACGAGCACGATCCCGATGAGCAGCACGATGCTGCTCCAGGTACGACTGCGAGACGCCGCGCCATCATGCCGCGTCCTTTCTCTCCACGGCGTCCTCGACATCGCCCTGCACGCTCCGCACGTGTTTGAACGCCCACAGCGCGAGCACGGCTAGGCCGACGTAGAACACGGCACTGACGACGCCGACCACGTGCACGCCGGATGTGAACGCCTCGCGAGCTGCGGCCAGCAGGTCATCGCTCAGCCCCGCGGGTAGTTGCTGTGCCGCGACGATCGCGCGGTCGATGCTCTCTCTCGTGGCATCGGCGACATCGGAAGGTGCATCGCCGAGGGCGCCTTCCACGTTGCTCCGGTACACCGCTGTGCCGAGTGTGGCGAGGGTGGCGATGCCAAGGCCCAGCCCGAACTCGTTGGTGGTCTGCACGACCGAGGCGCCGGAGCCGGCCTTGTCTCGCGGTACGGCGCCCATGGCGAGGTGGTTGCACAGCGCGGCCAACGGTCCGGTACCGAGCATGGCGACGCACATCGCGACGACGATCCCCTCGGGACCGGACGTTGAGCCGGCCCGCAGGAACATCGCGTAGCCGACGGCCGCGAGGAACAGTCCGCCGGCGATCAGGTATGCGGGGCGGATGTGATTCGCCAGCGGCGGGGTGCTCAGGTTCCCGGCAATCATCAGCACGTTCGGGGCGACCAAGAGCAGGCCCGCCATGAGCGGAGTGAGGTCGGTCACGTTCTGCAGGTACAGAGTGACCATAAGCAGAGTGCCAGTGCCCACGACGCTGGTGACGAACATCAGCGTCAGCGCGGAGCTGAACGTGCGGTTGCCGAACAGGCGCAGGTCCAGCAGCGGGTCCTTCAGTCGCCGCTGCCGCCGGACGAACACCAGCGCGGCCGCGACGCCAAACGCCAGAGCGACGGCGGGGAACCACTCCCAGCCGTGGCGGGCGAGCTCCTTGAGCCCATAGACGGACGGCAGGATCGCGGCCAGCGACAGCACGACGCTGAACGGGTCGAGCCGGCCCACCTCCGGTGCCTTCTGGTCGGGCAGCAGGAACGGTCCGATCACCAGCAGCACCAAGATGCCCGGCACGGAGACGAGAAACACCGATCCCCACCAGAAGTATTCGAGCAGAGCACCACCGACCAGCGGGCCGAGCGTGAGCCCAGCCATGAAGCAGGTCAGGTAGATCGCGAGCGCGCGGGCGCGCTGCATCTCGTCGGCGAACATGCCCGTAACCAGGGCCAGCACCGACGGCATCACGGCCGCGCCGGCGATGCCGAGCAGCGCGCGGCTGGCGATGAGCATCTCCGGACTCGTGGAGAATGCCGCCGCTACCGAGGCCGCACCGAAGACGGCCGCGCCGATGAGCAGCAGCTTCTTGCGGCCGATCCTGTCTCCGATAGTGCCCATCGTGACCAGGAAGCCCGCGATTAGGAAGCCGTAGATGTCCACGAGCCACAACTGCTGCACCCCGGTCGGCGCGAGGTCGGCGGTCAGGTGTGGCACCGCGAGGTACAGCACCGAGAAGTCCATCGTGACAAGGAACGTGGGCAAGCCGAGCACGGCCAGCCCGATCCACTCGCGCCGTCCAGCACTGGGACTCGTGTGCGTTGTCGTCATGATCTGATTCCTGTTCGTTCTTCGATGTGGACGCCCGTTGCGGACGCTCGTCACTTCTGCGACGAACGGCGATGCCCCGATCGGACAACACCTTCCGGAAATCTGCCGCGCGTTCGAGTGCGCAGACCGCTCGGGTGATCCGAACATCGACGCTTCTCGCGGTCCTCTCCCGTGCGGCATCATTCATCTATGAGCGGCGACGCAGCAGCACACGAGGGAGACAGTCCCGCGGTGGGCGCCCAGGAGACGCCACCTGCCGGTTGCTCAGCTGCGGCTGGTCGTCGAAGTCGACGATCTGGATGCCGCCGTCACGTTCTACCGAGACGCGCTGGGTTTGACCGAAGCGGTCGTGGTCGTTGGGTTCGCGCATGAGGACTCCGGTCGATGGCTAGTCCCCGGTCGGCTTCCATGCAGGGAGTCGCCTCCGGGCTGGTCAGCGGCCAGGTGCACGCCCAGGCGATCGGCCATCGCCGTCAGGTAAGCCAGGCCCAGGGGAATCCGGCCCGGTCGGGTGAGTTCGTCTTGGAGTCGGCCTCCGGTGTGGGCTTCAGGCGAGGCGGCAGAGCCATTCTGCCTTCGTAGCGGAGGCGACTCGGTGGTCGGCTTGGCAGGCTCGATGCCGATCCCGATCGCCAGGTAGGTCTTGCCGGTGCCGAGGGCCCCAAGGTCGACGAGACGCTTTGCTTACTCACACTATGGAGTGCCATACGAATCCGTTTAGAGTTCGAAGGTGGCGTTGCGACTGGTTGCCGTGAGCTTTGACGTCCGGGATGCGGGCGGTGTGGCGGCGTTCTGGGCCGACCTGCTCGGTCGAGAGATTGTCCCTGAGCCAAGCGGCGCTCTGGTGCCAGGGAACGACACTCAGGTCGGGCTCCGATTCGTCGTCGCTGACACCGAGGAAGGGGCCGGGCCGAACCGTCTCCATCTCCACCTGACCAGTTCCGACCTCGAAGACCAATCCCACACCGTCGAGAAGGTCGTCGAACTCGGCGGTCGTGTGATCCGACAGCACCCCGAAGAAGGCCACGTGGTGATGGCTGACCCGGGCCGCAATGAGTTCTGTGTGATCGAGCCCGAGAACGGCTTTCTGGCCGGTTGTGGCTTCCTCGCCGAGGTCACGTGCGAAGGCCCTCCGAATGTTGGCCGGTTCTGGAGCGAGGCGCTCGGGTGGCCACTCGTCTGGGACCGCGGCCAACAAACGGCCATCCAGTCCCCACTCGGAGGCACCAAGGTCTCATGGGACGTCCGCCCCGGGTCGCCCAAATACGGGAGCAAGCGCCAGCGGTTTGACCTCATTGCATCAGACCTGGCTAGCGAGCTACCGCGACTGGTGGCTCTCGGTGCAACCCAGCTGGGAGACAACGATGGCGTGGTGGCGATGTCCGAACCCGGAGACTACGAGTTCACTGTCAGCACGGCTGAAGCAGGGGCTTGAGCAGGTAGACGGAGCACGAACCGAAGTTCAATTCGCCCAGGCCACGTGCTCGGCTGTAGAGACAACGTTGGGCGAGAACGGCCGCGGACCGAACCGTGACCGGAGATGAGGGTAACGAGTCGCAGCCTGCGGTGTCCGAGCTACCAAGGTGGCCCATGATCGTCCACGCGTCGTGTGCGACCTTGGGTAGCCCGTCGTTTTGCGAGACGTCGTAGAACCCATGGAGACTGATCCTCAAGCTATTCAGGCTTGGACATCTGGTGTGTTGCAGACTCGAGAACGTACACCTGATATCGGCGAATCACCCGCTCTCCAAGGTCGATCGGGCGTGATACTCCTAGCTGGACTGACTCCACGGTTGTCTCAGCCTAAGGCCGAGGGGCCGGGGAGGGCGTGCGAATTCTCAGACCGGGCACCCGGCAATGCTCGCATTCACCTCTCCAGGAAGAATTCGGCAAGGTTCGGGGCTATGGCCGCAGCAGCGAAGATGTGGTCTTGGCCGGGGACGGTGCTGCGGCGGGCGTTTGGAGTGAGCTCGGCGACTTTGTCTGCCGTGGCTTCGATGAACGGGAAGCTGCTGTCGCCGGCGAGGACAAGTGTGGGCGTAGTTATCGCTCGGAGTGTCATCTCCGGTGGTTGGTAGTCTCCCATGATGAGGGCGTCGTAGGCGAGCGTATCGGCGAGAGTCATGAGTTCGTCCCAGAACGGAGTTTGCCTGAGCGGCGCGAGGTGCTCTGGAGGGAGGCCGATTACGGTCTCCATCCAGTAGTCGACGGCATCTGCCCGTCGCCCATCCGCCAATAGCGTGGTAAGCACCTCGGAAGGTGGCGGGACGAGATCGGTGCGACCCCCTATGACGTATGGGGGTTCCCAGACGACCAGCCGGTCGATCGGAAGCCCTTGAGCGGCAGCTTCGAGCGCCAGGACGGACCCAGAAGAGTTCCCGAATACATTGGCGTGGCCGCCCGCTGCCGCGATCAAGGCTGCGAGGTCGTCGACTTCCTTGTCGACCGTGAACGGATCTGTGTCGCCTGAGTCCCCGCGACCGCGACGGTCGTAATTGTGAACTCTGAAATTTTCTCCGAGCTCGGTCGCCAGGGTGGCATGGCCGCGCCGATCCGCTCCCGCTCTCCCAATGAGAACAATCGGAGGGCCATCCTCCCCAACGATGTCGTAGGCGATGGTGGTCCCGTCGCTGGAGGTTACTCTGTTCATCGTGCTCCCTTCCGGGATCTCAGGATCGTCGAAGCGGCGAGAAGGCCGGTGAGGGCGAACCACACCACTGCGTTAAAGGCCGAGCGGTAGCCGACATGGGCGATATCGCCAGAAATGGGAAGGTCGGCACCTCCGTTAGCTAGCGAGACGCCACCCGACACAGCAATGGTCGTCACGACGGCGACGCCCAGGGCACCACCCAGGTTGAACGAGGTGTCGACCATGCCCGAGGCAAGACCTGCTTCCTCTTCTCCGACGCCCGTGAGAGCCGAGATCTGAGAGGACACGAACGCGGCGTTCAATCCCGGACCAAATACCGCCAGGCCCGCAACAATCCAACCGACGCCGGCCGTTTGAGCGGTGGCGGATGACAGCGTGAATGCCCCCACACCGATGAGCCCCATGCCAATGCTGGCGACGAGCCGCACACTCGTTCTGGTAACGAGCGCCTGTGCGCCCCACGCTCCCGCAATGCCCGACACCATCATCGCCGAGCCGACCAAACCAAATTCCAGCGCCGACCATCCCCGTACTTGCTGGCCATAGAGAGTGAGCGGAAACAGCACACCGTGTAGTCCCATCCCTGCCAAGAGGATGACGAAGTTGCCACCGACGACGGTCCTCAACGTCAGGACGCGGAGGGGCAGCAGGGGGGAAATTGCCTTTCGCTCTATCGCCACGAACAAGGCAAGCGAAGCTACCGATGCCGTGAGCAGACCCAGAGTTTGGTTGCTCGACCATCCTGTGTCGGGCACCTGGACGACTGCGTAGACCAACAGGAGCATTCCCACGGTGACCGCGACTGCACCGGCCAGGTCCATGTCGCCCTTCCCCCGCGGATACCGGGGCAGGACCATACGGCTGAAGGAGAAGAGAAGGATGCCAATGGGGATGTTGAGGAAAAAGATCCACCTCCATCCGGCCACGGCAGTCATCAGACCACCTACCAGTAGACCGGCGATTGCTCCCACCCCGCCCAAGCCGCCCCATACCCCCAATGCGCGATTGCGAGCGGGCCCTTCAGGGAAAATACTCATGACCAGAGACAGAGCGGTCGGGGCCATTACGGCCGCCGCCAGGCCCTGGATGGCTCGAAGTGTCACCACGCTCCCAGGTGACCAGGCGAGCCCGCACCCGAGTGACGCGAGGACGAAGAGGGCCACGCCTCCCATGAAAACTCGGCGTCGCCCCAGGAGGTCCGCCATGCGTCCTCCGAGCAGCATCAGCCCACCGAAGGTGAGCGCATACGCCGTCACGACCCATTGCACGTCTGTGCCTGAGAAAGGCAGGTCCCTTTGCATCGACGGCACAGCCGTCAACACGATCGTGGAGTCGAGCGTCACCATCACCCAGGCGGTTCCGAGCAAGGCCAGGGCCCGTCCACGACTGACCTCCGCTGTCCCAAGTCTTGTCGATCTCTTTTCTTGCACGGCCATCAAGACGCTCTACTCCTGGTGTTGTCATCGCGAGACCTTCAGATTCGTGGCTCACCGGGGCCGTCGAGCCACGGCTAGCAGGACCACGGTGGCCGTGCCGGGATTGTGGAGGCGGCGGATCGGCAGGCTCACGAGGAACAGGATGCTGCCTGTGGTGAAGCGCACCCGACGACCCATCTCACACTCGAGTTCGACAATGCCGCTCTCGACGATGACAAGGGAGTCTCTCCATTCCTCCTCTCGATACGGGCGCATGCCGAGGGCAGGGATCGAAATCCGTCGGAACCGGTATCCGCTTCCCGGGAATCGATGAGGTGTCACGGACTCCGGTCACGGCTCCAGGCTGCGAGCCAGACCGAATGCCGGGAAGAGGTCGGGTCGGATGAAGGCCGTGACCTCCGCCACCTTCCCGTTTGCGACCTGGAGCACATCGAACACTGCCGCCTCGTACGTTGATGCGCCAGGTGGGCGGAAATAGACGCCCGCAGCCGGTTGCCGATTTGCCATCATGGGAACCAGGCGTAGGACTCCCGCCCCGCGGGTACCTATCACGTGAAGTCTGTGGAACGTGACAATGGCGTCGCGGCCCTGATACCACGTGGGGCTTGGCGGCATCGACAATCGAGCATCGTCCGCCAACAGGTCCGCCATTTCCTGATGGTTTCCGTTCTCATGGGCATCGATATATCGACGAAGCAGGCGTTCCTCCTCCGGTGTCATCCGGTCCGGTGTCGACCACTCCGAGGATCGGGGTGAGAGATTGTCACGCATCACCGCCCTCGCCCTCTGCAAGGCGCTGTTGGCCGCCGGGACAGTCGTGTTCAGGAGAGTCGCCGTTTCCTTCGCCGGCCATCCGAGCACACCCTGGAGGATGAACACCGCTCTTTGCTTGGGCGTCAGCATCTGTATCGCTGTGATGAATGCGAGGCTTATCGTCTCTCGCGCTACGACCACCTCCTGGGGCTCGTGGTCAACCGAAGACCTCGCCAAGAGATGGTCTGGGTACGGCTCGATCCAGGGTCCTTCCACGGTGGAGGAAGGCTCAGGATTCGGGTCGGATGGGCTGAGGATCTGGACTGGAAGAACGCGACGCCGACGTCTCCGCAAGGCGTCGAGGCAAGCGTTGGTGGCGATCCGGTATAGCCATCGACGGTAGGAGGATCGCCCCTCAAACTGCCCTCGATGCCGCCACGCCCGCAGGAAGGTTTCCTGGGTCAGGTCATCGGCATCTTCCATGGAACCCAGCATGCGATAGCAATGAACGTGAATCTCACGGTGATACCGGGCCACCACGCCGTCGAATGTCATGGGGTCGTCACCGCTGGTTGCGGATCTGATTTCCTCTCCGCCGTCTCTGTCAACAGATCGATCGTCGCTAGTTGGGCCTGTCCAATACTGACTATGCATGAGGTTTCTGACGACAGGTGATGCAGGATCTCATCGCGTGCCAATCTGGCGTGGAGCAATTTTCCCCGGACCACACCCGGACTGGGGGCCCGGTGAACGGAGGATGATCGAAGCTCGGTCTCCCTGTGTCAACGATAGCCAAGAGCATGGTCGTCGACCGGCTCTGGCAGGTTCACTGGAGCCTCCCGCGGGCGTGCGAATCCGTCAGGGGATCATCGACGTAACGGCGGTGACGTTGACGGCCGAAGATGCCACCCCCCTACCGATTCGTTGTGACCGGGTCCATCGTCGGGCATAGACCGGGTCCATTTAGAGGATGGGTTCGGTTTTCGCCATCCGACTGCGCCCGACGGGCTGGCATTGTAAGCGACCTCACTGCCAAGCAGATTACCGACGCGACTGTGACCTCACGTCCGACCCGGACCGGCGCTTCCATCCCCTTGGCAAAGATCGAGCCAGCTGACGACACCGACGGTCGGCTGCGGCTAACCACAGCGCTCTTTGGTGAATCGGTGCAATATCGCACCATCCCATCTGCCGGAGCCACTACTATCCAAACGCTCTCGTTGTAACAGCGCCTGCGCGCTCATAGTTCACGATGATGACACCACTGGGGGAGACTCTGCTTTCCGTCACTTTAAACGCTGCTGGGATTGTGCCATCGGCGAACAAGCGCTTTCCATCACCCAATGTTACAGGATATATCTTAAGCCATAGCGCGTCAACCAAGTCATGAGCTATGAGCGTCTGAAGGAGGTCTCCGCTCCCGTAAACGTGCAAATCAGATCCAGGCCTTTGTGTGATCCTGACAACCTCGTCCACAATCTCTCCGCCCAAGAACACCGTAGGCTGCCATTCAGAGGAAGTCATGGTTCTCGAGGCGACATACTTAGTTGTTGTATTAACGCCCGGCCATTGTTCCGCATGTTGTGGCCAGAATGGTGCCCAAAGCTCAAATGTCTTTCGCCCAACCAACAGTTCAAATGGCATGTCCATCTGCTCACGTATAGCTGCTCGAACAACGTCGTCAGTATATGGGGCTATCCACCCGCCATACGCAAACCCCCCGCTTGTATCTTCCTCTGGGCCGCCCGGGGCTTGTATCACCCCGTCGATAGAGATATGGGAGACAACGATGACCTTTCTCATTACCAGAATTCCTTTCAATAGATGGGCAGTTTCTGCATTTCCGTTAAAGCTGGCGAGATGTCGATGAGCGGCGGACGACGGTCGACGGACGGTATCGGAAGAAACCTTTTGCCGGTTCCGAAGATCAGAAGCTCTGTGGCCTCTTCGTGAAGAAGTCCATGCGAGTGTTGAGCGCATGGCGACGCACGAGCATCGATTGATCACATCACCTCCTGAGGTTCTAGGGCGCCCTTCTCGGGCGACCGCTTCAGAATTGCTACGAACGGCTTTACCCCGATCCGACAATGTCCCCAGGATTCCTGCAGGCTCGACTTAATCGACTTCGAAGAGAACCGCATAACTCTCGTCACCCAACCGCAGAGCGATGAAAGGCCGACTTCCTGAACGCGGGCGCAACCTGAGCGAGAACAATCTAGAGGTCACCTAGCCGGTAGCTCACCCCTTGTCCCCCGAGTATCCAAACTTG
>Ga0299914_10003887_pt1 | contig 10640 bp, 8 predicted proteins | sample RVTome_10_FD_201361 | JGI IMG/M metagenome (GOLD analysis project Ga0299914, IMG submission 201361) | Soil microbial communities from uranium-contaminated site in the Upper Colorado River Basin, Wyoming, United States - RVT153D57 (version 2) ... | reverse complement strand
CCGCCTCGATCAGATGCTCCATCGCGGGGCCGCCGACGCCGTTGGCGTGGAAGACCACGGGCTCCTGGCCCGCCTCGAGCAGGACCTCCCGGACCCGCATGACGCCGGGCGTCGTCTGGCCCAGCATCGTGATCCCGACGCAGCGCTCGCCGAGGTCGGTGACCGGTCGCCCCGCCTCCCGGGCCATCCCCGCCACGGCGGCCGCCGCGTTGTCGAAGATGGCGCGGGCGATCTCGCCGAGGCCGAGGATGTCGATGACCGAGTGCATCACCGTCACGTCCGCCTCGCCGACGAAGGGCGCGAACGAGCGGCGGCCCGAGGCGCTCGGGGAGACGATCACCTTGGGGACCCCGACCGGCAGGGCGTGCATGGCGGCGGCGCCGAGCAGCGCGCCCTCCGCCCCGCCCAGGCACAGCACGCCTCGGATGCTCCCCTCGGCGTACAGGCGCAGGCAGGTCTCGCGCACCCCATCCTGCATCAGCTCGACCGCGGCGCCACGGGATCCGGCCGCGCGCACGTCTTCCAGGTCGTGCCCTCCGGCGCGCGCGACGTCCTCGCGGCTCACGTCCGCGGAGCAGCCCGCCTCCCCCAGGATGCCGGAGTCGATCACGACCGGGCGCGTGCCGTACGCGAGCAGGCGCTCCCGCACGTAGTCGATTTCTGCGCCCTTGGTGTCGAGCGTGCCGACGAGCGCGATGCCCGGCCGGTCTTCCACCTATGCAGCGGGCGTCTGGACGGACTCGAGCGCCTTGCGCAGCCGGTCGATCGAGTCCTGGACGTACTCGTCGTAGTAGTGCTCGGGGACCGCGCCGGTGCCGTGGTCGCGGAGGAACTGCTCCATGCCCTGGCTTGCCCCGGACTCGCCCGCATCGGCGATCTCGGTGCGCTTCGACAGCGGCGTGCGGTCGACCGGCACCACGAACTCCACGGTCAGGTAGTCGTCGTACCCGATGCCGGCGAGCTCCTGGACGAGCGCCTCCCAGTCGATGGCTCCCTGTCCCGGGGGCATCCGGTTGTTCTCCGCGACGTGGAAGTCGACGAGGTAGTCGCCGGTGTCCCGGATCGCCTGGCGCCAGTCGGCCTCCTCCATGTTCATGTGGAAGATGTCGAGGCAGACGCCGCAGTTCCCGCCGACCTCCTTGGCCATCGCCACGGCCTGGTCCGCGCGGTTGATGAAGTACGTCTCGAAGCGGTTGAGCGGCTCCACGCCCATGCGGACGCCGACCTCCTCGGCGTGGGCCTGGCACTCCTTGAGGCCCTCCACGCACCAGCCCCACTCCTCCTCCGGCGAGGCCATCGCCGTGACCTTGCCCACGGTCGAGGGCACGACCGTGAGGATGTCGCCGCCGAGCGAGGCGACGAACGACAGGCAGTCCTTCACGTAATGCACGCTTGCCTTACGGACGTAGTGGTCCTCGTGCACTAGGTCGCGCCCGCCGGTCATCAGCGTCACCGAGCCCCAGCAGGAGAGGCCATGCTGGTCGAGGAGGCCCTTGACCTCGCCGGCGTCGTAGGTGATCGGCTCGCCTGAGATCTCGATGCCGTCGTAGCCGCTGCGCGCCAGCCGCGCGATCGTCGTCTCGATCGGCTCGGCACGCATCCAGTTGTGCATGGCCACCTTGAAAGCCATTGGGGGTCTCCTCTCCTCGTGGGGCCTAGAGGCCCATCTTTCCGGGGTTCATGATGTTGTTGGGGTCGAGCGCGGCCTTCAGCAGCCGCATCGCGTCGAGCGCGCCGCCGTGCTGGCGGCGCATGTAGGGGCCGAGCTTGATGCCCACGCCGTGGTGGTCGTTCATCACGCCGCCGGCGTCCAGCGCGGCGGTCATCCCGTCCTCCCAGATCCTGTCGTGGAGCGCGAGCGCGTCGGATCCGCCGTCAGGCACGACGAAGCGGCCGTAGATCATCGTGCCCCAGGGGTACCAGTGCGAGAAGTGCATTCGCAGCTCTAGGCCCGCGTCGGCATATGGAACGCGCACCGCCCTGTGCAGCGCCTCGTAGACCGCCTCGATGCGCGCGTAGGTCGCGACAACGTCGAGCGTGCCCCAAATGGCGGGCAGCTCGGGCTGGTGCGGCGGGTGGTAGAAGTCGTAGCGCCGGTCCCACCAGCGCTGTCCCAGGATTGGATCGAGCAGCTCGCCGCCGGCCTGCGCCGCGATCTCGAGAGTCCGGCGCTCCTCCACCTCCACCGCCTCGGCCTCCCCCTCGAAGGCGAGCACCGTGTAGACGCCGCGCAGGTCCTCGCCGACCACCGGCGCGAACGCGAGCCGCGTGGCGTCCTCGTCATACATGCGCACGACCGACGGCCGGTGCCCTGACTGCAGCGTCCGCCGGAGCGCGTGGATGCCTGCTCCGACGGATGGGAACGCGACCGCCGCGAAGCGCCGCTCCGGGGGCATGGGCACCAGCTGCAGGGTCGCGCTGGTGATCACGCCCAGCGTGCCCTCGGATCCCGCGAACAGCTGCGTCACCTCAGGCCCCACCGCGTGCCTCGGCACCTCCACGGTCTCGATCAGGCCCGTGGCGGGCGTCGCGACGCGCAGGCTGAGCAGGAGGTCCTCGATCTTGCCGTAGCGCGTGGAGAGCACGCCGGAGCCGCGCGCGGCGATGTAGCCGCCCACAGTCGCCAGATCGACCGATGCCGGGTAATGCGGGAGCATCAGGCCGCGGGCGTTCAGCTCTGACTCGAGGCGCCGGCCGTTCACCCCGGCCTGCGCCGTGACGGTCATGGAGATCTCGTCGACGTCGAGTATGCGGTCGAGCGACCGCAGGTCGAGCACGATGCCGCCGTGGATGGCGAGCGCCCCGCCCTGGGTCCCGGATCCGCCGCCCCACGCCACGACCGGCGTGCGCTGCTCGTCCGCGGCGGCCAGCACGGCCGCGACGTCCTCTTCCGTCCGCGGCCGCACCACGATCTCCGGCCGGGCGAGCGGAGCGCCCGCGGCCGCCGCAGCGAGCGCCGGCCAGTACGTGTCCGCGGTGTAGGCGTCGAGCTCCTCCGGGGCCGTCGTCACGGCGTTCACTCCCACCGCAGCGGTGAGGGCGGCCTTCACATCCGCGACGCCGACCTTCGGAGTGGCGCTCATCAAAAGCCTTCTTAACCCTTTCAGAACACTGCAGAACTTGACAGGCAGGGTCTCATACGCTTTCAATACCTGTCAAGGCAATGAGCGGAGCGCCTCAAACCGCGCCTGCCACCCCGGCAGCGGCGGAGACCCAGGAGACGCCGCGCGGAGCCGGATGGAGCAAACGCCGCGTCGCGCTCGCTCTGCTGGCCGCCGCCGTCGGCGTGTGGCTGATCGTCAAGGCCAGCGAGGATCTGCGCCAGTTCGCCGTCGTGACCCTGAACGGGATTACGCTCGCCGCGCTCTTCTTCGTCGTCGCCAGCGGCTTCACCCTGATCTTCGGGCTCATGCGCGTGGTGAACATGGCCCACGGCTCGCTTTACCTGTTCGGCGGCTATCTGGCGCTCGAGATGCAGGACGCCTGGTTCACCGAGGACTCCGGCCTCGGCCTGTCGCTGAGCGGGGCGGGGACCGGGACATACGACCTGGTCAGCTGGGTCGTCCCGCTTCTTCTCGCGACCGCCATCATCGGGGTGATCGGCGTGCTGATCCAGCAGGTGTTCCTGCGCTGGAACCAGGGGCAGGACCTTCGGCAGGCGCTGATCACGATCGCCCTGTCGGTGATCTTCGCCGACCAGATGCTCGCGGCCTTCGGAGGCATCTCGAAGGACATCCAGACGCCCACGGACTGGCCCGAGAGCATCACCCTCCCCGGGGATGTGCGCTTCGGCTTCTTCCGCGGCGTGATCGTGCTCGGCGCGGCGATCCTGATCGGGCTCGGGCTGTGGTGGCTGATCACTCGGACCCGCTTCGGCAAGATCGTCCGGGCCGGCGTGGACGACCGCGACATGGTCTCGGCGCTAGGCATCAACGTGCAGCTCGTCTTCGCGGCCGCCTTCTTCCTCGGCGCGATGCTCGCCGGCCTCGGAGGAGTGCTCGGCGGCACGATGATCTCCCTCGCCCCGGGCGAAGACACGTCGTTCCTCCTCAACTCGCTGATCGTCGTGATCATCGGCGGGATGGGGTCGCTCGCGGGCGCGGCGATCGGCGCGTTGGCGCTCGGCCTGGTGGACGCCTACGCGGACGTCTACCTCGTGTTCGGCGACACGGACCTGACGAACTACTCGATCCTCGTGACCTTCGGTCTCCTCGTCGCCGTGCTCGCGGTACGGCCTCTGGGCCTGTTCGGGAGACCCGCGTGACAGGGTCGGCGGGACGCATCAGCTGGCCCGCGCTCGCCGTGGTGGCCGGCCTGGCGGCGCTCGCCCCGCTCGTTTTCACCGACTTCTTCGTGTCGGTGATCCTGACCAAGTCGCTGTGGCTCGGACTGGCGGCGGCCAGCCTGATCTTCCTGTCTGCCTACGGCGGCATGGTGTCGCTCGCCCAGGTCGGGATCTACGGCGTCGCGGGCATGACGTTCGCGAATCTCGTCGCTGCGGACGGAGGCTCCGCGGCCGCGTGGTCGCCCTGGCTGGCCACCGCCGTCGCGATCGTCGTCGCGGTCGGCGTGGGACTCGCGTTCGGGGCGATCGCCGCGCGCAGCGTCGGCATCTACTTCCTGATGATCACGCTCGCCTTCTCGGTGCTCGTCTTCTACTTCTTCTCGCAGGTGACGCAGCTCTCGGGTTTCGGGGGCGTGAACAACGTCGACCTGCCCGCGCTCGTGGGGAACCCCGGACTGGACCCGACCCGGCTCTACTACACCACGCTGGTGGTCGCCATCCTGGTGTTCGTCGGACTGCGCTACGTCTCGCGCACGGCTTTCGGCCTGGCGCTCCAGGGCCTGCGCGACGAGCCGGCCCGCATGCGCGCACTCGGCTTCGACGTGACCCGGCACCGGATCCTGGCCTTCGGCCTGGCGGCATTCGTGGCGGCCATCGCCGGGATCCTGTCGGTCTGGTACAACCGCCGCATCACGCCGGGTTCGATCAACCTGGCGCAGACGATTGATGTCCTCATCATCGCCGTCATCGGGGGGCTGTACCGGCTCGAGGGTGCCTGGGTCGGCGCGTTGACCTATGCGCTCCTCGACAACTACTCGCGCGAGTGGACGCCCACGGTGGGCGACGTGCTCGGGCCGGAGCGGTTCAACACGATCCTCGGGGTCGTCTTCCTGGTGATCGTGCTGCTGTCGCCCGGCGGCCTCATGGGCCTGTGGGAGCGAGGGCGCGAGTTCTTCGGGAAGCGAAGACGGGGGCCTCCGGGAGGGGTGGCAACTCCATCACCGGCCGGTGCCGCCGGGGACGGCACCAACTGAAAGGCGAAACGAACGTGAAGCGACACGAGGAGGAGGAGGACAAGTGAGGAGCAGACGATTGCTGGCGCTGATAGGCGCCATGCTCGCGTTGGCGCTCGTCGTCACCGCCTGCGGCGACGACGACGACGATGACGGAGGGGGCGGAGACCAAGCCGCCGAGCAGGAGGGCGGTGGAGGCGGCACGATCAAGGTCGGCTTCCTGTCCGACTGCGAGGGCGCCTTCGGGACGTTCTTCGAGCCGACCGCTTCGGGGTTCAACCAGGCGCTGATCGACAAGGCCGGCGCCCAGCCCGAGAGCGAGAAGCCGAGCGACGGGGTCACCGGCGCCAAGGTCGCGGGGGCGAACATCGAGGTGGTGGGGTACGGCTGCGCCGACGACACGGCCGACAAGGCCATCGAGGAGACGCGTCGCCTGATGGAGCAGGAGGACGCGGACATCCTGGTCGGGCCGCTCTCGGGCGACGAGGGCATCGCCGTGGCGAACTACGCGAAGGAGCACCCGGACAAGACGTTCATCAACGGAATCGCCGGTGCGCAGGACTCGACGCTGAAGGTCCAGGCCCCGAACTTCTTCCGCTACCACCCGGACGGAGCGCAGTGGTCGGCGGGTCTGGGGGACTATGCCTACAACGAGCTGGGCTGGAAGACGGCCGCGATCATCGGCGACGACTACTCGTTCCCGTACACGTCGCTGGCCGGCTTCGTGGCCGAGTACTGCGCGATCGGAGGTCAGATCACCGACCGGATCTGGGCGCCGCTCGGCGAGAAGGACTACTCGTCCTACATCTCGCAGATCCCCGACGACGTCGACGGCATCTACGTCGGCATCGGCGGATCGGGCCTGATCAACTTCGTCAAGCAGTACCGCCAACAGGTCGGCGAGCTCGACACCGACAGGATGATGGGCAACGTCTTCTGGGACGACCCGGCCGTCCTGAAGGAGGTCGGCAACGAGCTGATCGGCGGTACGACGGCGGCGATGACGGCGGGCGACTCCGACGACCCGGAGGTCACGGCCTACCTGGACCGGCTCCGCGGGTCGTACGGTGACGAGATCGCAGGTTTCGGGCCGTCGGTATTCACGTACGGGTACTACACCGGCACCCAGGCGCTGGTGAAGGGGCTCGAGGCGGTGAACGGCGACATCTCCGACCAGAAGGCGCTCCAGGATGCGCTCGCAGAGATGTCGCTCTCGGGCGACGAGGCGCCCTACGGCGACGTCACGCTCGACGAGAACCGCCAGGCGATCAGCAACGTCTTCGTGAAGCGGATCGTCAAGGACCAGACGGGTGACGGCGTGGCGGACGTGGAGACGTTCGCGCGGATCCCGGAGGTCGACCAGACCTTCGGCGGGGTCTTCAGCTCGGAGACGCCGGCGCCCGACCGCGAGAACCCGAAGTGCGAGAAGGGCGAGCCCCCCTCCTGGGTGGGCAACGCGGAGGAGGTCTCCTTCGGGGGCTGATGTCCGCCGTAGCACAATCCGCCGAGCGCGCCGAGCCGATCCTCCATCTGCGGGGGATCGGCCGGCGCTTCGGCGGCGTCGTAGCCGTCGCCGATGTCGACCTCACGGTCGGCGCAGGTGAGCGGCGGGCGATCCTGGGGCCGAACGGTGCCGGGAAGACCACGCTGTTCAACGTGATTTCGGGGGAGTTCCCGCCGACGGCGGGGACAGTGGAGCTGTTCGGGCGGGACGTCACGGCGACGCCCGCCCGGACACGCGCCCGCACGGGGCTGTCGCGCACGTTCCAGACCTCACGCCTGTTCGGCGGCCTCAGCGTGGAGGACAACCTGTACCTGGCGGTGCTGGGCGTGCGGGACGGGCACCTCCGCCTGGTGAAGACGAAGGCGGACACCGACATTCGAGACAAGGCCCGCGCGATGGCGGAGCCGATCGGCCTTGGCGACCGTCTGGACGTGATGGTCGCCGAGCTGTCGCACGGCGAGCAGCGGCAGCTCGAGGTCGGGATGGCCCGGGTCGCGGAACCCAAGCTGATGATGCTCGACGAGCCCGCCGCCGGGCTCTCCCGCGCCGAGCGCGTGACCCTGACCGAGATGCTGCTCGCGCTCGATCCGGCCATCACGCTGATCCTGATCGAGCACGACATGGACGTGGCCCTGCGGGTGGCCGAGTGGGTGACGATGATGCACGAAGGGCGGGTCATCGTGGAAGGAACCCCCTCAGAGATCCGCGCCAACGAGACCGTGCACGCCCTCTATCTCGGGAGCCACGCATGAGCGAGCCGCTGCTCGAGGTGGAGGACCTCCACGGGTACTACGGGTCCGCGCACGTGCTGCAGGGGGTCAGCTTCAGCATGGGCGCCGAGCCCATCGCATTGATCGGACGCAACGGCATGGGCAAGTCGACGATGTGCCTGGCCATCACCGGGCTGCTCGACCGGGCCACCGGCTCAGTGCGGCTCGACGGCGTCGAGGTGCTCGGCAAGCCGGCTTACAAGGTCGCCGGTGCGGGGATCGGCTACGTCCCCCAGGGCCGGCGGCTGTTCGAGTCGCTCACCGTCGACGAGCACCTGGAGATCGTCGGGTCGAGCTCCAACGCCGAGTGGACGGCCGAGCGCGTGTACGAGCTCTTCCCGCGGCTCGCGGAGCGCAGGAAGGTGAGCGGGACCTCGCTCTCGGGTGGGGAGCAGCAGATGCTCGCCATCGGCCGCGCCCTGGTCACCAACCCGCGCTTGCTGATCATGGACGAGCCGTCGGAGGGCCTCGCGCCGACGATCATCGAGGACCTTGTGCGGACCATCAAGGAGCTGGCCGCCGGCGGGATGGGCCTTCTCGTCGTTGAGCAGAACCTCGGCGTCGCGACCTCGCTGGCCGAGCGGCAGCTCGTGATGGTGACCGGCCAGATCGCCACCGAGACGACGGCCGAGGAGATCGCAAACGACCCGGCCGCCCAGCGCCGCTATCTCGGCGTGGAGCCGCTCCCCGACGCCGCCTGATGGACCCGCGCTTCACGTTCGGCCTGTGGACGGTGGGCAACCCCGGCCGCGACCCGTTCGGCGGACCCACCAGGGAGCCGCTCGACCCCGCGGACTCGGTGCGCAAGCTCGCCGAGCTCGGGGCCTGGGGCGTGAGCCTCCACGACGACGACCTGGTGCCGTGGGGCACCGCCCCGGCTGAGCGCGACCGCATCGTGGCCCGCTTCAAGACGGCCCTCGAGGAGACCGGCCTCGGCGTGGGGATGGCCACGACGAACCTGTTCGGGCATCCGGCCTTCAAGGACGGCGCGTTCACCTCGAACGACAGGGCGGTGCGGCGGGCGGCGGTCGGCAAGGCGATGCGCTCGATCGACCTCGGCGCCGAGCTGGGTGCGGAGGTGTACGTCTTCTGGGGCGGCCGTGAGGGAACCGAGGCCGCCGTGGCCAAGGACCCGCGCGATGCGCTCGACCGGTACCGGGAGGCCATCGACGTGCTCGCCGACTATGTGGTCGAGCAGGGCTACGAGCTGCGCTTCGCGATCGAGCCGAAGCCGAACGAGCCGCGCGGGGACATCTTCCTGCCGACCATCGGGCACGCCCTCCACTTCATCGGCACGCTGAACCGGCCGGAGATGGTCGGCGTCAACCCCGAGGTGGCGCACGAGACGATGGCCGGCCTGTCGTTCGTGCACGGCGTGGGGCAGGCGCTGTGGGCCGGCAAGCTGTTTCACATCGACCTGAACGCACAGCGGATCGGTCGCTACGACCAGGACTTCCGCTTCGGCGCCGAGGACCTGAAGGAGGCGTTCCTCCTGGTCAGGCTGCTCGAGAGGGCCGGGTACGAGGGCCCGCGTCACTTCGACGCGCACGCCTACCGCAACGAGGATCCGGATGGGGTGTGGGAATTCGCAGCCGGATGCATGCGGACGTACCTGGCCCTCGCCGAGCGCGCGCGCCACTTCGACTCGCTGCCGGAGGTGAGGGAGGCGCTCTCGGCGGCGGGCGCAACGGAGCTGGCGCAGCCCACGGTCGACGGCTCTGGGCCGGACGAGCTGAAGGCCGAGGCGGACGGGCTCGACGCGCTGGCTGCGCGCGGGTACGCGAACGAGCGCCTCGACCAGCTGGTGGTCGACGTGCTGCTCGGCGTCCGCTGAGCGGGACGCCGCTTGCCTCGGCGCGAGAGAATGCGCTCTCGTGACCGAGCCCCCGAAGGTCGCTGCCGCCGATCCCCTGCCCGCCGGCTGGGGTGAGCTACGGGAGGGCCGCTGGCAGGCGGCGGAGATGCAGTTCCGCCGCGCCGTCGCGGCGGAGGAGACGCCCGAGGCCCTCGAGGGCCTCAGCTGGGCAGCCTGGTGGCTGGACGACGCGGACTCAGTATTCGCCGCTCGCGAACGTGCTTATCGCCTCTACAGGCAGCGCCCCGATCCGTTTGGCGCCGCGCGCATGGCCACCTGGCTCGCGGTCGACCAGCTCGACTTCCGCGGCGCCTGGGCCGTCGCGAACGGGTGGCTGCAACGAGCGCACCGGCTGCTCGATCCGCTCCCTCCGGGTCCGGAGCACGGATGGCTCGCCTTCCAGGAGGGCTACTTCGCCCACGCCGAAGGCAACACCGCCACAGCCGCCGAGCTGGCCGTCCGGGCGACGGAGCTCGGCCGCCGGTTCGGCGTTCCCGATCTCGAGATGCTCGGCCTGGCCCTCCAGGGCGCGACCCTGGTCGGCTGCGCGCGCGTCGAGGAGGGCATGCGGTGCCTCGACGAGGCCACCGCCGCCGCCCTGGAGGGCGAGGCCACTATCCCGATCTCATGCGCGTGGACCTTCTGCTTCCTGGTGAGTGCCTGCACGGCCACGCTCGACTTCGAGCGCGCGTCGGCGTGGTGCGACCGGATCGCCGAGTTCGCCGAGCGCCACGGAAGCCGCTACATGCTCGCCTTCTGCCGCGCCGAGTACGGCGCGGTGCAGCTCTGGCGGGGACGCTGGACGGACGCCGAGGGCATGCTCGAAGCCTCGATCGAGGACTTCTCGCGCTCCCGCCCGGCCTGGGTCACGCCGCCGCTCGTGGCTTTGGCCGAGCTTCGGCGGAGGCAGGGGAGGCCGGCGGACGCCGCGGCGCTGCTCCATCAGGCCGGCCCCTCCTCCAAGGCGCACCTGTGCCGCGCCCGCCTGGCTCTCGACCGGGGCGACGCGCACCAGGCGGTCGACCTGCTCGAGCGCCTCTTTCGCCAGGTGCCCGATGACCGCGACCTCGACCGCGCGCCGGCGCTGCAGCTACTTGTCCTCGCCCGCGTGGCGCGCGGCGAGCTCGACGAGGCGGCCTCACTCGTGCACGCGCTGCGCGAGATAGAGCCGCGGGTCGGCACGTCGCCGCTCCGCGCCTGCGTCGATCTGGCC
>Ga0299914_10003886_pt1 | contig 10641 bp, 12 predicted proteins | sample RVTome_10_FD_201361 | JGI IMG/M metagenome (GOLD analysis project Ga0299914, IMG submission 201361) | Soil microbial communities from uranium-contaminated site in the Upper Colorado River Basin, Wyoming, United States - RVT153D57 (version 2) ... | reverse complement strand
CAGATGGAAGAAGAGCATGTGATCCGCGTCGCCGAGGCGGTCAAGGAATACTACGGCGCCTGAGGGCGCGATATCGCCGCAGATCAATTCCCAGACGAGGCGTCCGATGAAGGGAATCGTATTATCCGGTGGCTCGAGCACGAGGCTGCATCCGGTCACGCTTGCCGTCAGCAAGCAGCTCTTGCCGGTGTTCGACAAGCCGATGATCTATTACTCCTTGTCACTGTTGCTGTTTGCCGGCATCCGCGAGATTCTCATCATCACGACGCCTAAGGACCGCGACGCGTACCGGGCGCTCCTCGGCGACGGGAGCGAGATCGGCATATCGATTTCCTATGCCGTTCAGCCGGAACCCAACGGCATCGCCCAGGCATTTTTGATCGGCAGCGACTTCATCGCCGGCGATAGCTGCGCCCTCGTCCTCGGCGACAACATTCTGTATGGCAGCGGCCTGCAACGGCAGCTGCGCGAGGAGACGGCCACGCTGGAGCGGGGCGCCGTCACCTTCAGCTGCGCCGTCAGCGATCCCGAGCGGTTCGGCATCGTCACTTTCGACAAGGACGGAAAAGCGCTCAGCATCGAGGAAAAGCCCAAGAACCCGCGGTCGAACCAGGCCGTTATCGGCCTCTATTTTTACGACAATCGCGTCGTCGACGCGGCGCGGCAAATCAAGCCATCCGCACGCGGGGAGCTCGAGATCACGGCCATCAATCAGTGGTACCTGGAACGTGGCGACCTCAAGGTCGTGCCGCTGGGACGCGGCTATGCCTGGCTCGATGCGGGCACGCATGAAGCGCTGGTTCAGGCCGGCGAATTCGTCAGGATCATCGAACAACGCCAGGGCCTGAAAGTCGGCTGCATCGAGGAAATCGCCTATCGCATGAAATTCATAGGCTTAGATCAATTGCGCGTCCTGGCGGGCAAATACAAGTCCAGCAGCTATAGCGATTATCTGAAACGGCTTATCCAGGAAGCGGAAGGCGACTAACCGTCCCTGCCGCCGATCCGAAAAGAGACGCTCGCCCGAAGCGGCACGTTATTAGGCCGCCAAGCGGACATATGGACCCGGGCCTCGTTTGAGCGCGGCCTCGTATATTTCCATGAGCATCCCGTAGTTCGCCTGCGGAGAATATTTTTCCTCATACACCGCTCTCGCGTTCGCACCCATCTCACGCATGCGCTGCGGGTTGTTGAAGGCCCAGATCACTTTCTCCCTGAGCTCGGCGACATTCCCGGCGGTGAAGAGAAGCCCCGTCTTGCGGTCTTCGACCACCTCTCCCATGGCGCCCAGCCGCGAGGCGATAATCGGCAGCCCGTTGGCGAGGGCGAGCGCAAGCGTCACCGGAAACCCCTCGTACCAAGTCGATGGCATCAACAGGAATTCCGCGTTACGCAGTTCCTCGATCAAGGTTTCCATCGGCCGCCATCCGATGAGGGTCATGGCCGCGTTGCCTTTTCGCGCACGAGGCCGGCAAGCGGCCCGTCGCCCATCATCCGCAGCGGCAGGTCCAGTCCCTGCCAAGCCTGCAGCACCAGGTCCACGCCCTTTTCCTGGCTGAACCGCGCAGCGAAAAGCGCGCTCTTGCGTGGCGCCGTCATGTCGAGCGGCGGTAAATTCGTGTACTCCGGAACGAAATTGGGCTTCACGTGGATGATCTCCGCAGGCAGCCCGGCTTCGACGAACTTCGATTTCATGAAGTGGCTTGGCGTAATGAAACAAGCAACTTTCTCCGACCAGGTGTTACGCCGACGGTGCGTCCGCAACATGCGCGCCACAAAAAAGGATCCGACCGCCGAATTGCGGTAGCACCGGTGGATAACGCCCCAGTGATAGGCGCCGTGGACGCATTTCTCGCACGGCGCCGCATTGCGCGTCAGTTGCCCGCTGGCACACAGAAGGCGGTAATTGTGCAGGGTCTGCACCACGGGAAGCCCCGCGGCGTGACAAGCGTCATAAATGGACGGGCTCAACAGCGGGAAAAAATTGTGAACATGTACGATGTCAGGTGAGTGCGTGCGAATGGCCTCAGCCACATATTCGCGTCCTCGCGCGGACTCCGTGGATTCCACGGAGACCCTGACCTTGTCCCACACGCTTTGGATGTCGGAATTCTTCCGCGAGAGCAGATGCACTTCGTGACCATGCTCGCGCAGCAGCGCCATCTCATTGGCGACAACATCATCCTCGCCGCCCGATTGTTAATAATAGTTGTGGACGAGCAGTACGCGCATGCAAGCTCCATCGTGAAGCGGATAGGTGGTTGTGCAGCCTAAATGTGTTTATTTCAAAGATGTTAATAGATGGTGGATTTAGCATTCCAATTGCGAGTTTTTTACCAGAGCGCTCGGTGCGTGGTCCGCAAGCGGATGTCCTGCCATCGATGCACCGACCTTTGACGTACGTCAAAGGTCGGGACGCTTCCACGTTACTTCGGGGAGGAGAAACTCCAGGAGCGCGACAGGTCATGCTGAAACATGGCTCCAAGGCGTTGCTGGCCGCAGCCAACGCGGTGGTGCAGCCCGGCCGGCAAAGAAAAAGCCCGGCAACGCCGGGCTTTTAGGCCGTATGTCCGTCCCCACCAAAAGCCCGTAGACCTTTGTCGCGATGCGGGAACAGGGTTGAATTACGCCCCCAAACTGACCCTGTTTCGCGCCCTTGTCGACCGGTGAAATGGGAGTACACCGATCGTACGAGTCCTACCGTTTCGGCAGTGCACAATGGGCTAGCCTGCCCCGACAGACAGAGCGATGATGTGCCAAATCCGGGTTCGGCCGGACGCAAACATGGTTAATTCGGCCTCAGCCTCGTGCACCGCTTCTAGCGCCCACCCGCCCCTCGGGAGAGGCTGCACAACAGGCGGTAGGTTTCGAGCGGCCCTGCCCGCTCTGCGCCGGCCGCCGTCGCCCGGTCGGGGTTCAGTATCTCCTCGATGCGCGCCGCTTCCTCGACCCGCGTCGCCTCGACGACGACGGCCCAGTCGATGGTCGCATCCGCCGCCGTGCGGAGCCGCGTCTCCGCCGTGTCGGGCATCCGGCTGGCGTCCGGGTCGAGCTCCCACAGGGCAGCCGCCACGATGCCCGGCAGGTCCGCGATCGCCGGCAGCGCCTCTGCCGCGAGCCAGTGCCGCAGCGTTCCGGCCCGCTGCGGATCGGGCGTCACGCGAAGGACGCCGGCTACGCCTCCGTCGCCGCCGCCTTGCCGCGCCGTCACGCGGCAGATCGAGCGGTTCATGCCGACGAAGGCCGGCATGATCTGTCGCGTCCATTCGGTCGGATTGCCGTGCCGGTCGAGATAGGCCGGCGAATGCATGACGCCGACGTCATTGATCTCGTAGAAGGTGAAGTACCGCGGGCTGCCGCCCGTCGAGAGCCAGCGCCGGCCGCGCCGGAAGCCCGGGATAGCGAGGCGGTCCGGCAGGTGGTCGCGGACGTACCAGTCGTTGAACGCCGCCTCGAGCGCGCCGTCCACGTCGTTCCACACCGCCAGGATCGCGTCCGTCGTCATAGCCATCGCCGCGCACCTCCAAGCTCCGGTCGGCCGTCATGATAGGCGAGCGCCGCGCGTCACGCCAAAAGGGGAAGCCCCGGCCTTGCGGCCGGGTACCAGAAAAGGGGAAGCCCCGGCCTTGCGGCCGGGGCTCGGGGAGAACGATCTTTGGGGGAGATCGTCAGGGGGAGGTGTGAAACGGGTCCAGGTTCAGGCGGCGTGCGGCCGGCGCGTGGCATCCTGCATCAGCGCGATCCGCGGCCGATCCAGTCCGAGGTCGCGCAGCATGCGCGTATCCATCGCATGGAGCTGCCGGTAGGCGCGCTCGCTGCGGCAGCGTTGCACGAAGCGGCGGCCGAGATCGGAAATCATCGCCATCATGAGTCGCCACTCCTGTTCGGGTTGTTCCGGGTCGCGTCCCTGCGACGGATGGCACAGTAGGCCCCTCACGTTTCCGTCCGATTTCCGGCTCGGCGGAAAATTGTTTCATTTGTATCAGGGCGCGGCAGCCGCAGTTTCCCATGGCCCGGGCCGCGCATTCCCGCTACCTTTTCGGCCGCATCTTCCCCCCGGGCCGCATCGGCATCGGGACCATCGGGCGAACCGCCCGCCAGTCTGGATAGGTCGAAGCAATGGGCGCAACCGGCGACGCCGCCGGACCGGCAAGCATGCGGCCGGTCGTGCTGCTGAGCATGGCGGGCTTCTGCTCGATGGCGGCGATGCGGGTCTCGGATCCGCTGCTGCCGGAAATCGCGTCCGAATTCGCCACGACGCCGGGCAATGCCTCGGTGATCGGCACTGCCTTCGCGCTCGCCTACGGCATTTTCCAGGTCGCCTACGGGCCGCTGGGCGACCGCTTCGGCAAATACCGCGTCATCGTGTTCGCGATCGTCGGCGCCACGGCGGCGGTTGCGGCGACGGCGCTGGCCGGATCGCTGCTCATGCTCTCGAGCCTGCGTTTCGTCGCCGGCGCGGCGACCGCTGCGGTCATCCCGCTATCGCTCGCCTATATCGGCGACATCACCGCCTACGAGCACCGCCAGGCCGTGCTTGCCCGCTACATGACGGGGACGATCCTCGGGCTTTTGTTCGGCCAGGTCGCCGGCGGCATCATCATGGAATTCGCCGGATGGCGCGCCGTCTTCCTGGTGCTCGGCGGCGCCTATGCGCTGATCACGGCATTGCTGATCGTCGAGCTTCGCTCGCAGCGCGTCGTGCACCGGCTGCTGCCGAACCCGATCCGGCCGTCCCGCGTTCTCGCACAGTATCTCGGCATCATGAAGCAGCGTCATCCGCGCCGGGTTCTCATCGCAGTCTTCATCGAGGGCTTCCTGCTGTACGGCGGAGTCACCTATATCGGCGCCTTCCTCCGCTTCACCTACGCGATCGACTACGGGACGATCGGCGTCATGCTGGCCGGGTTCGGCGCCGGCGGCCTGCTGTACATCCTGCTGTCGCGGCCCGTGATCCGGCGCCTCGGCGAAAGCGGCATGGTCCAGGCCGGCGGCGCCTGCGTGCTGTTCGGCTTCGCCGTGATGACGGTGCTGCCGGCGTGGCAGATCTCGTCGCTCGCGAACGTGCTGCTCGGCTTCGGCTTCTTCCTGGTCCACAACACGCTGCAGGCGAACGCCACGCAGATGGCGCCGGATGCGCGCGGCTCCGCGGTATCGCTCTTCGCCTTCTTTCTCTTCATGGGACAGGCATCGGGCATCGCCGCACTCGGGCTCGTGCTCGACCGTGCCGGCTATGGGCCGATTTTTCTTTTTTGCGGAGTCGCCATGATGGCGCTCGGCCTGTGGTTTGCGCGAATGCTGAGGCAGGTCGCACGCTGAGCCGCGCCCAATCGGGCAGAAAAAATACGCCCACGCGACAGGAGGGACCACACCCGCCGCGCGGGCGACGCTGCACCGGATCTCGCCTGCAATTGACGCTCCCCGGATAGCAATTGACATTGTTCGCAGTACGAACAATTATTCGGAGTACGAACAAGCCTACCGTCCACCCCTGCGTGCGTCAACTTTCGCAAAAGAGGTGCAACGATACCTTCGCGCATGCGCAGAATTTCTGCGAAGCCAGCTGCCGAGTCAGGCCGCCGCACCGACACCGAAATGTTCGTCGATGCCTTTTCGCGCGGGCTGCAGGTCATTCGGACCTTCGACCGGGACCGCGAGCGGCAGACGCTTAGCGAGGTTGCCGCCCGCGCCGGCATTTCCCGGGCATCGGCCAGACGCCTGCTGCATACTCTCGTTCATCTAAACTATGTGCAGCACGACGGCCGATACTTCTCGCTCAAGCCAAAGATACTCGATCTCGGATATGCCTATATTTCGTCGATGGAATTCAACGATCTCGCCGTCGATTCCATGCACGAGCTGGCGTCGCGCACGAACTCCTCCTGCTCGATCGCCGTGCTCGAAGGGCTGGACGCCGTCTACGTGGCGCGGACCACGGTTCGCCGCGTCATAGGGCGGCTGTTTCCGGTCGGGCGCCGCCTACCCGCCTATGTCCTGTCGATGGGACGCATACAGCTCGCCGCGTTGAGCGACGATGCGCTCGACCGCTATCTCGCCGCAGCCGACATCGAGCGGTTCACCCGCTACACCGTCGTCGACCGCAAGGCGCTTCGCCGCATCATCCGCGAAGACGGCGCGAAGGGATGGTCTGTCGTGAAGCGGGAATTCGACGAAGGCATGTGCGCGCTGGCCATGCCGCTCCGGAACAAGGACGGCGACGTGATCGCGGCGCTGGGGCTCGGCCTGCGCCCCGACCGCGCCGACGAACCGGCCTTCGTCGAAGAGTCGCTGGCCGAAGTGGCGAAGACCGCCGAAGCGATCAATGGCTTGATGCGCCAGCGCGGATAGGTCGGTCAGCCCGACGATTTCGAGGCGGCGCGAAATCGCGCTGCGTACTCCGCATCGATGCAGGCCGAGGATCGTATGAACGACTCGATCGCCTTGCAGCGCTCGGCCCCGGAAACCGCGGCCTTCGACGCAGCATCGAGACGCACCAGCTCGCGCGACAATGCCGTCCGCTGCTCCAGCAGATAATTGAAATGGGCGTCGCAGCCGGCGATCGGCGCCGGATAGCGGCGGATCTCGTCTTCCACCGGTTGCCGCTTGGCTTCGAGATACTGCCACAGCGCCTCCCACGACGGATGACGCAGGCTCACGTCGGACTGGGAATTCATGGTGTGCCCGTTCTCCTGCCTATACGTCAGACAAACCAAATACTTAGTTCATTAATATAGCATATTTAATCAACTCTTAAACGTCTGTTCGCATGATCGGCCCGGGAGAAACAAGGCGCCCCGGGATGTCTGGAACACCCTTCGAAAACGGCGATACGCCCTTCGGCCGGATATACGAGCCGCAACGCGGCATCGTCCAGTTTGCGACCTTCTGCCTCGCATTCGTCGGCGGCCCCGCTGCCGGCTCGATCCTCGCTTCCCTCCTCGGCGTGACGACCGAGGCAGGACAGACGGCTCTCTGCGTTCCTTTCGTCGCCATATTCTTTCTTGGCTACGCACTGTGGATCGGTCGTCTCAACGTGCTCGCGTTCGACCTGATCGGCCGCGGCCTTTTCAAGGCGCTCTTCTGCCTGATCGTGCTTCGGCGGAAGCCGAAAGACGCTAGCGACATCCTGCCGAGCCGGGAGAAGATTCTCGAAGCGGCGGTCAAGGCGCAAAAGGCGGGCTGGTCCTTTTTTCCCGCGTCGATCCCCGTTGCCGGTTTGTCGATGCTGATTGCGATCATTGTCGACTCCGACGCGAGCGCGATGGCGCGGATCGTCGGCGTCGGAGGCGCCTGCGCTGCGTGGGGCTACGCCCTGGGCTGGCTTGGCCGCCACGGCTACATGCCGATCCTGGAAGGCGAATAGCCGGCGCGCAACTCAGGCGCCGGGCAGCCGCTTCTCCGTATCGCCCGCCCCGCCGTCCTCGGCCTCCAGCGGCGCATGCAACGCAACGCCGGGGCAGAGGATGCCGCGCGGCCGTCCCGACGGGGTGAGCCCCTGAAACTCGACATAGACGTCCGGGACTGCCGGACCGCCCGGACATCCGAGCCAGAGCCGCAGCAGATGGCGCTTCTTTTCCGGCTCGTCCCAATCGACATATTTCGTACGGCTGTGCAGGATCGTGTGATTACAGAGGAACTGCACGTCGCCCGGCCAGAATTCCATGTCGAGGTGAAGCTCCGGATCGTTCGCCAGCGTATCGAGATAGTCGAAAGCTTCTTCCTGATCGGCGGTGATGCGCGGCACCTCCGGAAAGCGCTGCGCCTTGCGGATCGTGCTGCGCACGAAATGGGTGAACAGGTAGCCGTCCTTCGGGTTGAACACCGGCATCGGATACCAGGGCTTCCGTCCTTCGGGTACCTCATCGCGCCGGTCGCGATAGGTTGGCTGCGTCAGCACGCGCGCCAGATCCGGCCGCCGCTCGGCCATCGCATTGTACAGCGCCACCGACGAGACGATGCTCGACAGCCCGCCCGAGCGCGAGGTGCGAAGCGACAGCAGCCCGACCACATCGCCCATGTCGCAATGATAGGGCAGTCGCTCCGCGGTCTGGTAGCCGCGCGCCGACGGCTTGCTGTAGTCGAAGCCGAGGTCGCGCACATGACCGAGCGCATGCCCCTTGGCGTTCTGCGAGATAGCCTCGCCGAGATGCGCGCCGATGCACCAGAAGGCGATCGCCGCCTGGCGCAGGCTGTAACGCTCGACCGGCACGCCGCGGATCAGGCCAAAGCCGATGCCGAACAGCAGGTCCCCTTTCATCTCGGCGAGCCGGCCGGCGAGCTGAGGCAGCGGCGCGTCTGCGGCCGTAAAGGTCACGATGTCCCGGCTGCTGACGTCGAGGCGGGCCACGGCCTCGTCCAGGTCGGCGACCTGCGCCGGCGCAAGCTGCCAGGTCCAGCGCTCCGGCCGCGCCGCCATGGCCGGGCCGTGCCAGGCGCCGGGCGCATCGTCGAAACGAGGCAGGTCGGAGTGTGTCATCGCCGCCGTCAGATCACCGCCATGTCGGGCGCGTTGCCGAGCAGGAAGGAGCCGACCGACTGGATGTTCATCTTCCGGCCCTGCACCTGCTGCGTGACCGTGTGCAGGTCGCGGAAGCGGCGCTCGAAGACGCTGCTGGCGAAGATCGCCGTCGCGCCGGCCAGATCGTAGACCGCATCGCCGACCGCCTTCGCCTCGTGGATGCCGAAGGTCGTCATCAGGCGGATGCGCATCCGCTGCGGCACGGTGAGCTGGCCGGTCGCCAAGACCGCGCTCCAGATGTCCTCGATCTCGCTCAGGATGTACGCGCGCGCCGCAGTGAGGCGCGCCTCGGCGATCCCGACCTCCATCTGCACGATGCCGTTGTCGCGCAGCACGCCCGGCAGGCGTCGCGGCGTCTTCTCGCCGGCGAGCTCCTTGAAGGATTCGAGCATCGAGCGCGCGATGCCGATTGCCGTACCGGAGAAGCCGATCGAATAGAGCGCGGTCGCCGGAAACTGATACAGCGGCGTGTCATGGCGCCGCGATTGGGGATCGTCCCGATGCAGCGTGTAGCGCCGGTCGACGACAAGGTCCTTGACCTCGTAACCATCGCTCGCCGTGCCGCGCAGGCCGATGACGTTCCAGATATCTTTCTTATCGGGCACGTCGGAGGGAAACAGCGCCGTCCGCCAGATCGGCTTCCCGTTCTCGTCCTTGAGCTGATTGCCCTCGGCATCGTGCTCGATCGAGTGGGCGCCGAGCCATGTGGCATGCCGCATGCCGCTGGCAAAAGCCCAACTGCCGTTTACGCGGTAGGTGTCGCCCTGCTCGACGATCTGCGCCTTGCCCGGCCCCCAGGCAAGCACCCCGCGCGGGTCGCGGCCCCAGATCTCGTCCGCCACCTCGGGATCGAGATAGGCCGCGGTCATGGCGCAGCCGTTGCCCTGCCCCAAGCACCAGGCGGTGCTGGCGTCGTACTGCGCGACCTCGGAGATCACCTGGTGGAAACAGCCGGGGTCGACCTCGCCGCCGCCGAACGGCTTCGGCAGCAGCAGGCGGAACATTCCGGCGCCATGCAGGGCGTCCAGCAGCTCCGGCGGCAGCCGGCGGTCGCTCTCGATGCGGTCGGACGACGCGGCGATGACCGGCGCAATGCTGCGGACGCGACTGAGATAGTCTTCGACGGCCGTCTTCTCGGCCGGGGCAGTGGATAAGCGCAGTGCCATGGCTCCTCCTTATCTCGGCGCCCGTACCGAAGGGCATGCCGCTTCTTCTTGTCGGGCACATCCGACGCACGGCAATGCCCCGGCCCATATGGTAAGCGAAGCCGGCGTCCCGGGCAAAGTGTGCTCCCGCGTCGCCGATGCACGGCTGGGTACCGGTCCGGCCAGCCTAGAGCCGCAGGAACCAGCCGCGCCGGTAGAGCGCGTAGAGCGCGATCCACCAGAGCGCGACGGTAGCGAGGGCGAAGGCGAGCGATCCGTTCAGCGGGCCGGCCCAGGGCACGAACAGGCTGTCGTAGAGCCATTGATAGAGGCTGCGCCCGTCCGCAATACGGAGTGCCAGCAGTATCCGGGCAACGATGCCGGACGCAAAGAACAGGGCGATTGCGTTGACGCCCAGCACCTGGAACGGCCAGCCGACCCGGCGCAGGCCGCGCACCTCGACGATCTCGTAGCAGGCGGCCAGCGCCAGCAGCGACCATCCGGCCGCGTACACCACGTAGGCGCTGGTCCACAGCGCCTTGTTGATCGGAAAGACCAGGCCCCAGACCCAGCCGGCCGCGACGCCCGCGAGGCCCGACGCCGCCAGCGCCCACGTCACCCGGCCGCCCACCGGCGCCCGCTTCACCCATGCGCCGGCAAAACAGCCGATCAGGACCGTGGCGACGGCCGGCAGCGTGCTCAGCAGGCCCTCAGGGTCGAAGCGGCCCCGGTACAGGTGCGAGCGCGACAGGACCAGCTTGTCGATATAGGTCACCAGGGACGTGTCGGGCCGATGATCGCCGGGGCCGAAGACGGGCACCGGCACCCATTCCAGCATCGCCCAATAGCCCAGCAGGATCGCCAGGGCGGCGATGACCCGGCCGCGCCAGCCCAGCGCCAGGATCAGGATCATCGCCAGCAGATAGGCCAGCCCGATCCGCTGCAGCACGCCCATGATGCGAAGCGTGCCCCAGTCCG
>Ga0299914_10003885_pt1 | contig 10644 bp, 11 predicted proteins | sample RVTome_10_FD_201361 | JGI IMG/M metagenome (GOLD analysis project Ga0299914, IMG submission 201361) | Soil microbial communities from uranium-contaminated site in the Upper Colorado River Basin, Wyoming, United States - RVT153D57 (version 2) ... | reverse complement strand
GCCCAGCTCAAGCAAAAAAAAGGGCCGACCCAAAAAGGGCCGGCCGTAAAAGTTTTTAGGAGAGGATGCCTGAAAGGCAGGTCCCTTTTCGCGGCTGCACACATATTGTGCAAGTGCGAAGAAATCTGTTATGGATGCAGGAAATGCACTCAAAACCCCTTAGACAGCGTCGACTGCAAGCCCGAAACGGCCTGTGTGCACTGCACAAAAGAGGCGGCCGGTCCGAGGCGATCCGGTGAAGCGCCTGCCGCCTCTTTCCGCATTGGAAGCCTTCGTCCACGCCGGGCGGACCGGCTCGGTCAAGGCCGCCGCCGAAGCGCTCGCTCTGTCGTCGCCGGCGCTGACCCGGCGAATTCAGGCGCTCGAGCGCCATGTCGGCCACTCCCTGTTCGATCGGCGCCACCAGTCGATTCATCTCAACGAGGCGGGCGAGCGCCTGCTCGGCGAAGTCGGCCCGTCGCTCGACGCGCTCGGGCTGGCGATGGAGCGGGCGGCCGGCACCGGCGAGCTGATGCGCCTCAGGCTGGCGGTCCTGCCGTTGTTCGCTTCCTACCAGCTGATGCCGAGGCTGCCCAAATTGCGGGCGATCGAACCCGATCTGCACATCGACATCGAGACCCGGCCGCACGCGCTCGCCCGGCTCGACGAGGGGCTCGACGTGGCGATCGCGCTCGCTCGCGAGGTCGAGCCGCCGCTCTACGCCCGCCGGCTCGGCGCCAACCGGGTCGTCGCGATCGGCGCGCGCCGGCTGGCCGAAGGCCCGGAGGCGCTCACCGATCCGGCCCAGCTCAGCGGATCGACGGTGCTGCTCCACCGCGACCTGCCCGATGCGTTCGACGGCTGGCGCGAGGCGGTCGGCCTGCCCGACCTGGTACCGGCGGCGATCGACATATTCGATTCGGGCCAGCTGATCCTGAACGCGGCGGCGGAAGGGCTTGGCATAGCCTTCATGTTCGAGATGCACCTCGAAGGCGCAAACGATCCCCGCCTGGCAAGGCTGTTCGATGTCGCGGTGGAGAGTCCCTATTGCTACTGGTTCGCCTGCCGCCGGTCGGCGCTGAACAGGCGTCCGGTCAGGATCTTCCACGACTGGCTGATCGGGGAACTGGAGTAGAATCGCCCGACTGGGATTGCCCTAGCCCTGCAGCCGCGCGACGATGCGACGCAGCAGTGCGCGCGGGACGAAGCGGGTCCCCTGCGCCGTCGCCTTGTTGAGCAGCCCGGGGATCACGACCGCCCGGTTACGGTCCAGCCCTTCGAGCCCGGCCGCCGCCACCGTCGCCGCATCGGCGACGATCCGATCGAACCGATCACTGCGGAAGCCGGCGACCTCACCGAACTCGGTGGCGGTCGGCCCGGGGCAGAGGGCCGACACCCTGATCCCGCATCCCTTCAGCTCCTGGTGGAGCGCCTCGGTGAAGGAGAGGACATAGGCCTTGGTGGCGAAATAGACCGCGAAGCCCGGTCCGGCCTGAAAGGCGGCTGTCGAGGCCAGGTTGAGGATGGCGCCCCGGCCGCGATCGACCATCGCGGGCACCACCAGCCGGCACAGCTCGGTCAGCGTCCGTACGTTGAGATCGATCATCTCGCGCTGCCGGTCGAGGGGCAAAGCGGCGAAGCGGCCGACGAGGCCGAAGCCGGCATTGTTGACCAGCGTATCGACGACCAGTCCCTCCGCCTCGACCTGGCCGATCAGGCTGGCGGCGGCGTCGGGGAGGGATAGATCGGCGGCGAGGACGTGCACGTGCCCGCCAAGCGCCCGGCCAAGCGCTTCAAGCCGGTCGCGGCGTCGGGCGACGAGCACCAGCGCGTCGCCGCGGCGCGCGCACTGACGGGCGAATTCCACGCCGAGCCCCGCCGAGGCGCCGGTGATCAGGGTGACGGGACGGGCCATGGGGCCGACTCCCGGACATGGGCTTCAGGGACGCAGGCTCGCCTTGACGATCTTGCCCGGCGTCCTCGGCGGCTCGCCCTTGGGAAGCGCGTCGACATGCCCCATACCTTCGACCACCTCGCCCCAGACGGTGTACTGACCGTCGAGAAAGCGACAATCGTCGAAGCAGATGAAGAACTGGCTGTTGGCGCTGTCCGGATCGTTGGTGCGCGCCATCGAAGCAGTGCCGCGGACATGCGGTTCGCGGCTGAACTCGGCCTTGAGGTTTGGCCTGGACGAGCCGCCGCCGCCGGTGCCGGTCGGATCGCCGCCCTGGGCCATGAAGCCGTCGATGACACGATGGAAAACGACGCCGTCGTAAAAGGCCTCTTCGGCGAGCTCCCTGATGCGCTCGACATGACCGGGCGCGAGATCGGGACGAAGGCGGATGACGACGTCACCGCCGCTGTCGAGGCTTAAAACCAGGGTGTTGCGCTCTTCCGCCATCTTTCCGTCTCCTCTCGTTCCGGCTCGTCAGGAGGGCCTTAGGGTCCGGGTCCGCAACCGGCAATGGTCGTGATCGCCCGGACGCTGAGCGTGGCGCGGCGGATGCGACAGCCCGGCAGAACGGGGCGCGCGCGCCTTCCCTCCGGCGCGATACCGCTTTAGGAAGCCCCGGGATCAGGGCGCCGGAAGGAGCGAGATGAGCGACAGCGAACTCGAAACTCCCGAAGGCGCGGTGCCCGCGCCGCCGGCGGCGGAGAGCCGGCACGACGAAGACGATCGGCTGAAGCCCGAATTCGTCAGATCGGTGATCGAAAGGATCGAGGCGGGCGACAGCGAAGGCGCCCGCGCCCTGGTCGAGCCGCTGCACCCCGCCGACATGGCCGACCTGCTCGAGCTGGTCGATCGGGACGAGCGGCGCGCCCTCGCCGCCGCCCTGGCCGGATTGCTCGACGGCGATGTCATCGCCGAGATGAATGACTGGGTGCGCGACGAACTGCTCGAGGCGCTCGAGCCGCACCAGGTCGCCGAGATTGCCGGCGAGCTCGAGACCGACGACGCGGTCGCGATCATCGAGGACATGGAGGAGGACGAGCAGCGCGCCGTGCTGCGCGCGCTCGATCCCGACGACCGCGCGGCGATCGAGGAGGCGCTGTCCCATCCCGAGGAATCGGCCGGCCGCCTGATGCGCCGCGACGCGGTCGCGGTGCCGGAGCATTGGACGGTCGGGCAGGTGATCGATTTCCTCCGCTCGGGCGAGGAGCTGGCCAACGACTTCTTCGAGATCTACGTCGTCGACCCGACCCATCGGCCCGTCGGCACCTGCCTGCTGTCCTGGATCCTGCGCACGCCGCGGCGGATCGCCGTCGCCGACGTTATGCAGCGCGAGCAGACCCTGATTCCGGTCGACATGGATCAGGAGGAGGTGGCGCTGCGGTTCCAGAAATACGCCCTGGTCTCCGCCGCTGTCGTCGACGAGGCCGGACGACTGGTCGGCATGATCACCGTCGACGACGTCGTCCACATCATCCAGGAGGAAGCGAGTGAGGACGCGCTGCTGCTCTCCGGCGCCGGCGTCGAGGGCGACATCAACGAGCCGGTACGAGACAGCTACAAGGCGCGGGTACGGTGGCTCATCGCCAATCTGGCGACCGCCCTGGTCGCATCCACGATCATCTATGCCTTCGGGGGAGCGATCGAAGAGATGGTGGCGCTCGCTGCGCTGATGCCGATCGTCGCGTCGATCGGGGGCAATGCCGCGACGCAGACCATGGCGGTGGCGGTCCGGGCGTTGGCGATGAATCAGCTTACCCAATCCAACACCTGGCGGACCATCTCGCGGGAGATCCGGGTGGCGATCCTCAACGGAATCACCATCGCGATACTGCTCGGCCTGGGCGCGGGCCTCGTGTTCGCCAATCCGCTGCTGGGCGCCGTGATTGCCGCGGCCATGCTCATCAACATCGTGGTCGCCGGCCTGTCGGGCGTGGTGGTGCCGGTCTATCTCGAGCGGAGCGGTCAGGATCCCGCGGTGTCCTCGTCCGTTTTCGTGACGATGATCACCGATTCGATGGGCTTTTTCGTCTTCCTCGGCCTGGCTGTTGCGTCAGGCCTGGTCGGGTAGCCAACCGCTTGATTCGACAGTATTTACGCGGCACAGGCCGGCCATGTCCCAACTCCATATGAGCAAGGTCGCGGTCGGCTGCAGGAGCGTCGAGGCGCTTCGCCGGCGCCAGGAGTCGCGATTGCGTGACGGGCATGTCCCCGTCCTCACCCGCTTCCGGCCGAAGCGGGCCGACGAGCTGATCGGCGGTTCGATCTACTGGATCATCAAGCACCGGGTCGCCGTGCGCCAAACGATCGTCGGCTTCGCGGAGGATGCGACCGACCGCCGGACGATCATCCGCCTCGATCCGGTCCTGGTACCGGTGCGGGCGCAGCCGAAGCGGGCGCATCAGGGCTGGCGCTATCTGGACGCGGAGGACGCGCCGCCGGATCTTGGCGGCGAAGGCGACGGCCTTGCCGCGCTGCCGCCGAAGCTCGCCGAGCAGCTAGCGGTACTGGCGCTGATTTAGCGGCGATCGTCCGCAGCGCACGAGATCGCTGTTCGGGCCGCGCAACGTGCAGGCCGGGCTGCCCGATATCTCGATCGCACCGAGGCCGAACGCGGTCACCGTCGCCGCGCGGATCGCCTCGACCGTGATATTGCCGCTCGTGTTCGACGTGATCGACGCCGTCTCGACGCGCAGGTTCGCCGCTTCCAGGTCGCCGCTGCCCTGAAGGTCGGCGGTCAGGGTCTCGGCGGCGCCGGCGACCGCGATGCGGCCCGAGCCGGCCAGGCCGATCGACAGATTGTCCGCCTCGACCGCGGCAACGCCGAGGCGCCCGCTGCCCTCTACCGCGAGGTCGACCCTCAGCCCCTCGACCCGGTCGATGTCGAGCCGGGCTGGACCGATCAGGCGCGCGGAGCGAAGCGTGCGGGTGCCAAGCTCGACCGTCACCGGTCCTTCCTGCGCACCGGGATTTCCGCCCCAGTAGGAACGGTTGCGGCGGATGCGGAGCATCTGGCCGGTAACATCGATCGTCACCCGGTCGAGCGCCGCCTGGCTGCCCGAGGCGACCGCGGACGACGGACCGCCGACGGTCAGACGGACGATATAGGGGCCTTCGATCACCACCCGGTCGAAATCGGTTACGGCGTAGCGGCGATCGGCCGCGGCGGCGGGCGAGATCGCGGCCGCCAGGCCGGCCAGGACGAGCAGGATGCGGATCATGAAGCGACCATGCCCGCAAATGGTTAACGGTCAATGGCCGCGGAGGCCGATCCCGCCGGGCTCAGGCGCCGCAGCGCACGTCGCCGGAGCCCATCTTCCTGACCGAGCAGCGGGCGCCGCCGCGAACCGTGACGTCGCCCGACCCCATGATCGAGCCGCTGACCGCATCGCTTGCCTGGATGCTCACGTCGCCCGAGCCCATGATCGACACCGAGGCTCGGCGTGCCTGCAGGGCATCGAGCCGCGCGCTGCCCGATCCCGCAATCGACACGTCGGCTTCCTCGGCCGCGCCGGAGGCGCTGATGGCGCCCGAGCCGGCGATCGAAAAATCGGCGCGACGGGCCTGGAGCGCGCCGATCTCGAGGTCTCCCGAGCCCGCGATCGAGGCTTCGAACGTCTCGGTCTCCGCCCGGTCGATCCGCATGTCGCCGGAGCCGCCGATCGAGGCGCCGCGGAGCGACGGCACGGTGACGTGAACGGTGGCGCGGCCGTGCCGGGCCCCCGAGAGCCAGCCGTCGCGGCGCGTCCCGACCCTCAGCGCGCCCCCTTCGACCCTGATGTCGAGGTGCTCGATCGCCTCCGCGTCGCCCTCGGCGCGCACCGAGGGCGCGCCGCCGACCGTGACGATCACGTCATGCGGCCCGGCCAGTTCCACTTCCTCGAAGTCACCCACCTCGAAGCTGCGCTGGCCGGCGGCGCCAGCCTGGCCGCCATTGCCATTGCCATTGCCATTAGCCGAGGTGCAGGCGGCGGCCGCAAGCACGGCGCCGATTATCGCCAAACGCATCCGTTCCTCCTTTAGCTGTATTACCTATATAATACAGAAGGGCGGCGACGCGCAACATGAAAAAAGGCGGCCCGTCGCCGGGCCGCCTTTTCTTCAGCCGATCGGCACACCAGAATCCCGATCAGGCCTGATCGGAACCGGTCCTAGTCGTCGGCCTCGGCCTCGACCTTCACCTTGTGATGAACGATCGCCGCCTTGTTCAGGATGTCGAGGATCTTCTCGAGCGCCGCCTTCTCGTCGACCTCCTCCATCGCACCGAGCTCGCGGGCGAGGCGGGTGGAGGCGGCCTCGAAGATCTGGCGCTCGGAATAGCTCTGCTCCGGCGCGTCGTCCGGACGGAACAGGTCGCGGACCACCTCGGCGATCGACACCAGGTCGCCCGAATTGATCTTCGCCTCATATTCCTGGGCGCGGCGCGACCACATGGTGCGCTTCACCTTCGGCTTGCCCTTCAACGTAGCGAGCGCTTCCTGCATCGTCTTGTCCGACGAGAGCTTGCGCATGCCGACGCTTTCCGCCTTGTTGGTCGGGACGCGGAGCGTCATCTTTTCCTTTTCGAAGCGAAGGACATAGAGCTCGAGCTGCATGCCGGCGATGTCCGTGCTCTGCAGGTCGATGACACGGCCCACGCCGTGCTTGGGGTAAACGACATAATCGCCAACATCGAAGCTCAAGGCTTTCGTTGCCATCAATATGGACCTTCCCATGGAAATGGCCGCTTTCGAACCGGACTAGCCTCGCATCCGTCCCGAGAGACGCGTTTGCTGGTTCAAGCTGAGCGGCAATTCTCTGTTGATCACCGTTTGCGGGTGCGGAGGCAACCGCTTCGATGTCGGGCATATAGCAGCAAATCCGCCGGAAATCCAGTCATTCGAGGCAACTGCGCCGGCAAGCGGCTCCCGTGGCGGGGCGAAACCGCTCGGAATCGAGAGAAAGGAGGGCTCAGTCGCCCTCGCCCGGCTCCGCCGAGAAATATTTGTCGAACTTGCCTTCCTCGCCCTTATGCTCGTCCGCGTCGGGCGGGGAATCCTTCTTGCGGGTGATGTTGGGCCACTCCGCCGAGTAGCTGGTGTTGAGCTCCAGCCACTTTTCCAGGCCGCTCTCGGTGTCGGGCAGGATCGCCTCAGCCGGGCATTCGGGCTCGCAGACGCCGCAGTCGATGCACTCGCTGGGATTGATGACGAGCATATTCTCGCCCTCATAGAAGCAGTCGACCGGGCAGACCTCCACGCAGTCCATATATTTGCAGCGGATGCAGGCATCGGTGACGACGTAGGTCATGAACGGCTTCTCCCGCGCCGTCCCTAAGCTTGGCCGGCTTCGCTCGTCAATTCACAATAAAGGAGGCCGGCGGCGGCGGGCGGGCCGCGGCGCTGCGGCAGCCCCTCGACCCGCAGCACCCGCACGCGGCCGCGATGCGCGAAGCTCAGCACGTCGCCGACGCGGACCGGCGCATGGGCGCGATCGATCACCCGGCCGCCGATCCGGATCCGACCCTTCTCGGCGAGCAGCTGTGCGGCGCTGCGCGTCTTCGCGATCCGCGCGAACCAGAGGAACTTGTCCAGCCGGAGGCTGTCGGCCATCGCGACGCCGAAGGCTCAGGGCCCCGAGCCGGGCCGGGGTCTGAGCTCGCCCAGCGCGGCGAAGGCATGAGAAACGCCCGGCTCGCGCCGGGGACGCCGCGGCGCCCGTCCCCGCCAGACCCAGCCGGAATCGCCGGCGCCCGGGCGGAAGCCGATATCGCGCATCAGCCGGGCCAACGCCTGCGGCTGCAGACCGAGCGAGGTGACCAGGGCCTCGTCGACGACCCGTCCATCCTTGCCGGCCCTGACTTCGTGCGCGTGGCGCGCCAGGCGCTCGGCCATGTCGACCCGGATCATCTGCGGACCGGCCGAGCGGAAGCCGAGCCGCGCCAGCGCCGTCCGGACGAGCGGCGCCGGCGCCGAAAGGACCACGCACGACGGCGGCGGGAGCGCCGGCATCGGGTCGCCCGCCGAAGCGGCGCGCAGCGCGCTGCGCCAGCGCATCGCCTCGGGCTTCAGCACGGCGGGCATGAACAGGTCGAGTGCGCCGATCCGCACGCCCGGAGCGGTGACGGCGCGCCGCTGATCCCGGTCGAGCGCGGCAAGCGGCTGCGCCACGCGCTCGCGCGCGACGATCCCGCCCTCGTCGACCAGCATCGCCAGCACCGAGCGGACCGCGGCGGGAGACACGGGATCACGAGCGGCACTTCCGGCCGCGCGCAGTGGCCCCAGATTGCGCTCCACCTGCTGGCGGATCCATCCCTGCAGCCGCTCGATCACCGCGTCGCGCCCGCGCGGCGACACCGAATCGATCCGCCGATCGAGATGGATGCGCGGCGAGAGCAGATTCTTGCCGGGACCCAGCTTCGCCACCTCGTGGCCGCGCCACAGGATCGCGACCGGGCTGTCCGGTTCGGTGCGCAGCGAAAAATGCTGGTCCGTATCGGCGACCAGAGCGGCCGCCCTCTTCTCATATTCGCCGGCCAGCCGCCGCTCGGCGGTCGCCAGCAGCATCTTGCGATCGGCGTGGCGCGCCGCCGGATCGACCTCGAACGCGAAGCCCTGCAGCCGGCCGATCGGATAGGCGCCGACGCTGACCTCCCCCTGCTCGTCGATCAGCACCGGGAACTCGCCGGCGCCTTTCCTGCCGAGAACGCGCATCAGCACCGAGGTGCGGCGGTCGACAAAGCGCTGGGTGAGGCGTTCGTGCAGCGCTTCGGAGAGATTCTCCTCGACCGCCATCGCCCGATCGGCCATCGCCGCGGGCTCGGCCAGCCAGTCGGCGCGGTGGGCGATATAGGCCCAGGTCCGCACTCCGGCGAGGCGGTCGGCGAGCGTCTCGATATCGCCCTGGACATTGTCCAGCCGGGCGACCTCGGCGGCGTACCAGGCCTGCGGGATGTGGCCGTTGCCCTCGCTGAGATGTCCGAAGATGCGCGCCACCAGTCGGGAATGATGCTCGGGGCCGGTCTTGCGGAAATCGGGCAACCCGCAGGCAGCCCACAGCCGCCGCACGTTGCGACCGCGCGTGCGCGCCAGGATGTCCGGATCGCCGGCGAGCAGCTTGAGCACGGCTAGGTCGATCGCTTCCGGCGCGGCGCGCAGCCCGGGACGGGTCGGCCGGCGCTCGAGCGAGCCGATCAGCGCCTCGATCCCATCGAAATCGAGATCGCTCGCCCGCCAGTAGAGGAAGTCCAATGGCGCGAAGCGATGCTCCTCGATCGCCTCGATCTCCTCGGGGCGGAACTCGGCGAGCGCCTCGCCCTCCAGGGTCAGCGAGCCGAACGTGCCGTCGCGCTGGTGGCGCCCCGCCCGGCCGGCGATCTGGGCCATCTCGGCAACGGTCAAGCGGCGGCGGCGCTGGCCATCGAACTTGCTCAGGCCCGCGAAGGCGACATGGCTGACGTCCATGTTGAGGCCCATGCCGACCGCGTCGGTGGCAACCAGATAATCCACCTCCCCCGCCTGATACATCGCCACCTGGGCGTTGCGGGTGCGCGGGCTGAGCGCCCCCATCACCACCGCCGCACCGCCGCGCATCCGGCGCAGCATCTCGGCGACGGCGTAGACCTGCTCGGCCGAGAAGGCGACGATCGCCGAGCGCGGCGGCAGCCGGGACAATTTGGACGGACCGGCATAGGTCAAAGTCGAGAAGCGAGGACGCCCGATGATTTCGGCCTTGGGCAGCAGGCCGCGCACCATCGGCGCGAGGCTCTCCGAGCCGAGGATCATCGTCTCCTCGCGGCCGCGGGCGTGGAGCATCCGGTCGGTGAAGACATGGCCGCGCTCGGGATCCGCTCCGAGCTGCGCCTCGTCGACGGCGACGAAGGCGAAGTCCCGTTGCTGCGTGCGATCGTCCGACCGGTCGCTCTGCACAGGCATGGATTCGGCCGTGCACAGGAACCAGCGGGCCTGGGCCGGCAGGATCTTCTCCTCGCCGGTCAGCAAGGCGACCTGATTGGCGCCCTTCAGGGCGACGACGCGATCATAGACCTCCCGCGCGAGCAACCGCAGCGGGAACCCGATCATTCCCGAGGAATGGCCGCACATGCGCTCGACCGCCAGATGCGTCTTGCCGGTATTGGTCGGTCCAAGGATGGCCTTGAGCGGCGGCTGATCAGACATTTCCTCTAGATTGTTCCATCGGCGTCAAATCGCAACCATTTCCAAGCTTTGGCCGAAGGCTCCGCTCGTCCGGCGCGGCTTTCGCTTCGTCGCAAGCATCCGAGCCTCAGCCATTTCGTAATTTGACTTTAACCTCTTTTATTCACAACCCTGCAGGCCTGCCGAGCGGGGTGCGCGGCGGGGGTGTATGGGCGCGCGGGGGCTATCCTGCATTGTATCGATTCAATGACATAGGCAGTGCGCCAGCCAGCGGCTCGGCAGCGCTGGCGCTCGACGGCGGCACGTTTCGTGCGCCTGCCGCGAGGCCGGGCTTCGGACAGAAGACCGGGCCTGCGCCATCCCGTGCCGACAATTTCGATCTCGTCGTCGACCTCGGCCAGCGCATCGGCTCGCGGGAATGGTTCCGCGGCCTCGCGACCTGCGCCGGCCTCTGCTACGCGGCCTGGTCGCTGGCGCCGACGCTGGCGCCGCTGCCCGGCATCTCGCCCGCGCCGCTGCCCGAAGCTCAGTTCGAGGAGGTGCGCACGCTGGCCATCTCGCCGCTCGCCTTCGGAGCCG
>Ga0299914_10003884_pt1 | contig 10645 bp, 9 predicted proteins | sample RVTome_10_FD_201361 | JGI IMG/M metagenome (GOLD analysis project Ga0299914, IMG submission 201361) | Soil microbial communities from uranium-contaminated site in the Upper Colorado River Basin, Wyoming, United States - RVT153D57 (version 2) ... | reverse complement strand
GCCGTCGCCGACGACTACGACTTCATTTGCATCGACACCCCGCCGAGCCTCGGGCTGCTGACCGTGAACGCGCTGACGGCGTCCGACAAGGTGATCGTCCCCGTCCAGTGCGAGTATCTGTCGATGCGCGGTCTGGTCCAGCTCCAGAACACGCTCGAGATGATCCGCGAGAACCTCAACCCGGACGTCCAGATCGAGGGGATCCTGCCGACGATGCTCGACTCGCGTACGGTGCATGCGAAGGAGGCGGTCGAGATCCTCGAGGAGAACTTCGGCGAGCTCGTCTTCAAGTCGCGGATCCGCAAGGCGATCAAGTTCGCCGAGGCGCCCGTCCGCGGCAGCAGCGTCCTCAAGTACGATCCAAGCGGCAACGCCGCCAACTGCTACCGGGAGCTCGCGAAGGAGGTTCTGACGAATGGCGCGTCGTAAGCGGGCCAGCATGCGGGAAGGCCCCCTAGCCGACCTCTTTCGCTCGACCGTCGATCCCGAGGAGCCGCCCGAGGCGCCGGAGCGTCCCGGTGCACGGGACGAGGATCAGAGCGACGTCTTCGACCAGGATGTCGCTGAGCCGCCCGCGCGCCGGGCGCCGCCCGAGCCCGAGCCGGTCGAGCCGGAGGCGCCCACCTTCGGTCGCGACGAGCCCCGGCCCCCGGACCCGGAGCGCGTTCGCGCCTATCGCGCCGACGACGCGCCCGCGGCCGCGCCGATGGCGAAGGAGCGGCTGAGCAGGATCTTCGGCGAGGACATGCCCGACTACGAGGGCCCGGCCTACGGTCGCAACGAGCCGGCCCTGGGGTCATCCGCCGCCGATCAGCGCCCCCACACCCCCGTCATCCGGGTCGTCGGCGTCGGCGGCGCCGGGGTCAACGCCGTCAACCGGATGGTCGACGCGCAGCTTCCAGGGGTCGAGTTCATGGCCATCAACACCGACCTCCAGTCGCTCCAGCAGTCCGCGGCCGACGTCACCGTCCACCTCGGGAGCGGCATCTCGCGGGGACTTGGCGCGGGCTCGGACCCCGAGCTCGGCTACAAGGCGGCGTTCGAGGAGCAGGACAAGATCAAGCGCCTGCTCAAGGGCTCCGACATGGTCTTCGTCACCGCCGGGGCCGGGGGCGGCACCGGCACCGGCGCGGCGCCGGTGATCGCCCGCCTCGCGCGTGACATCGGCGCGCTCACGGTCGGCATCGTCACGAAGCCGTTCCGGTTCGAGGGCACCCGCCGCGGCCAGCAGGCCGAGGACGGGATCGAGGCTCTCGGCGCCGAGGTCGACACGCTGATCGTGGTCCCGAACGAGAACCTGCTCAGCGTCCTCGCGAAGACGACGACGATGGTCGAGGCCTTCCAGGTCGCCGACGACGTCCTCCGCCAGGGTGTCCAGGGGATCACCGAGCTGATCACGCTTCCGGGGATGATCAACCTCGACTTCGCCGACGTCCGCACGACGATGCGCGACGCCGGCCAGGCGCTGCTCGGGATCGGCATGGGTACCGGCGACAACCGGGCGACGTTCGCCGCCGAGAAGGCGGTCTCCTCGCCGCTCCTCGACACCTCGGTCGAGGGCGCGCGCTCGATCCTGCTCTCGATCACCGGTGGCGAGAATCTCAGCCTGCTCGAGGTGTCGGAGGCGGCGAGGAGGGTCCAGGAGGCAGCCCACCCCGACGCCAACATCATCTTCGGCGCCAACGTCGACGAGACGCTCGAGGAGCAGGTCTGGGTGACCGTGATCGCGACGCGCTTCGACGGCCGCGGCCGTCGGGCCGACGGGAGCTCGACGGCGAAGCGCGCGCCGGGCACGGCGACCACCTCGACCCGGAAGCCGGACGACCGCCGGGCGGGGACCGCGAAGAGCTTCGAGCGGCGCCCTCGGGACCTGTCGATCGACGTCCCCGAGTTCGTTCCCGGCGGCTAGCAGGCAGAGTCGGCTCTCGCCGCCCGCGGGCGTAGCTTTCTGTCATGAGCGCGCGGGGCGTCGTAGCCGCCGGTCATCCGCTGACCGCCGAGGCCGGCGCGCGCGTTCTACGCGAGGGCGGGAACGCGGTCGACGCCGCGGTCGCCGCGGTGCTGACCTCGTTCGTCACCGAGAGCCCGCTGACCGGCCTCGGGGCCGGCGGCTACATGCTCGTCGACGGCGGCGACGAGCCCGTGCTGCTCGACTTCTTCGTCGCCGTCCCCGGTGCCAACGTCGCTGCCGCCCGCTCCGAGCTCGTTCCGGTCCCGGTCTACTTCACCGAGGAGGTTCCGCAGATCTTCCACGTCGGCGCTGCGTCCTGCGGGGTCCCGGGCACCCCCGCCGGACTCGAGACCGCCGTCGAGCGCTTCGGGACGATGCCGCTCGGCGACCTCGCGGCTCCGGCGGCGGCTCTCGCGCGCGAGGGCGTGACGGTCAACCCCGAGCAGGCGTTCTTCCTCGCCATCCTGGCGCCGATCCTCACCCTCTACGAGGAGGCGCGCGCGATCTACGCCCCCGAGGGACGGATCCTCGCCGCCGGCGATCGCTTCCGGTTCCCGGATCTGGGCGACGCCCTCGAGCGGCTCGGAACCGAGGGCTCGGGGCCGTTCTATCGCGGCGACGTCGCGAGCGCGATCTCCGACTGGGTGATCGACCGCGGCGGGACGCTCGGGCGCACGGATCTCGAGCGCTACGAGCCGATCCCGCGCGAGCCGGTGCGGGCGCGCTTCCGCGACCACGAGGTCCTCACCAACCCGCCGCCATCCTCAGGCGGCCTGCTGATCGCCTTCGCGCTCGACGTCCTCGAGCGCCTCGGAAGGGCCGGGGTGGAGGAGGTGGTCGGCGCGATGGAGGCCGCGCAGGCGGCGCGCACCGAGGACTTCCTCGCCGGGCTCCGCGAGCCGCAATTCGCGTCGCGGTTCCTGGACCGCGCCGCGGTTGCGGCGCACGCCGACGGCGTCGCCCGCCGCGAGCGCGCCGGCGAGGGTCCGCTCGAGGCTGACGATCACCTCGGCTCGACGACCCACATAACCGCGGTCGACGGCGAGCGCAGGTGCGCGAGCGTCACCTGCTCGAACGGGACCGGGTCGGGGCTGCTCGTCCCCGGCACCGGGGTTCACGTCAACAACATGCTCGGCGAGCAGGACCTGAACCCGCACGGCTTTCACCGCCACCCGCCGGGCGTGCGGATGCCGTCGATGATGTCGCCGACACTGGTCCGCAGCTCGGGCGAGCTCGAGATCGGGCTCGGCAGCGGCGGCTCGAACCGGATCCGCTCAGCGGTGCTCCAGACGGTGCTGCGCCTGGTCGTCGACCGGATGCCCGTCGCCGACGCCGTGGTCGCTCCCCGCGTCCACGTCGAGTCCGGCATCGTCCACGCCGAGCCCGGGGTCGACGAGAGCGCCCTCGGGCGCCTGTCCGACCGCGGCTACGAGGTCGTTCGCTGGCGCGAGCGAAACGTCTTCTTCGGCGGCGTCCACACCGTCGCCCGCGACGCGCGGACCGGCGAGCTCGAGGGTGGAGGCGACCCTCGGCGCGGGGGGGCGGTGGCGGTGGCGTGACCCCGAACGTCAGCAGCCGCTGCGAATCATCTCCAGGAACGGATCGTCCTCGCGCCGCGGCTTTCGCCCGGTCATCACCAGGAGCTGCTTCTCGGCGATGTAGTGGGCATCCCGGATGTAGCTCTCGAGCAGCTCCAGGGCAGCGGCGACCCGCGGCCCCGGGGGCGTCCGCGGTGGTCAAGACGCAGGCCGTCGAGGCTTGCAACCGAGTATCTAGACTCGATGGCGATGCGCGAGCTCCCGGTTCCGCCGCATTTCGATCCGGACCGTGTGGGGGAGATATGGTCGGTCTCCTACGAGCGGCGGGCGCAGGACGCGCGTGAGTGGGCTCGGGCTCACGACGTCCGGGCGGCCGGCGAGGACCAGCTCCGGATCTGCCTGCTCGCCGTCGACGTCCAGAACACCTTCTGCATCCCGGAGTTCGAGCTCTTCGCGGCGGGGCGGTCGGGCACCGGCGCCGTCGACGACAGCCGCCGGCTGTGCGAGTTCATCTACCGCAACCTCGGTGCGATCACCAAGGTCATCCCGAGCCTCGACACCCACCGGGCGATGCAGATCTTCCACGCGATCTGGCTCGTCGACGAAGCCGGCGGGCATCCGCCCCCCTACGAGAACGTCTCGGCCGAGGATGTCGCGTCGGGGCGGTGGCGGGTCAACCCCGCGGTCGCGGACGCGCTCGGGCTCGACCCCGACTACGCCCGCCGCCAGCTCGCGAGCTACACGCAACAGCTGGCCGAGGGCGGCAAGTACGACCTCAGCGTCTGGCCCTACCACGCAATGCTCGGAAGCATCGGGCATGCGCTCGTGCCGGCGGTCGAGGAGGCGATCTTCTTCCACACCGTCGCTCGCTACAGCCAGCCGGCGTTCAGGGTCAAGGGCGACAACCCGTTGACGGAGCACTACTCGATGCTCGGACCGGAGGTCACCGAGGGACCAGACGGTGACCGCATCGCGAGCAAGGACACGGCGCTCATCGACGAGCTGCTGGGCTTCGACGCGGTCGTGATCGCCGGCCAGGCCAAGAGCCACTGCATCGCCTGGACGATCGACGACCTGCTCGAGGACGAGCGGGTCGGCGCGCACCTCGCCGAGCGAACGTACCTGCTCGAGGACTGCACGTCGCCGGTCGTCGTGCCCGGTGTCGTCGACTACACCGACGTCGCCGACGAGGCGTTCGAGCGCTACGCGGCAGCGGGGATGCACGTCGTCGACTCGACCCGCCCGATCTCCTCCTGGCCCGGGATCGGCAAACACTCGGCCGAGCACGGCGTCCGCTCCCGGCTCGGCGACGGCTAGCGGCCGACGATCACCTTGCCGTTCATCCGCGCCCGCTCGGCGATCTCCTCCGAGCGGCTGACCGCGTCGAGCATCGCCCGCAGGGCCCGTCCCAGCACCTCCATCCGCTCGGGCTCTGAGCGCAGCTCGAGGAGTCGTTGCTTCGTCTCCGGCGGTAGCTCGACCCGGGCGGCGAGGCCGTACGAGTCCTCTCCCGCGAGCTCTGCCGCCTCTGGGCGCTCGCCGGCGACCCGCGCAACGAGCTCGCCGAACGCGTCGCGGGCGAGATCGGCCGCCTCGCCTCCCTCCTCGATCGTCGCCGCCTCGATCGGCTCGACCTCGCCGGCGGGGTAGTCCGCAGCCTCGAATCGATCGAGGACCCTGAACGGGCGCTCGCCGGCGACGACGATGTTCATCCGGCCGTCCTCGAAGCGCTCGGTCACTTCGGTGACCCTCGCCTCGCAACCGATCCGCCGGGCGCTGCCGTCGTCGTCTCGGAGGACGATCCCGAACGGCTCGTCCTCCTCCAGGCACCGTCCGACCATGCGCTTGTAGCGGTCCTCGAAGATGTGCAGCGGCAGCAGCTCGCCGGGCAGCAGGACGACCGGAAGCTCGAAGATCGGCAGGTCGACGCCCTTCGTCGCCATGCACGGATTCTACGGCGGCGGGAGAATGGCCCGGGACGGGATGCACGAGAGCGTCGACTTCGAGGCTGAGGGCCTGCTGGAGGGCCTGAGCGGTGAGCACCGCGAGGCCCGGCGGCGCCTGCTGTCCGAGCTCGCCGCCGACGGGTTCTCGCTCGATGAGCTTCGCCAAGCGGTCGAGGAGCAGCGGCTCGCGCTGCTGCTGGTCGAGCGCGAGCTCGCCGGGGGCGCTCCGCAGTACTCGGCGGAGCAGGTCGCCAACCTGGCGGGCCTCGAGCGCGAGTACCTGGACCGGCTCTGGAGGGCGCTCGGCATGGCGCTGCCGCCCCCCGACACCCTCGCCTACACGGATTCGGATCTCGACTCCGCCCGCCGCGTCGCCGCGCTTCTGGCGGCCGGGGTCCCGGAGGACGGGGCGATCGAGGTCGCCCGCGTGCTCGCGATCTCGATGTCGCAGGTCGCGGCGGCGAATCGGACGATGGTCGGAGAGGCCCTGATGCGCCCCGGCGACACCGAGCTCGACGTCGCCCGCCGCTTCCGCGGGGCCGCGCAGACGCTGACCCCGATGATCGGCGAGGCGCTCGCCTACGTCTTCAACCTCCATCTCCGCGAGCAGCTGCGCCACGGGGTGATGGACGCCCAGCAGGTCGCTGAGGGGAGGGTCGAGGCGGCATCCGACGTCACGATCTGCTTCGCCGACCTCGTCGGCTTCACGAAGCTCGGCGAGCGCCTTCCTCCCGACGAGCTGGGGACCGTGACCCGCCGGCTGACCGAGCTCGCCGGCGAGGCCGCCGTGCCTCCCGTCCGCCTCGTCAAGCTGATCGGCGATGCCGCGATGCTCGCGGGCCCGGCCGCGGAGACCCTCGAAGCGGCCCTGTCCCTCGTCGAGGCGTCGGAGGCCGACGAGAGCTTCCCGCTGATGCGCGCCGGGGTCGCCACCGGTCCCGCCTTCGAGCGCGCGGGGGACTTCTACGGACGCCCGGTCAACCTCGCCAGCCGGCTGACGTCGATCGCGAGGCCGGGGAGCGTGCTCACGTCCGAGGAGGCGCGGGACGCGGTCGGCGACGGCTATCGATGGTCCTACGCCCGCTCTCGCAAGCTCAAGGGGATCGAGGGCGAGGTCAAGGCCTACCGCTGCCGCCGGGAGTAGGGCCGACGGCTCGGCCGACCCGGTCGGCAAGGGCCCGCAGGCGCTCGACGAGCTCGGGCGGCTCGACGATCTCGAAGTCGGCGCCCAGCATCGCGATCCGAAGCGCCAACCAGTCGAGGTCGTCGTCGCCGGTCCGGTACCCGCAGCTGCGGTCGTCGATCGACTCGACCGACCCCCAGCCGCCCGGCAGGCTGTCGCGGATCTGCTCAGCCGGCGCAGCGAGGATCACCCTGGCCTCGAAGCGATGCGGGGTCGAGGAGAGGCTGCGCTCGACATAGGTCACGGGGTCGCCGCCGGGAAGCCCGCGCGGGGTGAAGGGGACGCCCGTCGGCGCGGGGTCGCGGATCCGGTCGACGCGGAAGGTCCTCCAATCGCCGCGGCCGCCGTCCCATGCGGCGAGGTACCAGCGGCGACCGAGGTTGACGAGGGCGTGGGGCTCGGCCTCGCGGCGGCTCTCGGCGCCGTCGCGATCGCGGTAGGCGAAGCGGATGCGCTCGCGGTCGCGGCATCCGCTGGCGATCGCGGTCAGCGCCTGCGGGTCGACCGTCGGACCGCCGGCCGGCAGCGACATCGTCGCCGCCCCGAGCGCGCTGACGCGATGGCGAAGCCGCGCCGGCAGGACCTGCTCGACCTTGACGAGCGCCCGAAGCGACGCCTCCTCGATTCCCTCGACCGACGCTCGCGCTGCCGTCCGCAGACCGACGGCGATCGCGATCGCCTCGTCGTCGTCGACTAAGAGCGGGGGCATCGCCGCGCCGGCGCCGAGCCGGTACCCGCCGGCGGGACCGGGCAGCGAGGTCACCGGATAGCCGAGGGCGCGGAGCCGCTCGACGTCGCGACGGACCGTGCGCGTCGAGACCTCGAGCCTCGCGGCGAGCTCACCTCCGGGCCAGTCGCGGCGCGCCTGGAGGAGCGAGAGCAGGGTGAGGAGGCGGCTCGCGGTCTCTGTCACGCCGCAGCATCGTCGCGCGAATCGAGGACGGATGCCGTCCTCATCGGCACCGCAGCCCCGGGACGGTGTCAGCCCGGGCTGCGGGCGCTGAGGACGAGGTTGTAGAAGAGCCGCGGCGGCAGCCGTGGCTCCAGCAGCCTCGCGTCGAGGCGCTGCAGGGCGATGTAGCTGCGAAACGCGAACCGCTGCCACCGGAGCGGCACCTGGTCGGGCTCGGCGCTCCCCTCGAGCGAGCGCAGCAGCCATCCGTAGGCGTTCGCGAGCAGCTCCTCGCCCCGGACGCGCACGTCGGTGAACCCGGCGGCGTCGAGGCTCGCGACGAGGTCGGTGGGGGCGAAGGCGTGGACGTCGACCTCCGACTCGAGCTCGTGGCCGTGGTCGGAGTGCTCGGCCGCGGAGTGGCGGGCCGAAGCGCCGACGAGCCGCCGCCAGGCCGGCGCGATCAGCCGCCCGCCGCGCTTCGGCAGCGACGCGAGCCGATCTCCGTAGCGCGAGGGCTCGCCGCAGAAGGCAATCCGGCCTCCGGGCCTCAGGACGCGGCGGAACTCGGTCAACGCGCGATCGAGATCAGGGATGTGATGGAGGACGGCGTGCCCGAGGACGAGGTCGAAGCTGCGGTCGGGAAACGGCAGCCGCTCGGCCTCGGCGCGGATCGGCTCCACCTCGACCCCGAGCGAGTCGGCGGTTGCGCCGAGCGTCTCGAGCATTCCCGGAGAGATGTCTGACGCGGTGACCTTGTCGATCACCCCGAGCTGGAGCAGGTTGAGCGAGAAGTACCCGGTGCCTGCGCCGATCTCGAGTGCCTCCCCCAGCGATTCCTGAGGATCGCGTCCGAGCGCCTTGGCGAGCTTCGCGCGCACCTGCTCCTGGCCGATCGGGCCGAAGTCGATTCCCCACTTCGCGTCGTAGCTCGCCGCGGCGACGTCGTGGTAGCGCGTGTTCGCGTCCTTGATCTCGGCCGCGGTGGCGGTCGGGGAGGCGGGCATGACCCTGAAAGCTAGTCCGCCGACTCCGGCTCAGCGCCGCCGGGGCGGAGCGACCAGATGAAGTCGCGCACGAGGACGTTGAACTCGTAGGGCGCCTCCATGTTGCTGAAGTGCCCGGCGGCGGGGATCACGACGAGGCGAGCGGTGCCGATCTGGGCGTGGAGCCCGTAGGCGACCTCGAGCGGGGCGCGCTGGTCGAGCTCGCCGTGAACGATCAGCGTCGGGACCTCGATCCGAGGCAGCACCTCCCGCAGGTCCGCCTCGGCGATCGCACGGGCGATCGTCGGGATCGCTCCGGGGTGGAGCTCGGAGATCGTCGACGCGACCTCGTCGACGAGGCCGGCGGGGGCGGCCGGCGTGATCAGCTGCGGGAGCATCGCCGCCGCGGCATCGGCGGGTGGCGCGTCGGTCAGGCGGAGCATGCTCTCGAGGCGCTCGGCGGTCGTCGCCGGCGGCAGCGATCCGGCCCAGCCCGCGGACGCCGATGCGAGCACGAGCGAGTCGACGAGCCCCGGGCGGCTCCGGTAGAGCTCGAGCGCCAGCGTGCTCCCCCATGAGAGTCCGGCGACGTGCGCTCGTCGCACGCCGATCGCCCCGAGCCACTCGGCGAGGCAGGCGGCGAACTCGGGCATCCGCCAATCATCCGGCGGATCGTCCGAGAGCCCGCATCCGGGGGCATCCCACGCGATCACGTCGAAGCTGGTGGAGAGGGCGTCGAGCTGGCGGCGCCAGCTTCGGCTGTCGGCGACCGATCCGTGCAGCAGGACGAGGGACTCCCCCTGGCCGGCGCGATCGTAGGCAATCCGCCGGCCGGCGACCTCCACCTCGATCATCTCAGCACCTTGTGCGTCCTGTTCGGGGACGGAATCGTCCCATCATCGCCGTTCTCGCGCATCTCGGCCTCGCGTTCGTCACTTCCAGGCCGGCGTCTAGGGTCCACGAGGTGCCGGCGCAGAGAGACCAGCCCCCCGGCGTGCCGCCGCTCGAGCTGACCGGCGAGCGCACGCTACCCGACCTCCCCGAGGAGAACTACTGGTTTCGGCGTCACCTCGCGGTTTACGAGTGGATCGCCGACCGGGTCGGCGCGATGCGAGTCGCCGACCTCGCGTGCGGCGAGGGGTACGGCTCCGAGGTCCTCTCCCGGACGGCGTCGGCGGTCGTCGGAGTCGACGCCAACCCCGCGGCCCACGAGCACGCGAGGCTCCGCTACAGCGCTCCGAACCTGCGCTTCGAGCGGGGGCTCGTGGAGGACTTCACCGGCCCCTGCGACGCGATCGTCTTCTTGCAGACGATCGAGCACATCCACGAGCCCGGGACGCTGCTCGAGCGGTTCGCCGCGGCGGCGGCGGTGAGCTACGTATCGACGCCGAACCGGCTCACGCTGGCGCCGCCCGGGGCGCCGAAGTCCGACAACCCCTGGCACCTGCGCGAGTACACCCTCGACGAGTACCGGGCGCTGCTCGAGCCGCGGTTCTCGAAGGTCGAGATCGTGGGTGTATTCCACGCGCGCAAGCTGCGCCTCCACGAGCTCGCGATCCGCCTCGGCTGGGACCGCGTCCACCGGACCCTCGGGGCGACGAAGCCGTTCTACGACAGGTTCGTCCCGGCGATCGCCGCCTCGGACTTCGCCCTCGAGCCGGGCTCGGATGCCGATCTCGAGCGGGCGCTCGACTTCGTCGCCGTCTGCCATGCGTAGCAACGCCCCTCCAGAGCCGGTCGGCTCCCTCGCGATCGTCCTCCACAGCCACATGCCCTACGTCGAGGGCTTCGGGACCTACCCGTTCGGCGAGGAGTGGCTGTTCGACGCGGTCGTTCGCTCGTACCTGCCGCTCGCCGAAGTGCTTCGGAGCGTGACCCTGAGCGTGACCCCCGTCCTCGCCGACCAGCTCGAGGCTCCGGGCGTCGCGACGCGGCTGCGCGGGTTCGTCGCCGAGCACCGGCTCGGCGCCTGCGAGGCCGACGCCCGCGAGCTCGACGAACCGCACGCGGCCGCGTGCCGGGCCGAGGCCGGGCGCTACCGCCGCGGGCTCGAGCGGCTCGACGACCTCGGCGACGACCTGCTGGCGATCTTCCGACGGCCGCTCGAGGAGGGTCGGGTCGAGCTGATGACGTCGGCGGCCTCGCACGC
>Ga0299914_10003883_pt1 | contig 10646 bp, 12 predicted proteins | sample RVTome_10_FD_201361 | JGI IMG/M metagenome (GOLD analysis project Ga0299914, IMG submission 201361) | Soil microbial communities from uranium-contaminated site in the Upper Colorado River Basin, Wyoming, United States - RVT153D57 (version 2) ... | reverse complement strand
CCCGGTGTGCTCGACGCCGGACGCGACGATGGCCTCGCTCACGCCCCCGAAGCCACCGAGGGTGAAGATCGCGACGACGGGGATCGCGATCAGCGCGAGCAGCATCATCAGGCCCTGCACCACGTCGGTGAACGTCGCACCGAGGAACCCGCCGAAGAGCGTGTACGCGAGCGTCACTCCCGCGACCAGGAGCATGCCAGTCAGGTAGTCGCCGTCGAAGGTGCTCTCGAAGAACACGCCGCCTGCGACCATCCCAGACGAGATGTAGAACGTGAAGAACACGAGGATGACGACGCCGCTCGCGATCCTCAGGGCTCGTGACGTGTCGTGCAGACGGTTCTCGAAGTAGCTCGGCACCGTGATGGAGTTGTTCGCCACCTGGGTGTAGGCGCGCAGCCTGGGAGCGACGAACCGCCAGTTCAGATAGGCGCCGATGAGCAGACCGATGCCGATCCAGGCCTCGACGAGGCCCGACACGAAGATCGCTCCAGGAAGCCCCAGCATGAGCCAGCCCGACATGTCGGATGCACCGGCGCTGAGGGCGGCGGTTCCCGGCTTGAGATTCCGCCCGCCGAGCATGTAGTCCTCGTGGTCCTTGGTCTGCCGGAATGCATAGATCCCGATGCCGATCATGGCGAGGAAGTAGATGGCAAGTGCGATGAGCTGGAACGTCAGATCGGACATCGGCGTTGACTCCTTCTGGTACGACGCGGGGGGATGCACGTTCGGTTCAGTGTGCCGGGTCGGACCGATCACGAAAAGCAACGATAAGTGAACGGTATTCATCGGCGACAGTGAACGGTCGACTACCGGGGCTGGTCTCGATACGGCTGCTGCGCGGCCTATTCGACCACCGCCGTCAGCCGCCGAGCGCGCTCCGGATCGAGCGCGACGCGCTCTCGAGCCGCTCGGCGATCTCGGCGTCGGGCCGTGCGCTCGAGACGTAGACGACCGCGAGCGCCGCCGGCTGTCCGTTCGGCAGCTGCAGCGGCACCGCCGTCGAACGCAGGCCGGGAATGACCTCGTCGTGGCTGATCGCGTAGCCGCGCTCGCGGATGTCCTCGAGCTCTGCCCGGTGCGCGGCATCCGTCTCGTCAGGCCAGTCATGCGGCGGGAGCGACGCGAGAATCACCTTGCCCGGGGCGCCGAGCCCGATGGAGTGGCGCGTGCCGGGGCGCTGCGCGACCGATGCGATCGCATGCCGGGGCTCGACGCTCGTGAGGGTGACGATCTCATCTGCGTCGAGCACCGCGAGGAAGCACGTCATGGCGAGGTCGTTCGCCGCGTTCGTGAGCTCGGGCAGGGCCTCGGCCTGGAGGTCGTGGGCGACACCCGCCGCGAGGGCGGCGAGACGAGCGCCGAGGGCGATGCGTCCGCGTGCGTCGCGCACCGTGAGCCGGTGGTGCTCGAGCGTGCGCAGCAGGCGGTACGCGACAGAACGGTGCACCTCGAGGCGCTGCGCGAGCTCGTCGATCGACAGCGGTTCGCGTGCATCGGCGAGGATCTCGAGGATGCGGATGCCACGCGAGAGCGTCTGCGAGTGCGGTGCGGCTGTGGGTTCCGCGGTGGCTGCGGCCATGAGTCCTCTTCGTGTCCGGGAGGGTGTGCGTCCTCGGCGAGCGCCCAATATCTGAACGTCGTATTCGACTATAGAACACACGAACCCGGGGCGCGCGGTCACTACTCGGGTCTCATTGACAACAATACTGAGTCACATCGTAATTGAGTATCCTCAGGTGTGAACCTCACCGTCACCCACCGTCATCCGCATCGGCGCGAAAGTGCGCAGGTTCAAGCCCGGCGACGAGGTCTACGCCCGTGTCGACAAGGACCGCATCGGCACGTTCGCCGAGCGCATCGCCGTTGCCGAGGTCGACCTCGCACTCAAGCCGGTGTCGATCAGCATCGAGGAGGCGGGCTCGCTGCCGTTGGTGGCGCTCACCGCGTGGCAAGCGCTCGTCGAGCGCGGCAACCTGCAGGCCGGGCAGAAGGTGCTCATCCACGCCGGCGCCGGCGGTGTCGGTTCGATCGCGATCCAACTCGCCAAGCACCTCGGCGCGACCGTCGCCACTACGGCCAGCGCCTCCAACGCGGACTTCGTACGCGAGCTCGGAGCTGACACCGTCGTCGACTACCGCACCCAGGACTTCGAACAGATCCTCGATGGGTACGACCTGGTGCTGGACAGCCTCGGCGGGGCGAACCTCGAGAAGTCACTGCGAGTGCTCAATCCCGGCGGCAAGGCCATCGGGATCTCCGGTCCGGCCGACCCGGCCTTCGCCCGCGAGGTCGGCCTCAACCCGGTGCTGCGCCTCGCGATCACCGGCATCAGCAGCAGCATCCGTCGCCAGGCCAAGAAGCTCGGTGTGAACTACGAGTTCCTGTTCATGCGCGCCAGCGGCGACCAGCTCCGCCAGATCGCGACGCTCGTCGATGACGGCGCGCTGCGCCCCGTCGTCGGACGGGTCGTTCCATTCGACCAGACCATCCAGGCTCTCCAGGGACTGGAAGCGGGCGGCATCCGCGGCAAGTCCGTCATCAGCAACCCCCGAGTCGCCGTGATCTCGCCGCGCACGTGAACAGCTGAGCCTCGCTCCGCCGGCGGTCATGCGTTGGAGCCGCGGAGAGAAAGGGCGACGTGGATCTGCTCCCGGATATCGGTGAGGACGTCGTCGTCGCTGCGGTCGATGAAGAGAGTGGCGGTGGTGCTGATGTGGATGATCGCGGTGACCACCCGCGCGAGCACGGCGGCGTCACGATCATTGATGCGGTCGTCGCGTTGCAAAACTGCCGCGATGCCGTCCTCGAGGCGTGCGGACTGGGTCAGCCCTTCACGTCGGTGGGGTTCGGTGGGGTCGCCGAAGACGAGCTCGTGGAGATAGGTACGGCCGTTCTCGACCTGCCCGCGCACGCAGCCCACCACCGGCCGGATGAGAGCCATTGCGCCGTCGAGGACGCCGTGTTCCTGGCCGGCGTCGCTCAGTCCCTCAGTGATCGCGTCGGCGAACTTCTCGTTCTGCACCATGATCAACAGCTCCGCCTTCGTGGAGGCGTAGCGGAACAGCGTGCCGATGGCGACATCCGCGCGATCGGCGACGTGCTGGGTCGTCACCGAACCGACGCCGTGCTCGGCGAACAATTCGCGGGCTGCGGCCATGATGCGTTCCCGCTTGTCCTGCTTGTTCCGTTCTCGGCGTCCGATTCCCCTGTGATCGCCTGTCATTCTCGTTCTCCTTGACTAAATTGCTGAGTTAACTCATAATTGAGTGTACTCGGGTTACCGACCCACACCCACGAATCACAGGAGAATCATCATGAGCACCACCAGCAACGACCCGGTCGTCACGTCCTACGCGGAGGCACCGGCGCGCACGATCACCGCCGGCGGCGTCACCTTCGCGTACCGCGAGCTGGGACCGAAGGGCGGCATCCCCGTCGTCTTCTTCGTGCACCTCGCCGCGACACTCGACAACTGGGACCCGCGCATCGTCGACCCGATCGCGAAGAACCACCACGTCATCACCTTCGACAACCGCGGCGTCGGTGCGTCCACCGGCGACGTTGCCGACAGCGTCGAGGCGATGGCCGACGACGCCTACACCTTCATCCGCGCGCTCGGGTTCGACAAGATCGACGTCTTCTCGTTCTCCCTCGGCGGCATGGTCGCGCAGGCGCTCGTGGTCAAGCACCCCGAGCTCGTGCGCAAGCTCGTGCTCACCGGCACCGGCCCCGCCGGCGGCAAGGACATCGACAAGGTCGCCGGAATCACGTACTGGGACATCCTGCGCGCGACCCTGACCCGGTCCGACCCGAAGGAGTTCCTCTTCTTCAACCGCAACGCCGCCGGCAAGCCCGCCGGCAAGGCGTTCGTGAAGCGGCTCCAGGAGCGCACCGCCGACCGTGACGCCCCGGCCACGGTGAAGGTTCTCCAGACGCAGCTGAACGCGATCAAGAAGTGGGGCCGCTCGGCGCCCGCCGACCTGTCCAAGCTCACCCAGCCCACCCTGATCGCCAACGGCGACAACGACCGGATGGTGCCCTCGGTGCTCTCCGAAGACCTGCACCGCCGCATCAACGGATCCGAACTGGTCATCTACCCCGACTCCGGCCACGGCGGCATCTTCCAGTACCACGACAAGTTCGCCCCCATCGCGGTCGAATTCCTCGCCCGCTGACCGGCATCCGAAGTCATCGAAGGGAATGAGCACATGACCAGCACGGTTCCGTACACGAAGAAGCCGTTCGCATCATCGATCCTGCTGTGGATCCGCGCCGACCAGCCCCGACAGCAGGGGATGGACTACTGGAAGGGCCCGCACTCGAAGATCATCTCCGCAACCCCTGGGTTCGACGAGTACCGGCAGCTCCACGTTGCCGCGGACAATCCCGGGATGTGGCCCGCCACCCCCGGCGTCGAGACGGCCATTCCCGTAGACCGGAGGATCGACGGCGTCGCCGAGGTCACGTTCAAGTCGGCCCTGTCGCCGCTGCTGGGCCGCAAGCAGACACGGCTCGCGTACAAAGACGAGATCAACGTGTTCCGGCGCACCCTGCTCTACGCCGGGCCGCCGAACTCGACCCGCTGGTATCACGTCGCCCGGGCCGGCGAGCGAACCGGCGCTCGCGCACTGATCTACCTCCGGAGACGAGAGGGCGTCGGCACCGGACGGTTCCGGAAGCACATCACCGACCAGCTCGTGCCGGCCTTCGCGAGCACAGGCGCGCTGACAGAGCTGCGGACCCAGGTATTCATGCCCTGGAACCAGAAGCTCTGGAACACGCCCGACGTCGCGCACGACAACCCCACCGACCAGCGATTCCACGCCTCCCTGATCCTGGGCTTCGCCGACGCATCTGCGCGGGAGGCGTTCTTCGACAGCGATGACATCCCGAAGTTGTCAGGCTCGCTGTCGGCAGTCGCTTCCGCCGTCCACGCCTACGAACTCTCCGCCGCCCTGACCTACGTGAAGGAAGGCAAGGTCCTTCCGCACTACGAGAGGTAGCAGCATCCGGCCCCTTTCTGACCCCCACAGCCGTATCACCCAAACCCCCGAATATCGATCCCCGTTGGAGCAACAAGAACCATGACCGAGCAGAGCACCATCCACTACGAACGCACCTCACCGCAGGTCGCGAAGATCACCTTCGCGAACCCGCCCGTGAACCTCATCGTCGGCGAGACCGTCCTGCGTCTCACCGAGATCGTCGACGAGCTGGCGACCGATCCCGACATCCAGGTCGTCGTGTTCGACAGCAGCGTGCCCGACTTCTTCTACAACCACTTCGACCTCGCCGCGGTCGCCGACTTCCCGGCGCCCGATGGCGAGGGAGCGGTGCCGGTGTGGACCGACCTGGTCCTCAAGCTCTCCAAGGCCTCCTACATCTCTATCGCAACCATCCGAGGCCGCACCCGTGGTGGGGGTAACGAACTCGCACTCGCGTTCGACCTGCGCTACGCCAGCCGTGAGACGGCGATCTTCGGGCAGCCCGAGGTCGGCGGTGGCCTGCTGCCCGGTGGTGGCGGCACCGAGAGGCTTCCGCGCATCATCGGTCGTGACCGGGCGCTGGAGGTCATCCTCACCAGCGCCGACTACGACGCATCCACCGCCGAGCAATGGGGCTGGGTCACCCGCACCCTGCCCGACGCCGAGCTGGACGCGTTCGTCGACTCCATTGTCGCTCGGCTGGCGTCCTTCGACCGCACCGCCCTGGCGTCGGCCAAGGCGATGATCAACCGGGCCACGCTGCCGCCAGACGCGGATCTCGTCGCCGCCTATGGTGAGTTCGCGCACTCGCTCACCCTCCCTGGATTCCTCTCTGGCGCCGCAGGATTCCAGGCGCTTGCAGAGCAGGCCGGCATCGACCTGGAATACCGCCTCGGCGAATACCTCGGCATGGCCAACCAGCAACGCTGACGCCTGGCAACACGAGCCGAGGGCCGCAGCAATGCTGCGGCCCTCGGTCGTGCTTTCGGGGCGAGCGCCGCCGGCATACGCGAAGAGTTCGCAGCGGCCGGCGGCACTCCCGCATCGAAGCTAGGCGTTCGTGCCCTGCAGCTCCGGGTAGAGTGCCTCGACCGGGCCGCTCAGTGCGGCCTTGAGCTGCACGGATGTCTCGTCGGCGAGAACTTCGTAGTCGCCGGCTTCGACGGCATCCAATACGGTGTGGACCAGATCGGCCGGGTCCATCTTGGGATCGGTGGCTTGCGCAGCCATCGCTGTGTCGACCCACCCGACGTGAACTCCCACCACGTGGACTCCTTCGGGGGCGAGTTCCAGGCGCAGCGAGTTGGTGGCCGACCAGAGGGCTGCCTTGGTGGCGCTGTAGATTCCGGCGACGGCGTACCAGCTCAGTGCGGAGTGGATGTCGATGATCACCGACTCATCCTTCGCTGAGAGGATCGGCGCGAATGCGCGGGCGAGGAACAGCGGGCCGAGGAAGTTCGTCTCGACGTTGGTGCGGATTTCCTCGTTGGTGTGGGTAAGGATGCCCGGGGTCGGCGCGTTGGCTCCGGCGTTGTTGATCAGCACGGTGACGTCTCCGGCAGCCTCGACGACGGCCTGGATGGAGCCCGGGTCGGTGACGTCGAGCGTGAGGGGCACGATGCGCTCGTCTCCCCAGGTGCGTGGGTTGCGGGCGGTGGCGTAGACCTTGCTCGCGCCGCGAGCGAGCGCTTCGTGCACGAAGTGGGTTCCGATGCCGCCGTTGGCTCCAGTGACGAGGACGACGGCTCCGTTGAGTGAGGGCATGTTCACGTTCTTTCACTTGTGTGGTGTGATCCGCACCGGTCGGTGCGGCTCATCGTGGGAGAATGAACCAAGGCACATTCGAGCCCCCGCAGTTCTGACTATGATCAGAACTGATCATAGTCAGAGTCTATTTCCCGGAGGACACGCGTCATGCCCCTCGCCCCCCAGCCGCTCGGACGGCGCGAGCGGAACAAGCAGGCCAAGCTCGAACGCATCACCGCCGCCGCCAGCGAGCTCTTCGCGGCGCACGGCGTCGACGAGGTCACGACCCAGCAGATCGCCGACAAGGCCGATATCGGCACGGGCACCCTCTTCCTCTATGCCAAGACCAAGGGCGAGCTGCTCCTGCTCGTGCAGAACTCCAGCTACGTCGACGCCCTTGTGGAAGGCAGGGCGGCCGCCGAGACCATCCCCGACCCGCTCGACGCGGTGATGGCGATCATCCGCCCGGTCGTGCAATGCAACCGCGTCCAGATCGACAACGGGCGCACGTACCTGCGGGAGATCGTCTTCGGCGACCCCGAAGAGCCCCACCACCGCGACGCGCTCAGCCTCACCGTGCAGACCGAGGAGGCGATTGCGTCGGTGTTGCGACGCGACGGGCGCGCCAGCGAGGCCGAGGCAGCGACGCTCGCGCACATCGTCTCCGCCATCATGTTCATCAGCATGGCTGCGACGATCAACGCGGCCCGCTCGATCGACGACATCCTGCAGGAGATCAGAGACCAGGTGCGCGTTCTCCTGCGCTGATCGCTGTTCCGCCCCGGTCGAGATGATCCAGTCAAGCCATCGCATCCGTCGGGAGCCCTCGATACGCTGAGCCCAGACGCAACGAGAGGACATCGCATGACGATCAACGATGACGACATCACCCTCGAGCCGGGCGCTGAGGGGGAGGGCGTCGCCGACGGCGGCGCAAACCCCAGTGGCCATGACGGCGGTGCTGACGGATCCGCTGCCGAGGGCGAGGGCGTCGCCGACGGCGGCGCCAACCCGGGCGGTCATGACGGCGGCGCCGATGGATCCGCTGCCGAGGGCGAGGGTGTCGCCGACGGCGGCGCCAACCCGGGCGGTCATGACGGCGGCGCCGACGGTTCGGCGTAATGACCCGATCGGAGCGCGGGCCGGTCAGTCGGCCCGCGCTCTCGCGCTGCATCCGGGTGTCGGCTGAGGAGTTCGCCGACCGGAACTGGGGTCGCGAGCCGCTGCTCTCCACGGCCGACGATCTCGCCGCCGGCTTCGACGACCTCTTCTCCGCCGACGCCGTCGACGAACTCGTCACGAGGCGCGGCGTGCGCACGCCGTTCATCCGGATGGCGCAGGAGGGCTCGGTGCTCGCGGCATCCGCGTACACCGCCTCAGGCGGTTTCGGTGCGGAGGTCGCCGACCAGGTCTCCAGCGACCAGGTGTTCGCCGAGTTCGCCGGCGGCGCCACCATCGTGCTGCAGGGTCTGCACCGGCTGTGGCCGCCGATCATCGATTTCACGCGGGCGCTCATCGACGACCTCGGTCACCCAGCGCAGGTGAACGCGTACGTGACGCCGCCGTCGTCGCAGGGGTTCGATCCCCACTACGACACCCACGACGTCTTCGTGCTGCAGATCTCGGGCGAGAAGCACTGGCGCATCCACGCGCCGGTGCACGTCGATCCGCTGCGCTCGCAGCCGTGGGAGCAGCACCGCGGCGCCGTCGCCCGCGCCGCCACGCAGGATCCGGTGATCGACGCCGTGCTGCGACCGGGCGACGCCCTGTACCTGCCGCGCGGCTGGATCCACTCGGCCACCGCGCTCGGTGCGACATCCGTTCACCTGACCGTGGGCGTGTCGGCCTACACCCGCGCTGACATCGTGGATGCGCTGGCCGGCCAGGTCGGCGACAGCGCCGACCTGCGTGCGTCGCTGCCGCTCGGCGTCGACCTGCGCGACCCCGAGGCGCTTGCCCCGATCGTCGAGCAGACGGTGCGGGCACTCATCGAGACGCTGCAGCAGACGGATGCCGCGCGCCCGGCCGCCATCCTCAGCCGCCGTTTCGACGCCGACACCCGCCCCGAGCCCCTCGCACCGCTCGCGACGCTCGAGGCGCTCGCGACGCTGGGCGCAGACTCGCCGGTGCGGTGGCGCGGGTCGCTCGCGGTGCGCATCGCGACGGCCGGTGACCGGGTGCGCATCGTGGCGCGCACGAAGACGCTGTCGCTGCCGGCCGAGGCGGAACAGGCCGTGCGCCGACTTGCTACGGGGCACCCGACGACCGCGCGGGCACTGCCCGGGCTCGACCCCGAGAGCGCCGTCGTGGTGGTGCGCAGGCTCGTGCGCGAGGGATTCATGGTGGTGGCCGCGTGACCCTGGTCGCCGAGCACTGGGCGCCGTGCAGCAATCGCGCTCGCGAGCGCGACGACCCGCTGGTCGGCACCGGCTCGCGCGGCCTGCGCTGGTTCCTCATCGAGGTCGCGGCGAGCTGGGGCCACAACGCCCTCCTCGACGAGCCGTTCGACCGCGCTCTCGGGCGCGCACTGGTGCGGCGCATCGAGGGCGCCGGGATGCGGCCGCTCGCCATCCGTCGCACGGGCCGGCGGCTCGCTCCGACGACGCAGCGCTGGGCGATCGTCGATTCGCGGCCGGGTCACGAGAGCGTGGTGTGGGGCGAGGTGACGGATGCCGCGGCGCTCCTCGAGGTGGCGCTCGACGGGTCCACCGGCATCCCGTCGTCGCAGCCACTGTATTGCGTGTGCACGCATGCCCGGCACGACCAGTGCTGCGCGGTGCGCGGTCGCCGCGTGGTCACGGCGCTCGCCGAGGCGCGCCCGGCGGAGACGTGGGAGTGCTCGCACCTCGGCGGCGACCGGTTCGCGGGAACGATGGTGGTCTTTCCGCACGGGCTGTACTACGGGTATGCCGACGACGGTGACCCGGTGCGGATCGCCGACGCCTTCGAAGCGGGTCGCATCGTGCCGGAACGATACCGCGGGCGCAGCTCGCTGACGCATCCGGTGCAGGCTGCCCAGCACTTCGCGCGTGAGACGTTCGACGACGACCGGATCGAGTCGTTTCCCCCGATCGCCGAGGAGGCTGACGGCGCCGGCTGGCGGGTGCGCCTCGACGGTGGCGAGGGCGCGGACGGCGTCGTCGTCGTGGAGCTCGACGAAACCCGTTCCGAACCGCTGCTGTCGACGTGCGCCGCGACCCGGTTCGTGCGGGTGCGGCAGTACGCGCTGCGTTCGATCAGTGTCGAGCGGGCCGAGCGGGCATAGCCGAGCGCGCTCGCGCCCGCTTCGCCGCGGCATCCGTCACCTCCTGAGCGGGCCTTCGGCGACCCGACATACCATGGCAGTGTCACGCCCGATCTTCAGACGGGAGTCGCCCATGGTCCAGGTTCGCGTACTCGGTGTTGCGCTCGACGCTGCGGGGCAGCATCTCATCCTCCTGAAGCCGCTGCTCGAGGAGGCAGGAACCGGGCGCGTGCTGCCGATCTGGATCGGCACCCTGGAGGCGACCTCGATCCTCCTCGCCGTCAAGGGCGAGCAGGCGCCGCGGCCCCTGACCCACGACCTCATGACGACGTTGCTCGACACGCTCGACGCCCAGATCGAACGGGTAGAGGTCACCCGCATCGAGGAGGGCACCTACTACGCGGAGATCACGCTGAGCACGCCGGCGGGCGGACACGTGCTCGACGCGCGCCCGTCAGACGCCGTCGCGCTCGCCGTGCGGGCGCAGGCGCCGATCTTCGTCGCCGACGAGATGCTCGATGAGGCGGGGATCCCCGCCGAAGTCGTCGAGTCACGCGCCGAGGAGGCTGAGGTGGACGAGTTCAAGAAGTTCCTCGAGGAAGTGGACCCCGAGGACTTCCAAGGCTGACCCGCGAGTGCCCAGCGCCCGCAGCGACCCCGGGTGCAAGACT
>Ga0299914_10003882_pt1 | contig 10648 bp, 7 predicted proteins | sample RVTome_10_FD_201361 | JGI IMG/M metagenome (GOLD analysis project Ga0299914, IMG submission 201361) | Soil microbial communities from uranium-contaminated site in the Upper Colorado River Basin, Wyoming, United States - RVT153D57 (version 2) ... | reverse complement strand
GCCCGACATGCTGCCGCGGGTCTTCGAGCTGTTCGCGCAGGCCGAGCAGCCCATGGACCGCGCCGTCGGCGGGCTCGGGATCGGCCTCACGCTCAGTCGCCGGCTGGTGCAGATGCTGGGCGGCACCATCGCCGCCGCCAGCGACGGGCCCGGGCGCGGGGCGCAGTTCACGGTGCGGCTGCCCGTCGAGGCGACCGGCACGCCGGTGGCCCCCCCGGTCACGCCGGGCCCGGAGCGCAGCCGGCGCATCCTCATCGTCGAGGACAACGCGGACGCCCGCGAGTCGCTGCGGCTGCTGCTGGAGTCGCTGGGGCACGAGGTGCTCGAGGCCGGCGACGGGGAGCGCGGCCTGGCGCTGGCCCTGCACCACCAGCCCGAGGTCGTGCTGATCGACCTGGGGCTGCCGCAGCTGGACGGCTACGAGGTCGCGCGCGCCCTGCGCTCGAGCCCGGCCGGCAAGACAGCCGCGCTCATCGCGGTGACGGGCTACGGGCAGGCCGACGACCGCCGGCGCTCGAAGGACGCCGGCTTCGACGCCCACCTCGTGAAGCCGGTGTCGCAGGGCGTGCTCAGCAACCTGCTGGCCGCCTCCTAGCTCGGCGTCAGCCGGTAGAACCGGAACAGCGGGCTGTCGATGGGCAGGACCTCGCACCGCGCGAACCCGGCATCGCGCGCGCAGCGTCGCACGGTGTCCGGGCGGATCGCGGTGCCGATGGCCTCCGAGGGCTGCTCGGCCATCGCCACCGGCAGGCAGTGCACGACGCTCCAGCCGTACATCATCCGCTCGACGGGGTCGCCGGGGGCGATGAACTGCTCGGCCACGCGCTCGTCGGCGATCAGCACGGCCCCGCCCGGCGCCAGCGCCGCCCGGAAGGCGGCCAGCGCCCGCGTGGGGCGCGCCATGTCGTGCAGCGCCTCCAGCACCACGATCAGGTCGAACGGCCCCTCGAGGGCCTCGGCGCTCCGCTGCTCGAAGCGCACCGCCAGCCCCGCGGCGGCGGCGCGCCGGCGCGCCTCGCCGATCGACGGGGCGTCGGCGTCGTAGCCGACCACCTGGGCCTTCGGATAGGCGCGGGCCAGCGCCAGGGTGGACCAGCCCACGCCGCAGCCCACGTCGGCCACGCGCGCGGGTGGGTCGGCGGCGAGGCGGCGGTGCAGGTCGGGGATCGCGGGCAGCCAGGCGCCCGTCAGGTCCTGCTGGAAGGCCGGGCGGTTGATGCCGCCCTGGCCGCTGACGAAGGCGGCGCCGTAGGCCTCGTAGGGCACGCCGCCGCCGCTGCGGTAGGCGCCGACCACGTGCTCCAGCGCGCCGCCGATGCCCGCCGCCATCTCGGCGAACGGCGCCAGGTGCGCGGCGTGATCCGGATCGACCAGCACGCCCACGTGGGGGGCGGGCAGGCTGTAGCGGCGCTCGGCGGCGGGCCGGCCGGCGTCGTCCACGGCGATCAGCCCGGCCACCGCCTGCTGCTCCAGCCACTCGCGCGCGTACCGCTCGCCGATGCCGGCGCCGGCCGCGAGCCCGGCGGAGGTGAGCGGGCCCTGGGCGTGCAGCGCGGCGTAGAGGCCGAGCCGCTTGCCGAGGTAGACACCGAACAGCTCGAGCGTGTGGATCAGCGCCTGGAACAGCCGGTCGGAGAGCTGCTCCTCGGAGAACGAGGCTGCCCGATCGGTCATCGGACCGCGGGGGCTACGGGCGGGGCGGGATCCGCCACAGGTACGCGCGATGGACGCGCGTCAGCTCGACCTCGACCACCCGCTCCGGCTTCCAGTCGCCCATCGCGAAGTCGTGGGAGACGACGGGCGTGCCGGGCTCGAGGGTCTGCAGCAGCGTGGGGCGCAGGCGCTCGTTGAGCTCCGGCAGCAGGTAGAGGGTGACCACGGTGGCCTTGCTGACGTCCGTCTTGAAGAGATCCTGCTCGTGGAACGTGATCCGGTCGGCCACGCCCGCCCGCCTGGCGTTGGTGCGGGCGTTGGCGATCCGCTCGGGATCGAGATCCACGCCCACGCCGCGGGCCCCTCGCTTGGCGGCGGCGATGAGGATCTCGCCCTCGCCGCAGCCCAGGTCGTAGACGAGGTCCTCGGGGCCCACGTTGGCCAGGTCGAGCATCGCCTCGATGACCTGGGGCGGGGTCGGCACCCAGACCACGTCGAGCTTCGGCGCCGGCGGGGTGATCGCGGTGGTCTGGGCAGCGGCACAGCCGGCGAGCAGGGTGAGCACGAGCAGCCACGTCGTCGCGAGCGGGGCACGGGTTCGCATAGGCGTCATCCTTATCCCAGCCCGGCCCGCCGGTGTCAAGCGATGGCGAGGTGCTGCAGGATCTCGTCCACGGTCGGGATCACGTTGAAGCCCCGCTCGGTCGCGTAGGGGCTGGTGTGCCGGTAGCGGACGATGCCCTGGCGATCCACCACGAAGAAGCCCATGTCGCTGTCGTGCAGCATGGTGGGCAGCTCGCGCAGCGCCAGCTTCGGCTCGCCGATCCCCGGCGCCGGCGGGGGCGACAGCCGCGAGGCCGCGTAGAAGGTCCGGGCGTACCAGGCCAGCGAGTGCGAGCGCACCTCGAGGCCCCACGCCCGGTGCACGCTGTAGTCCGGATCGCACAGGTACGGGAACGGCAGGGGGAAGTTCTTCGCGTAGAACGCGGCCCGCTGCGGCTGGGTCGCCGTCACCTGCAAAATCTCGGCGCCCGCCGCCTGCAGCCGCGAGTAGCCGCGCGCGAGCTGGGACATCTGCGTGCGGCAGAACGGGCAGCCCATCCCCTTGGTGAACCACACGATGAGGTGGTGGCGCCCGCGGTAGTCCTCGGTCCCCAGCGCGGTGCCGTGGCCGGTGGGCAACCGGAACGAGGGTGCTGCCTGTCCGACTTCGATGGCTGTCATCGACGACTCCTTCAGCAGAGGAAGGGCAGGACCAGGAAGGTCTCGCTGGTCCAGCCCGTGGCTTGCTGTACTTCGCGGCTCTTGGCCAGCCACTGCTCGGCGGTGGCCTCGTCGCCGGCCTCTATGGCCAGCGTGGCCAGCCCGTCGTAGCAGGGGAACAGCAGCTGCGGCTCGCCCACCGCGCTGGCGACCTCGAGGGCCTCGCGGTAGTATCGCTCGCTCTGCTCCGGCTCGCCGCGGCACTGGTGGATCTGGGCCAGGATGATGAGCGGGACGGGTAGGTGGCTGCGCTGGCCGAGCCGCCGGTCCACCTCGACGGCCGCCTCGGCCGCCTGGATGCCCTGGTCGTAGTCGCCGGCCAGCGTGCAGTGGCCCCCGGCCAGGGTGCAGAACAGCCACGCCTGCTGGAGCTGATCGCCGATCCGCTGAGCCAGCGCCAGCCCCTCGCGGCAGTACTCGCTGGAGCGCACGTGGTCGAGGGCGGCGTACATCACGGCCAGGTTGCTGTACGCGCGGCAGGCCAGCGTGCCGAGCTGGTGGGCCAGCGCGGTCTGCAGGCTGCGCCGCACGTCCTCGGCCGCCTGCTCGATGTCGCCCGCCCGGGCGCGGGCCACGCCGAGCGTGTTGTAGGCGTGGGCGACGACGTCGGGGGCGCCCAGCTCCTGCCCGAGCGCCAGTGCCCGCCGCGCCCACGCGGTGGCCTCGTCGTGAGCGCCGAGCCGGAAGTGGATCCGCCCGAGCTCCTGGTACAGCCGAGCGCCCTCGGCGTTGTGCAGATCGTCGCCGAGCGCGGCCCGGCCCCGCTCCAGGTGGTCGAGCGCCCGCGGCCGGTCGCCGGCGTCCCACGTCGCCACCGCCATCTTGCGATGCAGCTCGGCCGCGCGGCGTCGGTCGCCGCCGCGCTCGACGAGCGGCAGCGCCTCGGCCCAGTGCTGGTGCGCCTCGCCCAGCTCGCCGCGCGCGTAGGCGGTGTCGCCGAGCTTCTCGAGGATCACCGCGCGGTGCGGGTCGTCGGCCAGGGGCAGGGCCTGCCGGTAGTACCGGGCGGCATCGTCGTAGGCGAACAGGCGGCGGGCGCGGTCGCCGGCCAGCACCAGGTAGTGCAGGGCCTTGTCCCGCTCGGCGCTGCGCGAGAAGTGTCCGGCCAGCTCCTGCAGGACCCCCTCCGGGCGCTCGACGTAGAGCTGCTCCAGCGCGCGGCCCGCCTGCGCGTGCAGCTCGGCGCGCGCCTTCACCAGCAGGCTCTGGTAGGCGACCTGCTGCACGAGGAGGTGGACGAAGCGGTACCGCTGCTCGGGGAACAGCGCCGTCTCGCTCAGCAGCTCGGCCCGCGCCAGCGCGGCCAGCTCGGCGCCCAGGTCCACGCTGCCCGGGGCCACCGCCTCCAGCAGCGGCAGCGGGAACTCGCGCCCGAGCACGGCGGCCACCTGCAGGACGCGCTTGGCGGGATCCGGCAGGCGGTCGATTCGGGCGGTCAGCAGGTCCTGGATCGTCGCCGGCACCTCGGCCTCGGCCAGGGCGCCGGCGTCGGCGGCGGTGAGCAAACCCCGCTCCTGCAGGTACGCCGTCAGCTCCTCGATGAAGAGGGGGTTGCCCTCGGCGCGCCTGACGATGAGCTGCCGGGCGGCCGGCGTCGCCGCGACCCGGTCGGCCAGCGCCGCCACCATCGCGGCCGTCTCCTCCTCGGAGAACGGATCGAGCACGAGCCGCTGGTGGAACGAGCGGTTCTCCCAGGCCGGGGCGTGGCCGTCGCGATAGGTGCACACGAGCAGGACGGGGTGGGCGGCCAGGCTGTCGACCACCGCGTCCAGGTAGTCGCGCGAGCTGCCGTCGATCCACTGCAGGTCTTCCATGAGCAGGAACAGCGGGCGCTGCTGGGCCCCCCGCAGCGTCAGCGTGCGCACGGCCTCGACCAGCCGGCGCTTGCGCTGCGCCTCGTCGAGCCCCTCCACGTCGAGCTCGTCGGCGGGCAGCGCGAGCAGGTGCTTGAGGTACGGGATCGTCCACTCCAGGTTGGGGTCGAGGCGGCGCACGGCCGTCTCCACCTTGTGGGCCTGGCTCTTCTCGGCCTCGCCCTCGTCCAGCCGGAAGTTCATCTGGAGCAGCTGCGCGATGAGGTTGAACGGCAGCGCCTCGCGATGAGAGTGACAGCGGCCGGACAGGAACGTGACACTCTCGTCCTCGAGGGCCCGCCGCAGCTCGTAGACCAGGCGCGACTTGCCCATGCCGGCCGCCCCCACGACCGACACCACGTTGCCGCGGCCGCGCCGGGCCGTCTCGAAGGCGTCCCGCAGGAACGCCAGCTCTCGCCGGCGCCCGACGAGGGGCGTCAGGCCCCGCTCGAGAGCGAGATCGAAGCGGCCGCGCCCGCCGCGCTCTCCGGTCACCGTGAACGCCGGCACCGGATGCGGCAGCCCCTTGAGCGGGAGCTCGCCGGCGGGCTCGATGACGAAGTACCCGCCGACCAGGCGCGTGGTCGCCTCGCCGAGCCACACCGCGCTCGGCGGCGCGGCCTGCTGCAGCCGGGCCGCGAGGTTCACCGTCTCGCCCTGCGCGGTGTAGTCCATGCGCAGGTCGTCGCCGATCTTGCCCACCACCACGGGGCCGGTGTTGATGCCGATGCGCACGGCGAAGTCCAGGCCGCGCTGCGCGCGCACCGACTCGGCGTACCGCTGCACCGCCCGCTGGATGGCCAGGGCCGCGGCCACCGCGCGCACTGCGTGGTCCTCGTGGGCGATCGGCGCGCCGAACAGCGCCATGATGCCGTCGCCCGTGAACTGGTTCACCGTGCCCTCGTAGCGGTGGACGGCGTCGAGCAGGTGCTGGAAGCAGCCGTCCATGACCGCGTGCAGGTCCTCGGGATCGAGCCGGGAGGCCAGCGCGGTGAAGCCCACGCAGTCGACGAAGACGACGCTGACCTGCTTGCGCTCGCCCTCGATGGCGCTGCGCGAGGTGAGGATGCGCTCGGCGAGGTGCCGGGGCGTGTAGCCGGTCGGCGCCCCGGCGCGCAGCCTGGCCGGGGCGGGCGCGGCCGGGTCGGCCGGAGCGCCCACGGGCTGCCCGCACTCGTCGCAGAACTTCGCGGCCGGGCGCAGCGGTGTCGCGCACCCCGGGCAGGCGCGGGGCAACGGCGCGCCGCAGTTGTCGCAGAACTTGGCGCTGCTCCGGTTGTCGTGGCGGCACGCGAGACACGTCACCATGCCATCCTACCGCGGAGCCAGGGCCGCGAGCTCAGGTCGGCAGGCTGCGGGCGGCGGCGAGGATCTCCGCCGGGCTCGGGAAGACCCCGACCGCGTGGGGGCCCGCCTGGGCCTCGATGCTGCTCCACCGCACGATGCCGTCCCGGTCGATCAGGAAGTGCCCGGCCAGCTGAGCGCCGTGCGCGGCGAAGATCGCCTCGTCGACCTCGGTCGGGGCGAAGCCGTCCTTCGCGTTGAGGACGGTGTTGGCCTCCATCGGGTGCATCGGGTGCGGCAGCTCGCCGGTCGGATCGGTCCGCACCGCGAGAAACGTCTCGTCGATCACCACCGAGGGCACGCCGAAGAGCCGATGGGTGCGGGCCTCGGGGTCGGCCAGCAGCCGCACCCGCGTGGGGTGATAGCGGAAGTAGAGCGCGGCGCGCTCGCGCGGGGTGTTCACCACGGCGACGGTCGCGACCCCCAGGCGGGTGAGCGCGTCCTGGATGCCGGAGATCTGGAAGATCTGACGGCGGCAGAACGGGCAGTGCATGCCACGGAAGAGGCCGAGCAGCACGGCGCTCTCGTGGCGATAGTCCGCCAGCGACACCTCGCCCGGCTCCATCACCGCGGGCAGCGTGACATCCGGGGCGGGCTCCCCGGGACGGATGGGCGGTCGCATCGTCACCGAAACAGTGTACGGTACCCGGAAAGAGGAGGAAGCCTCGATGCCGCGCCTCGATCCCGTCTGGGCCACCGTCGCCGAGCTGTCCCACGCCTTCGGCGCCCGCACGCTGTCGCCGGTCGACGTGATGGAGGTGCTGCTCGAGCGCATCCGCAAGCGCGACCCGGCCCTGCACGCCTTCATCGCCGTGCACGAGGCCGACGCCCGGCTGGCCGCCGAGGCCGCCGACCGGGCGATCCGGGCGGGGCACCGCGTGAGCCCGCTGCACGGCGTGCCCATCGCGCTCAAGGACATCGTCGACATGCAGGGTCGCGTGACGACCGGCGGCTCGAAGGTCTGGCAGGACCGGATCTCGCCCGTCACCGCGACGCTGGCCGAGCGGCTCATCGCCGCCGGCATGATCGTGATCGGCAAGACGCACACGGTGGAGTTCGCGATGGGCAGCTTCGGGACCAACACGCACCTGGGCACCCCGCGCAACCCGTGGGACCTCCGCGTGCACCGCACGCCGGGCGGCTCCTCGGCCGGCTCGGGCGTGGCGGTGGCCGCCGGCCTGGCGCCGGTCGCCATCGGGACGGACACGGGCGGCTCGGTGCGGATGCCGGCCTCCTGGTGCGGCACCGTCGGCCTGAAGGTGACCGCCGGGCGCATCAGCACCCACGGCGTGCTGCCGCTCAGCTCGACGCTGGACACGCCCGGGCCGCTGGCCCGGTCGGTGGAGGACGCGGCGCTGATCTTCCGGGTGCTGAACGGCCCGGACCCGCGCGATCCACAGACCCTGGTGTGGACGCCGGCCGACCCGCTGCCCGCGCTGCGCCGCGGCGCCGCCGGGCTGCGGCTGGCCGTCATGCCCGACGCCGAGCGGGCGGGCGTGGCCGCCGAGGTGCTCGCCGCCTACGATGCCTCGGTCGAGGCCCTCGCCGGGCTCGGCGCGCGGATCGTGCGGCCGGCGCTGCCACACCGGTTCGCCGACTACGCGGCGGCCACCGGGCGCATCATCGGCGCCGAGGGCTACCGCTTCGTTGGCCACCTCGTGGACGACATGAGCCTGCCGATCGATCCGCACGTCCGTCCGCGCATCCAGCTCGGGCGTGACGTCTCGGCGCGCGATTACCTGCTGACGCTGGCCGAGATGGAGGAGCGCCGGCGGCAGTTCGCCGCCGCGCTGGCCGACGTCGACGCCCTGCTGACGCCGACGACGCAGACGGCGGCGATCCCGATCGACGAGGTCGACCAGTCCGGCACCGCGGCGTACTTCACGCGGGCCGGCAACTACCTGGGGCTGTGCGGTCTCGCGGTCCCGAACGGTTTCACGCCGGCCGGCTTGCCGACGTCGCTGCAGATCCTCTGCCACGCGGGTGACGAGGCGATGGCGCTGCGGATCGGCTGGGCCTACGAGCAGGCGACCGGCTGGAAGGCGCGCCGGCCGCCGGAGGCGTAGCGCAGCCGGCCGCGTGTCAGCGCGCGGCGCCGGGCAGCGCGGACTCGCGGCCGCCGTCCGAGGCGCCGCCGGTCCGCAGCGCGGTACGGGCCTGCGCGAGCAGGTGCGGCTCGGTGGCGCGCGAGCGGGCCAGGCGCCGGTAGATCGCCTCCGCCCCCGCCCGGTCGCCGGTGGCCACCAGGCACCGCAGGACGCCGACCAGTGCGCGGCGCTCGCCGGGCAGCCCCGTCACGAAGTGCGCGGAGGCCACGAACATGTCCAGCGCATCCTCGGGCAGCCCGGCGTCTCGCAGGATCTCGCCGGCGCGATAGGCCGCCTCGCCGCTCGTCTCGCGGTCCAGGGGCGGATCGACGCCCGGCCGCGCGGGCAGGAGCTTGCGGTAGACGGTCAGCGCCTCCTTCGTCTCGTTGAGCGCCGTCAGCGAGGCACCGGCTCCCAGCAGGGCCAGCCGCGCCCAGCTCGAGCCCTCGGCCACGTAGGCGGCGGTCATGTACCACTCGACCGCGGCGGCGTCCTGCCCCTCCGCTCGCAGGCCCTGGGCCAACCGGTACGCGCCCTCGGCCGCCACCTCGCCGCTCGACACCTCGACCAGCCGCCGTAGCACGGGGCGCGTGCGATTCGACTGCCCCAGCTCCTCCAGCAAGCGCGTGTGCTGGAGAAGGCTCGCCGCCGTGCGGTCGACCCGGGGATGCTCCTTTAGCAGGCGGTCGTAGACCGCCAGGGCCGCGTGGGGCTCGCGGGCGGCCTGGTGGATCTCGGCCAGCAGGAGCAGCGCCGGCGGCGTCTCCTCGCCGCCGGCCGCCGCCACGGACTGCGCGACGGCGCGCGCCTCGGCCGCCGCGCCGGTCCGGAACAGCGCCTCGGCGAACGCCAGGCGGGCCTTCGGCCCGCGCGTGCCATCGGGGGTGCGGGCAGCCATCGCCTCCCAGGCCCGCCGGGCCACGGGCCACTGGCCGGCCTCGCCGGCCGCCGTGGCGACCCGGGTGAGGAGCGGGGCCGCGGCGGGGTAGGTCGGAAAGTCCTCGGAGAGGCGAGAGGCCAGGTCGGCCACGAGGACGTTGGACCAGCCGCGGTCGGTGGCGCCGAGCAGCACGAGGCCGTGCAGCGTGTAGGGGGTCGGCTCGCGGTGACGCCGGTCGAGGAGCGCCCCGGCGAAGGCCTCCAGGGTGTTCCCCCGAGCCGCCCGGGCCCGGTGGACGGCGTCCCCGACTGCGGAGTGCAGACCGGCCTCCGCGCCGGGCACGGCCAGCGCCCCGTGCACCCTTCGCTGGACCTCGACGGTCACCATCCCGCTCGTGCGGATCACCTGTTCCAGGTCGCGCAGCGCTTCGGCCTCCTTCTGCCCGCGCATGGCGAGCGCAGATCGCGCCATCATGGCGACGCTGGAATAGGGACTTGCGTAGTATTGCCTGATGATCCGGTCGAGCAACACGCGGTTGCCCCGCGAGTCGCCGGCGCGGCCGGCCATCTCCGCCGCGCACAGCAGGGCGAGGGGAGCGCGTGGATCGCCCGGGAAGGTATCGGCGAGCGCCGTCCACGCGCGGCGCGCCTCGGTCCGACGCCCCCGGCGCAGCTCGGACCAGCCCATCGCCATGGCGGCGCGGGCGGCGTCCGGCAGATCGCGGTGCAAGGAGAGGAACTCGCCGTAGCGGGCTACGGCCACCTGGTACGCCTGCATGGCGTAAGCGCCGTCGGCGGCCACGAGCAGGGCGCCGGCCCGCACGCCTGCTGGTACTCGCCGGCCAAGCATGGACTCTGCCTGACGACGTGCAGACAGGAAGTTACGGTTCGTCAGCTCAGTCCTGGCACGAGCAAGCTTCGCCTCCCAGGATGGGATGGACGCGACGCCCGAGGAAGGTGCCCCTGGCGCTGGGCCCGTGACGCCATCACCGCCGTCGCTCGTCGCGCTGCCCGCGGCGCTTCCGACGCCACCGGCGCCGGAGGCACCGCTGCCGCCGGGCCCGCTGGGGCCTGCGGCCCCGCTCGCGCCGCCCGGGCTCGCACCGCTGCCGCCGCCCGCACCCGAGCCACCGCTTCCCCCGCTGGCGCCGCCGCCGCCCGCGCTCCCGCTGCCGCCGCCACCGCCCGAAGCAGCCCCACCGGAGCCCGCACCGTCACTGCCCGAGCCGGCCCCGCTGCTGCCGCTGCCGGAGCCGGATCCGGCACCGGCACCGCCGCTGCCCGCGCCACCGCCGCTACCCGTGCCACCGCCGCCGGCGGAGCCACCGCCGCCGCCGGAGGCGCCGCCGCTACCGGCACCGCCGCCCGAGCTAGCGCCACCGCCATCGCCGGCCCCAGCGCCGCCGGAGCCCGCCCCGCCGCCGCCGCTGCCCGCACCGCCGCCGGAGCCCGCCCCGCCACTGCCCGCACCACCGCCGTCGCCGGCCCCACCGCCGCCCGAGCCAGCCCCGCCACTGCCGCCGGAGCCCGCCCCGCCACTGCCCGCACCACCGCCGTCGCCGGCCCCAG
>Ga0299914_10003881_pt1 | contig 10650 bp, 6 predicted proteins | sample RVTome_10_FD_201361 | JGI IMG/M metagenome (GOLD analysis project Ga0299914, IMG submission 201361) | Soil microbial communities from uranium-contaminated site in the Upper Colorado River Basin, Wyoming, United States - RVT153D57 (version 2) ... | reverse complement strand
GATCGGCTTGCCGAGCGCCTCCTCGGCTGCCGGGTTAACCGCTCTGGCAACGGTGTCGGTCGCGCCGCCGGCGCCCCACATCACCACGCCGAGCACCTCGCGCTCAGGATATCCCTGGGCAAGACCGATGCCAGTCATGAGCGCAAGAGCGGTGACCGCCCCCAATAGCCTGCTTATCATTGTTTTCCTCCCAGATTTCGTCGTTGGCATTATGAATGCAGAACAACCGTTGAGACTGTTTCCGCTGGTTTTCGTGGGGCCTCCCGCCTGGTTTTGTCAAGGAGCCCGACATTCATCCGGATGTCGGGGAACTGCTTCTTCAACCTGGCCAGCGCCATGGGGACCATCGCATGGGCGATGCTGGGAACCGATCCGATCGAAAGTTCAACATTGCAGCCGCGTTGAAGCTGGAGGACGGCATTGCGGAGATTCTCCAGCTTTGCATAAACCTCCTGCACCTGATTGAAGATATCCTTCGCCTCGGCTGCGGGAACATAGCGGCCGCCCTGTCTTATGAACAGGCTCAGCCCTAGGGACGATTCCAGATATTTTAGCGCCCTGCTGATCCCCGGCTGAGTGACATTGAGAGGCCGCGCCGGAGACCGATCCGGTTAGCATGATCGCCCGGACAATTTCAATCTGGCAGAGCGTCAGCGCGTTTTGAAAGGCCATTAGCTTCAAATCGGGCGCTTGTGCCCTTAGCTTGCGCACGATGCTCTAAATCAGGCGCGCATCGGATAATAAGCGCGGCGCAACTATCGGTTTCCTCGATCACATGGGCCTTGAATTGCTCCGGCCCGCCGTGGTTTTGGGGCGCATGAACGACACGTGGAATTGGCGACAGCTCGAATTCGAACGCGTCGAGGCCGAAGGGCAATCCCTCGCCAATGGATTTCAGCGCCGCTTCCTTGAGGGCCCAGAGCTGGACGAAAGTCCGCAGGCGCGCCGGCCCGTCTTCGGCTTCGACAGCCTTCGCCTCGGCTTGCGAAAAATACTGTTGCGCGAGTTCCGTCGCCTCCAGGCTCCGCGTTCGATCCTCGATATCGACACCGATCCCGTGTGTCGACGACCATGCCCCGAGAAAGCCAACCCGGCAGGAGGAAAAGCTAAACCAGAAATCCGGTAGATCGGGGAGATAGGGTCGCCCTTTCTCCGTCTCCTCGAATGCGATCCGCGATAGGGGCCGCACCGATGATCCGAGCGCGAGTGCGCCGCAATAGCGGCGAAACGCACGGCGTTGCTTGAAATGGACCTCGCCGTCTTGCGTTATAAAGCGGTCCGCCCTTTGCCGCTCGCTATCCGATAGCACCGCCGCGCAGCGTCTCGAAGCCTCCGGATCGCGCGAAACCGGCGCATAGAGCACGCGAATTTCGTGATGCGCGCCGGCCGGTGTCAGATCGCGCGCGCCGGCGGCGAAAAGGTCGTTGACCCAGTCGCTGTCGTTTCGGGTCATCTGGAACCTTGCGTAACGTAAACCAGCTCCTTGCCGAACGGCGCCTCTTCAGGCAGCCCTGCCTGTCCGGCGCCTCGTGGCCGCAGCACGATAACGGGCGGGGGCGCCGCCGCGCCGCTCACAGGCTCCGCAGGGCTGCCCTCATAGATGCCCGTGAGCATGGTCATCTCCTTGAGGACCATGGACAGCGGCATGAGCGTCGTATCCCGCTCGATGACCGCGCCGCCCATCACCGTGGCGCCGAAGGAGACGGCGCAGCCATCATGGATGTGGGTGCGCTTGATCTTCAGCGTCATGTTCTCGAAGGTGTGGAACTGCAGGAAGCCGTTGACGACACAATCATTGCCGAAGCTCACCGCGTTCCAGTCGGAGCACTGCAAGGGCTTGGGCACGATGGTCCGCTTGCCGATCCGGCATCCCATCCACCGCAGGACGGGATTTGCGAGGACGGTCCCGGCGCAAAGTCCCATGGGCCCCTTGCACCAGACGAAGAAGCAGTCCTGCGCGAAGAAATAGGCGAAGTGCTTCCAGGACCAGAAGGGTGTGGAGTGATCCGCTCCCCATTCGCTGCCGACCAGGGACTTCTTCACCAGAACGCAAAGCATGACCAGATTGAGCTCCGTCAGGATCAAAGCGAGGCCGGCGGCGGCGATCGCGTTTACGCCCAGCCGCAGCAGGCAGACATACAGGATCGTGAACAGCAGCCCTTCGGTGATGCGCAAGACGCCGATGCTGAACAGGTCATTCAGGAAGACCCTCGTCGCAAACAGGGGGAAGTCCGGCAACCGGTGGGTTTCATTCTCCGCCTCGAATGAGGCGCTTGCGAATTTCACCGGCGGGTTTCCGGCCACCGTGACCGGCTCGCCAAGCCGCGACCGCATCTGTCGCCGGAACTCGATATCGCTGCCCGGCGTGGAAACGCCCAGCAGGAAGTTGGCGGGGAAATGCCCGTGCTCGGCGACGCAATTGTTTCCGCTGAAGAAATTTCGGGGCATGTCGAAATGGCGCAGCTTGATGTGCTCGGAGCCATAGTCGAGCATGTTCGTGAAACTGCCATTCGACCAGAATACCTGGGAGTCGGCGGTCGCAAGTTCCGGGACGAGGTTGAACATGACGTCGCATTCCGAGGCGCCGACACGCGGGAAGCGCAGGCCGGCGAGCGCCCGCAAATATTGCCCGGTGATTGTCCAGGTCCACTGATGCTGGATGCCGTTCATCATCTTGGTTCGGTACATCAGCAGAGCGCCCCTGAGCCCGCGCGACGGGTAGAGGCCCGGCGAGGCAGCCGTGAACCGGATGAAGAGGCAGCCCAGCAATGAGGTCACGACGATGGTGACCCAGGTGGTGATGAAGGCGTAGAGGGTCAGGTGCCAGGCAATCTCGTAGAGCGGCGTCACCAGGAAATAGTTGGCCGGAATCTCGGTGTTTCCACTGGAAACATAGGCGGTGAAGGAGGCGCCGGAAAGCTCGGCTTCACCAGCGGGGATGAAGGCCCGGGCGAACCACAGGATCACCGCCGTAGGGAAGACGTTGAGGCAGAAGAAGACGCCGACCTGCATGAGGATGTTGGCGGTTTCCAGCAGCCATATCGGGTAGGCATAGAGGCAAGTTGCCGCCGTGCGCTTCAGCTCCGTGCAGCGGCCGCCAAGCCGCGCGGGGGCGCCTTCCCACATCTCCCGCGGACCCACGTCGCTGCGGATCGGCGTAAACGGAGTAATCCAGCTGCCGCTGCCCACCGTTACATTCTCGGCGATGGCCGCCCGCATGCCGATCTTGCAGCTGCTCTCAAGGTGAACAGGGCCAATATGCAGGAACTGCCCCGACCATCTGGTCGTCTGGATGTATGCCCCGCCCTGAATGGCGACATCGTTCTCGATGGTGAGCAGGTCCAAGGGGCCGGCAATGGCGGCATCGTGCGCGCATTGAAGATTGTCGCCCACTTTGGCTCCGAGCTGGCGCAACGCGAATGCCATGAGCGGCGCGCTGCGGTAGATCGATCCCAATGACAGGAGCACCATGCTTTCCAGCCGTCCGATGCACCAGACCTGCAAATGCATCCGGCTCCATTTCGGATACACGCCCGGCGTCACATGGTTTTTATAGATGTGACCGCCCAGCAGCAGCTTGACGATCATGACCCAGGCCAGGATGGCGAAGGGCGTGATGAGGCCGAGCAGGTACAGGGCGAAGCCGACGACGACGAAGGCCGTGAGGTTTGCGGTCGCGAAGAAACTTCCGATCTCGACGAAACCGAAGAGGCCGAGAAACACCAGCAGAAACGGCGAATAGAGGACGAACGCAAAGAGGGCTTGCAGGGTGGTGAAATAGCCGACGGAGAGCACCTCCGCTGCGGCTTCGTCGCGCTTGGCGCTGCTCTTCCCGGATCGCGCGGCGGCGGCGGGCGCATTGAAGGCCGGCTGCAATTGCCGTGGACGTCCCGCCACCTTTCTCGGTGTGTTGCTGTCGCTGAGTAGCGCCCGGACCGACACCGCCCAGCCGCCGGCCTGCAATCGCTGGGCCAGGCGCGCGACGACGATCGAATGCGCGCCGGCCTCCATGAATCCATCGTCCAATCCGAGCGGCGTGCCGATCACGTCCCGGCAGATCTCCAGCACGGCCTCGCAATCCGGGTCGATCTCCGTATCGGCGTCGGGCTCTCCGATTTCGCCGTTCACCGCGGTTGGAACAGCGGCGGGCACACCCCAATGGGCATCCTCCGATTCCGCACCGCCATTGTTGAGCAGATGCGACAGATTCGGCAGGCACTTCCGGTCGATTTTCCCCGACACCGGCTTCATGACGAATTTCTCGACAAGGAAGATCTTCGTCGGCACCGATGGCGCTGGAAGCTGATTGGCAAGACTCGCCGTCACGCGGGCGGCCCACTCGGCCGGCGCCGGCGCGACCTCGGCAATCTCGCCTTCGCTGATCGCGGGCGCGGTGACGAAAGCGACGAGCGCTTCGTTCTGGTAGTCCAGTACCGCGGCCTCGATCTCGCTGAACTGCGTCTGCAGGATGTCCTCGACGGCCTGCGCCTCGACGCGGTGCCCCCGCACCTTGAGCTGCGCGTCGATGCGGCCGAGGAAGTGCACGCGCTGCGTCTTGATGTCGATCTTGCATTTGTCCCCGGTTCGGTAGAGGCGGCCGAATTGAGGGTGCGTGATGAATTTCTTTGCCGTCTGCTCAGGCAGATTGCGGTAGCCGCGCGCCAGATGCACCCCGCCGATGCAGAGCTCTCCAACCTCGCCATGCGGCAACGGGTTGAGCTGGTCGACTTCGAGGATGACATAGGTGACGTTGGGGAAGGGCGAGCCGATGGTGATGGGTTCGCCCGGGCGCAGGCTCTGCCGGCTGGTGTCGGTGCTCGCCTCCGTCGGACCGTATGTGTTGATGATCTGCCGCCTGCTGCGCGTCCAGGGCTCCACGAGCGCGCTGGGAAAGGCTTCGCCCGCCGGCACGATGAAGCGGCAGATCGGGTAGGGCAGATCGACTTCCGGGTTCGGCGTCAGGGTGGTGAGCAGCACCGGCGGGCAGAACAGCACCGTCACCTCGGCATCGCGGAGGATGGGGACGAGGTCGGGACCCGACCGGACCTGCTCCTTGGTCAGCATGACCACGGCGCAGCCCGATACCCAGGCGCTGTACATCTCGGAAATGCTGCCGTCATAGCCCAGCGACGAGGTCAGCGAGGTCGCGTCCATGCCCGGCAGCAGATCGAAATAATCGGCGTAGCTGAGGGCGAGATTCACATAGCCGGCATGCGGGCACTCCACGCCTTTGGGCATCCCGGTGGTCCCGCTCGTATAGAAAATGGTCGCTAGCCGCTCGGCGGGATCGTCCAGCCAATGCGGCGGTTTCCTGCGGGGCGGTCTTTCCGGCAAATTCAGGAGGTCGAGCGTCGGCAGGTCGCGGAACTTGTCCTGCCCGCGCGTCAGAATGAGCACCGGCTGGGCGTCATTGAGCATGTGGGTGATCAGGGCGTCGGGCAATGTGGTGTCGAGGAACATCAGCGTGCCGCCGGCCTTGAGAATGCCGAGATGGGCGGCGACGATTTGCCAATTGTCCTGCGACATGGCCACCGCCACGACCTGGTCCGGGCCAGTCAGATAGGGAGAGATGGCCGCGGCGACGTGTTCGGCTCGCTCGTCGAGTTCGGCGAAGGTCAAGGACTCGCCCGTATGGGGGATCTGCAAGGCCGTGAGGTGCGGGAACTTCTCGGCGGAGCGGCTGAAGATTTCCGTCAGCCACTGGACGCCCGCCTGATGCGGTACGTTCACGAGGTGGCTGCCGTCGAAGACATCCGTGAGGCTGTATTCGCAGCTATCCGCCTGGCTCTGCGGCACCTTCTCCGACGCCCAAAGATACCGCCTCCACGCCACAAACGTCAGCGCAAGGAAGACCGCGAATGTGATCGCTATGAAAATTGCAGCCAAGACGATTCCCCATAATCTCGTGAAATTATAGAACCTTTTCCATTCCCATTAAATCGAAATGGGGCTCTAACTCTCTAGTTTTGTTGCATTTTCGGACGGAAAACCGGGTCCCTTTTCCCAAAAATGCTCCAGGTCCCTGGCGTGGCCGGGATCTTCGGGATCCCGGCTTCAAGCGCCAAATCTACTTCTGGTTGATCACCGCGATCGCGGTGCTCTTAGTCGAAATAGCGCTCAAGCGCTCCCTTCCGGCGGGTATCCAGGGTGATGCAGTGGAACCCACCGCCCATCAGCTTGGAGTGCCGTAATTTTATCGGAATGACGTCGAGCCCATGCGTCTCGAGAAGCTTAATGAGCGCCGTCTGATCGCTATCGACGACGACCAGATTGGGATTGATGCTGAATGCATTCATATCGATCCAGTCGCTGCCGATGCATTTCGACAGATAGTCCGGAGCGTATCGGTCGGTATTCTCCATGGGCGGACTGTAGATGACCTCCCACTGCTTGAAGATGTCAGGCAGCGTGTCCTCGGTGATGCGCCCGGGATTGCAAAGAACGAGGCCGGGACGCAAAGCCACGAAGGTGGAGTCGATGTGGCTGCCGTAATAGACATCCTTCATGAAGTGGACGCGGAACTGGTCGCCCAGAATGGACTGCAGCCAATGCCCGCCCATCTCATTGCCGGTGGCGCTGACCAGATAGAGCAGGTCGTAGCCGAATCGCAGGATGTTGGCCGCGTCGAAGGCCGGCTCATCGTTGCGCGGCATGGGCTTTTCGGGATCGTAGCCCTCGAAAAGCGAGTCCAGCAGCATGGGTTTCGGGGCGCTGTACCACTTCGCGCCTGACTTCATATAGTCGAGCAGCAAGCTGCGATAGCTGAACGTCTCCTGGTAGCGGCTGCGAATGACGTTGGGTGTTTCTATGATCTGGTCGCCGACGACCAGCAGGATGTCGCGGGGGCAATAATTGTAATAGCCCTCCGATTCCCAATGGATCGTGGAAAATTTGGCCTCGTGCGGCCAGGTGTCCGGGCGTTTGACGGTGACGCCCAACTCGTCCAGCACCGCGACGAATTCATTCAGATCCTCCTCGGCCTCTTCGATCACCTGCTGCGGGAAGGGGCCATACGGAATTTCCGATAGCGGACGGTCTGGGAATTCGGCCAGCTGGGTGCTCGGGTCCGGCGGCGGAAATCGCGCGCGCAGCGGATTGCCGACAATGACCTCTTCCAGCGGATCCCACTCGTTGCAACTCCATACGCGTGACATATCCAATACCTCCCTAAATGCGTGTGACCCTTGTCCTGCTTCTTCAGAGCACTCAACCCGTTTGCTCCGCCCCAAGTTTCTTTCGGAAGAGTCCAGAAGAACTCAACGTGTTTCGATGTAGATCGTCCTACCACCTGACAGAATTGCTGAAGAAGTGCGGTAGAGAAATCACATCGTTTGACGATTTTGATGTTTCAAAGACAAAATTACCGACCGCAAGATCGAGGACGCCGAGCCCGAACGGCGAAAATATTCGGGGCCGCTCGTAATCCAATGCAACTCTGTTTTCCAAAACATCCACCAAGGTGCCGGAAACGAAGTTTCGGTTTCCTGTCTCGATTTCCGTCAAATGCAGGGATGTATTTGCCTTCATGCAATGATCGACGTCATCGACAATATTCTGCGATGCCAGGATCACATTCACGCCAATATCACGCAGCGATAAATGCAGCACAGTAGGTGCATGCTTGAACAATTCCATATCGTCAATATATGGCTTCAGCGTCGTCGTCGTAAAAAGGATCAGCGAAGCGTCGGTTATTGCGTCCTCGATGCGCTCCTTAATATCGACTTGCAGGTCGTACTGCTCCTTTAGCCAATTGCCAAAGCGCCTAGCCTCATTCTGGTTCAAATCATACAGGCTGACTTTGCTGAACTTCCAATTCCGGAACATAAGCCATTCAATAGTCGTACGGGCGATGATGCCGGTTCCGATGACACTCAGTGTTCCTTCGAGAGCATTGGGAGACATATGCTCCGCCGCCAGCGCGGCCGAGGCGGCCGTGCGCGTAGCGCTAATCAGCGATGCCTCGATACAGGCGACGGGGTAACCTGTCGCAGCGTCATTCAGGATCAGGACGGCCGAGGCCCGGGCGAGATTTGCCGCCGTGTTTTCCGGGAAGCTCGATATCCATTTAATGCCGCTTTTCTGGACCGTGCCGCCGAGATGCGCCGGCAACGCAATGATCCTGGCGCTCGGCTTATCGGGATATCGAAGGAAGTAGCTGTCTGGATTGACAGAATCCCCGGCGGCGTGAAGTCGGTATGCGGCCTCCACGGCATCGAAAACCTGATCCCTATTACGATCGATCACGGTCTTGACCGTCGAACCGGGAACAACGTGAAATGTCGGTGCCGCGACCATGATCTCGTCTCCTAAGCGCGCAAAAGCGCCTTGGTTTCCGGCATGATGAGGCTGTCCACCCAGGCGCTGTCATAGACAGTGTCCAAATATTTCTCACCAAGATCAGGGGAAATGGCGACGATGGTGTCGCCGGGCGCGAATTCAGGCGCTAATTGCTGGACCGCCGCCAGGACCGTTCCGGTGCTGCCGCCGACAAGCAAATGATGATCCGCGACGAATGAAAGACAGGTTTCGACCGTCGTTTGCTCGCTCACGGTGACAATGATGTCCGGATTGGCGAAGTCCGCGAGCTTCGGCCTGACACTGGTGCCGATACCGGGGATATTCCGTTTGCCCGGCGCGCCGCCGAATGTGACCGAGCCGACCGGCTCGACGGCTACAACCTTGATGCCCGGAAATTCCTGACGCAGCCGCTCCGAGACGCCGGCGAGGGTTCCGGTGGTGCCGGCCCCGACGAAAATCCAATCGACCTTGTCGAACTCGCGCGCGATCTCATTCGCCGTTTGCTCGGCATGCACAGTCTTGTTGGCGATGTTGGCATATTGATTGAGCCAGACCGCGTTGGGTTCGGCGTGCAGTATTCGATCTATGGTCTTCAATCTCGTTTCGAGATACCCGCCCGCCGCGTTGCAATCATCAACGACGATAACCTTTGCACCGTAGAGCTCCATGCCTTTTATATTGGCATTATTGGCGTTCGGATCTGTCACGCAAATAAATTTGTAGCCCTTGATGGCGCATACCAGACTAAGCGCGATACCAAGATTGCCTGATGATGATTCGATGATTACTGTTTCACCCGGCCTGGCGATGCCTCGCTTTTCCAAGTCCTCGACTAGGCCTATCGCGGTCTTCACCTTGATGGAGCCGCATATATTGAATCCTTCCAACTTCAGAAATACATCGTGATTGCCGGCAAACCCATGAAGCCGATAGAACAAATCACGAAATATTAATTCCAAAGGTGACTCGATGATCATAACGCAACAGCCTTTTAAGGATTGCGGGTCCATTTAGCGGCAGGCGGATCGGACATCGGATTGACGATGCCGAAGGGTCCGCAACCGCCGTTATGGCCTTTAGTCGCGGATTGATGGGAAAAGGTTCAATAGGTGGAGGTGGCGCGTTTTGCCATTCTCTGGGACTCTCGAAGCGACGGTCCACATTGCCTGATCTTCCTTTCCAAATCCTCCACGCTACCTGCCCAAAAACGCCCGAGCCCGGCGATTTATTCGCAAATTTTTTGATCAGCAGATCGTTCCCCATCACCGACTGCCTGCTTACGCATATCGGTTGATTTTTGATCCCGAAGGTACGATAATTTCCGGAAAGAGGACGGGATGAATTTGTAAATTTATGTGTCAAATGATTTTTAGCCGCCGCGTTGCACTTTGGCCGCAAGGACCGTGGCCGGAGGATGTGCGCCTGTCAGGGTGATGGACGCGGCAAGCACAGCCGGATAATCGGGCAAATCTCCCGCCGGAAAAATGGCGCGGGGCATCACGCCATCGGACCCCGAACGCTCATCCGCGCCGGCGGAAATAGCGGGCGCGGGCACCGATCATACCATGCCGACCGCTCCCGCATTCTTGGACTTCAACACCTCGAGAGCGCGAATGATCAGCGGATCGACGCCACTCTCAATATCGGCGCGCGTATTGATAAGCTCGATGTCGACCGGTACGCCCTGGCCTTCGTAGCACACCATGTCAGCCGAATAGTATACCTGGTATGACAGGCAGTATTCCCAGCCGTTGGGCAGCCTCTTATCGAGTGTATATGAGAATATGCCGTTGGTATGGTCGCCTATGATCGTCACATGCGGCAGCTGCTTTATCGCCAGCGCGAAGGACTCGCCGCCGCTGAAAACGGAATCGGAGGTCAGGAGCACGATCGGCCCGGTGAATTGCGCCTCGCCCTGCGGTTCGAGATACCAGGTCTTCACGGGCGTGAGTTCATCCTTACCCGGGCCGATCTTCGTCCTTCGGTGGAAGGCAACGCGGCGGGCGTCGCAAAACCGATTGATGATCGCGATCGCGATGCTGTCCTCGCCGCCGGGATTGTCGCGGATATCGATGATGAAGCCGTTCAAATCCTTGAAGTCCTGGCCAATCTTGTCCAGAGCGGCGATCAGCTTTCGCTTTTTGACGTCTTCCAGTTCAAGGATCCGCATGTAACCGAATTGCGGAGACCGGCAATATTGAAGCATCCAGGCCTCGGTCTGTGTCGGCCGCCCGAAGCCATTGGCGAGGAGAGTCTTCTCGGTGGTCTTGAAGAGCTGCTTGACCTGCTGCTCCGTGAATTCCGTGGAGAATCGGGTTTGCGTCTCGGCGGTACATGAGCGGTTCTTCG
>Ga0299914_10003880_pt1 | contig 10651 bp, 11 predicted proteins | sample RVTome_10_FD_201361 | JGI IMG/M metagenome (GOLD analysis project Ga0299914, IMG submission 201361) | Soil microbial communities from uranium-contaminated site in the Upper Colorado River Basin, Wyoming, United States - RVT153D57 (version 2) ... | reverse complement strand
GCTCATCCATGCATTCGATTGGATGTTCTATGTCTTCGGCGCCATCCTGCTGCTGTCGGCGGCGCGCATGCTCAAGAGCGACGAAGAGCAGTTCGATCCCGGCAAGAGCGTGCTGGTGAAAATCGCCCGCCGCGTCTATCCGGTCACCGAGCAACTCGACGGCGATCGTTTTTTCACCCTCGTCAACGGCGCCCGCGCCGCGACGCCGCTGTTCGTCACGTTGCTGCTGGTGGACTTCGCCGACGTGGTGTTCGCCGTCGATTCGATTCCGGCGATTTTCGCGGTCACGCAGGAACCCTTCATCGTCTTCACCTCGAACGCGTTCGCCATCCTCGGCCTGCGGGCGCTGTATTTCGCGATCGCCGGGCTGATGATGATGTTCAAGTACATCAAGTTCAGCCTGATCTTCATCCTGGGCTTCGTCGGCGTGAAGATGATGCTGCATCATCACTTGCAGATTCCGCATGCGATCTCGCTCGGCGTCATCGTCGCCTTCCTGGCCATCGGCATCCTCGCGTCGCTGTGGGTGTCTCGCAAACGAGAAGTGACCGGTGACTCGTGACTAGTGACTGGTCAGAGGCGTCGCGGATCTTTGTTGGTGTTCTGGCTATTCACCAGTCACTAGTCACTATTCACTTCAAGGGCTTAAATTGATGGACATGTTGACTGATCCGCAAGTCTGGCTGGCGTTCGCCACGCTGACAGCGCTCGAGATCGTCCTCGGCATCGACAACATCATTTTCATCTCCATCCTGGTGGGCCGGCTGCCGAAGGAACAGCAGGCGCGCGGCCGCACCTTCGGGCTGGCGCTGGCGATGATCACGCGCATCCTGCTGCTGCTGTCGATCACCTGGGTGATGGGACTGTCGGCCGAGTTGTTCAGCATCGCCGGCCGCGGCATCTCCGGACGGGACCTGATCCTGTTCGGCGGCGGCCTGTTCCTGCTGGCGAAGAGCACGCTGGAAATTCACAACGGCCTGGAAGGCGAGAGCGAGCAGCGCGAAGTGGGCGCGGTGCGAGCCTCGTTCGGCTCCATCATCGCGCAGATCGCCATCATCGATATCGTGTTCTCGCTGGACTCGGTCATCACCGCGGTCGGCATGGCCGATGACGTCGAGGTGATGATCGCCGCGGTCGTGGTCGCGGTGCTGGTGATGATGTTTCTCGCCGGCCCGATCGGCAATTTCGTCGACCGTCACCCCACCATCAAGATGCTGGCGCTGGCGTTCCTGATCCTGATCGGCGTGGCGCTGATCGGCGAAGGCCTCGGCTTCCACATCCCCAAGGGCTACATCTACTTCGCCATGGCCTTCTCGGTCGCGGTCGAAATGCTCAACATGCAGGTGCGCAAGCGCGTGACCACAGAGCCGCCGGTGAAGCTGCACAAGAAGGTGGAAGAACAATAGTCGCGCAGCAGGCAGGCGGCTCGCCTAGGCGGGGGAGCCCTGCTGCTTGTGCCTGCCATCCAGGTACAAGTTGTACAGCGCGACGAACAGCGGAAACAGGTTCGACATGACTCCAACCGAGTCGGTCTTGCCGAAGATGAAATAGGCAAGCAGCAAGACGCTGCCGGAGGCGCTCATGTACCAGAACAAGGTCGGCATGACGGGTTTGCCCGATGCTTTCGAGGCGGCGAGCTGCACGAACCAGCGGCCCGCGAACAGCAACACGCCGGTGTAACCGATCAGCTTCCACGGCGTCACCGTGACGCCAAACATCACGATCAACACATCATTCATGTCCGTCCGTCTCTACCCGCGGTCGCAGCCGCGACAGCACAGCGCATGGGATGGGACGCGGCCGGCTGGCCGCAGCGGCTCGCCCGAACGTTCGTCGGGTGACGAGTGCGGTCGGATATGACTATGATCCGCCCCGCCTCACCTCCTGGCCCTAGCATACCCAAGGAATCGACATAATGAATTGGCGTATTAAACCGCTCGCCGACATTCTCGAGAGTGCGGAGAGGAAGTCACTGAAACGGACCTTGGGCGCGTTTCAGCTGACCATGCTCGGCGTCGGCGCCGTCATCGGCACCGGTATTTTCGTGCTCACCGCCGAAGCGGCGCAAAAAGCCGGCCCCGGCATGTTGCTGGCCTTCGTGATCGCCGGCTTCGTCTGCGCCGTCACCGCACTGTGTTACGCCGAACTCGCGTCGATGGTGCCCGTTTCAGGCTCCGCCTACACGTATTCGTACGCGGTGCTCGGCGAAGTGATCGCCTGGATGGTGGGCTGGGCGCTCATTCTCGAGTACGCGGTCGCGGCCAGCGCCGTCTCGGTGGGATGGTCGAACTACTTTGTCGGCCTGATGGAGCGCTCCTTCGACATCGACATCCCGACGACGTTTACCGCCGGCTATGCCTACGGCGGCTTCATGAACGTCCCGGCCGCAGTGATAGCTTTGCTGGTCACGGCGCTGCTGGTGCTGGGCACCCGCGAAAGCGCGACGGTCAATGCGATTCTGGTCACCATCAAGGTCGCGGCCTTGACGCTGTTCATCGCCCTGGCGGTGCCGGTGATGAACATGGAAAATTTCGCGCCGTTCTCGCCGAACGGCTTCCTGGGTGAAATGTCCGGCATGGGCGTCGCTGGCGCGGCAGCGTCGATTTTCTTCGCCTACGTAGGGTTCGATGCGGTGTCGACGGCGGCGGAAGAGACCAAGAACCCGCAGCGAAACATGCCCATCGGCCTGATCGGCAGCCTGGTCATTTGCACGATTTTCTATGTGCTGGTGGCCAGCGGCGCGGTCGGTTCGATCGGCGCGCAGCCGGTGGTCAATCCGGCCACGAACCTGGCTTTCGAACCCGGCAGCGTCGAGATGGCGCGCGCCTGCGCCCTGCCCGAGAATGACGCCGTACTGGTCTGCAGCGGCGAGCCGCTGGCGCATGTGCTCGACCAGATCGGCTGGAAGAAAGTGTCGCAGCTCATCGGCCTGGCGGCGTTCCTGGCGCTGCCCTCGGTGATCCTGATGATGCTCTTCGGCCAGACGCGTGTCTTCTTCGCCATGGCGCGCGATAAGCTGCTGCCGTTCAACGAAGCGTTGACGCAAATTCATCCCAAGTTCAATACACCGTACGTCGTGACCATCATCACCGGCCTGGGCGTCACGATATTCGCGGCGTTCTTCCCCGTCGGCGTGCTCGCCGACATCTCCAACAGCGGCACACTGTTCGCTTTCCTCTCCGTGGCCCTGGGCGTGATGATCCTTCGCAAGCGTGACCCGGAGCGCGTGCGTCCGTTCCGCACGCCCGCCGTGTATATCGTCGGACCCCTGGCGATGGGCGGCTGCGCGTTCCTGATGTTCTCGCTGCCGATGCGCACCCAGGTGGCATTCTTCATCTGGGCGGGATTGGGCCTGTTGGTGTACGCCGTGTACGGCTATCGCACGAGCCCGCTGCGCGTACCGAAGTAGCTCGCGGAAGAGGTGAGGCCTGTGCTGAGGTGAGGCCTCCGCTGAGGTGAGGCCTCCGCTCCCTCTCCCGCTTGCGGGAGAGGGGTGGGGTGAGGGCTCTTAACGCGGCGTTCCCCCTCACCCGCGCAGACGCGCGACCTCTCCCGGGAGCGGGAGAGGTGAAGAAGGCTCTTACCCTATCTTTTGAGACTCGAACGAGAGGTGAAAGAGCTCAGCTCAACCCTGCCGGCAGGTGCGGCGCCAGCAGTTCGAGCAGCGGCGCATGGACCTTGGGCGTGCCGGCTAGAATGTTGCCCTGCTGCTTGTATTCATCACCTTGCAGCGTCGTGACCAGGCCGCCCGCTTCAGTGATCAGCAAGCTGCCGGCGGCGGTGTCCCACGGCGACAGGCCCAATTCCCAGAATCCATCCAGCCGTCCGGCCGCCACATAGGCGAGATCCAACGCCGCGGACCCGGGGCGGCGAATGCCGGCGGTCGCCATTGTCACGGCTTTGAACATAGCCATGTAGTTGTCGATCCAGTGCAGGTTGGCGCGGTACGGGAAGCCGGTGCCGATCAGCGAGCGTTCCAGGCCGATTTGCGGAGTGACGCGGATGCGGCGACCATCCAGCTGGGCGCCTTCGCCGCGTGAGGCGGTGAACAGTTCCTGGCGCAGCGGATCGTAGACCACGCCGTGTTCGATGCGTCCGCGCCGCTCCACGCCGATGGAAACGGCGAACTGCGGGAAGCCATGCAGGAAGTTGGTGGTGCCGTCGAGCGGGTCGATGATCCAGACGAATTCGCTGTCGATCGAGCCGCCGCTGGAGCCGCTCTCCTCGGCGAGGAAGGCGTGATTCGGGTAGCTCTTGCGCACCGTATCGATGATTTCCATCTCCGCCTGGGTGTCGATCTCGGAGACGAAATCGTTCTGCCCCTTCTGGCGGACGTCGAGCCGATGGACCCGGTTCATGCCGCGGACAATGACTTCACCGGCGCGGCGCGCGGCACGAATGGCGATATTGAGCAGGGGTTGCATAGGCGATCGACCTTGAACGAGAGGCGGGGGCGGGAGCTGGTAAAGAGCGGGGACCGGGCTGTGCCCGGGGCGGTAGAATAGCAGCTATGAGGAAGCGGTTAGCGGATAGCGGATGGCGGATAGTCAGAGCCGGAAGGCCAAGTGCTTGTTCTGACTATCCGCTATCCGCCATCCGCTATCCGCTGCATCGACTGTAAATGGCCATCCGCATCGTCCTCGTCGATCCCGCCCACCCCGGCAATATTGGTGCGGCGGCGCGCGCCATGAAAAACATGGGGCTGACCGATTTGCGCCTGGTGCGTCCGAAGTCATTTCCGCACGCGGATGCCACGGCACGCGCAGCAGGGGCCGACGACGTGCTGGATGCGGCTCGCGTGTATGAGGAATTCGAGGACGCGATCGCCGACTGCGGACTGGTGGTGGGCACCAGCGCACGTCAGCGACACCTGACTTGGGATCTGGTCGAGCCGCGCGCCTGTGCGCAGCAGATCGCACAAGCGGCGCAGGTCGGCAATGTCGCGGTGGTGTTCGGCTCGGAACGTTTCGGCTTGACGAACGTCGAACTGACCCGCTGCAACTTGCTGGTGACCATCCCGACGGCCGCGGAATATGCCTCCCTGAACCTGGCGATGGCGGTGCAGGTGATAGCGTACGAATTGTGGCTGGCGCTGCGGCCCGGAGCGCCGGCGCCGCAGCCTCTCGAAGTGCCGCTGTCGAACGCCGATGAAATGGCGCGGCTGTACCAGCACTTCGAGGCAGTGCTGGAAGAAATCAACTTTCGCGATCGTACCGGCGGCGGTTACTTGATGGCGCGCATTCGTCGCCTGTTCAACCGCGCACGGGTCGACCAGAATGAAATGAACATCCTGCGTGGCATCCTCACCGCCGTGCAGTCGCGCCGACGCCGGGCTGGCACGGCGACGAACGAAGTGAATAGAGACTGACAGAAAACGCTATGTCCTTATCCGCACCACCGCCGAAGCAATCGATTTATCTCGACTATGCCGCGACCACGCCAGTCGATCCCCGCGTCGCCGAGGCGATGATCGAGTGCCTGCGCCCTGACGGCGCGCACGGCAATCCAGCGTCGATCGGCCACGAATTCGGGCGTCGTGCACGCGCCTTGGTCGAGAAGGCGAGGCAGCAGGTGGCGGCGTCGATCGGCGCACGGCCCGAATGCATCGTCTGGACTTCAGGCGCGACCGAGTCGGACAATCTCGCGATCTTCGGCGTCGCGAGGTTTCATGCGGATCGCGGTCGCCACGTGGTCACGGCGCGCACCGAGCACAAGGCAGTGCTGGACGCTTTCAAACAGCTGGAGCGCGAGGGTTTCGAAGTCACCTGGCTCAAGCCGGCGAACGATGGCGTCGTGCAGCCCGAGCAGGTGCGCGATGCGTTGCGCCCGGACACGCAGCTGGTGTCGCTCATGCACGTCAACAACGAGACGGGAGTCATTCAAGACGTGGGCGCCGTCGGCGCGATCTGCCGCGAGCGCAATATTCCCTTTCACGTCGACGCAGCGCAGAGCGCGGGCAAGTTGCCACTCGACGTTGAAGCACTGAACATTGACCTGATGTCGCTCACTGCGCATAAGAGCTACGGCCCGAAGGGCATCGGTGTGCTCTACGTGCGCAGAAAACCGCCCTTGGGCTTGAAGCCGCTGTTTTATGGCGGCGGCCAGGAAATGGGCTTGCGCTCCGGGACACTGGCGACGCATCAGATCGTCGGCATGGGCGCGGCTTTCGAGATCGGCGAGCGTGAGCGGCAGCAAGACGTCGAGCGCATCGGCGTGCTGCGCGATCGCTTGTGGCAAGGGCTCATTGCGCTCGGCGGCGTCGAGCTGAACGGGCATCGCGACCAACGTGTCGCCGGCGTGCTCAACGTGTGTTTTCACAATGTCGAAGGCGAGAGCCTGCGTTTCGCCTTGCGCGACCTCTCGGTGTCGTCGGGCTCTGCGTGCGCTTCGGGGTCCGACGAGGCGTCGTATGTTCTGCGTGCGCTCGGTCGCAGCGATCAGCAGGCGCAAAGCTCGATTCGGTTCAGCTTGGGCCGCTTCACGACCGTCGAGCAGATCGACCAGGCGATCGACTCGGTCAGCCGCGAAGTCAGCCGGCTGCGCGCGTTGTCGCCAGCACCGTAGGTTGGGCTGAGTCTTCGAAGCCCAACATCCTCGACGCCGCCAAGATTGTTGGGCTTCGAAGACTCAGCCCAACCTACGTCTCTCGGCCCAACGTACGGCAGACCAGTCACGCTCTCCATGGAACCTCTCTACCCCCCCACCGTCGTCGATCACTTCGAGCAGCCGCGCAACAGCGGGCGCTTCGAGGCCGGCGCCGACATCATCAGGGGTGTAGCAGGCAGTGTGGCGCAGGGGACCCTGTTCGCTCTCAGTGCGCGAATCGCTGGAGAGCGAATCGAAGCAGTGCGCTTCGAGGCCTATGGGTGCCCCCACTGCATTGCTGCCGGGTCGTGGCTAAGTGAACGGCTGGTCGGCCTGTCACGTCGCGATCTGCAAGGCTGGAGCTGGCGGGAAGCCGGCCAGCAGCTGCAGTTTCCGGCCGAAAAGCGTGGACGGCTTCTCATTCTCGAGGACGCGGTGCGGGCGTTAAGTGAAGCCTGGGGTACGCTCATACCATAATGGCCCGGGCTCGCCTGGCGCTTTGGCATGACCTTCGCACTTGATTCGGCGGCCGCCTGCCATCACTGTGTAGCCATGATGTCCTTTTTGGGTGTCCTTTCTGACCAGTCACTAGTCCCTAGTCACGAGTCACTCCAGCCTCCTATGTCCATTTCATTGACTCCCGCCGCCGCCGATCGTGTCCATTCTTTCCTTACACGCCGTGGGCATGGCTTGGGCCTGCGCCTGGCGGTGAAGAAAACCGGCTGTTCCGGGTTCGCTTACGTGGTCAATTACGCCGACGACATCGGCTCGAACGACGTGGTGTTCGAGAACCAGGGCGTCAAGGTGATCGTCGACCGCGACAGCCTGGACTACATCAACGGCACCGAGGTCGACTTCGTCAAACAGGGCCTGAACGAAGCGTTCCGTTTCCGCAATCCCAACGTCAAGGGTGAATGCGGCTGCGGTGAAAGCTTCACGGTTTGAACGGAAGAAGTGACTCGTGACTGGTGACTCGTGACTGGTCAGAGCGGAGCACCGTAAGTTGGGCTTCGAAGACTCAGCCCAACCTACATCGGGGCTCGGGCTACGCGGCTTGAACAGGCGTTCTGACCAGTCACGAGTCACGAGTCACTAGTCACTTCTTCTGGTGGTAACCCCGCGCCGGGACTCATTTTCTTGCCGCTCCCCGCCATGGCGGGTAGACTGCGCGCGCGCAGCTGCCGCCCCCCATATGCAGTGGCGGCCGAGATGCTTCAGGCGAGCGCGGCCAAAGCGCGGCAAGTACTTTCCAATTCATTGATTCAATGGCTGATTTCAGCCCTGAGGATGGACGATTCCATGGCGGTCGAACGCACACTTTCCATTGTCAAACCCGACGGCGTACAGAAGAACGTGATCGGCGAGGTGTACCGGCGCTTCGAGCAGGCTGGCCTCAAGATCATCGCCGCGCGCATGATGCAGCTCACCCAGGCGCAGGCCGAGGGCTTTTATGCCGTGCACCGCGAGCGACCCTTCTTCAAAGACCTGGTCCGCTACATGAGCTCGGGCCCGGTCATCGTGCAGGTGCTCGAAGGCGAGAATGCCGTTGCCAAGAACCGCGAGCTGATGGGCGCCACCGATCCGAAGAAGGCCGACAAGGGCACGATCCGCGCGGACCTCGCCACCAGCATCGAAGAAAACGTCGTGCACGGCTCCGACAGCGCCGACAACGCGAAGATTGAAATTGCGTACTTCTTCGCCGCTTCCGAACTGCTGCCGCGCGCTCGCTAACCAGTAAGCGACCATGAACGCGACGACTACCAAGACCAACCTGCTCGGGCTGACACGCGCCGAGCTGGAGGCATTCGTCGCGGGCATGGGCGAAAAGCCGTTCCGCGCCCGGCAGTTGATGAAGTGGCTGTACAAGCGCCACATCGCCGACTTCGAGCAGATGACCGACCTGGCGAAGGGCTTTCGCCAGCGGATCAGCGAAGTCGCCGAAGTCGCCGTGCCGGCGATCACCCTGACGCAGGTGTCTGCCGACGGCACCCGCAAGTGGCTGCTGGCGATGAACACCAGCGAAGGCGTCAAGCAGGGGATCGAGATGGTGTTCATCCCCGAGCCCGGCCGCGGCACGCTGTGCATCTCCAGCCAGGTCGGCTGCGCCATGGACTGCACGTTCTGCTCGACCGCGCAGCAAGGCTTCAATCGCAACCTGACCGCCGCCGAAATCGTCGGCCAGGTGTGGCTCGCGAACAAGGAGCTCGGCTACGAACATGGCGGCGACCGCGTCATCACCAACATCGTGTTCATGGGCATGGGCGAGCCGCTGGCGAACTATCGCAACGTCGTGCCGGCCACCGAAATCCTGATGGACGATCTCGGTTTCGACATTTCCCGCCGTCGCGTGACGGTGAGCACCTCGGGCCTCGTGCCGCAGATGTTGCGGCTGGCGGAAGAAACCAACTGCGCGCTGGCGGTATCCCTGCACGCGCCTAACGATGCCTTGCGCGATGAGCTGGTGCCCATCAACCGCAAGCACAAGATTGCCGAACTGCTGGACGCGTGCTGGGTGTACGTGAACAAGCAGAACGCCCGCAACATCACGTTCGAATACGTGATGCTCGATGGCGTCAACGATCATCCCGAGCATGCGCACGAGCTGGTGGCCTTGTTGAAGGGGCGGCCGGCGAAACTGAACCTGATTCCGTTCAATCCGTTTCCCGGCACGCGCTACAAGCGCTCCAGCGCCACGGCGATCGAGCGCTTCCGTGACATCCTCAATACCAATGGCGTGATCGCGACCACTCGCCGCACGCGCGGTGACGACATCGACGCTGCTTGCGGGCAGTTGGTCGGTCGCGTTCATGATCGCACTACCGTTCGTCTCGGCTCCAAGTTGTTCTCAGTGGCGGTGCAAACGTGAAGCGTTCGGCAATCGTTCTGTCCCTGGTCGCGGCCGCGGCATCGCTGGCCGGCTGCGTCACGACCACCACCGAGAACAAGAATTACTCCAAGCCGCAGCCGGAGCGGGCCGCGGAAATCAACTTGGAAATCGGCCTCGATCATTACCGCAAGGGCAACCTGGCGCAAGCCAAGGAAAAGATCGATCGCGCGGTCGAACAGAATCCGCGCAACGGCAAGGCGCAGATCGCGGCGGGCCTGCTGTACGACCGGCTCGGCGACACCAGCAAAGCCGACGGATATTTTGCGCGTGGGCTGGCGCTCGACCCGCAGAATCCCGACATCCAGAACAACTACGCCGTTTACCTGTGCCAGAAGGGCCGCTACGAGCGCGGCGAGAAGATGGCGCTGGAGGCAGCGACGAATGCGCTCTATCGCACGCCGGAGATTGCGTACGTGAACGCGGCAAACTGCGCGCGCGACGCGGGCAACCTGAAACGGTCTGAAGAAAGTCTCCGCAAGGCGCTGGGCGTGCGGCCGCGTTTCGAAGAAGCGCTGTTGCAGATGGCGGACCTGGAATACAAGCAGGAGGACTACCTTTCGGCGCGCGGCTTCCTCGAGCGATACATGGCGGTGGGTCGCACCAGTCCCGTGACGTTGTGGCTCGGTGTGCGCATCGAGAAAGGCCTCGGCAACATCACTGCCGCACAGAATTATGCGGAGCGCCTGAAGAACGAGTATCCCCGGGCTGCACAGACGAAGGAGCTGTTAGAGTCCGAACGGAATCCTGGATGAATGCAGCGGGCAGCAGCGAAAGCGCAGCGGGGGGCGCCGCGCAGGCCGGCCTTTCCGGGGCGGCCGAATCGCTGACGCCCGGCGAATTGTTACGACGTGAGCGCGAGCGGCGATCGATCTCGATCCAGCAAGCCGCCGAAGATTTGCATCTCGACACCAGCACCGTCGTCGCGATCGAAGAGAATCGTTTTGCCGCGCTGGGCGTACCGGTGTATGCCCGCGGCCACTTGCGCAAATACGCACAGCTGCTCGGCTTGTCGCCGGAGTTCATCATCCAGCGCTACGAGGCGTTGAGCGATCGACCAGTTGTGCCGACGCCGGTGCCGGCGTCGATAACGACCCTGACGACTTCGGTGGGGCTGGAACGCCGCGCGTCCAAGGGCCCGCTGTGGATTGCCATCGGGTTGTTTGCGCTGGCCCTGGGCTG
>Ga0299914_10003879_pt1 | contig 10651 bp, 10 predicted proteins | sample RVTome_10_FD_201361 | JGI IMG/M metagenome (GOLD analysis project Ga0299914, IMG submission 201361) | Soil microbial communities from uranium-contaminated site in the Upper Colorado River Basin, Wyoming, United States - RVT153D57 (version 2) ... | reverse complement strand
CGACGGCGGATCCGGTCGGCGATCAGTCTGACTCCGAGACGGTCCCGACCACCATCATCACCGGTCGCTGAGCATGCACGCCTCATGCAACCCAGGTAATGGCTTTCTCTGTCGGGGTGGCGCCAAGGAGGTCCCCCCTCCCCGGCTACGCCGGTACTCCCCCTTCGGAGGGAGAAATGGCGCCAGGTAACCCCAGGTAAGCGGTAGGCAGGCCTAGCGGTCGACGTCGCCCATCACCGGGTCCATGGAGGCGATGGTGGCCACGGTGTCAGCCATCAAAGAGTCGGCCATGGCGATTGGCAGGGCTTGCAGGTTGGCGAAGGACGGGGCTCTGGTGTGCATCCGATAAGGGCGTGCCTTGCCGTCCGAGACCAGATAGCAACCCAGCTCGCCACGGGGCGACTCCACGGCCACATAGGTCTCCCCCGGAGGGACCTTGAACCCCTCGGTGAACAGCTTGAAGTGATGGATCAGGGCTTCCATCGACTCGTCGATCCGGGCGCGAGGGGGCGGAGTCACCTTGCGGTCGTCGACCCGGTAGTCACCTTTCGGCATCGAGTCCACCACCTGTTCCACGATGCGCAGCGACTGGATGATCTCATCGACACGAATCCGGTAGCGGTCATAGACATCCCCGTGTTCGCCCAACGGGACCTCGAACTCGTACTGCTCGATCCCGCTGTAGGGGAAGGCCTTGCGCAGGTCCCAATCGACTCCGGCGGCACGAAGTGGAGGCCCGGTGATCCCGTAGGCGATCGCCTCCTCAGCCGAGATGACGCCGACCCCCCTGGTCCGCGACCCCCAAATCGGGTTGTCCTGAAGTAGGTCGTCGTATTGCTTCAGCCGTCTCGGCAGCTCGTCGAGGATCTCGAACACGTCATCCTTCCAACCGGGTGGAAGGTCGGCGGCGACCCCTCCGGGCCGTATGAAATTGTGATTCATCCGGAGTCCCGTGGTCTTCTCGAAGAAAGCGAGAATCTGCTCGCGCTCCCGGAACCCGTACATCATCATCGAGACCGCGCCGATGTCCATGCCGTTGGTGGCCAGCGCCACCAGGTGCGATGAGCAGCGGTTCAACTCGGTGAGCAAGACCCGAATCGCAGCCGCCCGTGGTGGCACCTCGATCTCGAGCAGACGCTCGACCGCCAGGGCGTGGGCCAGCTCGTTGTGGAATGGGGCCAGGTAGTCCATGCGGGTCACATTGGTGCCACCCTGGGAGAAGGTGAGCTGCTCGGCCGTCTTCTCCATGCCGGTGTGGAGGTAGCCGATGATCGGCTTGGTGCGCCGAATGATCTCGCCCTCGAGCTCGATCTGAAGTCGCAGCACCCCGTGGGTGGACGGATGTTGCGGCCCCATGTTGAGGATCATCCGTTCGTCTTCATCACCGACCGAGTCGTCGAAGACATAGTCGTCTTCGACCACCCTGCCGAACTGCTCGTCGAGTCGGGCATCGGATTCGTGGTCGGAGATCTCTTGGTCGCCCTCATCGGTGGGGCTGAACTGTGGTTCCTCGGTGCCGGCGACCCAGACGTCCAGGGTCTCGACGCTCTTGGAGTCGTCGCTCATCTCAATTCACCTGATGGCTCTCTTTGAATTGCACCGGGACACTTCCGACACCGAAGTCCTTGCGCAGTGGGTGACCCTCCCATTCGTCGGGCATCAGAATCCGGGTTAGGTCGGGATGACCCTCGAAGGTCACACCGAACATGTCATAAGCCTCTCGCTCGGCAAAGTTGACCCCGGGCCAGATCGGGACAAGGGAGGCGACTGTCGGTTGCTCTCGTGGTGCGGTCGTCGTCATCCTCAACCTCAGCTTGTGCTGCATAGAGAGCAGATTGGCAACGATCTCGAACCGCTCGGGGCGGGACCGCATCCAGTCGACCACCGTGACGTCGACACACATCTCGAAGCCTGCGCCGTGGGCGGCTCGGGCAAAGTCGAGCCAGCCGTGGTTGGCGACACGAACCAGATCCTGACCTCGGGAGTCCTCCCAGCCGACGTCGTCGAAACGCTCGAGCAGGTCATGCAGCACGTCGTTCTCGGGGCGGGCCCGATCCACAGTCTGCTCCACTGCTCCCTCGACCACGTCGTCGTCCGGCTCGCTCAATTGACAATCTCCCCGCTCATGATCTTGTCGTGCAGGGTCAGAATCCCGTGCATGAGGCTTTGCGGCCCGGGTGGGCACCCGGGCACATAGATGTCGACCGGCACCACCTGATCGACGCCCTGAACCAAGGCGTAATTGTTGAACATGCCACCGGTGGAGGCGCACGCCCCCATCGAGATCACCCATTTCGGGTCGGGCATCTGGTCGTAGACCTGGCGCAGCACCGGGGCCATCTTCTGGCTGACCCGGCCGGCAACGATCATCAGGTCGGCCTGGCGAGGCGAGGCGCGAAACACTTCCATGCCAAAACGGGCGAGGTCGTAGTGGGCGGTCCCCGTCGCCATCATCTCGATGGCGCAGCAGGCGAGGCCGAAGGTGGCGGGGAACATCGAGCGGGTCCGCGCCCATCGGGCGGCGCGGTCGACCGTAGTCATGAGGAGGTTGCCCGGGGCGGTGGTGGCCATCAGCGCTCTCCACCCATCAGATGCACTATGCGGCCTCGTCCGATGTGTCGGCCGTCAAGTACCGGGACCGTCTGTGCACGTTCCAGTCGAGAGCCCCCCGCTTCCAGACATAGGCCAATGTCTCGGCGACGAAGAAGGTGAAGATGAACACGGCCGCCACTCCATACCAGCCCAGGGTGTCGAACAGCGAAGCCCAGGCAAACAGGAAGATGATCTCGATGTCGAAGATCACGAACAGCATCGCGACCAGGTAGAACTTGACCGGAAATCGCTGCACCGGCTCGACCTCCGGGACGATGCCGCTCTCGTAGGGGTCCAGCTTGGCTCGGGTGGGATTGTCGGGGCTGAAGAACCGGGAGACAATCAGCGACACGGCAACAAACCCTCCGGCAAGCAGAAGCATCAGGCCGATAGGCAGGTAGTCGGCGAGAGTCACCATCGGAGCTTAGAACGGGGTGGTGGGTGGGTTAAATCAGACGACGGCAGCTGATAGGCCACACCCAGGTCCCGACGCTTGAATCCAAGGAAGCCAACTGACACCAGGACGGCTGATGCCAGAATTGGCTGGTGACCATCTTTCGCTACTCCGACGAGATCCTCGAGTCGTTCCCGACCACCCGCGGTGGAGTGATCCATGCCACGAATCTCACCAACGGCACCACCCCACCCGATCTGTGGGCCCGATGTGAGACCCAACAGGAACAGACTCGATCGCAGATCGGGGAGACGTCGCTCGCGGAACTTCCCAGCCTCGCGGCCTGGCGGCGCACTTTCACCGGGTTTGGAGTCAAGCCAACCCAGTACCGCAACGCCGCCGAGGCTCTCCTGCGTCGTCTGACCAAACAGGGTGACATCCCTTCGATCAACCTCCTGGTCGATCTCGCCAATCTGGTGAGCGTGCGCTACCAGCTACCGGTTGCCGTCTTCGACCAACGAGCAACGACCGGGATGACCACCGTCAGGCTTGCGGTCGGCGACGAGGAATTCACCGACCTCGGCAATGATGTCGTTACCCATCCCGAGCCGGGCGAGGTGGTGTTCGTCGACGATGCCGGCCTCGTCAGTGCCCGGCGCTGGTGCTGGCGACAGAGCGATCAGAGCGCCGCTCGATCGACGACGGTCGAAGTGCTGATCACGGTCGAGGGTCAGCACGACGAAGCCGAGTCCGATGTCGGCCAGGCCACCGACGATCTCCTCGCTCTCCTCGGCGAGTACCAGGCTGACGCCCAGATGGCTTCGGCCCTTCTCGGTCCCGGCTCGACCAGCTTCGACCTATGAGTTGTGCGGGAACCGATCGCCCGTCAGTCACGTCAGGTCACCCATGAGGCCCGCCTGGCGTGTTCCGGCCGCATTGTTGATTGCATCACTGGGGGTCACCGCCTGCACCGGCAGCGCTCCCTATGGCGCCAAGGAGCCGGCTCACAACTCGGCGGGTGACCTCGGACCGGCGGTGCAGCAGATAGCACTCGAGGGGGATCTCATCGCCGGTGTGACCGAGCGCGAGACGTCACCTGGGGCCGACGGGCTGGCGGTGAACGCCGTCGTATCCGGCACCAACGCCTTCGCCATCAGGTTCTTCCAAACCGCGGTCGGAGATTCGGCCGACAATGTGGTTGTGGGCAACTACAGCCTCGGTACTGCCTTGCTTCTCGCGATGGCCGGGACCAACGGGTCGACAACCGACGCTTTCGCCAACCTGCTCGGCATCGACGGGGTGGATCCGGCTGAGTTGCACGGGGCGGTCAACGCCATCGACCTGATCCTCGAGAGCCGGGCCGGGGAGGGGCTCGACATACGGACCGCCAACAAGATCTTCGTCCAGCAAGGCCTGGCCCTGCGCGACGAGTTTCTCGACACGGCAGTCGGCTCGTACGGGGCTCCGGTGACCGCTGTTGACTTCCTCGGGTCGCCCGCTGAGGTGGCGGCGACGGTCAACGATTGGGTGTCGGACCAGACTGACGGTTTCATCGACAAGCTGACCGACGGATACCCGGTGGAGACAGTGGTCGTGCTCGCCAACGCCATGTATCTGAAAGCCCCCTGGGCCGTAGAGTTCCACCGCACCGAGCATCCCGGTCGGTTCACGACGAGCACCGGCGAAGTTCTCGAGGTCGAGATGATGAGCCACGACGAATACCTCCCGGTCAACAACAACACCGACGTCGTTGCTGTGGAGTTGCCGTATGTGGGAGGGAACCTCGGTCTCGTGGTCATCCAACCTGCCGACCTCGGCGAGTTCGAAGCCAGCCTCACCGCGGACGGGCTCCGTGAGATCACCGACGGGCTCGAAGAGAGCGGAATTCACTTGACCATGCCGATCTGGTCGACGAAGACGGACCTCGAGGCGCTCGAGCATCTCCACGCCATGGGGCTCCCCGACGTCTACGACTTCAGCACCATGATCGAGGGTGGACAGACCGGGTACTTCATCGAGTCGGTCAGCCACGTTGCGCGTATCGACGTCGACGAGACTGGCACGACCGCAGGCGCCGCCACCGACGTGGTCACTGTTGTCTCACACGGGCCGACGGTCGAGATCGACCGTCCCTTCTTCTACCTGATCCGGGACCGCGGATCGGGCGCCATCCTCTTCCTGGGACACGTCACAGATCCCACTCAGACCGGCTGAGACCTCAGACAGTCCGGGCGATCGCCAAGATTGCGATCCTGCGAACGACCCCATGGAATCTGTCCTGGGTTGCTTGTAGGATCGAACGTATGTTCGGGGAGTGGAGATGAGTTCCCTCAGGTCGGCACTGGAAGAGTGGATCACCGAGGACACCGATGGGCTTCATGTCGACCAGCTCGCCGATGACCTGGTCGAGCTGGAACTGGTGAGCGGTTTGCTCGAAGCGGTCAGGGCCGACCGGATCGAGGTCTTCGGCCGCAAGGCCGGCCATCAGGCGCATGGGTACCCGTCGGTGACTGCCTTCCTAAAGCATCGTTGTCGCATGGCCACCGGCCGGGCACGACGTCTGGTGGCCGCAGCTCAGGCCAAGGACATCGCACCGCACGTGTTCCAGGCATGGTTCAACACCAGACTCTCCACCGACCAGGCCCACCGCCTCCTGGAAACCGCCTCGGCCGCCCCCGACGTGTTCGCTGCCGTCGAGGACAACCTGATCGAGACAGTCCAGGACCTCTCCCATACCGACACCCGAAGGGTGCTCGACTATTGGCGTCAATCGGTCGACGGACCGGAGACCGTGATGTGCGAAGTCGAACAGGAAGACCTGAGGGGAGTGTCCACGTCGATCAGCCTCGGCGGGATGCTCCGGGTCGACGCTTGGATGACACCCGTCGCCGGTCAGGCGCTACTCACCGCATTGGACGCTCTGATGCCGCCACCCGGCGAAGACGACCTCCGCACACCGAGACAGCGGAGACATGACGCCCTCGAAGACCTGGCCCGCCATTACCTGGAAGGCCCCGACACTCCAACCGTCGGCGGGGAGAAACCACATGTCAGCCTGGTCTGTGACCTTCCCGCCCTTGAAGGCATCCCCGGCGGACTCCACCAGACCGAAACCGGACAGATCCTCACCGTCAACCAACTCCGTACCCTGGTCTGTGACTGCTCTCTCAACAGAGTGGTCCTCGGACCAGACTCGGAGATCATCGACGTGGGACGACGCACGAGAGTCATCTCACCCGCGTTGAGACGGGCAGTCATCGCCCGAGACCGTCACTGCACCTGGCATGGATGTGAACGCGACCCCCGCTGGTGCGACGCCCATCACATCAAGCATTGGGCCGATGGCGGTGCAACGGAGCCGGGCAATCTGAGGCTCCTGTGCCGCTATCACCACACTCTCATTCACCGTGGCGGCGACCCGGGTCGTGGTCCTCCAGCCAGCTAGTCAAGTGGCAGATGGCGTTTTCACTCGATGATGTCGGCAACCGCCGGGGCTGAAAGGCAGATCAGGGGGACATAGGCACCGGGCTGGTTGGTGCCGTGAACGCGACGTTCGATTTGGGCCCGGCTGCGACGCCCGAAAGCGGCGCGGAAGAACTCGAACAGTGACATCCGAATCGTCACCGCGGAAGCACCGTCACCGAACACGACCGACTCGGCATCGTCGACGATCACCACTGGGTCCAACCCGGCGCTCTCCACCTTGCTCAACAGAAGTCGACCCGTGTGCTCCACGGCCAGACCTACGAGCTCACCGCCACGGTTGTCGGGCAGATCGAGGGCACCCCGGATGTCATGCTCGTGAACCGCGACGTCGAACACCGGTGTGAGATCGGACACCCCCGAACGGCTGAGAACCACCTCGACCTGAGAGGCTGACCGTTCCCACTCCCGCAATACGACCAAGGTCGGCGTCTCGGCCCGCTCAACGACCTGTGGTGCAGACTGCTGCTCATCGCCTCCGTCTCGCAGCCGCCCATTGACAACATCGGTTGCCGCCCCCGTGAGATGGGAGACGACGTCGTGAACCGTCCATCCGGGACATGCCGGCACCGACGTCTGCAGCTGCTCGGGGCTGAGCGTCCGGACCAGCTGGGTCACCGCCTCGCGAGCCACTCGATAGACCACCCCGAGGTCGACACCTTCGCTCACGAGGGGATGCTAAGCGGTTGGGAACCGAGTGACCTACGCCGGCAACAGGCTGAGCCGGGACCCGGAAAACCCGAGCTATTCGACCGACTTGAGCAGTTCGACGTTGAGACGGTTGTAATCGACGAGATTTGGGTCGGCGACACCGGCGTACTCCCAGTGCCAGGGCTCGAGTGACGAGCGGTCACACGCGGCCCACTTTGGATGGACCCAGCCGAAGCGATGAGCATTGCCCTGCAGCCAGCGGAAGGCGCGGTCGTTGCAGGTCAAGACACTCCGACCGTCCGTGAAGTCGACGGCGCGTCCCCAACCGTGATTGGAGAACCCGGCACGAGCGGTCGGCGGGCCGGAGCACACCCGGACCGCCTTCGACCCGGTCTGTATCTTCTCGCCGGTCAGGGGATCGGTCTCGAAAACAGGCTCTTCCTTATAGGGGCAACGCTTCTCGTACGAGGCTTTCTGGACGTTGTAGGAGCGATAGCAGTCCTCCCACCCAAGCACGATGTCGTCCTGCTCCGCCGCTTCCATCAACAAGGCGTACATGTAGGCCGCGTCTCTTTCGAGGGTGCAGCCGTTGAGCGTCATCAGGCGGTTCTGGTCGATTGCGCCGTTGACATACCCGTCGATCTCGAGATCGAGGGTGTACGCCTCGTCGCTGACCGGCGTGTAGTCGGAAGCCGGGCCGTTTGCGAGGGCGGAAGTTATGGCGAGGATTACAACGAGTAGGGGCATATTGATGGTTTGGTGACCCCATCAACATCGGCTGAAAGCCAATGCCCCTTTAGACGTTCAGTCCTGTCCGGCCATCTCCACTTGGGGCCTGTCCGGCGTGTCGGACGGGGCCACTGCTTCGAAGGTCAACTCGTCTTTCTCGCTGTCGACGCCGACCAGGATCGTGATCCCGGCCTTGAACTCGCCCAGCAGCACCCGCTCCGAGAGCGGGTCTTCGAGCAGACGCTGGATCGCACGACGCAGCGGCCTGGCTCCGAGCTCCGGGTCATAACCTCGGGATCCGAGGTGTTCCTTGGCGTCGTCGGTCAGAACCAGATCGAGATGCTGGGTCTCGAGTTGATCGCGCACCCGCTCCAACATGAGGTCGACGATCGACTTCAGCTCGCCCATCGCCAGCTCGTGGAACACGATGATCTCGTCGAGCCGGTTGATGAACTCCGGGCGGAAGTGCTTCTTGAGCTCGTCGGTCACCCGCTCCTTCATGTGCTCGTAGCTCATCTCCTCATCCTCGGCGTGGAAGCCGACTGACTTCTTGTGAAGGTCGCGTGTGCCGAGGTTGGAGGTCATGATGATGACGGTGTTCTTGAAGTCGACAGTCCGACCCTGGGCATCGGTCAGACGACCTTCCTCGAGGATCTGGAGAAGCGTGTTGAACACGTCGGGGTGGGCCTTCTCGATCTCGTCGAAGAGGACCACCGAGAACGGCTTGCGTCTCACTGCTTCGGTGAGCTGGCCACCCTCGTCGTAACCGACGTAACCGGGCGGCGAGCCGACGAGGCGACTCACCGTGTGCTTCTCCATGTACTCGGACATGTCGAGCTGGATGAGTGCGTCTTCCTGACCGAAGAGGAACTGGGCCAGAGCCTTGGCGGTCTCTGTCTTGCCCACACCCGAGGGGCCCAGGAAGATGAACGAACCGGATGGACGCCGCGGATCTTTGAGCCCGGCACGTGTCCGCCTTATCGCCTTGGACACAGCAGTTATCGCGTCATGCTGACCGATGATCCTCTTGTGCAGCTCGTCCTCCATATGGACGAGGCGGGCGGTCTCCTCCTCGGTGAGCCGGTGAACGGGGATCCCGGTCCACTGGGCGAGAACCTCGGCTATCTCTTCCTCATCGATGACCCAGCCGGATTCGGCCTCGTCGGCCTCCTTGACCGCGCGGTCGCTGAGCAGGATCCGCTCCTCGTCGCGGAGATTGGCGGCCCGCTCGTAGTTCTCACGGGCGACGGCGTCCTGCTTGTCCTTGCGGAGATCCGACAGCTTCTCGTCGATCGCAGTGATCTCTGGAACGGCGCTGGTCCGCATGATCCGGGTGCGGCTGCCTGCTTCATCGATGAGGTCGATCGCCTTGTCGGGGAGGAACCGATCGGACAGATAGCGGTCGGCCAGATTGGCCGCGCTGACGATGGCTTGATCGGTGAATCGCACCGAGTGGTGAGCCTCATAGCGATCCTTCAGTCCGAGCAAGATCTGAATGGTCTCGCTGACCGATGGCTCGTCGACCTGGATCGGCTGGAAGCGGCGCTCGAGAGCAGAGTCCTTCTCCAGGTACTTGCGGTACTCCTCGAGCGTGGTGGCACCAACAGTCTGCAGCTCACCACGGGCCAGCATCGGCTTGAGGATCGATGCGGCGTCGATGGCGCCTTCAGCCGCGCCGGCGCCGACCAGGGTGTGGATCTCGTCGATGAAGAGAACGATGTCGCCGCGACTCTTAATCTCTTTGAGCACCTTCTTCAGCCGCTCTTCGAAGTCGCCCCGGTAGCGCGAACCTGCGACCAGGGCCCCGAGGTCGAGCGAGTAGAGGTTCTTGCCCTGGAGGTTCTCGGGAACGTCTTTGGCGACGATGCGCTGAGCCAAGCCCTCGACGATGGCCGTCTTGCCCACCCCTGGCTCTCCGATGAGAACGGGGTTGTTCTTGGTGCGTCGGGACAGGATCTGCATGACCCGCTCGATCTCGCGGGTGCGCCCGATCACGGGGTCGAGCTTCTTCTCCCGGGCGAGCTGGGTGTAATTCCGCCCGAACTGATCGAGCACCGTCGATCCTCCGGGGGAGGACTCCCTGCTGCTCGAGCTCGTTGGCTCGGATGTTTGCTGCTCGCTCCCTCCGGGACCGGAGAGAAGTTGGATGACCGTTTGGCGCACTTTCTGCAGCTCGGCGCCCAACTGCTGAAGGACTTGAGCGGCGACGCCCTCGCCCTCGCGTATCAGACCGAGAAGGATGTGCTCGGTCCCGATGTAGTTGTGTCCGAGCTGGAGAGCCTCACGAAGACTGAGCTCGAGCACCTTCTTGGCCCTGGGGGTGAAGGGGATGTGACCTGAAGGCGATTGCTGACCTTGGCCGATGATCTTCACGACCTCTTCACGAACCGAGGCGAGGTCGATGTCGAGGCTCTCCAGAGCCTGGGCCGCGATGCCTTCGCCCTCGTTCAGCAGGCCGAGCAGGATGTGCTCGGTCCCGATGTAGTTGTGATTTAGGAGGCGTGCCTCTTCTTGGGCCAGGACTACGACCCGTCGGGCACGATCTGTGAAGCGTTCAAACACCTTCGACTCCTGACCCTGACATACGCAAGTTTACCACCGGCGGGTTCCTGACCTTCGGGCTTGGCTTCTCATCCAAGTGCAGGTAATAGCATCGTCACAGATGGAAGACCTCCAAAGGCTCATTCCTATTCCCATTGTCTGGGATTCTCTCGCACGTGTCGAGGAGAGATTGCTGGAGGCGGCAGCCGCCGACGACCCCTATCTGACCAAGATCGCACAACATCTTCTCCTGGCCGGAGG
>Ga0299914_10003878_pt1 | contig 10652 bp, 9 predicted proteins | sample RVTome_10_FD_201361 | JGI IMG/M metagenome (GOLD analysis project Ga0299914, IMG submission 201361) | Soil microbial communities from uranium-contaminated site in the Upper Colorado River Basin, Wyoming, United States - RVT153D57 (version 2) ... | reverse complement strand
CAACTGCCCCGATTCTGGGCAGTTGGTGTAGCTCATTGATCTGGCAGGATTCCAGAATCGGCGGCGGCTCCAGATCTGGCGCCGAACTTCCAGATCTGGAAAATTCCAGAGCGACATTGTGGTTCATCCGACGGCCTCCCCGTCGTCCAGATAAACCCACACTTCGGGGTTCTCGACGGGCAGCACGGCGCCGCTCTGCGGGCACTTGTAGTGGGTCGGGAGCACGCAGCGACCGGTCGTGACGACCTCGCCGGTATCCGGGTCGACCGACTCTTCGGCCGGCCCGAGATGCATGCCCTCGACGCAGAGGTAGCCGAACTTCGAGCGGGTCGCAGGCGGCAGGCCGTGCGCGTCATGGTCGCGGAAGAACTTGACGTAGCCCTTGGTGGTGAGCACCCCGAGCCTCTCGCGAATGGTGTCCTTGCCGCCGAGACCGCCCTGGTTCTCGAACCGGTCGGCAAACTGCGCGCCGGTGTAGACGCGGCCTTCGGCGGCCTCGTCGTAGAGGAGCTGCAGGATGACATCATGCTTGCGCCGGCGCTCGGCATCGAGCTTCTCGCCATGTTCCTTGCGGACCAGCCGCTCGTCTCGGCGGTCGATCTCGATCCACTGACCGTCGACCTTGTCAACGATCCTGGGCTCGATCGCGGGCCCGTTCCTGAGCTCGAAGAACAGCTTGCGCTCCGGCCGGTCCTCGTCCGGCCGGCACATCAGGATGCCGCTGGTGTAGAAGCCGCGCAGGCTGCTGGCGCCGGAGAGCGCCTGGAACGGGTCCTCGGCCAGAAGCTTCTTGGTGATCTTCCTGGTGTGGTGGCAGAGGACGACCCCGGCGTCCGGGTTGACCCTCTCGCGGAGCACCTCGATGCGCTCCTGCAGAAAGAACAGCATGGCATCGTTGCTGTTCTCGCCGCTGTCCTCGGGGCCGCCATCGAACAGATTTCGGATCGGGTCGATGCAGATGACGTCCGGCGGTTCGTCGGGGAAGCGGCTCTGGATCGCCTCGACCGTGCGCGTGACGCCGTTGGCGTCGAGCAGAACCCTGACCTTGGGCGTGGCGATCAGATTGTCGAGCGCGGCGGTCAGGACCGCGGCCGGCAGCCGGGTGGTCTGGAAGCGCTCGCGTAGGTAGTGGTACTGGATCTCGGCCTGGAGGTAGAAGACGCGGAGCGGCCGCGGCGGCGCGAAGCCGAGGAATGGGACGCCTGCCGCCGCGTGCGCCAGCAGGCTGATCACGAAGTCGCTCTTGCCGACCTTGGGCGCGCCGCCGAGCACCAGCAGGCCGCCCGGCGTGAGCAGGCGCGGCGCGATGATGTCCGCGGGCATCGGGCTGCGGTCGTCGAGATACTCGCCGAAGGCGAAGGCCGGCAGGGCTCCGGCCAATGCATCGATGCGCTCCAGCGCCGGGCCGTTGCGCTCGACATGCAGGCGCCACAGGCGGTCGGCCTCGGCAGCCAGCCGCTCGAGCGGCCAGGGCGGCCGGAGCATTGCGGCGTTGTACTCGCAGACCGCCTGCCAAGCCTCGTCGCGGGTCAGGCGACCATCGTGGGCCAATCGGACGTAATGTCCGATCGCGGCGCTGGCGCCCTGGAAGCGGGTCCAAGCGTCCTGGCTGCCCTCGCGCACCGGCGTGACCAGGACATCATCGACCGACGGCTTGCTGTCGGTGGTCGGGCCGGTATCCCAGGCCGCACCGGGGATCGCCGGCATGGCCTCGATCCGCTCGGCGAGCTCCCTCAGATCGTGCTCGACGTCCTGGCGCTCTCGACTCGCGACCAGACGCCGGAAGCCCTGCTTGTGATAAACTGAGCCTGCGACGCGGATCGGCTGGTGCGCCGAGCGGAAGTGGGTATCGCCACCAACCTTGAGCGCGATCTGATGGCGCAGCCGGCAGATCAGGCCGATGTCGTCGCCGCTGGCAGGCTCAGTCAGCTTCCACCAGACATGCAGCTTGTCGAACCCCTCGTGCGTGCGGCCGCCGGACTCCACGATCAGGGTCGGCTGGCCGAGATGGCGCACGAGGTGCTGGAGCTTGGCGTTGACATCGCCGCAGTCGAGGTCGACCAGGAGGGTCTGCATCTCAGCGACCTCGGCGGCCCGAGCGTGGCCGTGCGCGCGGACCGTGCCCGGGATGACGTAGAAGGCGGCGCCATCCTTGGCCGCCCACCGCGCGAAGGCGGCGGCGTTGGACGCCGCGTCGGCATCGGCCGGGATCCAGGCGTTGTGCGGCTTGCCCTCGGCGCCCTGGCCCTTGTCGATGAAGCCGCGGAGCGGGATGAAGCCCTCGAGGTATCCGAACACGACATCGAAGAAGATCGCAGTCTGGGCGGGCTCCGGGTCGAGGTGCATGAACGGCTCGTCCTCGGGCTGCGCCGGCGCGTCGTTGAAGTCGCGCCAGCGCTGCAGGTCGATCACGTTCGGGTCCATCCGAGACTCTTCGCTCACGGCTTGAGCGACCAGCACCGGCGCGCCCAGGGGCAGCGCTGGCATTCAAAGTGGTCGGGCGATGAGGTAGTGCGCGGGAGTAGCTCGTGCGCCTCGGTGGCGCGCAGGATGTTCACCGCTCGGTCGCTCAGCCGCTGAGCGAGCGCCGCGTCGAACGGCACGAGCTCATGGTGCAGCTCGGCGGTGTCCTTGTTGACCGCCGTGAACAGCGCCGGGTTCTCCGAGATACCCGGCACCGTCGCTTCCATGTAGGCCTGGTAGATGGCGATCTGGGCGGCATAGAGCGGCTTAGAGGCGGTGACGCCGCGCCGTGCGGTCTCGATCCACGACTTCGCGTTCAGCGACTTGCACTCCCAGAGCGCCGGGTAGCCCATGGACAGATCCGGCGGCCCGCCGGCAACGATACCGTCGACGTGCCCGCGGATCCGGCCGCCCGCAACCGAGAACCCGAACTGCTCACCGTCCAGCCGCTTGCCTTTCCGTGTATAGAGATCGAATCCGGCCGACCGGAGCCAGCTCACCGCAAGGTCCTCGAAGACGTGACCGGCAGTGAAGATCCGGAGGGTCCGGCCCTCGAACTCGGCGCCTTCGTCCTTGGGCGCCTGGGCATATTCGAGCTGGAGTGCGCGATCACAGGGCACGCCGAGCCGTGAGCCGCCTAGGTAGTTGCGGGGCGGCGTGGCCCGGTGCTCGGTCTCGAGCCCGGCATCGACGAGGTGCGTAACGAGCTCGCCAAAGCTTGCCCTGTGATTGAAGTCGAGCATCAGCCGGGACGCTCCGTCTCGGCCTGGATCAGGTGATCCTGAAAGGCGGTGACCACGACCTCGATCAGCGTGAGCACCTCCTTGCGGCTGTAGTCGGCGAGTGGCCGGTCCATGCCGATGCTGCCGACATACTCGCCGAGCGGTGCAAGGGCCGCTGCGATTGCAGCCTGCTCGAGCTCGGTCGGATCAACCACCGCGGACCTCCCGGCGCGGCGGCAGAACAGGTGCAGGCAGCGCAGCGAACAGAAGCGCCGCCGGCTGTCGTCGCGGCGCGGGTCGCTCACGGGGAAGGTCGGGTCGAACCACCCAAACCCGCGCGGCTGGCGGCGGCAGATGGCGCATGTCAAGCCGCCATCCCCATGCCCGCATCGGCAGCATCGAAGATGAGCCGGCGGATCTGGCCGCGGTTGAAGCGGAAGGTGAGGAGCGCCGAAGCCTCGTAGCGGGTGAGGCTCAGGTCCCGCCGCTGCTCCGGGGACAGGTATGCGAGCTGCTTCTCGGTCGGCGACTGATCAAGCCAGCGTCTGGACTTGTGCGCGCTCTCGTCGGTTTCGTGCTCGTTCAGCCAGTCGTCAGCCGCAGCCAGGCAGACCGTGCGCTCGCCGATCGCCAGCAGGCGTGAGCTGTTGCCTTTGGCGCCGCCCACCGCGTGCCAGCGGCCGTTGAGGAAGAAGACACCGCCCCAGGCGGTGAAGCCGTTCGCGACGAGCGCGCCGTCGTCACCGAACAGATCGACCCAGCGGAAGCTCGAGTGGCTCAGCAGGTCGATCTCGGTCATGATGAAGTGATCGAGGGGCGCAGCGGCGGAGGCCCCCTCGAAGGAGGCCCCCTCGAAGATGTGGCCGCAGAGCGGACATTCCCTGACCCCGAGCGGCACCTCGGCCTCGCAGCCGGGGCAGGTCTTGGTCGGGGCCTCGCCGAGCCCCGCATCTCGACCATCGAGGTCGACGTCCTGCTCGATTGAGCCGTGCAGGAGCGTCGAGGTGCCGAAGTCGAGGATGATGCAGTCGGTCTTGACGACGCCCGGGTGCTCGTTCGGATCGACCGTGCGCAGGCCGCGGCCGATCATCTGGATCATCGTGCACTTGAAGGAGCTGGGGCGAAGCAGCACGACACAGCTGGTCGGCGGATGGTCCCACCCTTCGGTAAGCACCGCGACGTTCACAACCACCTGGGCCTCGCCCGAAGCGTACGCTTCGAGCGCGGCCCGGCGCTCGGCCTCCCCCAGGTGGCCGGTCACCAGCACGGCGCGTACGCCGGCCGCGACGAAGCGGGCATGCACGGCCGTGGCGTGGTCGACCGTCGAGCAGAACACGACGGTCTGGCGATCGCCGGCCTTGTCCCGCCAATGGTGGATGACCTGATCGGTGACCGGGGTGCGGTTCATGATCGCGCCGACCGCTGCCATGTCGAAGTCGTCGGCCTTGCGCTTTACTTTGGCGAGCGCCGACTGGACCCCGACGTCGATCACAAAGGTCCGCGGACGCACGAGGTTGCCGGCGACGATCAGCTCGCCGATCCGGATCTGGTCGGCGACGTTGGAGAAGATCGGCCGCAGACCGCGCTTGTCACCCCGGTTCGGCGTCGCGGTGACGCCGTAGAGCTTGAGGTCCGGGTTGCGCTGGTAGGCCTTCTCGATGATGCGCTGGTACGTGTCGGCGGCGGCGTGATGCGCCTCGTCGATCACCAGCACATCCAGCGCCGGCATGGCGGCGAGGTTGGCGGCGCGCGCGAGGGTCGGCACCATGGCGAACACGGTGCGCCCCGCCCAGCACTTCTGGCGCGCGTCGACCACCGAGGTGGTGAGCCCGGGATTGACGCGCTGGAACTTGGCCTGGTTCTGCGCGGTCAGCTCGTCGCGATGCGCGAGCACGCAGGCGTTCGCATCGTCGTCGCCGAGTACCTTGCCGACCACCGCCGACAGCATGATCGTCTTGCCCGCGCCGGTCGGCGCGACGCCGAGCGTCTCGCGGTGCTCGCCGAGCGCGCGCAGGCTGCGCTCGACGAACACCCGCTGCCTGGGACGGAGGAGCATCCCGGCGCTGCCCCTCACTGCGCCCAGGCCGGCCGGACGCCAGGGCCGCGAGCGGGATCGGCGGTCGGAGCGGACACTGGCTGGGCCACCGGCTTCGCCGTCACCACGCCCATGTACGCGGCGTAGTCCTTGTGGTCGGGGGTGACGGCGACCCGGATCTCGTTCTTGTCCTCGTCGCTCGTATCCTTGCCGACGTCGATCCGGGCCAGGAACTCGAGGCCGTCCAGCTCGGCGAAGCTCCTGATGCGCCGCTTGGCCAGAGCCTGGGGCGAGCTGTCCTTGTCCGAGATGCCGTGCGCCGAGTTCAGGATGCCGCGCACCAGGCTCCGGCCCATGTTGGCCCAATCCGGGCCCTTCGGGCTCATCAGGCCGATCAGGCTGAAGACCTTGCGGCGCGCGTATTTGCCCTCGAGCACCGTGTACTCGCAATTCAGGTAGACGGCGCCGGTGTTGGCATTGCGGGTGGCGTAGCCGCCGGACCAGCCCTGCTGTTCGTCGTTGTAGCCGCCGGGGCGGATGGTGAGCCGCACCCTGGCAACGGTGCCCTTGGGGATGAGATCGAAGCTCTGGGCTTGTGCGTCGTTGAAGTCGTTCCACGAACTCATGGCTTGTGGCTCCTGTCGTCAGCTGTTGGAGGAGGACGGGGCGAGGTCGCCGCGGATTTTGGCCATCAGGCGGCCGAGATCCGGCGGCTCGATGAGCTCGAGCCGGCCGCTGCGATCCTTGGCGGGGTAGCCCCAGGGGTTCAGGGTCTGGCAGACGAAGGCCCGGTACGGTGGGCCGTTCTCGGCGGGGATCTGCGCGAGGGTGACGACCTCGTCGACGATTCCCGGCAGCTCATTGGCGGCCTTGGAGCCGTCGATCTGCGGCACATGGATGCGGCGGTTGAAGTCGTCGAGCTTCTCCTCGAGCACCATCACGAACCAGACGTTCTTGCCGCGGGTGTGCTGCAGCTGGGTCAGCCAGCCGATCATCTCGCGGCCGTGCAGGCCGTAGGCGCCGCGCGGGTCCGGCTTGCCGGTGCGCTCGGAGAAGGCCTCGGGCTGGCCCCGGCACCACTGCAGGCACAAGCGGCCGGCGACGGTGATCGAGTCGATGAAGATCGTCTGGTAGCGATCGAGCGCTGCCGGATCGCCGTAGCGCTCGCAGACTTCCTCGTAATGCGCCGAGCTGTAGGGCTGGTCGGGGCGGAGTGCCGGGTTGGGGCCGCCGATGAACACGGCCAGGTCGCGGCACTCCTCCCACGTGCGCGGCCGGATCGCATCGCCGCGCCAATCCTGCACGGTGAGGTCGCCGGCCTCGAGATCCCAGAAGAGCGTGGTCTGCTCAGCCAGCGTCTTGAGTTGCCAGGTCTTGCCGATGCCGGTGGTGCCGAGCAGCACACCTTTGATGGTGCGCGGCTCGGCCAGGCGCTCGTCCGCGCTGATGATCGGCAGGCGACGAGTTGGAAGCGGCGTCGGGCCGTCGCCCGCGTCGGGCGCGGCAAAGCGGTCGGGCTCCAACGGATAGCCCATGAAGCGATTGCTCCCTTTTGGCGTCGAGCTCCACGTCGCGTCGGTGAGGAGCAGCCGGGCCTCGACGCCGTACGTGGAGCGAAACGGTCGCGGCTTTCCCCGGAGGACGGGTGTTGTATGACCGCGAAGGCCCGGCTCGTCGTTACTTCTGGTAGTTACCTACCGGGCAGGAATCGGAGGTGTCGGGGTGGGGTCGGTCTGAAGGTACAGCTGAAGGCCCGCCTCGATGGCGTGCTGCTTCAGATCACGCGCGGCCTCATAGAGAGAGGAGTGGTGCAGCCCCAATTCCGCCGCGGCCGCCCGACGGTTCTCGGCCAGCAGCCACCCGCAGCAACGGCGAAGCCGGGCCGGGAGCTGTCCGATGAAGCGCTCGAGGTCCAGGCAGAGTGAACACGCCTCCTCGGTCCAGCACGCGCATGCGCTGGATCCTGCCTGCGTTTCGCTCGGTTCGGTGACGCCCGCTCCCGACCCTTGATCTTCGAGGCGGCGCGCCCGCAACCCGGACTGGATCAGCGTCGCGACACGGTGGCGGATCACGCGGTCCGCAAAGGTCGGGTATGAGGCACGTGTGGGGTCAAAGTGACGCTCGCGGGCAAGCAGATCCGTCATCAGGTCCTGCTCGTAGTCTTCGAGCTCCATGCCCGGCACCGCACGGTGCCGGGTGAGCTGCCGCGCGTAGTAGCGGATGAACTCAATGGCGCGCGGGTGCGCGCCGTCATAGCGGTTGCGATGCTCCATCGATCTCGCCGTTGCTCGTGTGACGGGCTCTCCCGGTCACGAGCGACTGGCGAAATTTCGTCGGGGATTCCGCTCAGAAGGGGCGGCGAAGCGGTCGGCTCAGGCTGGAGATCGGGCAGATCCTGGGTTTCAGAGCCCAAGATTTTTTTTGAATTTTTTTTGGCTTCGATCCCGAAATTTCGCGGGTTGTATCAAGCTTCGGGAATGATCGTAAACCGGGTGCGCCAGCCCCGCCCGCCGGGCAGCTTGTCGAATGGGTCGCCGTCGATGTTGAAGAACTCGCCGAGCTGCTGGGCCAGAAGCTGCCGTCGCTTCTCGTTCTTTTGATCGGCGCCGAAGTCGATCCAGGTGAGCTCGCCGCGGTGTTCGGCGAAGAGCTGCAGGAGCTCCCACTGCTTGGTCGGCTGGTCGTTCCGCTTGCTCGCCATGCCCATCTGTGTGTGCTCGTAGGTGTCGGTCGTACCGCGAACCCTGATGTGCACCTGGTGCTGCGTGATGAAGCGGATCGTGACCTCCTCCCAGCGCGCGTCTGGCGGTGTCGGGAATCGCGCAGGCGGTGCCGACGTGGGCTGCTCGCCGACCACGGCGGCCCGGAATCCTCGAAACAGGTCGGCTGGCGGTCGCTGCATGACCCAGCGGCCGCGCTCATCGATCGCGACAGCTTCCTCCAGCGCCATGAGCCGCGAGCTGTTTCTGACGGCTAGCTCTGACGTGACCGGATCGACCACGCTGCGGGTGGGCACGAAGAGCAGGAACGGGCTAGCGGCGATCCCGGCAAGCCGCACCACAACCGCATACACTTGGTCAGAAGAGTCCTGAATTGTCAGGTACACGGGAAAGCGATGGCCGCGCAGAGGCACGTAGCTCCCAAGCTGCCAGGTCTGCGAGCAAGCCGTGACGTTCTGAAAGCCCGCAGCCAAGCCGAGCACGACCACCAGCGACTCCGCCCATCGACGGACATCGAGCTCGTGGATGATCCGCTCAGCCTGGCAGAGCTCTACGGCATCGCAGCGCTGAGGCCGGTCACCGCACGTGGCGACGAACGTGCCATCGTGGCGATCGATGATCTGCCGTGGACATCCGTCGCCACTCGGGCTTGGGCAGGGAAACCTGGTTGCCAGCCGATCCGTCGGCCGAAGGATCCCCGCGATCAGATCGATTTCATCGCCCAGATGCTCGCGCCAAGTCGCCGGGATGCCTGCGAGGCCGGTGATCTCCTCAAGCGCTGGCCAGAGTCGTCGCAGAACCCGCATCGGGCCTCGGTTTTGGTATCGCCATGAAGCCGCGCTTCACGAGCCAGTGCTCGACGAGCTCGCTATCCTCGTCGCGCGTGTACTGCGCGATGTTCGGGGTGCGGATCGTCACCTTGCGCTCGAGCGCGGCGTTGGGGAACTTCAACGAGAAAACCGCACGCGACAGACGAGCCATAGGCGGGATGCTCCGGTTGCGCGCTGCCAATACAGCGAACACGTCGGTGGCCTTGCGGATCTCGATCTCCCAATGCTCCCCACCGTGGAAGATCCAGAGCTCGACCAGGGTGACGTTCTCGAGGCAGTCGACGTCGCTGCAGACAAGCGCGTCCGGGCCATCATGCTTCAGCGGATCGAGCGTGTACTTCTTGTCGCTCAAGAAGTAGTCGAGCTCGCCGAACAGGTGCTCGCCAAAAAGTTCGCAGTAGAGCTTCTTCTCCTTCTTGCCCGAGGCGTTGATTCCGAGCTCATCGCGCTCACCGTCGTAGACCACGACGTCGTGCTTCTCGGGCCGGTAGAAAATGCTGTCGGACTTGCGGTTGTTCAGTGTCCCCTCGCGCTTGACCGGCAGGCCGTGCCGAACGAGAAACCACACCCTGCCGTCACGATCGAACCGGAACACCCGGGAGCCTCGGCCGCGGCGATTCGCCGAGAACCAATTATCCAGGCGCGCTTCCAGCGCAGCCAGCTTGCCGATCTCATCAGGCTGCACCGTACGCGGTGCACCCTCCCGGCCGAGGAAGTACTCGAACGACCGTGGCCGCGTGATCAGCGTTTCCGCGTGCTTCTGATCAAGCAGCTCGGGCCACTTGAGCCAGACCTCGACCGCCACGTCGGCCGGCGTGGCCCCGGGACCCGCATCGAGCTGCCGTCCGGCCTGGTGGGCCGCCTCGATGAGAGCGTCCATACCCTCGTCCGTGGCCATCTCGTTGATGAGATAGAGAGCGTCCGCCAAGCGATGCGGCAGGTTCTCGTCCGGGTTCATCAACACACCGGACAGCTTGACCAGGTCGATTTCGGCGTTGGCGGCCGCGGAAATCACGACGCCTCGACCTTCAAGATAACCAGCATGGGGCAAGAGCAGCGCTCGCAGGTACGACGGGCTCATGATCTTGAGCCGATCGACCTCAGCGAAACGCCGGGGCGCAAGAGTGGCCATCGGTTTCGTTGCTCCTTTCATCTTGCAGCCGCAAACGTCCTACAGCCCGAGCGCGAGCGGCGACGCGGCCCTGGTGGGTCGCCCCAAGTGCGGGGATCCGTAACGACCAGCTGGAGATCTAGACGGCGATCTAGAAAAATCGCCTCAAATGCAAAGGTCTTCGGCGCCGATGCACTGGCGGTTGGGAGACATATCGCCATTTGAGGCCAAAGGCGAGTCCTTTTGCTCCACACGGCTGCTCGAGCCCGACGGTTCCGATCAACGGCCGGTAAGTAGCATGTAACGAGCAAGCCCCCAGCCGCGGCACCATGGCGAACGCCGTCCACCCCAACCTCATGACCCCCGCCGAGCGGCTCGATGAGATCGCCGAGATACTGGCGGCCGGCATCCTGCGCGTGCTGGCGCGCCTGCGCGCTCCCCAGGGCAGCAGCAGAAGGCAGGTTCAGGTTCGCCGCGTCGCGGAAGAAGGGGATGTGGATGGGCGGCTGGCCACCGCTCGGCTACGAGGTCCAGCACCGCCGGCTGGTGATGGTCGAGCGCGAGGCTGCGCTCGTGCGGCGGATCTTCGGTCGCTTCGCCAAAACCGGATCGGCGCTGACCGTCGCCCGCGAGCTCAACGCGGTAAGGGAGGTGACGAAGCGGCGCCAGAGCGCTGACGGCATCCGTGGCGGCAAGCCATGGACGAAGGCTGCCATCTACAAGGTGCTGGCCAACCAGGTCTATGTCGGCGAGGCGGTGCATAAGGGCGTC
>Ga0299914_10003877_pt1 | contig 10655 bp, 11 predicted proteins | sample RVTome_10_FD_201361 | JGI IMG/M metagenome (GOLD analysis project Ga0299914, IMG submission 201361) | Soil microbial communities from uranium-contaminated site in the Upper Colorado River Basin, Wyoming, United States - RVT153D57 (version 2) ... | reverse complement strand
GGGTATGGCGGGGACGGGGAAGACGTTTCTCTCACTGGCTGCCGCCCTGGAGCAGGTCCTGGAACAGGGCCGGTATCGCAGGGTGTCCGTATACCGTCCGCTCGTCGCGGTTGGCCGGCAGGAGGTGGGCTACCTGCCGGGCGACCTCAGTGAGAAACTGGCACCTTGGATGGCGGCGGTCCACGACAACCTGTACGCGTTGTTTTCGGATGCCGGTCTGGACGGGGCCCGTAACGCCATCGAAGAGCTGGTGGATCGTGGCGAACTGGAGATGGCCGCAGTCACCTATCTCAGGGGACGGTCGATCACCGGCGAGTTCGTCATCATTGACGAGGCGCAGAACCTGGAGCTCTCGACACTGAAAGTGATCCTCACCCGAATGTCCCGGGACTCCAAGGTGGTGTTTTGCGGTGACCTCTCCCAGGTCGACAACCCCTATATCTCACCGTACGGAGGGATGGCCGCTCTCATCGAGAAGTTCAAAGACTCCAGCCTCTTCGCCCACGTCGCCCTCGAGCGCACCGTCCGCTCGCCCCTGGCCGAAATGGCGGCCACCGTGCTCTGACGCTTTCCTCAGGTAGTGGGACCCGTATGCGGTTCCCACCGCCTCGAGAAAGAGGCTTCGGCTACGTTCCGAGCCGATCGCGTCGGGCCTGGAGCAACTCGGCCGCCCTCTCCAGGGAGATCTTCTCTGGTGAATCGCCCTGGCGTAGGGAAGCGTTGACCTCACCATCGGTGACATAAGGCCCAAATCGACCGGAACGCACCGTGACGGTCTTGCCAGAAACAGGGTCTTTGCCCAGTTCTTTGAGATCGGACGTGCGGGTCTGACCACGCCGACGTGGCGGTTCGGCGAGGAGTTTCAGGGACTCGGGCACGGTCAACGTGAAGAGCTGCTCCTCGGTTTCAAGACTGCGTCGGTCGTCGCCACGCTGGATGTACGGTCCGTAGCGGCCGTTCAGGGCGAGAATTTCGACGCCCTCCTCGTCGGTGCCGATGGTGCGAGGCAGCGAGAGGAGTTGGAGGGCATCGTCGAGACTCAACGCATCCATGTCCATCGACCTGAACAACGATGCCCGCTTTGGTTTGATCTTGGAGTCCTCTTCCTGCTCGCCGAGCTGCACATAGGGACCGAATCTTCCGGTCTTCCCGTATACGGTCATCCCGGTCTCCGGGTCTGTACCGAAGATCTTGTCGCCGGCATTCTGTTGGTCGATGAGTTCGATCGCCTTGGCGACCGTCAGCTCATCCGGCGCCCAATCCTCGGGTATCGAGGCTCGCTCCTCGCCTCTTTCCACGTATGGGCCATACCGACCGATCCTGGCGACGATGACTGCGCCGGACTCATCCTCCCCAATGGGGATGGAGTTGACCAGCCGCGGGTCGATCTCGTCGAGACGAACCGCCACCTTCTGCTTCAGCCCGTCGTCGCCGAAGTAGAAGGCGGACAACCAGGGGATCGATTCCTCCTGGCCGTCTGCAATGCGGTCGAGGTCTGATTCCATCGCCGCGGTGAACTCGTAGTCGACGAGATTGGGAAAATGCTTCTCCAACAGACCCACCACGCCGAACGCGGTGAAGGTCGGCACTAGAGCCGAGCCTTTCTTGAAGATGTACCCGCGGTCCTGGATCGTTGTCATTATGGAGGCATAGGTGGAGGGTCTTCCCACGCCCAGCTCCTCGAGTCTCTGGACCAGGGAAGCCTCGGTGTACCGAGCCGGCGGGCGGGTCTCGTGCCCGGTCGGTTCGAGACGTTCCAGGGCCAAAGGGTCACCTTCGGTGAGCGGGGGCAAGATCTTCTCTTTGTCGTCCAACTCTGACTCGGGATCGTCGCTTCCCTGCACGTAGGCGCGGAGAAAGCCGGGGAAGGTGATGGTCCGACCCGAAGCCCCAAACACGGCTGCCTCTCCGGAATTTGCCGTCGCGCCTAGACGCACCGAAACGGTGACCCCCTTGGCGTCGGCCATTTGTGAGGCGATGGTGCGTTTCCAGATGAGGTCGTACAACGCCGCCTCGTCATGCCCGACGTCAGCTCCTACCTGCTCGGGTGTGAGAAAGTCCCCGGCGGGTCTGATCGCCTCGTGAGCCTCCTGGGCTCCTTTCGCCTGTTTCCCCGAGTACTTGCGTGGCGTGGGGGACAGGTACTCCTTGCCGTAGAGCTTGGTGATCTGGCTGCGGGACGCGCTGACTGCGGCGTCGGACAGCTCCACCGAATCTGTACGCATGTACGTGATATAACCGTTCTCGTAGAGCCGCTGAGCCACGGACATGGTGCGTGACGACGAGTACCGGAGTTTGCGTCCTGCCTCTTGCTGCAGCGTCGAGGTGCGGAAGGGAGGATAGGGGCGGCGTGTATAGGGCTTGGTCTCGACCGAAATGACTTCGAAATCGGACTCCTGCAAACCGGCGGCAAGACCTGTCGCGGTTTTCTGGTCGAGGACCACGACGTCTTTGTTGGGCTTTCCTTCGGTGTCGAAGTCACGCCCTGTGGCCACCTTCTGGTCGTCGACAGCGACCAGCGTCGCCGCAAAGGTCTTGTGCAGATCCTGGGCAGGGGCGAATGAGCCCTCGATCGACCAGTATCCGGCGGGCACGAATGCCATCCGCTCTCGCTCCCGCTGGACGACGATCCGGACTGCGACACTCTGCACCCGACCGGCGGAGAGTTTCGGCTGCACCTTCTTCCAGAGAACCGGTGAGACCTCATATCCGTAGAGGCGGTCGAGGATCCGCCGGGCCTCTTGAGCGGAGACCAGTCGCTCATCGAGATCGCGTGGATTGGAGAAGGCCTCCTCGATGGCGGGTCGAGTGATTTCGTGGAAGACCATCCGCTTCACGGGCACCTTGGGTTTCAGTACTTCGACCAGATGCCAGGCGATCGCCTCGCCCTCGCGGTCCTCGTCCGTGGCGAGATAGAGCTCGTCGGCGTCTTTGAGCAGCTCTTTCAGCTTCTTGACCTGGCTTCTCCGCTCTTTGGGCACCACATAGAGAGGCTCGAAGTTGTTTTCGACGTTGACTCCGAGCCGTGCCCAATCCTCACCCTTTGCCTTTGCCGGAATCTCCGCGGCCGAGCGCGGCAGGTCTCGGATGTGGCCCATCGACGATTCGACGGTGGCATCCGAGTCGAGGAATGAGGCGATGGTCCGGGCCTTGGTCGGGGACTCGACAATTACGAGACTTTTCGGCATTGGTGGGCAGTTGACACCATCTCAGACCCTTATGTCAATCTCTTCCGTCGTGTCCCAACCGATGGTTACCGTGTCGAACGTGAGCAGATACATCGCCCTTGAAGGGGTCGATGGGAGCGGGAAGACCACCGTGGGAAAGACCCTCGTGACCCGTCTCATCGCCAACGGAGAGGGGGCCATCCTGGTCCGTGAACCCGGTGGCACCGCCGTGGGTGAAGCCGTCCGCAGCTTGCTTCTCGACTCCGATTCGCTCAACGTCTGGGCCGAAGTCTTCCTCTTTGCCGCTCAACGCGCCGAGCTGGCCAGTGAGGTGATCGCACCCGCGCTCGGGGCGGGAACCTGGGTCGTCTCCGACCGCACCTATTACTCGTCCATCGCATATCAGGGGCGGGCTAGGGGATTGGGCGAAGACACGGTGAGGGCTATCAATGAGACCGGACTCGCCGGTGTCGTGCCCCACCACGTGTTCGTCCTCGACGTCGAGCCGGACGTCGCTCTGGCCCGTCAGGACCGTCCAGATCGGATTGGGAAAGAGGGTATCGAATTCCAGTCGACGGTCAGGTCCTGTTATCTCGACCTTGCGGCATCGGAGGAAAAGGTGATGGTTCTCGACGGCGCACTGTCCGTTGACGAGCTTGCCGACCAGATCATGGAGGTGGTGACGTGACGGATCTGTTCTCTGATGTAATCGGTCATGACGGGGTGGTCGAGCTGCTCCGAACAGAGCTCGATCGGCCGGCGCAGGCCTACCTTTTCGTCGGCCCCCAATCCGTCGGCAAGGAATTCGTCGCGCTGCGCTTCGCCACCGGTCTGTTGGGTGGTTTGAGCGACGAGCGAGCGCGGCGTCTCGCCCTCGCTCGGGCTCATCCCGATCTCCGTGTCCTCGAGCCCGAGGGTGCCACCAGTCTCGGAGTCGACCAGGCCCGCGAGGTCGTCGCCAGGGCCTCTCTGTCTCCGGTGGAGGCGGCTCGTACGGTGTTCCTATTCCCCGACGCAGGCTCGATGACCGAGCAGGCGGCGAATGCCTTGTTGAAGACTCTCGAGGAACCGAGCGCTCAGGTCGTATTCCTCTTGGTCGCCGAATCAGAGGACGACTTTCCTCCAACGGTCGCCTCTCGGTGCCGGTCGATTCATATGGGTCGTGTCCCGCTGCCTGACATCGTCGACGCCCTGACCGTGCGGGGTCTCACCGAGGCCGAGGCGGGTGGTGTGGCGGCCGTCTCCGGAGGCAGACCCGGACTGGCCCTGGCCCTGATGAGCCAACCCGAGGTGGCTCGCTTCCGTGATATGTGGTTGTCCATTCCGGGCCAGGTCAGCCCGCATCCCGGCGACGGGCAACGTCTCGCCATGGAGCTGCTGGTCGAGTTGGCTCCTCTCGTCGACGAGTCGATCCCCGAAGACCTACCCAAAGACAAGGCTCAGCGTGCCCGGCGACGTGCCGAGATGTCGCTGCTGGTGAGTGGCCTGGAGATCCTGGCCTCCTGGTATTCGGACTCGGCGTCGCTGCAGTTGGGTGGTCCGATCCGCAACAGTGATCTTGACCTCGGTGCCTTCACCGATGTGCCACCACGGCGGGCGGTGTCGTCTGCCGAAGCAGTGCTCGACGCGGTGGTCGATATCCAGGCCAACCTGCGCCGGGAGTTGGTATTGGCCAACCTCTTCTCAACGCTGGGCTCGGCGGAGTAGATCCGTTGTGCATCCATGTGCGCCGAGCGCGCATCAGCGTCCACTGGATCTCTGGACTGACTCGAGTGTGCCCCAGGGCGCGGTGAGCGCGCATGGATGTCCCCTCGATTGTGATCCCCAATCGGCGATCTGGCCGACAGGGCACGACGCCCTAGAATTTGGGCTTCGGCCGGAGTAGCTCAGTGGTAGAGCAATTCACTCGTAATGAATAGGCCAGGGGTTCGACTCCCCTCTCCGGCTCCAGCAGCCGCTCTAGACCGCGGAGAGGAACTCGATCCGATTACCAAATGGGTCCTCGACATAGAATCGGTCGTGACCCGGAAGTGGCTCGTCCGCCACGACTCTCACACCGGCTCCCTCGAGAATTCCCCGGAGCTTGTCGAGGTCGGAGACCAAGACGCCAGGGTGGGCTTTCCGGGCGGGAGAGAAACCTTGTTCAACTCCGAGATGAATCCGGATCTCGGCTGACTCGAACCAGCAACCGCCGCGCTTCTCCAGATGCGCCGGTTTGGCGACTCGAGGGATCCCGAGCAGACCCGAGTAGAAGTCTTCGGCGACTCCTTCCATGTCCGGTGGCATTGCCAGTTGGACATGGTGCAGCCCTTGGATTCTCATGGGTCAATCGTCACTGCGTCAGGCTCTCCGGGTCGATCTTGTCCACCCACTCCAGGAAAACTGACCCAAACGGCTCGACCGAATTCCTGATGAGGGCGTCGGCACGATCCGCTGCGGCCCGAGCACCTTCTACCAACTCGTGGGGATACGAATGCTCGATGCGATGCTGCTCGAATTCGTCTTCATCGATGATCTCTGCGGTGCCGTCCAGACGGCGGATCACATCGAGGTCGAGGTCTATGTACGTCAGTTGGCGACCCTTCCACACGGGTGGGGTTCCGATGTCGACATAGAAGTCGATCTCTGGATGCGCGGGGTAGAAGCTGACAACCCACCATTCATCGTTGGGCAGCAATCCCACGAATCCCCCAGGCATGGGCCACGACTCATCATCGTTTCGTCGAACCACAGTGCCGGCCGCGGCGCTCACGCAGATACCGTAGGCGTCTCTACCGAGCGGACTCACCTCGAACTGGTAGTGCTCTCGGTCGGGCCATTTGCGCTGGTTCACGTGAATCAGTCCGACACGTCAACGGCGATTCAACACCACGCACGCCAAGTCGTCCCTGCAAGCACCCCCGGCTACCGTGCCGAATTGATGGCCGATCAGGCAGATTTCGAACGTGATGCCCTCCAGTATTCGAGGCAGCTCTACTCCGCGGCCATGCGAATGGCACGCAATCCGGCCGACGCCGAAGACCTCGTCCAGGAGACCTTCCTAAAGGCCTACCGGGCATACGACACCTTCCAGGAGGGCACCAACCTGAAGGCCTGGCTCTATCGGATCCTCACCAACACCTACATCAACAAGTATCGCAAGGAGTCACGACGGCCAAGCGAAGTCGACCTGGGTGATGTGGAAGATCTCTATCTGTATCGTCGGCTCGGCTCGGAGGACACCGCCGATGCCTCACGCACCACCGAGGACCGTGTCCTCGACGGGCTCGTCGAGTCCGACATCAAGGAAGCAGTCGAGGAGTTGCCCGAGAATTTCCGGATGCCGGTGATCCTCGCCGATCTCGAAGGGTTCTCGTACAAGGAGATCGCCGACATCCTCGACATTCCCATTGGAACCGTCATGTCGCGACTCCATCGCGGAAGAAAAGCGATGCAGAAGAGGTTGTGGGAGTTTGCAAGCCGGCGAGGGCTCGTACCAGAGGACGCGGAAAGACCATGAGTCACGATTGCGATTGCGGAGACGCACAAGGCCAGCTCTACGAATATCTCGACGCCGAACTCGACGAGGAGACCGCGCATGCGGTTCGAGTACACCTCGACGACTGTGATGGCTGCTTCGACTCTTTCGAATTCGAGCGTCGTCTCAAGACCGTGGTCCGCAGCCATCTCACCGAAGACATGCCCGAGACACTTCAATTGAAGGTCAGGGAACTGATCAGGCAGGAGACCTTGAAGGCCTGAGAAGTTCGCCCGTATTCGGGGTGGGCGGTAGGCTGCGGCCAATGAGTCGCACGGGTCGCAACTCGGTATTTCTTCTAATCGTCGCTGTGTTCATCGCCGGTTTTGCCCTGATGGTCCAGGCGGCGGAGGAAACAGGTGAGGGCGAAGGAGAAGGAGGCGGCGCCACGACCACGTCGATCGAAAGCGGACTGTCTCCGGCGGTGCCCATCGAAGCCGAAGAGGCACCTCCCGCCGATGTCGATTGGACATATCGCTATATGATCCCAACGGGTCTGGTGATTGCCGCCGTGATCATCCTCATCACGGCCATCAAATACTTCACCGATGTCGTGCGCAAGCGCTACCGCATAGTCGAGTGACCTATTCACGGCCCGGCCGGGGTCGTCTTTCCGACCGTGTGGCGGGCACCTATCCCCTCGCCGAAACCTATCACCGCCAACAACTCGCCGAGGAGATGGAGCGGATAACTCTCGAGGTGTCAGAGGTGGTTCCCCAGGCCACGGGTCTCAGTCTGCCCGGCACACCCCACAGCGTGGTCATCGACCGTTCCGAGTGGATTGACCGCAACGTGGCAACCTTTTCCCATCTCACGGAACCGGCGCGGCGAAAGCTCGAAGAGCGCATGGAGGAGTCGGGCACTCGCAACCAAGCGGCTGCCGCCATAGCCGAACGCGTCATGGCCGCCGAGACGAGGGCGGTTCTGAGCATCCTCGCCAGACGAGTCCTCGGCCAATACGAGCTCGTCCTGCCGACCGGTGAGCCAGGGGACACGGTCGCCTACGTGGGCCCGAACATCCTCCAAATGGAGCGCACTCACCAATTCAAGCCGGCCGAGTTCAGATATTGGGTCGCTCTTCACGAGCTCACCCACCGAGCCCAATTCCAGGGCATTCCCTGGATGCGTGGCTACTTCCTGGGCCTGGTGACCGAGTTGGTCGAGTCCTCCCGGCCTGAGCCTGGGGCGCTGGGGAGGGTCTTCGAGGAGATCTCAACCCGGCGGGCCACGGGACGCCCGGTCCTCGACGAGCGGGGACTTCTCGGGCTCTTTGGCTCTCCAGAGCAGAACGCAATTGTCGACAAGGTGCAGGCCCTCATGTCGCTTCTCGAAGGTCATGGCCACGTCGTGATGGATCGGGTGGGGTCTGACCGGCTCAAGACCCAGGATCGGATGAGCCGTGTTCTCAAGGGTCGCCGCAACGACAAGAGGACTGCGGCTTTCTTCAGGCTCACAGGGTTGGAGATGAAGATGAAACAGTACAAACAAGGTGAGAAGTTCGTGCTCGCCGTCGAGCGTGAGTCGGGGTGGGACACCCTGCGAATCGCCTTCCGGGGAGCGAGCAGCCTCCCCGGTCTTCACGAGATCGAAGACCCGACCAAGTGGTTGCAACGCGTCGCCTGAGCGACCTGGTAGGCACAGCTCTACAGGAGCTGCAACTTCCCGAAGGACGGCTCGCGGTGGCGTTGTCTGGCGGAGCGGATTCGGCAGCGCTGGCCTTCCTCGCAAACGAATCTGGCCGGGAGGTCGGTCTGGTTCACATTGACCATCAGCTCATCGGGTCTCCGGCGCTTGCGCAGGCAGCCGCCGAGATCGCTGGAAAGCTCGGTCTCGACCTTGAAGTGTTCACCGTCGACCTCGGGTCAGGTCCGTCGCTCGAAGAGCGGGCCAGGGACGCCCGCTACCGGGTTCTCGAGGGTATCGAGTCTGCAGTGGTCACGGGACACACCAGAGATGACAGTGTGGAGACCATGTTGATCAACCTGATTCGTGGCACCGGGCCTCGAGGTCTCACCGGGATTCCTGCCTTTCGCCCACCAAACGTCCATCGGCCGCTGCTGGCGATCACTCGTAGTGAAACGAGGGAGATGGCGACGCTGGCCGGTCTGCCTTTTGTCGACGACCCGATGAATGAGGACATGTCGCTGACGAGGAATCGGGTTCGTTTGCTGATCCTCCCCCTGCTGCGAGAGCTCAACCCACAACTCGACTCGGCGTTGGCCCGGACCGCTGGCACCCTCGCTTCGGACATCGACTTTCTCGATCATCTCGCAGCCAGCCACCAGACTGGCCAATTGCCGGCCTCGCTGGTGGTCACCCTTCCCAGGGCGCTGGCCGATCGCCTCCTCCATGCCGCCTTGGTGACCGCGGCCATCGCCCCAACTGCTGACCGCATCGCCCGGATGTGGTCGGTGGCTTCAGGGGACAGCCAGCGCCAAGACCTGGCGGAGGGGAGGTCTGTGGTCCGTCGCGGCGCTCTCCTCGCCATCGAATAGGTGGGCTCTCCGATGTCCCGCTAGTTTTCTCGGCCCACGACCAACTCACACCAAAGGACAGGGATGGACATCAAGCCCTTGATCACCGCGGAGGAGATCGAGATCAAACTCGCCGAGCTCGGGAAACAGATATCGGAGGACTACGCCGGCAAGGAGCTCCTGCTCGTCGGGGTGCTGCGGGGAGCCTTCATGGTCATGGCCGATCTCGCCCGACACATCGATCTGGCCTGCGAGTTCGACTTCATGGCCGTTTCCTCATACGGAGCCTCCACCCAGACTTCCGGAGTTGTTCGTATCCTGAAGGACCTCGACGAAGAGATCGACGGTCGACACGTTCTCATCGTCGAAGACATCATCGACTCGGGTCTCACCTTGAACTACCTGATAAAGAGTTTGCGTGTGCGCAAGCCGGCGTCGCTCGAGATCGCCGCTCTGCTTTTGAAGGAGGGCATCCAGCGTGTTCCCATTGATGTGCGCTATGTGGCATTTCCGATCGGTCCGGAGTTCGTGGTGGGATATGGGTTGGACTACGCCGGTAAATATCGGAATCTCCCATATGTCGGGGTGATGGGGGACGACGACTAGGCCGTCACCCGGTGGGACCGAATACAACGGGGTTCGACTATTCGACCGAGCGTCGTAGCATCTAGACCTACTCCCCCAGAACCGAGGCTTAGTGAATCGCACTCTGCGAACCCTGATCGTCTACGGGATGTCGATAATCCTCGTCGCCATCCTTTTCTCGTGGTGGTTCGACCAGGTCGCCGGACCCGAAGAGATCCGCATCTCGAATTTCATCGAGAACATCGAGGACGGTGAGTACGAAGAGGTCGTACTGCTGGCTCGTTCCAAGCGCGCTCAGGGACGTCTCGTTGATAGCGACGCCGAAGAGGGGACCTTTGATGAGGTGGCAAGCTACGTCGAGGGCTTTGAGGAGCAGTTGACCACCACACTCAGGACCACCGGCACTCAGTGGTCTACCGACGACGAGCCGGCCAGCTTCTGGGAGCTTCTGATCGGCTTCCTGCCCTGGCTGTTTCTGCTCGGGTTCATGGTCTTCATCTTCATGCAGATGCAGGGCGGGGGAAACCGTGTCATGCAATTCGGCAAGTCACGGGCGAAGGTCGTCGGCAAGGAGCAGCCGAAGGTCACATTCGACGATGTGGCCGGTCTCCAGGAAGCCAAAGAGGAACTCGAAGAGATCAAAGACTTTCTCGCCAATCCTGATCGTTACCGTCAAATGGGAGCCAAGATCCCTAAAGGGGTGCTCCTTTTCGGTCCTCCCGGCACCGGGAAGACTTTGCTCGCCCGGGCGGTAGCCGGAGAGGCCGGTGTTCCCTTCATGTCGATCTCGGGGTCCGATTTCGTCGAGATGTTCGTCGGAGTCGGCGCAGCCCGCGTGCGTGACCTCTTCGAGCAGGCCAAGCAGACCGCTCCGGCCATCATCTTCATCGACGAGATCGACGCGGTGGGACG
>Ga0299914_10003876_pt1 | contig 10655 bp, 10 predicted proteins | sample RVTome_10_FD_201361 | JGI IMG/M metagenome (GOLD analysis project Ga0299914, IMG submission 201361) | Soil microbial communities from uranium-contaminated site in the Upper Colorado River Basin, Wyoming, United States - RVT153D57 (version 2) ... | reverse complement strand
AGATATCAGATGTTAATGCCCCAGTGGATACGCCTACTCCTGCTACAATTAAACCTACCTCACCCCTTGATATCATTCCAATTCCTACCCTTAGTGCCCTTGTCTTGTCCTTTAAGAACATCATTGCGGGAAGTCCACAACCTACCAATTTTGTCAGGACTGCTATTGCTACTACAATTGCAGCTAGGTATAATACTTCTAGATTTACACCTCTAAGATCTACTTGTGCCCCGATTATTGCAAAGAATAAGGGGCCGAAAATTATCAACAATTTTTCTGCATATTCATCGACTTGTTTGATTAGCCTAGTACTAGCCACTGCCATACCTATGGCAAATGCCCCAACAATCGGAGACAGTCCCACAAATGCTGCAATACCTGCTGCTCCAAAGAAGGAAGCAGTTACGATACCTTCAATACTTCCTTTAGATTTCCATAACCTCTCAACGTGTAGTAACCTTGGTATCAACATTATTGAACCAATTAACAGTGCTGCGAAGAGTCCCAAGATCTGAAGTATAAGGAAAATAACATCAGTTATTGCGGGGGATGTATCACCAGTCTGAACCATAGTGGTCACAACTGAGAGTACGGCAATTGCAAGAATATCATCTACTATTGCAGCACCCAAAATTAGTCTGGCTTCCTTAGTCTGCATCTTCCCAAACTCTGTCAACACCTGTACGGATATTGCAATACTAGTTGCAGTAAGAGCAGTAGCCACAAGCATAGATTCTAATGCATCTAATCCAAATAATGAGAGTACAACCAATCCTACAAAGAATGGGACAATTACCCCAAGTGAACCAACTGTAAAGGAGGCAGCTCCACCTCTCAAGAATTCTCTAGGGGTGATCTCTAACCCGGCCACAAACAAAATGACAATGGCTGATATCTCTCCAATGTTATGAATGGTTTCATCCAGTGCTACCAGTGGTTCACCTTCAAAATATATCAAACCACCTATGGCAAATGGTCCTACTACTATTCCTGCCAAGAGCTCACCAAGCACTATTGGCAACTTTATTCTATGAAATATTTCTGCAAATATCTTTGCAGCAAATAATAATACTGCTAATGATAGTATGACATGAAGAAATTCACTAACCATATCAATAAATCATATCATTGGAGTTCATCCCTCATATTATTTAGTATCGGCAAGATATTAAATTAAAGGTGCGTAGCAGAAGAAAAGTGTAGTGAACATCAATAGAAAAAAGTTATCTGGAGTAAGAGGTGTTTTCTTCCTTTTGACTTGATTTTGATTTTCTAAGCCATTGGAATTCCTTCATTTGGAATCAACGGAGATCTAGGGGCATTAGTCAAGTTACAGGATATACTTGTGTGTCACGAAATGTAGTATACTAACTTTAGTAACATGGATTATAGTATTATTTTAACTTTTTATTGTTTTTTAACTTACACATTCAATCCTCAATATGCTATAACCAAAGAGGGTACTAACAAAATAACTTCAAAGATAAGCTGTGATGCTCTGCAACAGATATAAGTAATACAAATTAGATGGCATCTAAAATTGACTTTAATGTGTATCCAAAGCTCATCCACCTCTGATCCTTTCATCTTTCCTAATACTTCTTTATCAATAGAGATTAGCATATTTTTTTTAGGATCAATTTTCTATTCGGGTGCTTAAGTGCGTCAAGATCCAAAGTGATTTGCACCAAGAATTCCATGTCATTCTAGGAGCTGATTTAGAGTAGATATGCATTCCGTCTTGGTCGTCATACCTTTTTCCATTACATGTTTCGGTATAATAAGTATGCCTATTCACTCAACTTTTTTTATATTATATTTGTGAAAGAGGCGGCAGCAGTACTCGAAAGTACTGCTGATTCAAACAGGCATCACTTCAAGCATAAGGTAGGCGACCTTAGTAGAAATTCAGACATTATCTAAGGTCGTCCTATCTAATTCTGTAAGTTCTTTTTTATACGATATTTACGAAGGACACGTACTGACTCCATAGGAAAGTAAGCAAAACCTGTAACAAGGTATGCGGCCACCTTGTGCATTTAGGCTTCATTATCAAGGGGTTGTCCTACCTACCTTCTGTTTCTCGTACTTAGTAATGTATTAATATATAATGATTGATATTGGTGTATCAGTTGTAAACTTGGCGATCATATAATATGTCAATTTTCCCTCGTTAACTGTAGCTGCGGTATTCACTGCTCTTCTTGTGTCGCACTCATCGAGATTATTACTGCCGCCATGAAGCATAAACCGGTCGCAGGAAACAGATTCATTATTTTTTGCATAATGATCCTCTATATTTGGAAAAGGTGGATATTTTAACAGTACCCCGGAAGTATACAAGAAGAGGAAGAAGAGGATAACCCCGGAAGTATACAAGAAGAGGAAGAAGAGGATAACCCAAGAAGACCAAGAAGATAAAGAGAATGATAATGATACTAATGAAGATGAGGAAAAAGATTGTAATTAGCATTCCTGTACAGCGTCCGGAAAATACCATTAAAAATGTCTATTAGCATGTACTTTCATGTAATAGATATCATCTGTATTAGATGGCAGAGTGTCCTACAAACACCCTAGGAGAGGAGTTACTGGGTTAGGAATAATTCTAACTAACCATAGTCCATACGTCCTAGCTCCTCCTATATCTCTGCTGTTATTACTGCATCGCACAGGAACCACAGTCGCCAGGCAAAGACAACACCGATAGTAAGGATCACTGGAGATAACGGGTGGTATTGATGGGAGATAGAACTGTTAATTGAAGATTGCCTTTTTGTACTTCTAAAGAGTGAAAGCGATATTCTATTTTAAGGGTCCTATACTAAAATACATCAAACTATGCATAGAAGTATGCATAACAAATACATTTGAAAAAAGTGCCCATTTACTACTTATATACATATGCATATGTACTTCGAAGTATCTACTATAGAAAACATAATAATTATTCTAAATATCGTATCAAACCACTGTATACAAACATCTTATTATTTTGAATGTATTATTAATAAAAAGGTAATCGATATTACTATGGGTACTATGATCCTGAAAACTGATCCGTAAAGTTATTACTATATTAGTTTCAACTCTAACAATTGGCTTGCGCGGAGCTAATGGATCCTTTATCTACAATAATGACTAATTTGCGTACATCATGCCAATAGATCCAGACTTTCCAAGGAATCATCAGGTTATAGGAAAACATAAACTTTCAGATGGGGAACACTACCACTTCGTATGGGGACCAGGGAAGACAGCGGAAGCAGCAGAAAAAGAAGAGGTAAAAGCTGCGTATACTGCCAGAGGAGAAGAGTCAGTTCCTTTAGGGGTTCATGGCACTACGATAGCAGTAGATTGGGATTCCTGTATTGCTGATGGAGCTTGTATTGAAGCATGTCCCGTTCAGGTCTTCCAATGGTATAGAACGGAGCAGGATGTTCCCGCAATAGAGATGGCGAATGCCACAAGTGAAGGAACTGGAGAAAATTCTATGAAGGATGTTAGAAAAGACTTCACTGATAAATCAGATCCAATTAGAGAACATGATTGCATTTGGTGTATGGCTTGCGTATCTGTTTGCCCTCCACAGGCCGTAAAAGTGGATCAAGGAAACCTTGAATACCACGAAAAATCAGCAGGGACATTTAATGAAGAATTAGCAAAGGGTAGTGCACCTCCTCCACATGCACATTGACTTTCATTGTATTTTTTCTGCTCCGATTAAATGAAGATCTACCTGTACAAACACGATGAATATCAAATAATTCTGTTTTTCACTAGCAATTAGGAAACTTCTGCATTGGAAAAAGAGCCTAAAAATGTATCCTCCATACTGTAACTCTAGAATGTGCTAATTTCTATGATAATCTTTAAGGATATATCTGTTCCCCCGTATATCGATCGACTATAAAAATCGCCTTTGTAGGACATGTTTGTGCTGCAGATAGGATAGTATCAAAATCTGCACCGGTTTCAGATTTAACTACTGCCTTTGGATTTATCGATTTATCTTTATCAACTACAAAAACTTTTGGTGCAAGTGTTTCACAACTTCCAAATGCCATACAAAGCGATGAGTCTACGGTTACTTGATAGCGACTTTTTGGAATGCTTAATGATTCTTGTACATATGAGGTATTGTAAGGTTTGCGGCTTTTTTCTTTGAAACTACTTGTACTGGCTTTAGTATTGTTGTTGTGATCTTTGTCATGAAATGAATAAGAGGGAGAGTAATAATAAGACGACGACGATGATCCTTCTGATCCGTTTGTAGTTCTATGGTGATCTTTCTGATATGCATCACTTGAACTCTTGTCAAAATAAGTTGAGGTCTTGCTCTGACCCTCGTACTTTTTCCTCTTCTCATGATCTGAAAGGATTTCAAATGCTTCGTTGATTTTCTTTATCATCGTTTCGTCAGTATCAGGTGTCTTAGAAGACTTATTAGAAGATCTATAATGCTTATAAGTCATCCTCCTATCTGGATGATATTTCTTTACTAGTTTTCGATATGCATTTTTAATCTCTGGATAGCTGGCATTCCTAGCTATCCCAAGAATAGCGTAATAGTCATCAATACTATCATTCATATTATTAGTATTATCAGAATAGCAGAAAAACATTGCCTAATTCAATAAGACGAAAAGCTACGGCTAGCTACCCACATTTTCTACATTTATATCTACTGAAATCTTTCTACTTTTAAGGGAAACAATACTTGATCTTCGATAACTAAAAGATTTGGATGTAAAGGATCAAGATTCGACTAAAAGAATCATTATCTGTTGTTACATGTTGTGAGATTGAAAGCTGGAACTGGTGCGAAACTGAGCTCCTTGGTTCATTTCTAACCTATTACCTTCTCTGACTTTGAACCTTTTTTATACTATACTGTGCTATTTTTTAGTTCTGTCATACTTGAAACTAAAGGAAATAGATCATCTTTAAAAGAAATATTGCATATATATAGAATCGAATGGGAAAAAATAGACTCATATTCGAACATGCAGAACAGAACGAGATAGATGAAAAAGAGGAGTCATCAATTTTGGGTGTTCCTGTATGTGGAGCAAACTTTTCTACGCCAGTATTAGATCAAGCATATTATATTGGTGAAATTCGTTACAAGATTGGAGGAAGGCTCTACATAGAGAATGCAGATTAATATTAATACCCACTAGTCTAAACGAAGAAGAAAAAAAATGAAGTAATACAAGTAAAATTAATATTGTTTTTATAATTTGTTTAACAAACATAAATGACAAATGCCAAATTCACGATCTAAAGGAACAACAAGAAAAAGTACAACTACAGTAGATAAACGATTATCCGCCAGAACTAAGAAACAATAGATTCTCTTCCCGAACATGCACAGCACATTTACAAAACATGAAAACGCTATAGAACAGTATCAAAATCCTGAAAAAAGACGTGGTGGTAAAAAGCAAAGTGCCGAAGAAGTAGCACACAAAGCCGCTTGGGCTGCTGTGAAAAGAGATTATACAAAGAAAGGGAACAAATGGGTTAAGAAGGAATAACATGCTATGATTCATAAGCCCTGATGAATCATGTTAAGCACAGTATCCAGAATAAGAATATCAGGTATAAAAGATAACCTAAGGAATCCAATGGTTCAAATAGAATGAGAATATCCTGTGTCAACTGAATCAATTGATATCATTAGAGTAATTGCAATCACCGCTTTTGCAGGTGGAACATCATTTGTAGGAGCTATAATTACTAAAAAGAAGAGATTTTCAGAACAGCAGATACTAACTCTAACTGCTTTTGGTGCTGGGATATTAATGGCTGCTGCTATATTTGAAATGATCATTGAAGCTGAGACAGAGACTGGCATTACTCTTACACTTTTATCTTTCATGGGGGGAGCAATGATATTTACTATCGCAGACATTATTGCAGAAAAGGGCGGTGGAGCAGGCATATTGCTTGGTATTGGAGTGGATACGATACCAGAGTCATTAGCTATGGGTGCATCAATAGCAGCGGCTGGTCCAGCAGTGACATTAGCAGTACTTTTAGGTATTCAAAACCTTCCTGAAGGCATTGCTTCATATAGAGAGATGATGACAGGAAAGACTGCTTGTAGTAAAAATCCTAGGAAAGCACTCACCGCCATAAGTGTAGTGTCAATAATTCCTGTATTCTTAGGACTGATCGGCTTATTCTATATGCAAGGAATGGAAGAGGCTATTTCAATAATACTGGCATTATCAGCTGGCGGGATATTCTACATGTTATACTATGATATGATACCAAAGGCTCATAAGGAACGAAAATGGCTGCCAACTTTTGGTGCTGTATTAGGATTTATTATCGGGTTTGCTATTGTAAGAACTATTGGTGGTTAACAATTTAATAATCAATTTAATGATGAACGTGAGGGAAACATAATTGATAATTCCGCTACCAACGAAGTGATAACTATTTTAAAGGATAATTTACAAAATAATGATAGAGTCTCCTGCAAAAATGGCATGGCGGGTTTCTGTCCCGTTCCCCGTCCTACTATTGAGGTATAGGGGAAAGGCCAAATACGGGACTGGCTGAAAAAAGCCTCTTACCAGTAGGAGATGTATTTTACTATTATTTTGTTTTTTATGATGAAAAGTTCAGACTATATAATGTTATGTCGGCAAGAAGAAAAAAAATGGTCTTTTTGATGCCTTATGTAAGGCTTAATTAAATACTCTACGCATAGATACGTCTGCTTGGGCTTACCAACCCCCCATGTCTCCCGAAAAAATAGCTTCACATGAACCAACTGCAGTAAAAAGGAACCCTGAGGACATTAAGGAAGGTGTCGCAGAGTCAAAAGAAGAATCAAAGGAAAGACTCAGAAGAAGTGGTATGACGAAGGGAACAGATAAAGCCTAATTTTTTTAGACTATTTAGATGATACATAAGAAAAGTGACTTCATACTTTGACTTGCTTATTATCCGCAGTTAATATGACTGCCTGAATTTTTGACCATCAAAGTACTAAATGAAGTGTACCGTCAATTGTTCATATCTCAACGGTAAATTTGTGGGACATGATAAATAGCCCAAGATAAGGTTCTCCCATGTAGTAGTGTTAACAACACATAAATGCATTTGAATAGAGATCTGACGAAACTAAACGTACAACTATTAAATATTTTATTTAACAAACTAATTAGAAAATGACCCAAGTAATATCCAATGTAGAATTTAGTATACTAAGAGCATTAGGTACTGACGCAGATTTCTTGTACGACACTGTGGATAGTTACATTAAAGACGCCCAAGATAGTAACAGATCAGATTTGGTGGAATTGTGGCAAACTATCAAACAAGACAGACATAAACATGCTAACATGTTGAAAGAAGCACTCGAGAAAGAGATACATAAATAATAATACGTCGAGTTACTTTTCTTTTTTTGTAGTTTTCTCAATGCTAGCAAATGATGATCTTGTCTGCAAACTTGTTTGTCTTTTATTCAAGGCATGAAGAAAATAGCTGGATATAGCCGCAAAAATGGTAACACTCATGATAACATTAATCATAATCTTCATTACCTTTGTCGAACCACCGACATAATACCCAATAGGTCAAGGAGTTTTTCAATTAGAAATGAAGATGTAAAAGATTTCGAAATTGCCGTATTTAATGTAGAAGGTAAATACTATGCCATATCAAATACCTGCAAACACGTAGGTGGTCCATTAAGTCAGGGATTATTAAAAGGAAACATAGTAACATGTCCATGGCATGGTTGGAAGTATTCTATCGTCGATGGTAACTCACCGCACAAAGGAGGAGACAGCGTTGACTCCTATGAAACTAAAATAATAGATGGAAAGCTGTATGTGAATTTAGTTCCTACTACGCTGGGTAAAAGAGTCACAGAGCCACACAAAGCATATATTAATTTAAAAGACTCTGTCAACTCATATCTAAATCATAAAGATAAGGACGCACAATTTATTACAGATACTGATAGGAAGAAAAACGTACTTGGCATATCTACCACTAACCTGAATGATGAAATTGCACCTCGTAAAAGTACTTCAGAGCAGGCTCTCATATATGCCTTAGATTATGCAAAGAACAAACTTGGTTCAAATACGTTAATGATTAAGCTACGAGATCTGTCATTCAAACACTGTGAGGGATACTATTCCAAGAATGCTAAAGCATGCATTTTTCCCTGTTCAATTTCAGAGATGGATAAGGACGATCAGATGATACTAATTTATGAAAAAGTTATTCTGTGGTCAGATGTTGTAATACTCGCAACGCCAATAAGGTGGGGTAATTCTAGCTCACTTTATTATCAGATGATTCAGAGAATGAACTGTGTTCAGAACCAAATTATCACTCACAACACACATCTTATTAGAGATAAAGTAGCCGCATTCATTATTACTGGAGGTCAGGATAATGTACAACACGTAGCTGGCGAGCTCATGACATTCTGGTCACAGCTTGGTTTTATTTTTGGAAAATTCCCATTTGTAGGATGGACTAGAGGATGGTATGCCGAAGATACTGAAGATAATCTATATGATATGAATAGCAGTCATCAGATGAAACAAGATATTACTAGAACCATTCATGGAGCAGTGGAATTATCCAAGCTCGTAAGCCAAAGTAGATATGATGAGCGGGTACTAAAAGTGGGAGATAAAAAATCCTAGCTATGGGATGAAGCAGGATGTATTTAATGTGTGATCCATCTTTTTCTCCCTCTGCTACCACTGGACGAGCGAGATTTACAGCGAGATTATACCAAATCTTATCAATATGCTCTTACGTTGGTATGGGTGAATGCGTTTATGCATCAGGCTGACACAGTTCTATTTGTAAACTTCTCTTTCTTTATTAACTGATAACTCTGCTACAGTTTCTGTTGCTGCCGTTATCCACATTTATTCTTGAAAGCTCTTTTGTATGTCGTTGTGCTCGTTCGAATGCGTTTCCAAAAGCTTCAATACTTCCAAATAAGATGTCATTGCCTAAGTACAATATCATCGTGGACGCGATATCTATCACCGAGTTTGAATTTTCAGCTGATTTTGTGAGGGCATTGCAAGCACAAAATGAGCTTCGTAGGATAGAAATTGAAGCACAGCAGGCAGAAGCTAGGGCAGTTGGAGAGCAGCAGGCTAATATTGCTAGAGCGGAAGGAGTTAGACAAGCTAACGCACTACAGGCACAAGGTGAAGCACAAGCTATAACTACAATAGATGAGCAGCTGCGTCAGAGTCCTAGCTATTTAGAATGGCTCAAGTCCCAGAGATGGGATGGACAGTTGCCTCTGGTGGTGAGTGGAGGAGCAGGAAGCGGAGAAACGCCTTTCATAAGTATTCCTACCTCAGGAAGTGGTAGTACCACTGGTGGTACTAACGTTACTACAGCTGAATAGTGTAGCTAATGAGACTATACTAAACTATGAGTTTATTAAGATAGATATGGCTTGCACCAAAAAAAGCACAAGCTAAACATTTTGCCAACGGTAGTAGGTGCTACTGCCAATTATTAGGGCAATCCCTTACCTCGACTGTATGCTGTTTTCAGCCTTTGAGTAAAATATCATTCTTTATTTGATCAAGACTATACCGAGATTCATCATTTGGACAACTGTTACACGGAATGAACAATCACTGCAAACACTGAACGGATTGTCGGACGAGAGACCCGTTGTAGTATAATTCCTTTTCCCTTGCACTACTGCTTCCTTATTTCTCAATGATTGCAGTCGTATCTTTAGGTGCGATCGGAATAAGTGGCTTATACATGGCTTGGCTTCAACTTCAATCAATAGAATCCTTATTTGATTCTAGCTACGGATATATCCTTGTTATTAAATTATGCGTTATTGCACCTATGATTGCCTTAGACGCGTATCATCAGTTTAGGTTACATTACGCCATGATACAGATTGCTCAGATGAAAGAAAGTGGATCACAAGAACAATTTGGGAGTACCTCAGATATCTTTGAAAAAAGAACCTCACACATTAACCTAGTAGATCAATATGATCCCTTCAAAAGATTTTCGAAGACAATCAAAATTGAATCTTTAATTGGAATTTCAGTTCTTGTTGTATCTTCATTTCTGACAATCACATCTCCTCCATCCATGGTACATTCTGACTCTCAAATGGAAATGGAAATGGAGGAACCAGAATCAATTAACAGCATTAACGACGATAGTGATATGAATCAGATTCTTCCTAGGATTACTGATTCAAATGGTGATCCTGCCACAAATATCAGAACAGTTTTCTGGATATTTAATAATGAACAAGCAGGATTAGGGCCAATATCTACCGAATTGAGTAAGGTAGAAGAAGGCATATACAGTGGATCAGGTGGTTTTCTTAGTCAGCCTGGTGTGTGGGAAGTCGAGATTACAGCTCAAAGAGGAGATGCTTATGATCTTAATCATAGTTTTGATATAGATATCAGAAATGCCTCTACCTGAATATGAGTCTGTTACAGCAAGACGAAGAGACAATAAATTGTAACTACGCAACAGAGAATGTGTTTTTACCTAATAGGCAAGATGAACAAATGTGCTCTATTTGATATGAAAAAGAGTCGTATCGTTGAGAATCGACCGTCATTATCGCAACTACCACCAATCATTTTAATAGTATCTTT
>Ga0299914_10003875_pt1 | contig 10656 bp, 8 predicted proteins | sample RVTome_10_FD_201361 | JGI IMG/M metagenome (GOLD analysis project Ga0299914, IMG submission 201361) | Soil microbial communities from uranium-contaminated site in the Upper Colorado River Basin, Wyoming, United States - RVT153D57 (version 2) ... | reverse complement strand
CGCCGCGACGTGGGCGTATCGGAGGGATGAGGACAAGACGTACGGATAGGACAGTCGCTGGTCGAAGGTCTGTGGTCGTTGGTCGCGGTCGTCGGCCGGGTCGCTGGTCGCGGTCGTCGGCCGGGTCGCTGGTCGCGGTCGTCGGCCGGGTCGCTGGTCGCTGGTCGCGGTCGTCGGCCGGGTCGCTGGTCGCGGTCCAGGGTCATGGCAGCGCTGATGATTGGCTCGGAGGGAGACGGATGAACAGAAGCCTGATATGCGGACTGGCGGCCGGTGTGGCGCTCATCGGGCTGGGCGTTGCCGGGTCACGTCGATCGGACGCGCCGGCGCGCGGGAGGGAGCCGGGAAGCTTCGCGGTGCGCAACGTGCGGGTCTTCGACGGTGCGCGGACGATCGAGCGGACCACCGTCGTCGTGCGTGGCGGGTCGATCGTGGGTGTCGGGGACCCGCTGCCCGCAGGCATCGAGATCGTCGAGGGCGGCGGCCGGACGCTGCTGCCCGGGCTGATCGACGCGCACACCCACGCGTTCGGCGACGCGCTGAGCCGCGCGCTGATCTTCGGCGTCACGGCCGAGCTGGACATGTTCACGGATCATCGGCTCGCGCGGACGATGCGCGAGGAGCAGGCCCGGCCGGGCGGCGCCGCCGCGCGGGCCGACCTCTTCTCGGCCGGCACGCTCGTCACCGCGCCGGGCGGGCACGGTACCGAGTACGGCCTGCCGGTGCCCACCCTCGCGTCCGCCGCCGACGCGCAGGCCTTCGTCGACGCGCGCCTCGCGGAAGGGTCCGATTACATCAAGATTGTCTATGACGACGGATCCGCCTACGGGCTGCGGCTGCCGACGATCGATCGGAAGACGTTGAAGGCGGCGATCGACGCGGCGCGGGCCCGCGACAGGCTGGCGCTGGTGCACATCGGCACGCAGCGCGCCGCGGAGGAGGCCATCGCCGCAGGCGCGAGCGGGCTGATCCATCTCTTCGCCGACACACCGGCGTCGGAGGGCTTCGCGGGTCGCGCGAAGCGCGCGGGCGTGTTCGTCGTGCCGACGCTGACCGTCATCCAGAGCTCATCCGGCACGCCCGGCAGCGGGCCGCTGCGCGGCGACGCGCGGATCGAACCGTTCCTGAACGGCGCCGAACGGGCGGCGCTCGGCACGAGTTTTCCGGCACGCGCGGGATCGACGCTCGATCCGCGCCACGCGGCCGACGCGGTACGGCGCCTGCGCGCGGCGGGCGTTCCGCTCCTGGCCGGCACGGACGCGCCGAACCCCGGCACGGCGCACGGCGCCAGCATGCATCGTGAGCTGGAGCTGCTCGTCGAGGCCGGGCTCACGCCGGAGGAGGCGCTCGCGTCCGCCACGTCCGTCCCCGCGCGCGTGTTCGGCTTCGACGACCGCGGCCGGATTGCCCCGGGCCTTCGCGCCGACCTGCTGCTCGTCGAAGGCGATCCCACGCGGGACGTCCTTGCGACGCGCGACATCGTGGCCGTCTGGAAGCGCGGCGTCAGGATCGAGCGGCGCCCGGCGGAGGCCGAAACGGCCGCGGGCGCGCCAGCGGCTGCCACCGGCGAGATCAGTGATTTCGACGACGGCGAGACGCGCGCCGCGTTTGGAGGCGGATGGCAGGTCTCCACCGACGCGCGGATGGGCGGGGCGTCCGAAGCGTCGATGCGGGTAGTGGGGAACGGCGCCACTGGAACGAACGGCGCCCTCGAGGTCACGGGCGCCATTGCCGCGGGCGCGCCGTATCCGTGGGCGGGCGCGATGTTCTTTCCGGCGGCGACGCCGATGGCGCCGGCCGATCTGTCGAACTTCAAGGAGATCGTGTTCTGGGCCCGCGGCGACGGACGGGAGTATTCCCTGATGGTGTTCGCCACCCGGCTGGGTCCCGTCCCGGCGACGTACTCGTTCACGGCCGGCGCCGAATGGCGCGAGTTCGTGGTACCGTTCCCGGCGCTCTCCGGCCTCGACGGATCCGACATCCGCGGCGTGCTGTTCTCGGCGGGGACCGGCGCGGGCGCGTTCCGCTTCGCGATCGACGAAGTCCGGCTGCGGTAGGCGACACGGGATGACCGCGCGCAGGCGATGCCGCCGGTCGGAGCCAGGTCGCCGCCTCGGCCGGCCGCCCGGGTAAGATGAAGCGTGAGATGCGCCTGAGACTGCTCCCGGCCAACTCGCCCCTCGGGTGGACGCCGTACGGGTGGCTGATCTACCTGTCGTTCTTCCTGTTCTACGCGGCGGCGAACAACGAGCCGCGGCACTGGCTGATCGACGGGCCGGCGCTCCTCGCGTTCCTCGCGCTGTACTTCCGGGGATTCTGGGTCCGGCAGACGGCGCTGCTCGCCATCGTCTTCGGGATCCTGGCGATCGGGCTGGCGCTGAGCGTCCGCAACCCCGGCGCGAGCTGCTTCTTCATCTATGCGGCGGCCTTCCTCGGCGAGGTCGGGCCGCCGCCGCGCGCGTTCCGGTGGCTCCTGGTCGTCCTCGGCATTCTCGCCGTGCACACGTGGGCATTCGGCCTCTCGCCGGTCTTCTGGATTCCCGCCGCGGTGATCTCGCTGCTCGTCGGCGGCACGAACATCCACTTCGGCGAGATGCGGCGGAAGGACCGCGAGCTGATCCGGGCGCACCAGCGGGCGGAGGAGCTGGCGCGCGTCGCCGAGCGCGAGCGCATCGCCCGCGACATGCACGACCTGCTCGGCCACACGCTGTCGGTCGTCGTGCTGAAGTCGGAGCTGGCGGCGAAGCTGGCCGGGCGCGACCCGGCGCGCGCGGCGGACGAAATCCGCGAGGTCGAGCAGATCTCGCGCGAGGCGCTCGCGGCAGTGCGGCGGGCGATTCACGGCTACCGCGGCGAACGGATGGCGGACGAACTGGAGCGCAGCCGCAAGGCGCTCGACGCCGCCGGGACGGCGCTCGACACGGACATCGAACCCGTGACGCTCCCGGCCGACACCGAGCGGGCGCTCGCCCTCGCCCTCCGCGAAGCCATCACCAACGTCGTCCGGCACGCGCGCGCGACCAGCTGCTTCGTGGGGCTCGTGAGGGAGGGCGACGCGATCCGGCTGCGCGTGGAGGACAACGGCGTGGGAGGCGAGCTGCTGGAAGGCGCCGGCCTCTCGGGTATCAAAGCGCGGATTGCGGACGTCGGCGGCCGCGTCGAGTGCGACGGCCGCGGCGGCACCCGGCTGACCATGACCGTCCCGGCCGGCGAGGACCGGGCGGGCGCACGGGCCGCGTCGTGATCCGCATTCTCGTGGCGGAAGACCAGGCGATGGTGCTCGGCGCGCTGACGGCGCTGCTCGAGATCGAGGCCGATTTCGAGGTGGTGGCGGGCGCGCGCACCGGCGAGGACGCGCTGAACCTCGCCGCGCGTCACGCGCCGGACGTCGTCGTCACCGACATCGAGATGCCCGGCATGACCGGACTCGATCTGGCCGCCGAGCTGCGGCGCCGCGGATCGAAAGCGCGGGTGGTGATCCTGACGACGTTCGCGCGGCCGGGCTACCTGCGCCGGGCGCTGGAGGTGGGCGCGTCGGGGTATCTGCTCAAGGACGCGCCGTCGGCGCAGCTCGCCGAGGCGATCCGCCGGGTCGCGGCCGGCGGCCGGGCCATCGATCCGGCGCTGGCCAGCGAAGCGTGGACGGAGCCGGACCCGCTCACCGATCGCGAGCGCCAGGTGCTGCGGCTGGCCGACGAGGGGCTGGGCGGCGCCGAGATCGCACGGCGCCTGACGCTGTCGGAAGGCACCGTGCGCAACTACCTCTCGGAGGCGATCGGCAAGCTGGGCGCGCGGAACCGCGTGGACGCGGCGCGTCTGGCGCGGCAGAAGGGGTGGCTCTGACGCCTGCCGCCAGGCGGTTGCCCGCAGCGTCCGCGCTCCGCCCCCGGCTACCGGCGATCCTCCGTGCGCGCCGGCACACCGGTGCCGAGCCGTTCGATCCGCCGCGCCTGCATGTTGTACACGTCGCCCGGCGAGAGCACGAAGTACGGCTTCTCCCACGGCTGATACAGCCGCGTGGTGTCGTGCACCGACACCTTCCACTTCCCGATCACCTGGAACCGGTCGCCCGTCACGACGATGGCCGTGCCCTCCGACAGCCCGATTCCCAGGAGATCGGGCTTCGCCCGCATGACGGGAATCAGATCGTCCCAGCGATTCCGGGTGTTGATGTGCTGATCGATCGCGCTCCGCCTGAGGAACCTGAACGCCTCCTGGTGGTGCGGCTCGTCGGTCATGACCACGTTCGGCCCCGAGGTGTCGCCGCGCACCAGATATTCCCCCTGGATCGTCGCGCCCGCGGAGCTGCCGCCGATGACGCCGCCGCGCTCGAGCACGTTGTGGAACTCCCGGTACGCCCGCGTGCCCGCATAGGAATCCACGATGTTCCACTGCCGGCCGCCGTTGAACCAGACGGCGCGCGCCGTGCGGAGCGGCTCGACGAACGCCGCAGTATCGGCGACCTTCCGGTCGTGCGTGTGCAGCATGCGGACATTGGTCAGGCCGCGCTTCAGCCACGGCGCCACCACGTCGGCTTCCTTGTACACGTGGACGCTGCCGTCCCTCGCACGATTGCCGCCGGCCGTGGGCACGACCACGACCGCCGCGCCCGGGCCTCCGGCCAGCTCGATGAACTTCTCGTAGATCCCCGTGCCGTCCAGACGGCCGCCGCCGGCGACGACCAGCGACCCGTTCGCCGGGCCGTACTCCGTGGCTTCCTGAACCGCCGCCCGGCCGGACGCCAGCGCGAGCGCACACAGCGCCGCCGGGAGCAGAATCCGAACCCCTGCGCGCATCCTGTCCTCCTGCGACGGTGATTGTAGTCCAAGGGCGGGGGCACTTCTGCAGCGTGACGGGACCACGACCCGGCGGCGGGAACCACGATGCCACGATGACAGGATGCGCACGATGACGCCCAGTGCGCCATGCAGCGAGTCTGCTCCGAGCTCCTTTCCAATCTGAGCACGTTTGTTGAGGACAACCCCTCGCGACTACGACGAAGCTGACGCCGTCGACCCGGTTCGACATCCGACGGAACTGAGCCGAAGTGCCCCGCCTCATGATGAACATCGTGTCATCGTGTTCATCGTGGTTCCGTTGGCCGTGGGTCCGTGGCGGCGAAAAGCCAGCGGCCAGCGCACGTCGCTGAGGATCTACCTTTCCGGCTCCCGCTGGATCCGCACGTACCAGAGCCGGAACGCCACCGGCGACTCCGGCGGCAGCGCCGCGAACGGCGCGCCGGCCTCGCCGGCCGGCACGGTGTGCGAGGCGAGCAGATCGAGGCGGCTCCACGGCTGGACGGCCTCGCGCGGGATCGCGATTCGATAGCTGCCCATGCGATCCGGCGCGCGGGTCAGCTGGATCTGCGCGAGCGGACGGCGGTTGAGGAAGACCGCCACCGACGGCTGGCGACCGGGATCGGCCGTGAGCGGCGGGTCCATCCGGAGCGTCATCGTATAGTCCCCCTCGTCGAGCGGCAGGTCGAACCCGGTGAGCGGCGCCTGGGCGACGCGGACCGTGACGTTGCCCTGGCGAATCGGGGCCGACCACTCCCCGTCGAGAAACCGTTCGTCGCGATCTCCGGCCGTGATCATCACGACCCCGTCGGCGGCCAGCGACTCGCGGGCAATCAGGATCGGCGCGGCCGCGTAGGCCGCCCACGCGAGGCCGACGGCCCCGGCGGTCGCGCCGGCGCGGATCAGTTCCCGGCGGGAGGGCGGATCGACGGCGCGCCGCGCGAGCGCCACGCCGAAGCGCGCGAGCGCGGCGAGCGCGCCGCAGGCCAGCACCAGATACAGCGGGTAGACATGCTGCGTGAAGCGCCATTCCCCGCCGCCGCCCACCGGCCACGTCAGCGCGTAAGGAACCAGCGACGAGGCCAGGATCAGGAGGAGCAGCCGTCCGCCCGGCGTCCACAGCGCCAACAGCGCGCCTGCCGCCGCGCTCCACTGCAGGACCGGGCCGATCGCCGGGTGCCACGCGCCCCACCCGGTCCACTTCTTCAGGAACGGCACGCTGATGAGCCCCTGCGCCGCCGTATCCACGGTTGTCACGGGCCGGGCCATCAGCTTGCGGGAGGCGTACTCCAGCGCCCCGACCGATTCGTCGAGCGGCTTCCCCTCCGCGCTGCGGTAGTACCGCGTGTGGTAGTTCAGCGCGAAGAACGGATCGCCCGTCGCGCGCCAGGTGTTGAACAGGTAGGGCGCGACCAGCACCGCCGTCACGAGGGCGGCAAGCCCGGCGGCGGCGCGCGCCTCGCGGCGCCGATCGCGCGGCGCCAGCAGCGCGATGAACAGGAGCGCGGGCGCGACGAAGGTCAGCGCGGTGATTCGCGTCAGGCAGGCGCCGGCCGCCGCGAGCCCCGCGGCGACGCCGGCCGCGGGCGCCGGCCGCTCGTGGAGGAGGAGCAGCGCGGCGGCGGCGGCCGTCACGAAGCACATGAACGTGTCGTCGCGCCACCCCTGGATGCTCCAGGCAATCGCCTCGAATTCGAGGGCGAGCGCGAGCCCGGCGGCCACGCCGACCGTCCGCGATCGCGCGATCGCGCCGAGCAGGCACGTGGCGAGCACCGCCAGCGTCGATCCGGCGGCCGACGCATAGCTCAGCGCGATGTCGCGTCCCTCGCTCAGCCACAGGGAGAGGCGCGTGCTCGCGAGGAACATCGGTTCGCGCACGTGCGCCTGGTAGAAGTGACGCATCTCGCGCGCGTACTTCAGGTAGTTGATCGGATCGCCGCCCACGTAGGGCTTCTCGACCGGCCTCCACGCGATGGAGGACGGGCGCAGGCGGCCCGCCAGGGCGGCGAGCGGCGCCTCGATCGGTCTGGCCCAGCGCGGCTGGCCCATGTGGCCGTAGTTCGCCGCGAGCGCCTCGAACCGCAGCAGGGCGGCCCAGGCGCAGACGAGGATCGCCGCGGCGAGGAACCAGCGGTTGCGGCGGCGCTCGAGGGCGCGCGCCCGCATGGTGCGGAACGTCATCGTGCGAGCCGTCGGGCGGCCGGCCCGGCGGGATCGACCGCCCGGTCCGGCCAATCCGACAGCGGCTGGAGGGTCAGCGGGCCTCCCGCGTGCCGCCGGCCGCGTCGGCCAGCCCCATCTGCCACAGGACGAAGGCGTAGGTGAACGCCGCCTCGCGCAGCGCGTCATAGCGCCCCGAGGCGCCGCCGTGGCCGGCACCCATGTTCGTCTTGAGGAGCACCGGGTTCTTCCCCGTCGTGATCGCGCGCAGCTTCGCGGCGAACTTGGCGCCTTCCCAATACGGCACCTGGCTGTCGTTGAGCGAGACCTGCACCAGCAGCGCCGGGTACTCGACGGCACGGATGTTGTCGTAGGGCGAGTACTTCATCATGTACTCGAAGGCCGCCTTCTCGGTGGGGTTCCCCCACTCGGTGTACTCGCTCGTCGTGAGCGGCAGCGTGGCGTCGAGCATCGTGTTCACCACGTCCACGAACGGCACCTGCGCGACGACGGCCTTGAACAGATCGGGGCGCAGGTTCATCGCGGCGCCCACGAGCAGCCCGCCGGCGCTGCCGCCCTGGATCACCAGCCGGTCCGGCGAGGTATAGCGGTTCTTCACCAGGAACTCGGCCGCGTCCACGAAGTCGTGAAACGTGTTGAGCTTCTGCATCATCCGGCCCTGCTCGCGCCACGCCTCGCCCAGCTCGCCGCCGCCGCGGACGTAGGCGATCGCGTAGATGACGCCGCGATCGAGCAGGCTCAACCGCGTGGAGGAGAACGCCGGCGACAGCGACGCGCCGTACGACCCGTACCCGTAGAGCAGCAGCGGCGCGCTGCCGTCCATCTTCAGACCCTTCCGGTGCACGATGGAGACAGGCACCTTCGTGCCGTCCCGGGACACCGACCAGATCCGCATCGCGTCATAGGCGCCCGGGTCGAACCCGCCGAGCACGGGCTGCTGCTTGAGCAGCGTGCGCGTGCCGGTGGCCATGTCGTAGTCGTAGACCGACTGCGGCGTGACCATCGAGGTGTAGTTGAAGCGGACGGTCGACGTCTCGTACTCCGGGTTGCTGCCGAGCGAGAGCGCGTAGTCCTGCTCCGGCGTCTCGATTCGCCGCGACGCCTTCGTCTCCGCGTCGATCACGCGCAGGTGCATCAGCCCGCCCTCGCGCTCGGCGACGACGATGTGGTTCGCGAAGAACGTGAGGTTCTCGATCTTGACCGACGGGTCGTGGTCGATGAACGGCGTCCAGTTCTTCTCCGACGGATCGGCCATCGGGGCCCGGACCACGCGGAAGTTCTTCGCGCCGCGGTTGGTCGTGATGTAGAACTCGCCCCGGTAGTGGTCGACGTCGAACTCGTGGTCCGGCTCGCGCGGCAGGATCAGCCGGAGCGAACCGCCGGGATCGCCGGCGCGCAGGTAGCGGAACTCCCGCGACGTCTTCGCGTAGGACCCCAGGAAGATCACCGTGCGGTCGAGCGATCGCCCCGCCGCCACATCGAACAGCTCGTCCTTCTCCTCGTAGAGCAGCTCGCTCGCGCCGGTCCCCACGACGCGCCGCCAGAACATGTTCGACCGCTTCGAGACGGGATCCTCGGTCGTGTAGAAGAGCGTCCGGTTGTCGGCCGCCCAGACGACCGAGCCGGTGCGCTCGATGCGCTCGCCGAGCGTCCTTCCGGTGCGCAGGTCCTTCACCTGCAGCCCGTACTGCCGGTAGCCCGTCGTGTCCGTCGAATACGCCAGCCAGTTGCCGTCGTCGCTCACGCGGTAGGCGCCGAGCCCGAGGTACTTGTGCCCCTCGGCCAGCGCGTTCAGATCGAGCAGGATCTGCTCCGGCGCGTCCATGCTCTCCTTGCGGCGGCACATGTAGGGGTACTGCTTCCCCTCCTCCGTGCGCGAGTAGTAGAAGTAGGCGCCGATGCGCGAGGGCACGCTCAGGTCGGTCTGCTTGATCCGGCCGAGCATCTCCTTGTAGAGCGCTTCCTGGAGCGGCTTCGTCGGCGCCATCAGCGCCTCGGTGTGGGCATTCTCCGCCTCGAGGTGCCTGATCACCTCGGGGTCGGATTTCTCCCGCATCCAGAAATAGTCGTCCGCCCGGATGTACCCGTGAATCGTCATCTCGTGGGGCTTCTTCGACGCGACCGGCGGCCGGACCGGCTCCTGCGCGCCCGCGCCCGGCGCGAGCAGGCCGATGGCAATGGCGGGGGAGGCCAGCAGCAGTCGACGCGTCTTCATGGGAGGGTCCTTTCGCGTTCCAGTGTCCCATTCATCATAGCCCTTCGACTCGCGTCTGTTGATGGGGCGAACGGCCGCCCCGCGGCGCCGGGGCCCGGCGCCCCGGCACGGACGTCCTTCAAAGCCACGGGCTCAGGGCTGGCGCGCGGCCGCGCGGGCCTGCGCAAACGCGCGGGACCGGCCACCACAATCCGGTAAACCGATTCATCCCGCGGTTCGTCAAAGGGCCCGATCGGCCAGCTCACCAGACGCGATGCGCCACCTCCGGCTCGCACTCCGCACGCTGTTCAGGACCCCCTTCGTCACCGCCATCGCCATCGTGTCGCTGGCATTGGGAATCGGGGCGAACTCGGCCATCTTCTCGCTGTTCAGCGCGCTGCTGCTGGCGCCGCTGGTATGAGTGAAGGTGTCGGCGCTCGGGGCTCGGGGCTCGATCTTCCCTCTTCATTCTTCCTTCTTCCTCCTGATCGTCCCCGCGATGCTATTCTGGGAGTCTCAGGACATCCCATGCTCAACCTCGGGCGCGCGGGGGCGTTTCTGCTCTTCCTCTCGATCCTGGCGCTGACGGCCACCACGGTGCGCACGACGCCGGCCGGTCAGGGCGGCGGAGCCCTGCCCGATCCGATCGAGCTGATGCGCGAGGTGCGCGACGCGGCGCTCCTCGACTACGAGGTCCAGAGCGGGTTCACGTACATCGAAGAGCGGCGAGACCTGCGCGTCTCGAAGCTGGGGAAGGTGGAAGTCGGCCCGCTCCGCACCTTCCAGGTATTCCCCGCCTCCCGGCCGGGCCGCACGTACAAGCGCCTCGTGGCCGTGGACGGCAGGCCGCTCGATCCCGAGGAGCTGGCGCGGCGCGATCGCGAGCACCAGCGGCACCTCGCGGAGCAGGCGGAACGGGAACGAAACGAGACGCCCGGGGAGCGCGCGATGCGGCTGCGCGAGGAGCGGGAGGAGCTCGACGAACGGAACGCGATCCTGCACGACGCGTTCGCGGTGTTCGAGCCGGCGATCGAAGGACGCGAAACGATGGACGGGCGGGCGGTGTTCAGGGTGGCGCTCACGCCACGCGAGGACGCGCCGGTGAAGACGCGTGAAGGCCGCTGGATGAAGGAGATGGCCGGGCGTGCGTGGATCTCGGAATCCGGCCGACAGATCGTCAAGCTCGACCTCGAAGCGCAGGACGACGTGACGATCGGATGGGGGATCCTGGGGCGCGTGCACGAGGGCAGCCGGTTCGTGTTCTCCCGCCGGCTGGTCGACGGCGTCTGGCTCCCGGCCGAGGTCGTGGTCGACGCGACCGGACGCACGCTCCTGTTCCGTACGTTCGACATCGACGTCGTCACCCGATACTCGAACTACGCGCGCATGCCGTGAGCCTCGTCCGCCGCGCCCTCATCCTCGCAGCAATGCTGATCGCGGCCGGCTACGCGGCGGCCGGCGCGTGGCTCGTGTCGCAGGAGACGC